>ULWY01057633.1_pt1 | contig 120548 bp, 104 predicted proteins | sample 1960761 | NCBI WGS metagenome assembly ULWY01 (sample SAMEA4835824, study PRJEB28245) | human gut metagenome | biome: gut microbiome; material: fecal sample | place: Denmark | collected 2008 | reverse complement strand
ATTTTCAGGGTTGCATTACTGTTTATTTATCAAGGTTCTGTGTTGCATCGTTTGTGTGGTGCAACGTTGATATTATATTATATCATTCAGTACTTTGTCAAGCACTTTTTTATTTTTTGTCGTTTACATAATTTCGAACTTTTATGTTTGAAACCATTCTTAACGGCGAGTTCTATCATATCATCAGCCTCTTCAAAAGTCAACCATATTTTTCATTATTTTTATATTATTTTTTGTATATATAATTTCGCATTTCCGCATATCTTTTATATATGTTATCTCACACTACTTTCAGTAATCTGATGAGATAATTGGTATGATAGATCATACTCAGCATGTTACTTTTGCTTACCATTTCCAGAATCCATGAATTCAAGTGTCCAAAGTTAAAATATCCAAACAGGATGAATACTGCCCAGATAAAACACAGCGCCTGTGCAATTCCAAAAATCGTTCCTCCCAGTCTATCCAGCCATTTCATGACAGGAAGTCGACTGACCAGTCTGCAGGAATCCAATAGCAATTTCAGAATGCGATGTACAATTCTGATCATTGCAAGCAGGATCAGCGCCATCAGAACATTCAGCACACTCCCCTGTATAAAGCTGCCGATTCCCTTTGCCAGTATTACAAGTACAATTATGCCAAGTGTATATGTAGTAAATCGAATCACGCCCTCTACAAGGCCTTTTTTTAATCCTTTTACTGCTCCTAATGCCAATATCAGCACCGCAATGATCCATACAATATTTATTTCCATTTAAATCATCATGCCTTTCAGTAACCCGCAGAATATGGTTTCTCCCCAGTACTATATACCTGCCATTTATTTGAGCTGTATTGTCTGAATGCTGTTTTCTGTTACTAATGTATATTTTGCTATGTTTCCTGATGGAATCATACATTCCACCCTTCTCTGAAAGTCTCCCTGATACTTCAGTCTGCCATCCCAGTCATGGATCACACAGCCTTCATCATTATAGATCACGATCCCTGCCGCATCAAAAAGGATATCTTTATATTCCAGATCAAATGTAAGTTCTCTGACTTTTTTGCCTGATGTATCATAAAGTTCCATTCGATATGTAGTTTCCCCACCTGCATTATAAAACACAAGCCCTATATGATCCTTATCATAAAAAACACTCTGTATTTCTTCTGATATCAATACATCTGTCAAATTTACAGGTTTCTGCCTGCCCTGATAAAACATAAGCCTGTTATCTGCTACTGCAAAAACAGTATCATTATTCATAAATGCGACCAGTGGAACAACTGCATCAGAATAACCGTATCCCCCCACCAGATTATCTGTATAATTCTGTCCTACCGATGAGAAATTATAAAATCCCACACTGGAAGTCACTTTTCCATTTTCCGCTTTTAAATAAGAAACTGCTATCTGCTTTCCATCATCTGATATTGCAATCGCAACCGGATAACCTGACTTGCTCATTGTTGTTTTAAAATATGCAAGCTGTTCACCTGTCACGCTATAAAGATAAATGGCTGTTACAGTGGAATCATCAAGTACTGCTGCCACAACTCCATTGGAAGCCACACAAAAATCCCTGATCGGCATGGTAGTATCTATCATTCCCAAATTTCCTGTAGTATCAGAGATATAAATATTTCTGCCATTATAATCTCCTACTGCCACAACATTTTTGCAGGTGCGGATCATAGGTTCCTGCATTTCGTAGGTCTGATTCCATATAATTTTACCCTTTACATCCGTACAACTCATACCATCCTTACTATATGTAAAAAGAGTATTACCAAGATTCAGACTATGAGCCTCTGTTGACCTCGTCCATTCATATTCCTGTTTTACTTCATAATCTGTATACTCAAGATTTTTCCAGTGAAAATAGGCACACAGCAAAAAAACACAGACCAAAACCACTACAATACAGATTCTGTAGAACACAAGCACCTTATGTCTTGCCAGTTTATGCTGTAATGGAGCGTCTGTTGTTTTTGATGCCTTTTTATCTTCATTCCCATGAATATGGAATGGCTTTAAATGAAATCCCTTTATGCCTGCCATACTTCCCCCTGTGTTTCACAACGTACTTCATTGTCTCGAAAAGTTAACATATATTTCTTAGTATACCATTATTCCTGATGAAGTAAAAGCTTTTGTCCATAAAGTATGCTGTCTGCATTTTCAATATGATTCCATTCACAGATCATATCAACCATAGAATAGTCCCCATATATCTGATAACTTATACTCCGCAAGGTATCTCCAGGCTGAACAATATAATACTGAACCGTTGCAGGAGCAACTGCTTCCTGTACTGGCTGATACGTTTCTTCTGATATTGCCTCTTCAGTCTGTGTCTGTACCTCTGTCTGCGTTTGCTGTTCTACAGATGTTTCCCACGTTTCTTCCTCTGATGAATACACAGTCTCTACTTCTGTCGTTTCCGGAACAATATTTTGTGACATCTGTTCAGATTGAGCTACCTGCCTGCTCATTACTGCCAGTGTATCTGCCGGAAATGACATGATATACGTAAGCTTGTCCTCCATATTTTTCATTTTCTGATAGTTATTGACTGAAATAATGCCAAATGCAAGTACACATATCATAAGTCCAAGACTTAATAAATTCATGGCATTCCAGAGATAATTCACTCTGGCTTCTTCCCGGTTGCAGCTCTGGGTTACCCTGCTGAACCGTACAGTATCATCAGATTCCTTACGTACTTTTCCTCTGTTATGTGTCAGATTCCATTCTATAAGATAATTCTGCATTTCCTCATTCTGGTCGTAATATATGTAAAAATTATCCATCAAAAGTTTCTTACCATCAGGAAGCAATATCTCCAGTGCAATCTGCATATCCCGCCCCTGTATAATATGCGCCTCTCCGATACAATAGCAGGAAGGAAAAAATCTCTCCGAGCTTACTGCCAGTGCACCTTTATCAATTGCTCCCGATACGATCAGATAATATCTTCCGTCCTCTTCGAATTCATATCCGTAGAGTGCAACTGTCTGCGGTTCATTATCTGACGTCTTCTCCTGATACAGTTTTCTGATAAAAGTATGTACGTAATCTTCAAGATATAGCAGGTATGCTCCCTGTGGCTGCCCCACTGCTCTTGTATTGATTGGTATCTGTGTTATGTCGCCTTCCTTATGACTACTCATGTCTCATCCTGTCCTTCCCCGTAAATTGGTTTGATGTATTATCTTATTGTTTCAGAGACATGGTATCATATTTTATCTGCGCAATCTGTCGAAGCAACCAGCGTTTTTTCTCATTTTGACAGACAAAAATCGACTGCTCAGAGTCGATTTTGTTTTGTCCGTCCTACCAGGACATTTTATATATTGTAGTTGTTCTGTATTCTCTATCCGGTCCATAAATTACATCCGGGAAATTATCTCTGTTCACAGAATCCGGATATGCCTGCGTTTCAAGGGCAAGTCCACATCTTTTTCCATAAGATGCCCCTGCCTTTCCTGTATGTTGGCCAATGCAGTTGCCAGCATAGAACTGCATTCCCGGCTGATCTGTATATACAGTAAGGGTTCTTCCTTTTACAGGTTCTGTTACCTCTGCTACTTTTCTTACCTGTCCACTGCAGTCATCCAGAACCCAGTTATGGTCATATCCCTGTACCAGTTTGAGCTGCTCATTGTCATCATTAATACGGTCACCAATTCTTGTTGGAACGTTAAAGTCAAAAGGTGTTCCGGCTACCGGTGCTATTTCGCCGGTAGGAATTGCTCCAGCCACGACAGGAGTATACGCCTTACCTAGGATCTGCAATTTATGATCTTCTATACTTCCCGCATTATGTCCAGCCAGATTGAAATAGGAATGATTCGTCATATTAATAAGCGTTTTCTTATCACTTGTAACATGATAGTCAAGTTTCAGTTCATTCTCATCTGTAAGAGTATATGTTACCTTAACATGCTTGTTCCCGGGGAATCCCATACTTCCATCTGCATCTTCAAGCGAAAATACAACACCATTGTCCAATATCTGTGCCTGCCACATTCTCTTGGGATATCCTGTTGCATGATCACTGTGCAGATTATTTTCATTATCATTTACAGGCAGATGATAGGTTTCTCCATCTATTGTAAACTGCGCCCCGGCAATTCGATTGGCACTTGGTCCGATCACTGCTCCGAAGAAACAGTCATTCACAAAATAATCTTCCAGTTTATCATAGCCAAGAACAATATCATCTGTTTCGCCTTTACTGTCAGGAACCAGTAAGTTTACAAGAATTGCGCCATAGTCCATAACCTCTGCTGTAACGCCGTTTTTGTTATGTATACTGTAAAGTGTTACCTGACTACCATCTTTTGTCACACCAAAATTTCTTGTAGTTAATGCCATTTCTATCTTCCTCCTTATAATTCAACTCTTCCTTCAAGAGCTCTCAGCAAGGTCATTTCATCTATACATTCCAAGTCTCCACCCACTGGGACACCGCTGGCAATTCTGGTTACTTTAACACCTGTAGGCTTGATCAGCTTGGAGATATACATTGCTGTGGTTTCACCTTCCAGACTGGAGTTTGTTGCAATAATAACTTCCTTTACATCGCCTTCCAGACGTTTGATCAGCTCTTTAAGTTTAATATCACCAGGTCCAATTCCAAGCATCGGTGATATGGCTCCATGAAGTACATGATATACTCCTTCGAATTTGCCGGTCTTTTCATATGCTGCCAGATCTCTGATGTTTTCTACAACCATGATCGTAGAATGATCACGTTTGGGATTTGCACAAATAGGACATTCCTCTTCATCTGTAAGTGTGTAACAGCTCTTACAGTAATGGATATGATTCTTGGCATCTACCATAATCTGTGCAAAACGCTCTACATGGTCCTTGGGCATGTTAATTATATGCAATGCAAGCCTCTGGGCAGATTTGTTCCCTATTCCCGGAAGCTTGGCAAACTGTTCGATCAATTGATTAATATATCCGCTGTACAGATCCATTAGAAAGGAAATCCTCCGCCAAGTCCGCCTGTCATTTTGCCCATCAGCTCATTATTGGCTTCTTCTGCCATTCTCAATGCCTCATTTGTTGCTGCCATAATAAGATCCTGTAACATTTCAATATCATCCGGATCCACTACTTCCTCGGAAAGCTGTACTTTCAGTACTTCTTTTTTACCGGATACTGTCACTTCAACAGCTCCACCACCCGCTTTTGCACTGAATTCCTTTGCCTCCAGTTCTTTTTGTCCTTCTTCCATCTGACGCTGCATCTTCTGTGCCTGCTTCATCAGATTGTTCATATTGCCCGGCATACCCATGCCTCCTGGAAATCCACCTCTTTTTGCCATAATATAATCCTCCTGTTTTCTATATATTTACTATTCTTCGACAAATTCAATATCCATATCTGTAAGTTTGCTCAGATCCACATAACTTTCTTCAAAACTTCTTCCATCTTCAAGTTTCTGGACATGAACTGTTACTTCTTTCTGTAAAAAGGAAGCGATCATATCCTCTACTCTTTGTTTATGATCTGCTTCGTTCAGATAATCATAAGCCAGCCCGTCTGCTACTACAAGCATCAGATTGTTATCGCCGCCCAGACTCAGTCTGGCATTTTTAAGATACATCTTCAATGGCGGTGTTGCCTGCGACACGATTCCTGCCCAGTTATTTACAATCTCCCGTACTTCATCAGGTATTGCCTTGGGAAGCTGTGGTCTGGCTTCCGGCCTGGCTGATACATTACTTCCTGTTGTCTGCGCCGGCACAGGTATCGTCTGCACGATGCCTTTTTCCATTTTATCCTCAAGATTTGTGAGTCTGGCTACTACTGCATCATTCGTCGTTTCCATCTCAGGTCTGCACAATTTGATCAGTGTCATTTCTATAAGAATTCTTTTCTGTGATGCATATTTTACCTGACCGGATAAATCAGAGAAAATACGGATATAACGCATAATAGTCTCTGCATCCATCTCCTGTGCTTCTTCCTTTAATCTCACAAGATTATCACTTGATACATCAATAACATCTTCAATATCGCTGTCTGAAGTCTTTACCAGCAGCAGATTTCGCAGATACCATGTAATATCTGTAACAAACTGCGTCAGTTCCCTTCCCTGCATAACTACTTCTTCCAAAAGGGAAATACAGCCCACTACATTCTGCGCCCGTACCATGGACAACAGCTCACTGAATACTCTCGTATCTACTGCTCCCAGCACATCCAGCACCTTATCATACGTCAGTTCCTCACCGAAATGGAACGCAATACATTGATCCAGCAGACTAAGCGCATCTCGCATAGAGCCATCTGCTGTCTTGGCAATATAGCGGAGTGCCTTATCCTGTACCATAACCTGTTCTTTGGTCATCAGTTCCTGCAGTCTGTCGGCTATCGTATCAATATTAATACGTTTAAAATCATACCGCTGGCAACGCGATAAGATCGTGATCGGGATTTTATGCACTTCTGTAGTTGCCAGAATAAATATCACATAAGAAGGTGGTTCCTCCAGTGTCTTTAAAAGGGCATTGAAAGCACCGATAGAGAGCATATGCACCTCATCTATGATGTATACTTTGTATTTTCCCTCTACTGGAGAGTAAGATACTTCATCTATGATTTCCCTGATATTATCTACACCATTGTTAGAAGCTGCATCGATTTCTATTACATTAACGGATGCTCCCGAAGCAATGGTCTTACAACTTCTGCATTCTCCACACGGACTTCCATCTACCGGATGTTCGCAGTTGACTGCCTTGGCAAAGAGTTTTGCTATCGTAGTCTTACCGGTTCCTCTGGTTCCTGTAAAAAGGTATGCATGACCAATTCTGTCTGCCTTGATCTGATTTCTCAGTGTCGTTACAATGTGATCCTGTCCTTTGACATCCTCAAATCTGTCCGGACGGAATTTTCTGTATAATGCCGTATATGACATATATCTATTCCCATGCCTTTCAAATGCCCGCATTCTGCATGCGGGCATATATTTTAATCCGTATCATTGTCACTGCGGCCGTTTATTTCATTAATCACCAAAGCTGATTCCTAATGTCTTCGCTTCCTGTACAATAGAAGAATTAGGATCTACCATCTTAAGCTTACCTGCCACATCCTCAAGTGGAACTTTTACGATCTCACGGTTTACGTAACCTACCATATAGCCATATTCCCCTTCCAGGATCAGGCGCGCTGCTTCCGCACCAAGTCTGCTGGCAAATACGCGATCATAAGGATCAGGGCTGCCGCCTCTTTGCGTATGTCCGGGCACTGTAACCCTGACTTCCATACCGGTCTTTTGGGTAATCTGATCGGCAATTTCATAAGATACGCTTGGATATTTATAGTCCTCCATGGACTTCTTGTATTCTTTTTTGGATAATTTGGCTTTTTCCCTGGAAATAGCTCCTTCTGCTACTGCCAGTATTGTAAACCTGCTGCCGCGCTGAGAACGTTTATTAATTGCCTCGATCACTTTATCAATATCATAAGGAATCTCGGGGATCAGGATAATATCGGCTCCACCTGCCATACCTGCATTCAGTGTAAGGAAGCCTACCTTATGTCCCATTACTTCTACAATAAATACACGTCCATGAGAAGCCGCTGTTGTATGGATCTGGTCAATGCACTGTGTTGCAATATCAACTGCACTCTGGAAGCCAAACGTCATATCTGTTCCCCACAGGTCATTGTCTATCGTCTTTGGCAAAGTTACGATATTCAGTCCCTCTTCACGCAGCAGATTGGCAGTCTTATGTGTTCCATTACCACCAAGAATCACAAGACAGTCAAGATTGAGCTTGTAATAGTTCTGCTTCATGGCTGCAACCTTATCCAGACCATTCTCATCCGGGTCACGCATATTCTTGAATGGACATCGTGAACTGCCAAGGATTGTACCACCTTTGGTCAGAATTCCGGAAAAATCAGAAAACTGCAGCATCTTGTATTTTCCATAGATCAATCCCTTGTATCCATCAAGAAAGCCATAAAGTTCTACGTCCTGATTGGAGTTGAGCAGTCCTTTTGCCACACCACGCATTGCAGCATTCAATGCCTGACAATCTCCGCCACTTGTTAACAAACCTATTCTTATCATGGAAACCCCTCCTTTGTCTGATACGATTATATCGCATTTTCCAATGTCTCACAACTTAAATTTAGCGCACATTTCACGCTTTCCCAACAGTTACAGTTCCTCCTTATGACCTGATTCCACATTTGCTGCAAATTCTCTGAGCCTTTTATCTGACTGGCGCTGCGTGTATTCTGCCACGATCATCAGTACAAGATCTGAAATGCCGTCATAGAGCAATCCGACTCCTATGATCAACATTGTAATTTCAAATGCCAGAAATGGATGCAGTACCAGAAATATACCCAATGCAAATGTGATCAGTGAAAAGACCAGTGCAATCCACCACTTGGAAGCTCCTGCATGTTTGATATCCAGCGTGTACTGAAAATCCATACAGCCATGGATCAGCATAACGATCCCTATAATAACAGGAATCAGTGCCAGGATCGTATCAGGCCGTATGCACACCCACGCTCCCAAAAGGATCAGTACAATATTCATAAGCATGCTGAATTTGGAATAAAATCCTATTCTTTCTGCTCTGATACAGATAATAAGCTGTACCCCTCCCATAATAATAAGAGCCGCTCCCAGTAAATAACACAGAATTCTCCCTGACCAGTCAGGCCAGATGACCAGAACTGCTCCCAGTGCTATTGTCAGCAATGCCGAAATAAAATAGTTATGCTTCATTTCTTCCACAAATGTACGCATAGTATTCCTCCTTTATTTACACAGTTTTTTTCTCTTAAAATATATTTTAACACATCTTGACTACTTAGGCACGATTCATTATAATTAAATCTCGTAATGTTTCATTACTTGTTACTTTATGTAGCAAAAATCCACACACAAAAGCACAATTCTGAGGCACACCTTGTTTCAGAATTGCACGAATTTTACCAGTATCTGGTTAATTAAATATAATGGAGACGTATCGAAGCGGTCATAACGGGGCGCACTCGAAATGCGTTAGCCCTCCGGGGCACGAGGGTTCGAATCCCTCCGTCTCCGTACTTACCAAAATCCGGTCATGCCGGATTTTCTTCTGTCTTTAGAATAATTATCTGTTTTTAAAGGAGTATTACCATGAAACCTAGTACTGATACGGATCTGGCAGCAAAAATCCGCCAGCTCAGAATTGACAACAAATTAACACAGGAGCAGGTCGCTAAAGCTCTCGACGCTACTCCCGGTTATATCTGTAATGTAGAAAATGGCAGAACTGCCATGTCACTACGTATGCTTGTTTTTTTTGCAAAACTCACCCATACCACACTGGATTCTCTGGTTGGCTGTATGGATGAAAGCTACACGCAGACTGCTCTGGATAATGAGATCATGGATCTGGTTTCTCATTTCACAGATGGCGAAAAGCGCAAGCTGATCGATACAATTAAATTGTGGAAAGCATAAAAAAGATTTCCGTTCACATTTCCCATCTTAGATACCATGAAACTTATTCATGGTATTTTTTATTCTACTGTTACTACTTTTGCAAGATTACGCGGCTTATCCACATCAAGTCCTTTATCTCTTGATACATAAAATGCCAGTAATTGCAGCACAACGACTGCAGGGAATACCATTAATTCATCACGCAGTGATGGAAGATAATACAGATTATCCCATTGTGCCGGATTTTCAAGTCCTGCATCTTTTCTGGCTATCATGGTAACTTTGGCTCCTCTTGCCTTTACTTCTATTGCATTGGACAATTCCTTGGAAATAACTTCTCTTTGTGTAACCAGTGTGATAACCGGTGTTTCTTCTGTTACAAGAGCAATGGTTCCGTGTTTTAATTCTCCTGAAGCATACGCTTCTGAATGAATATAGGAAATTTCCTTCAATTTCAGAGATCCCTCCAACAAAGCTGTATAATCCAGTCCTCTGCCGATCATAAAGACATCTTTGGCATTCACAATATTTCGTGCCAGTCCATGAATGGTTTCCCTGTCTTCAAGAATACGTTGCAGATAACCAGGCACTTCTCTCATATCCTGCATGAAAGTTCTGGTCTGTTCCTGTGTATACACACCCCTGGCATATGCCATTCTGCCCGCGATCAAATAGAGTGCTGCAAGCTGTGTCGTATAAGCTTTTGTACTGGCAACTGCTATCTCAGGACCTGCATTGGTGTAAAATACATACTCGCTTTCTCTGGCAATCGTAGAACCTTTCACATTTACAACAGAAACATTGCCTGCCCCACGACGTCTGGCATAACGTAACGCTTCCAGCGTATCTATCGTTTCTCCCGATTGTGATATTGCAATTACAAGTGTTTTATCATCTACCACAGGATGATTGTAAATGAACTCAGAAGCAACTTCTACTACAACCTGCATCCCCAATACTGTCTGCATCATGCTCTTTGCAACCAGCCCTGCATGCATGGCTGTTCCGCACCCAATAATTGTAATTTTGTCGTACTTCGTCCACATATCATCAGGTATTCCGTCCAATGAAAAATCAGGAATTCCATCCTTTAAACGGCTTAACAGTGTTTCTGTGATCACTGCCGGCTGCTCCATGATCTCTTTTTCCATATAATAGGAAAATCCATTCTTGCCGGTAGCTCCCATCTTCCAATCTGCCTGCAATCTCTGTGGTTCTACATATTCTCCGTTTTCTTTTATAAGAGAAATACTATGTGCCTCCAATACTGCAAGTGTATATTCAGGCAGGACGAAATACTGCTGTACATAATCTGCCAGTGCCGTTACATCCGATGCCAGAAATGCTTCTTTTCCATCTGTTCCCACGCCTGCAATGATCGGGCTGACATTTCGTATCGCAAATATCTTATCTGTGATGTCATCAAACATGATCGCAAGTGCAAAGGTTCCTTTCAGTTCGTGTACTGTTCTGTAAATTGCCGTTTGAGGATCTCCTTCATAAAAATGATCCAAAAGTGCCGCAACTACTTCCGAGTCCGTCTGCGAGGAAAGCTTTCCACCCAGTTCATATTTTGCTGTCAGTTCCTGATAATTTTCTATGATACCGTTATGGATCAGAGTTACATGTCCTGATGAATGAGGGTGCGCATTTGTATCTGTCACTCCTCCATGAGTAGCCCACCTGGTATGACCAATGCCGCAGCAGGTCTGCCTGCCCGACTGTTTTTCACATAACTTTGCAAGTTCCTGTACTCTGCCTGCTTTTTTGGTAATACGAACGTTACCTTCCATATCCAGCAGAGCAATTCCCGCACTGTCATAGCCTCTGTACTCCAACAGTTCAAGTCCTTTCAACAATACTTCCTGTACATTGCGATGTCCAATATATCCAATTATTCCGCACATGTTATTTCTCACCTTTCTATCTATAAATAATTTCTCTTATTAATACTCTATTCGTGTTAGATCTCATATGCTTCCTTATACCGTATTTGTTTTGCAGTTACCCGCATATTTGCCGGTACATCTCGCACCGGAAGCAGTGCGAAAGGGCGTCCGCCGAATTTTCGATAACCCTTTTCCTCGTTAACCTGTCACGTTCTGACAGGTGCATGGCGCTAGATGAGAAATCATGTGTCCAGAAATCTTAATTTATGCTTTTATCAAGGTACCTGCATGATACGTTTCGTCATCATGCACAGATATATAGTGGCACAATTGTCACATTTTTGCAAGAATAAATTTTAAGGCACAAAAAAACGGAAACAGTCCCATCTGCTTCCGTTTTTCGATAAGCTTTTAATTGCACCCTTTAACACTTTTTTGACCGTAACACCGATACTCCCAATATCGAGTTACATTTTGGAAATCATTACCACCGATAAATCATAGCGGTCAAGAAATTCATCAATGTCTCTTTCATCAGTAATCTCCATAGCTACTTCGAAAACACCTGATTCCGGATTCAAGAAGCCTGCAACCATTTCTCCCGTAGACTGGTTCTTTCTAATAAGCGGCTTCTTATTTGCAACATCAATCTTAACTACCTCTTTCTTCGCTACTAACATAATTTTTTCCCCTTTCAACCCTTTTCAATGTTCCTGTTGCCGTATCTCGTCTTACTATTCTAGCAATTGGTCAACATATTAAGTTTCCTTACAGATATTTCTTGAATTGTTAGGATAATAATACCGCACTTTTTTAAATTTTTCAAACAAATTTAACATTATTTTACCATTTTATGTCATTTTCAGAAAAATGCACAAAAAGATACCCTCTTATTATCCAACATTCACAATTTCGCTTATACAATAATACATTTTCAAGGTGCGGCAGCTTATTGCTGCATTAAAAGCTTATTTATATTCAATTTCATTGCTTCGTCCTGTTCTCCCTTTAAGGATAAAGCAAGTGAAAGTGAATCCACTATGGATTCCTGAGAAAACCTGTCCGGATCATATCTCCAGACTTCCAGTTCTACATAATCTGTATGGGTATCCCATGCAGGATCGATACTTTCTATCTCTTCTGCATGCTCTAAATATACTTTCTTCTCTATGGCTCGAACCGGATGTGTCACTCTGTCCGTTGTCTCTTTCAAAGTATATAACGCTTCACTTCCTGCTGTTGGAAGGTCAAGAAGCCATTGCTGCTTCTTTGCATATATGCATTTCTGTACTGGATTGCGCAGATAGGGTTTTGCATGTTCATACAAATTCTTCCTGTCGTAATTTGCAACCACCATGGAACTGCGTCCCTTTTTCTTAGTAGTTACAAGGCCCAGTTCCTCCAACTCCTGTACACCACGACTTACATTCATAAGAGAAATATCCAGTTGTCTGGATATTTCCATTTTGGAATAATAAATTCCTGCTTGTCCATATAAAAAAATAAGAGAATGTACTGCGCCATAGCCGTCAACTGTGTTCCAGCAATGGGCTGCGCTTTAAAGTGCTCCTGCAGTGCAATCCCCAAAAACGGCATATAGAGCTGATTATCCGGAACAATAAATGCTTGTCCACTTTCTATCAGACATTTACGTTGATACGAGGTAATTCTGTCAAAGCATAATACAAAGGGATAGTTACAGTATTTGCGTAATTCCTCTTTCTCGCGCTCAAAGACAGATAACTGAAATTCTAACTTCCTGACCGTGATTACGAGACACGCAATACCGCATATCTCCAAAAGAGAATATTCTTTCTCTTCTCTAAGCTCATCAGGTAAAGTATTGCTGTCATTCCATGTCCGTATCAATACATGCAGTCCCAAGGTGTATTTCAAATAACTTTCCATAGATGCCGCTCTTTCAAAACAATTTATTAACTTTCTTGTTCAATACTAACATACACTTTTTTTGAATGCAATATTTTTGTTATATTTTGTCAAAAAAATGTTCCTACAAAAGAAACAATAATTTTTAAAATAAATCTGTAAATATTCAAAATTATATAGTATACTTATATTACAAGTGTGCGTATTGAATCTTTTTTATACTATTTTCAGAAAATATTGTTTATAGGAGGGGTCAGAAGCATGTACAAACTATCCGTTCATACGCTGAAACCAGGAATGGTATTGTATAATGATATATATAATGAGAGAAAAGAGCTTTTATTAAAAGCAAATACAGAATTGACCAATGACAGGATTCAGTTATTAATAGACCAGTATATTGATGAAGTCATACTGGCAGAGCCAAGTGAAGTTGGAATGTCGCGTTACAAACATCTTCACGCAAGTGAGCATTTTCAGCTTTTTAATGAAATCTATAATCAGTCTCTCGATCATTTCCGCAGAATCCTGCGCAATATGGAGACTGGTCTGGAATTGAATACAGAACGTCTGCTGTCATTACGTGACGATATTATGTGCTCTGTGATGGATGGGGATCAGCTTCTGGATTATCTCTATAATTTAATGCCAAACGAAAATGAGATCACATACAACCACTGCTTCAACTGTGGGCTTCTATGTTATATATTTGCCCGCTGGTGTGGATTTCCGAAGCAGGATCTGGATACTATTACGATCTGTGGATTCCTGTTTGATATTGGCAAGACCAAAATATCCGACCAGCTCTTATGGAAACCTGATAAACTGACACCGGAAGAATATCTGCAAATGCAGCATCACATTCATCTGGGCTATGATATGATAAAGAACAAACAGCTTCCGCCTCATGTAGTAAGTGTTATGATCATGCACCATGAGCGATGTGACGGAACCGGGTATCCTGCCAGATTAAAGTCCGACAGAATTGATCCTTATGCTATGTTAGCTGCTATCGCCGACACTTATGAAGCAATGACACATCCAAGAGCCCAACGCCTTGCCCTGACTCCATTTCAGGCAATCCGTGTATTTGAGGAACAGGGTTTCCAGAAATATGGTTCTCATAATACTAAAAAGATATTGACCCATATTGCAAATATGTACACAGAACGAAACATTGCTCTGAATAATAAAATTGAAGGACGCATTGTTGAAATTCATCAGGATGCTTTGTCCAGACCTACTATTTTCTCTAAGAATGTCTATATTGATCTACGTCAGTACCCTGATCTGGAAATTGTCAGAATGGTATAAAAATAAAGAGCAGTATTTGTAAAATCCGAATCATCATTTACAAATACTGCTCCTTATTGTTCAAGGATACTATTGACCATACTCTCTATAGACTGGAAATCCATACCTTCTGTATTCTGCAACAATCCTTTTACAGAATCCTGAATTTTGGTTAATTCTTCTTCGTTCAGTTCATACTGATCCACATAGTCTATAATAGACTGTCCTATCTTTTGCTGTTCTTCAGATGAGATACCCAGACTTTCTCCCAGATCACTACTCTTTAGAAATTCCTCCAGTTGAGAGGTTAAAGCATCTTTCATTTCCTCGGATGCTTTGCGGCTAAGCTCACTCTGTCCTGCATTGATCTGTTCCTGAATTTTCTCAGGTAACTGTGCTTTACAGGAACCCAGAAGCGCAACCGCTATTGTAACTGTCAAAAATGCTTTTTTCATGCTAATATAATTTAACCCTGCCTTTCAGTAACTTGCGAATCCTGTTCAGCATCTTCCTTCACCCGGTCCTGCCAGAACATAGACTGTGTTCCCGGAGTCGTTGTCCTAAGTCTCAGATATACTCTGCCATCTTCTATAAATTTGGCAATTGAAACATTTCTCCACACATATACCTTACCCGGGGCGAAATAAATCTTGATTTCCTTTACAAGCCCCTTTCCACTGAAATTAACAAGCTTGTTATTTCTGCGGATCGGCATACAATAGATATATTTGTTATCCGTAGTCTGAATGACTTTTGTGTCAAATACCCCCTGTTTTCCTTCCTTGGTGACTTTAATGGCTGCAGCAGCAGGTATTGGAATATTCTGTACTTCCATAATTTCACCCACTTTCCTGTACACTACTTCTATTATACACTACCTCGAGCCTTATAAAAACTATATTTTTTGAAAAATTTGTGAAATTTAACATAGAAAGTTATCTTAGTATTTCATTTTTTGTAATTTTATGTTACTTTATTGAGGTGGGGCGTTATGCGGCCAGGTCCGCTTACCAGACCCGGAAAGGTTAGGTTATAGAAATGTCAAAGAAACAAACAGAAGAAATCAGTAAAAGTAAGGCAAAACGACAGGAGCGCCAGAAAGAAGTCTCCAGATCCAAGCGCCATAAACTCATAGGTAAGATCATTGGTATCATTCTTGCAGTTGTTGTCATTGGTGCTATTGTTGCTACTATCGGTCTCCAGATCTATAAGGCTGCCATCCGCACAACATCCAGTTCCGATTTCAGTGCTGGTCTGAACGAAGATGGAACCATCTCCAATGTAGATGTAAACAGTGCCATTACTCTGGCAGATTATGAAAACCTCGTTGTTCCTGCAAATGAAGTTGCTGCGACAGACGAAGAAGTTGACTCCGATATCAATTCCACCCTAAGTGCCCATCAGGAAGTAAGCGATGACTCTTCTCTGGAGATTGCCGACGGAGATAAAGTAAACATAGATTATGTAGGCACAATAGATAATGTGGAATTTGAAGGTGGTACTGCTGCAGGTTATGATCTGACAATCGGCTCCGGTAATTTCATTGATGGATTTGAAGATCAGTTAATTGGCCACAAGCCGGGTGAAGATGTCACTGTAGAAGTTACTTTCCCTGAAGATTATACCAATGAAGATGTTGCCGGAAAGGATGCTTCCTTTGCTGTAACAATCAATGGTATCTATGCAACTCCTGAATTGACAGATGAATTTGTACAGACATATCTTTCTGATCAGGCATCTACCGCTGCAGAATACAGACAGTCCGTAGAAGATAAATATTACAAACAGCACCTTCAGGAATATCTGACCAATTACGTAGATGAGAACTCAACTGTAAATACCTATCCCAAGGATTATTTAAAGAATGTGAAGTCTCTGTTAAAATATGATGACGAATATACATTGTCTTATTATAATCAGATGTTCTCCCAGTATGGTGTAGATACCTATGAAAATATCTGGGATCCCAAAGATGGTATCAACAATGAGATCGAATACGAACATGATTTAACCAAACGTGCAAAAGAAAATGTAAAATCAGCTTTGATATATCAGGCTATTTATGAGAAAGCCGGTCTATCTATTGATATGGATGCTTATTTAGCAGACATGACCGAAACAAATGGTGAAGATTATGTTACAAACATGAAGGAAACATACGGTACTGCATATATGGCACAGGCAGAGATCAAACAGGTCGTAATTGATTATCTGATGGAAAATGCCAAAGTACAATAATTATTGAAATAATCCATAAAAATATGGGGTATAGAAACTGTAACAAGTTCTATACCCCATTATTTTATACATCTTCTTCAGGATAGATCCATTCGCAATCCACATATTCAGTAAGATCAAGACACCCATCCACAAAAGCCTTACGGATCAGCTCTGTACATGTCTCTTTATTCAGTCCGTAAAAATTCACAATGGCATTATCGTAGGTACATATCCACAAGCCCTGCTGTTTCTCTGCGCCAAACAGATTCTCTATTTCATCTGACTCCAGATTCGTCAGATCTTCACTGTATCCCAGTTCACACGCCATAACTGCCCGTAATGATTCATCCGATTTATCATATATCAGTGTTCGAAACATACTGCACCCTGCCTTTCCTTTATCCGCATATTTGAGCATTATTGTAACATTTTTATGATAAAAAATCTATGGGATATTTTTATCTTTACGAGTCCTCTTCTGTCATCTTATAATGATATGATCGATATTAATACAAGACAAGAAAGGATGGCTCTGTGCATGGCGGCTGTATTTTCACACTGGCTGATATCTATTACAAATGCCGAAGGTGACTTATTATCTACTGTTCTTCTCTCCTTCTTTATTCTTGGCAATTCTTAATAATAACGAAAAATATGATACTAACATTTATTTTTGTTAGTATCATATTTTTTGTTAATGTAATAGGCAGTAAAAAAGACAGTCGCTACAGGCTGTCTCTTTTAGAGAAGGTATTTCTTTCTTATGGGGTATAGCAAAAAACTATATAATATATTGGGGGGGTTACAAGTATTATTATACGGATAACCCCCTATTTCGTCCATACGGATATCTTACAAAATTTACAATTTCTTATACTCATTTTTGTGTATTTTTACTAAAACATCCGATTATGAACAATTTATAGTCTATTTTATACACCAACTGCTGATGCATTTTCTTCATCGAATAAAGCTTCAAATTCCTGTCGGTTGATCTTTTCTTTTTCAAGCAAAAGTTTTGCACAGGAATGAAGAACACCTTCATGCTGCATAATAATATCCTTTGCCTTGGCATAGCACTCATCGATGATACGTTTCACTTCCACATCGATTTCACCGGCTACTGTCTCTGAATGACTTCTGGTATGCGCCAGATCTCTGCCAATAAATACCTCATTATCATCTTCATCATAATTAATGACACCGATATTATCTGACATACCGTATCTGGTCACCATACTTCTGGCTACCTTGGTCGCTTTCTTAATATCACTGGATGCACCGGTAGTGATATCATCAAAAATGATCTCCTCTGCAATACGTCCACCCAGAGATACCATAATATCCTGCAACATCTTACCCTTGGTATTGAACATCTCATCCTTCTCAGGAAGCGGCATGGTATAACCTGCTGCCCCAAGGCCTGTAGGTATGATAGATACTGTATAAACAGGTCCAACATCCGGCAATACATGGAACAGGATCGCGTGGCCTGCCTCATGATAAGCAGTAATTTTCTTTTCCTTTTCTGATATGATACGGCTCTTCTTCTCAGCACCGATTCCAACCTTGATAAAGGATTTCTTAATATCCTCCTGTACAATAAATGCACGATTATCCTTTGCTGCATGAATTGCCGATTCATTCAGTAAATTCTCAAGATCAGCACCTGTAAATCCGGCTGTTGTCTGGGCGATCTGTTTCAGATCCACATCATCTGACAACGGTTTATTCTTTGCATGTACATTGAGGATCTCTTCTCTGCCCTTAACATCAGGGGGCGCTACTGTGATCTTTCTGTCAAAACGTCCTGGTCTTAAAATTGCCGGATCAAGAATATCAACACGGTTCGTAGCAGCCATGACTATGATTCCTTCATTGGTTCCAAATCCATCCATCTCTACGAGCAACTGGTTCAATGTCTGTTCTCTTTCATCATGACCACCGCCCATACCGGTTCCTCGCCGTCTGGCAACTGCATCGATTTCATCAATAAATACAATACATGGGGAATTCTTCTTCGCATCTGCGAACAGATCACGCACACGGGAAGCACCCACACCAACAAACATTTCTACAAAATCAGAACCTGATATGGAGAAGAAAGGAACCTTTGCCTCTCCTGCAATTGCCTTTGCAAGCAATGTCTTACCTGTACCAGGAGCACCTTCCAGCAATACACCCTTGGGGATTCTGGCACCAACTTTGGTGTATTTGCCGGGATCTTTGAGAAAATCAACGATTTCTTCCAGATCTTCCTTCTCTTCTTCCAGCCCCGCTACATCTTTCAATGTAATGTCGCCACCTGTTGACAATCTGGCGCGGCTCTTTCCAAAATTCATCATTTTGCCACCACCACTGTTATTGGCATTTTGTGCATTGATCATAACAAACATAAATACACAGAAGATCACAACTAACAGGATCGGAAGCATATAAGATAAGAACCAGTTCTCCTGGGGCACATCATCTACCATAGGATCTATGTTATACTGTTCCAGCAGATTCTCTATTTCCACTACATCAGATACATGAAGTGTTCTGATCGTACCACCTGCAAGAGTGATCGTAAGTGTACCTGTCGGAACCTGTGAATTAGGCTGGATCTCCACTGCTGTAACCTGTCCTTCTTCGAGCTGGGATACAAATTCACCTTTGGTATATTGATCTCCCTTCTCCTTAATGGTACTGACCCATACCGTAACCAACAGTAAGATTACGATGATGATAAAATAAATGTTAATTCCTTTTGCACTTTTTCCCACTTTCTGTCTCCTTCTTCAGCACATTTAATATGATCAGTCGAACTCTACAACTCCAATATACGGGAGATTTCTATAACGCTGATCATAATCAAGGCCATAACCTACCACGAATTCATCAGGAATATTAAATCCTGTGTAGTCAACCTTAACATCAACAACTCGTCTCTCCGGTTTGTCCAGCATAGTACATAATGCAAGGCTCTTGGGATTTCTCTTGCCCAGAAGTTCCAACAGATAGCTCAGAGTTCTTCCTGAATCCACGATATCTTCTACAACTATTACATCCTTTCCATCAAGTGGCTCATCCAGATCCTTGATGATCTTGACCACACCACTGGATTGGGTACCTCCGCCGTAGCTGGACACTGACATAAAGTCCAGAGAAACAGGAACTGTGATTCTCTTGGCAAGTTCACACATAAAGAAACTGCCTCCCTTTAATACACAGATCAGATGTACCTGTCTGCCTGCATAATCCTTACTGATCTGCTCACCTATCTCACAAATTCTTCGATTGACCTCTTCTTCTGATAACAGAACTCTGACTCTTTCAGACATTTTCTTACTTCCTCCTTAAGTATTTTATCTGTAAAATATACTTTGTATCTGCACTGACCTTATACCAGTTGCTGATTCTTCTGCCTACGATCCACAGGCAATGCTGTCCTTCGGTCACGAGATATATCTGGTTTCGGTCTTCCCTGGGCACTTTCTCATCAATAAAATATGCCTTGAGAGACTTCTTTCGATTGTCTGCATCTATGGTAAAATAATCACCGCTTCTGCGATTTCTGATGACAATATCACCTTTTATTTTATCATAATCAAACCATTTCGTATACAGCTTTGAAGGAATTTCTTTCTCATCAAGCGCACTTGCATCCAGTATTGTCAGTTCAAAACATCCCTCTGTGGTATCAATTATAAATGGAGCATCTGATTTTAAGTCATCTTTATGCACAACACCAAATTCCTCAGCTTCATTGGAGATTAACTGCTGTTTTCTTTTCTCCAGTCGAATTCCTTCATACTCCCTGACTGCAACTACATGATATGGAAGATTCACGCTTCGCCCTACCTGTCTGTCAAACAGATCAAGCACCTTATCTACATGCACTGTCTGCAGATCCTTACGACTTCCCGATACTCTTGCAAGCGCCTCTATGACCACATAGCCCTTGATCGTGTCATGCAGTCCGTAAAAAGGAACCTGCGCAATGTGAATCCCCTTTTCATCCTCCGTGAGACATTCCCTGCAGCCCTGTCCGGTCATATCTTCGATCAACGTATATGCATCTGCTATTTTGCTACAAGCCTCCTGAATATGCATTGTCGCCTGTCCGCTGATCTCCTCACAGGCAGTCTGTAATATATGATGACGGATTCGATTTCTAGTATAATTATCCTCAAGATTGGTCCGGTCTATACAATAGTGTATGCCCTTTTCCTCAAGATATCTCTCAATCTCTGCTCTGTCCACACATAAAAGCGGACGCACAATATCATCCCTTACTGCCGGAATTCCCATAAGTCCCTTAAGCCCACTGCCGCGAAACAGATGGAATAAAAATGTCTCGCAACAGTCATTCCGGTTATGAGCAATGGCGATCCTGCCACGATGTGTTCCGCGATTTTCTTCTAACACTCTGTAAAAGGCATCATAACGTACCTCTCTGCCTGCCTCCTCTGTAGAAATATGATTCTTTGCTGCAATAGCAGGAACATCTTCCTCCACCAGTGTAAAAGGGATCTGTCTGCGTCTGCAAAACTCCTCTACATACTCTGCATCCTCTCCTGCTTCCTGCCTGATTCCATGATTAATATGCACGACATGGATCGTAATAGGTATATTCTGACTTATTTCCAAGAGTACACAAAGAAGGCAGATAGAATCCGCTCCGCCGGATACACCTGCCACTACATAATCTCCCTCGGCAAACATATTTTGTTCTTCTATATATCGCTTTATCCTGTTGATCATTTGTACCTCACATATTTGTTTCCCATATTCCTGCGGTCAGTATGGTCATATCATCCCTTATTCTGCCTCCCTGACAATTAATTGCATAGCGCAGAAGATGATCTGACATTTCCTTGGGATTTGTTGTCTGAAAGTCAGCAATGACTTCCTTTAACTTATTATACCCATTTATCGTTTCAAAGCAATCCATGACGCCATCCGACATCAAAATTACCATGTCAGAATCCATCAGTCCTATAGTCTGTGTCATCGGTGTGATCTGTGTGAGACTTCCAAGCGGCAATGTTTCTGAAACAATCTCATCAACCTGTGTTCCCCTCTTGCGGAAACTTGATGCTGCACCTGCTTTCATGAATTCTGCCTCTCCATTATGCAGGTCTATCTGGCATACATCCAATGTGGTAAGATTACAGCACTGTGCCTGGGAAGCAATTGCCGCATTGATCATTGTCAGTGCTTTCTCTTTCTGAAATCCTGCCTCCAGAAATTTCTCCATAAATTCGATCACACAGCGGCTGTCCTCACAGGCCTGCTCACCACTTCCCATTCCATCCGCTATCATAAGCACTACATTGCCTTCTTCACATTCCTCCACAGAATAGTTGTCTCCCGATACCTTTTCATCCTCCTTCACTGCTCTGGACATGGCACTCATCATGGTAAAATGAGGCTCATCCTCAAACAGGAAAGTATCATAACTTCTGGTAAGTACAGCAGCACTCTCAAGACAGGGAACCAGTCTTTTGTCAAGAAATACCGATAAAAGTCCTGCCAGTTCTTCTGCATCCAGATTTCTCCTGATGCCCTGTCTGGCTACCAGACTCAATCTTCTGCGTCCTCCATCTCCTTCCAGAAAAACCATCTCCTTGACGATGACTCCCTGCTTCTTCAGATATTGGATCAATGCTTTTCGTTTATGTTCAACAGGTACACTTACATGCATCACCGTATCTGCGACCTCATCCACAGCACCTGATATTTCTTCCAGATGTCTTGCAAAGACCAGCTTGCTCTCTGTGATCTGATTACGATAAAGAACATCTTTGCGAAGCTGTATATTCGCCTGTTCTTCCGGGATATCCCGATAAAGTCTGGCCAGTTCTCCATAAGTCTGAGAAAGACAGTGGAGCTTTCTCTTACTGAATTCCGGGAAAAGATAACTTTCTATATTTTCTAATGTCTTAGACATTTATGTACGCCCCCTTATGATAATAGTCCCTGAACAGTGACCTCATGTTTTCGTACCATCAAGTATATATGGCGTACACTTCGTTTTTTGTCATAATTACGTGCAAATATTCTTTTTTTTATTGACAAAAACTGCATCCTTACCTGACGTGGCATGGGATGCAGTCCTGTTATTCTTCTTCTTTAAAAATTATTTCATTATCATATACAAGTCCAAGCTTATCCTTTGCAACTTCTTCTGCATACTTCTTCGTCTTGGTATAAGTTTCCAGTTCCTTAAGCTGCTCACTTCTGGCTGTTTCCGCATCAATCTGCTGCTGCAGCTCCTGCTCTCTTGCAATGTATTTGGCCTGTTTCTGTTTGAGAGAGATACTGTTGATTCCTACAACTGCAACGATCATCACAATTGCAAGAAAAGCCATAGACATACCGAGCCTGTTTTCATTTTTCCTTCGTCGGAACGCAGGTCTTCTTCCTGTTCTGCTTTTTGCGTAACGATTCGGCATGCTCTCTCTCCCCTTTCTCTTTCCTCTTCGTATAAAAAACTGTTAATTTAATTTTAAAATGATTTATGATACGAGTCAACCCGTTTTTTATAAATCTCCAAAAACGTATAATGGGACTGCACAATTTACTTATAAGAAAATACAGGACTCTTACATAGAATCTGCCAATGGTCAGGTAGTACAGATACATGCCTGCTCCCGCCCCTACAACAGCAAATGCCCTGATCACGCCCTGATTGACATAATAGAGCAACACAAAGCTTGTCACAAAACACCATACCCAATACAGCAGGTCTTCTATATCTACCAGTATCCTGCCATGCTTTATAAGCCTTCTGAAAAGTCTGAGATTATCATATACCCATGCATAAGCAAATCCGGCAGCTACTGCATACCATAGCAGATACCATTCTCTGATGATCGTACTGCTCATACCTAACTAAAAAGGCGCGTAAGCAGCCCCTCACCCTTCTTCGCCAGCGAATTTCTCTCTGAATAGGCAAAAGAATCTGTCTTGCCTTCTATATCTGTCTCGCCCTTATCAAGATTGATACGGCTGACATGTAATCCTTCCCCTTTTATCAAAAGCATGCCGTCCACAGTCTCCAAAAGAACCGCATTTTCATCAAAGGAAAGTACGTCCGTTACTCCGCTTACTTTGCATTGCTTTCTGCTTTCCAAAGAGATTCTGTGCTTTCCTGCTGCATTTACAACGGTAATATCTTCCACGGCTTTTTCCTTCCGTATTCAGGCTTTATACAGTATATGAAGAAAATTGCTGCCTTATGACCTTAAATATAGCGGAATAATTCTTTCGCTTCTTCTTTTTTTACAGTTTCCTGTACATCCAGCACTTCAACTTTTACATCTTTGTTTCCAAATTGTATCGTCAGAATATCCCCTGCTTTCACATTGGCAGATGCTTTGGCCGGTTTATCATTGATCAGCACTCTTCCTGCATCACATGCCTCATTGGCAACTGTACGACGCTTGATCAGTCTGGATACTTTTAAAAATTTATCTAATCTCATATTTTCCTCCATCCAATAAAGAAAAGACAACCACCTCAGTAGTTGTCTCTCCAAATCTCATACTCTTTATTTCAAAAGATTATCTGTTTACTTCGTCCTTTAATGCCTTACCAGCCTTAAACTTAGGAGCCTTGGAAGCATCAATCTTCATAGTCTCACCTGTCTGTGGATTTCTGCCTTCTCTTGCAGCTCTCTCAGAAACTTCAAATGTACCGAAGCCAACTAACTGAACCTTTCCGCCATTCTTTAATTCCTTTGCAACAACTTCTGTGAATGCTGTTAAAGCCTTCTCTGCATCCTTTTTAGTCATTTCAGCCTGTTCTGCCATAGCAGCTACTAATTCTGTTTTGTTCATTGTGAACTCCTCCTCTTATACTATTGTGTAGTCTAAGAACAATACCCTCTCCGGTCTATGCCGAAAGCTTATGATTGCTCGATTTTTACGTGTCTGTTCTATCAGAACACCTATATCTATTTATATGCGAAAAACCTTGTTATGTCAAGGGAAAACCGCGTTTTCCCTTGGAAAATTAGCATTTTTTTGTTCCAGTCGCTTATGAATCCAGTTTACTGAGTTCTGAGAACGAATAAGTGACATCTTTTTCTTCACTATCCACCTGTAAAGTATAGCTTCTCGTCTGATAACCGGTCTTGCGGAGAGTGATCACATAGTTACCTGCTTTCTTCTCAAAATCAACAGGTGCAATTCCGATATAATTGCCATCCAGATATACTTCTGCACCAACCGGAGAATCGATATGCACCTTATAAGATGACTTGGTTGATGTAGTAGTCTGTGTGGACTGTTGCGTCGGCTGCTCTGATTCAGACTGGCTTTGTGCAGTCTGATTCTCTACATTCTGACTCTGCTGTGTTTCCTGCGTTGTCTGACTTTGGGTCTGCTGTTCTCCCTCTGGCTGTTCCTGTGTCTCTTCCTGTGTGCTTTCCTCACTCTTATCCAGTTCTACCGCTATACTCGCTGAAGGTTCTGCCACTTTAATATATTGTGCCACTGTATCATATCCCTGTGCAGATACTGTCATCTGATGCAGCCCATATTCCAGTTCCACCGGCGCTGATGCATCTACATTTCTTCCATCTATTGCAACAGTTGCATTGGCAGGATTTAGCGTAAATATGATCTTACCCTTCTGAACTACCGTGATCTCCACATCTCCCAGATCCCATGCCATTTCCTGATTTCTGACAAAATTAATCTCCTGTGTCGCACTGCTGCCATTATGACTGACCACTACCGTAGAAGTTCCTTCCGGAACTACCAGAAGCATATCTTCTGTTATTTTTCTGATAACAGACTGCCCAACCTCTATCCAGCCGCCTACAAAGTAAGAATCATTCTGCAGTCTGAGGTATCCATGTCCTCTGGTAATATTGATCCCATAGATCTGATTATGCCACCCCCATACATCCAGCACATCCATCTGATTAATATCCATAAGCTCTGCTTCCTGCCCATCGGAAATAACTACCAGATGATTGCTGAGACTATAAGAAGTATCTCCTATCGTAAGTGTCTGTGCTGCTGTATCCAGTACATAATTATTCAAATCTTCATATGTCATGCTATCCTGTGGAATTTTCAGATATGCCAGTGTCTTCTTAGGCTTATAGAACCGTACTGTAACAATACTGCCTTCCTGAATCTGTCCCAGAGCAACTGACTGATCATATTTGTCCAGAAGCTGTGTAGCCCCATCATATGTCAGTGTATAACGCTTTCCCGTTGCCAGGTTCTGAAACTGTATGGTCATATTTTCTGTGTTTTTTTGTACCACAAGTGCTGTATCCTGTGAATCATAGATTCCCGGTGTTGTAGTAATGATACCCGTTACCTGTGCCTGTGTGCTCTCCTGCGTATCCGTTCCTGCTTCCATAAAGGAACAGCCTCCTAAAAGCATCACCAGTCCCATCAGTGTTCCCGCTAAAATCCCCTTTATTCTCAAGTAATTACCCCCATTTTCTACCTAATTTTGGGTTTCTTCTGTCTTATTCAGTATATATCCATATCAATTTTATGTAAAGTACAAGAATTCATCAACAGATATCTCCAAACAGAGTTCTTATCAGCTTCTGTCTGGCTTGTTCCTGCATCGCCAGAGTCTCCAATTTCTCGATTGTCTTATCCGGAATTCTGGATTTTCTGGAATTATAATAAAAGTTTACGATCTTCCAGAATTTATCCGGATATGCCAGACGATATGCAAGCTGTTGCCGCTCCCAATTTTCCAGTGGTCTGACTTTCTCATAAGCTTCCAGCATCCTGCTGCCCAAATGCAATGACCAGTCTGTTTTCTCCGATATCTTACGGAATAACAGATACAAGTCCCTGACTCCACTGTCTTTTCCAAATCGCTCAAGATTAATGACATACGTGTCATTTTTGTCAAATATCACATTATGATACTGATAATCCCCATGATAGTACAGACCTGCCTGTTCAATTCGCTGTCTGTATTGTTCCATATTCTCCCGACACGCCTCATCCGTAACCTTCTGCGCTTTATCCAGAAAATAGTCATACTGTCGCAACAATGCCCGTTCAAAATCACTCTTGCTCTTTAAATGCCTTAAATAATTCTGAATGTGGCGACATTCTTTCGTATGTTTCTGCATTTCTTCCGTATAAAGGTTGCGTACAGGCAACTGCGCTGCGTCCGGCAGATTCGTCATCGACATTGCAAGATGAAGTTTAGCCATGAGAGCAAATGCCTGGCGGATATCCTCTTCATTCTTATAACTGCATTCTCTGCCTGTAATCTGTTCCTTTAATATATATATTGTGCCATCTGTATCTTTACAGAACAGTTCACCATCTTTATTTCTAAGCAGCATATCTGTACGCACGATTTCCCGCATGCCAAGTTGTAATGCATTGAGTATTTCCAGTTTATCTGTCCTGCCTTTATACTCTTTCAGCACTTTACAGCCCCGGGGTGTCTCACATATGATCGTTCCCCTGCCCTTGACTGTACGCACTACTTCAATATCATACTGTTCCAATATACCCACAGCTCTGTCATTCATAACCCAAATTCCCCCACATAAGATTTTGCACGGATAACTAAGACAATCCGTTTCTCTCTATCTTATTGTGGGGGAATATAGTTTATGCATGATTTTTTACAAGTTGTGTCAGATATTCTTTTGTATTATGCTCCGGTGTCGCAATGACCTCCTCGAGCAGCTCATTCAATATTTTCCCGATCTCTCTGCCCTTTGGTATACCTAATGCGATCAGGTCATTTCCGGTGAGTGCCAGTTCCTTTAACGATACACATTGCTTCTTATCCAGAATCTCCTGATACAGAACCTCAACCTGTGCCAGATGTGCTTCTTTCTCCTGTCTCTGATAATTGCTCTGTGCCAGCATATCTGCATGTTTGAATAACAATACATCCGCAAAATACGGCTCTCCTATGGCATGTATCGCACGTCTGACTGCCCTGGGCGTTGTTTCAATGGGATAATCATGGTATTTTACCAGTTTACGCACATAGGTAATCGTATCATTGTCAAATTTGAGCCTGCGCAGTATCTTAGCTGCCATTTCTTCTCCCACCACTGCATGTTCATGAAAGTGATCTATGCCCTGCCCGTCTGTAGTCTTAGTGGCAGGCTTACCGATATCATGCAAAAGAGCAGCAATACGCATCCCTTTATCGGGCGGAGTGTTCAGCATGCAATGCATCAGATGCTCGCCTACTGTATAACAGTGATGCGGGTTGTTCTGGGTTGTCTCAAATGCCACATCCAGCTCAGGCAAAAATACCCTGGTCATCCCTAAATGATATGCCTCTCTGATATAATCGGGATGGGCAGACTTTAACAGCTTCACCAGTTCTGTCTGTATCCTCTCTGCACTGATATGGGACAGATTGGGGGCTAATTGCTTTATTGCAGCCTTCGTATTGTCCTCGATTCCGAATCCCAACTGCGCTGAAAAACGCACTGCACGCATCATACGAAGTGCATCCTCTGTAAAACGCTCTGTTGCTTCACCAACACAGCGGATCACACCATCGGCAAGATCCTTCATTCCATCAAAGGCATCCACAATACCGCTCCTGTCGTTATAGGCAAACGCATTGATCGTGAAATCGCGCCTTTTAAGATCCTCAATTAAGTTCGCGGTAAAAATAACTTCCTTGGGATGTCTGCTGTCCTCATATTCACCATCTATCCGATAAGTCGTTACTTCAAAGCCTTCCCTGCCGAGCATAACGGTCACTGTACCATGTTGAATCCCGGTATCAATGGTTCGCGGAAATACTGCTTTTACCTCCAGTGGTCTGGCTGAGGTTGTAATATCCCAGTCATCCGGTTCCCTGCCAAGAAGTGAGTCCCTGACGCAGCCACCTACAGCATATGCCTCGTATCCCGCTTCCTCCAGCGCATGAATAATATATTGAACCTTCTCAGGTAACTGTATCTGCATAATTTGTCCACGCCTTTCTATATCCTGTTGTTTATTGTACCCAATGTGGTTCGTTTCGTCAAACACAGAAAAAGAGCACGGTCTGTAAACAACCATGCTCCCTATCATATATTTTGATTATTTTACAAGTTCTAATGTCTGTCTGGCAATTGCAAGTTCTTCGTTTGTAGGAATTGCCATTAATGTTACCTTGCTGCCATCCTTAGAGATAATTCTCTCTTCACCGCGTACATTGTTCTTATCAGAGTCGATCTCTGTTCCCAGATAACCAAGATACTTGCAGATCTCTGCACGACCACCGATGTTATTCTCACCAACGCCTGCTGTAAATGCGATAGCATCTACACCATTCATGGCTGCTGTATAAGCACCGATATACTTGGCAACTCTGTAGTAAAAAGCATCCAGTGCTGCTGCTGCCTGATGATTACCCTCATTTGCTGCTGCCTCAACATCTCTGAAATCAGAAGATACGCCGGACATTCCAAGTACACCGGATTTCTTATTCAGAACTGTATTCATCTCTGCAGATGTAAGTCCTTCTTTCTGACAGATGAAATCGCAGATAGCCGGATCCATATCACCGGAACGTGTACCCATGATCAGACCCTCAAGCGGTGTCAGACCCATGGAAGTATCAACACACTTACCGTGATCTACTGCAGATACAGATGCACCATTTCCCAGATGGCATACGATGATCTTTAACTCTTCTCTCTTCTTGCCAAGAAGCTGTGCTGCTCTGGCAGATACATAGTCATGGCTTGTACCATGGAAGCCATAACGTCTTACTTTGTATTTCTCATAATATTCATAAGGAAGTCCGTACAGATATGCTTTCTCAGGCATTGTCTGATGGAATGCAGTATCAAATACAGCTACCATAGGAACATTCGGCATGATCTCTTTACAGGAATTGATGCCGATCAGGTTAGCAGGATTGTGTAAAGGTGCAAGATCATTACACTCTTCAATTGCCTTCATAACTTCATCTGTGATCACTACGCTGGAAGCGAACTTCTCACCGCCATGTACAACACGGTGTCCTACAGCACCAATCTCATCAAGAGACTTGATCACGCCATGCTCTGCATTGGTCAATGCATCAATTACAAGCTGAACAGCTACAGTATGGTTAGGCATGGGTGTCTCGATCCTTACCTTGTCCTTACCTGCCGGGGTATGTGTCAGCACGCTGCCGTCAATACCGATTCTCTCGCAAAGTCCCTTTGCAAGTACAGCTTCTGAGTCGCTGTTGATTAACTGATACTTCAATGATGAACTACCGCAATTGATTACTAAAATGTTCATGATATACCTCCGAATATGATTGATGTTCGTATTTCATATAATCAGTGTACTACTTTTTTGCCAAAAATGAAAGCGCTTACATTTAATTTGTTTGGTTTTTTTTCTATACAAAAAGTCCGTGTATCATATTCACAATACACGGACTTTTTAAACTTGTCAATTATTCAGCAATCATAATGATCACATCTGTAAACTGTTCTGTGTCAATTGCCACATTACCGTTTTCGTTAACATTCATTGTCTTGATCAGACTGTACTTTGCCGCATCAGCATCCATCAGATAAATGTATGCTGTTTTCCCAGCGTATGCACTGCCAACATTGAAGTGAAGAGTTGCCTGGAAAGGAAGTACTGTTCTCTGTGTTGGAATCGCATGTATTGTTGCAAAATCAGCAGCAAATGCCGGAATCTCAACAAGTGTATAGCCAAGCTTCATATCTGCACCGGCTGATGTAACAGTCTGCATATCAATAGTCATTGCCGCATTCTTGCCAAAAATAACTGCAAAATATACCTTCTGACCATAATATTTCTGTAACAGAGAGGCTTTCAGTACACCATCTGGTTCTACTACTGTCTGCTCGTAAGTGTAACCTTCCGGAAGCGCTGCCGGTGTTACTGCAAGAGGAGTCTGGTCATCAGCAATTGCAACTGTTGTTGTTTTTATCTGTGCTGCTGATGAGGCGGATGAACTGCCTGAATCAGAAGAAGAACTGTTGCTGCCTGTATTGCCCTCTACTTTACCATCTGTTTCATCACCTATCTTGATATCTTCAGAAGCTGTACCACCAATTACACCGCCTGCCTGTGCCTTATCTGTCAGGATCAGGAATCCATGTGTATTGACAGTTCCGTCTGCATTTCTATCAATTCCCGTAAAGTCAAGACTTTCAAACCAGTCGCTGCTTACGGTCGCTCCCTTGGAGTTGACTGATGTATAGCTGGTCACATCCCAGTAGAAGTTTGTCTCGCCATAAATCCTGCTGCTGTCCTGTGTTCCTTTGCCTTTCAGATTCTCTGTCTGATCCATGTTTTCTGTTCTGTATGAGATCACACCATCTGCCTTATAATCTGTATTGACTGCGCTGTTGGTATAGAATGCCACATTGTAGCTTTCATTGTTAAAGGATATGGAATCAAATACCTGAATATCCGGACAACTGTTAGAATCAATACCCTTTGCCTTGTTGAAGAAAGCGATGGAATTGTGTAATTCATGATAGCCTGACATGCTGTCTCCGCCCATCTTGAATCCGTTACCATTACCTGCATCAATTTCTTTGCCGTCATCGCCTGTCACATAACCATTCTTATAAGCTACACAGTTCCTGATCGTTACCTTACCGATGCTGCCTGTCTGTACCTTGGCAAACAGATCCCATCCGTCATCTGCATTGTGATGTGCGATACAGCCATCAAATACATTGCCATTACCAACTGTCAGCTTCGCTGCAAATCCATCTGCATCCTCATAACCCTTGTCTGCATTTTCATAAGAAGAGCAGTTAAGGATCAGGTTGTAGGATGGCCAGTCCTCAAATTCATCTGTTGTCAGATATCTGCTGATCTGAAGACCTGTATTTCCGTTCCTGTAAGTCTCGATCTGATCTAATGTATTATGATCACCAGCTACCTGAATACCTTTTTGTGCATCAGCAGAACCGGTTACATCAAAGCCCTTAAAGTACCAGTAATCTCCTGCAAGTACCATACCGGCACACTTGCCGCCGAAATCAAATACCGGTCTGGAAGAAGCTTCCGGATCAGCCACCATATAGATCATGTTGTCTGCTGTACCATTGATGCCTCTTTCTACCTTAATTGTACGTGACAGATTGTAAGTACCTTCTGTAATTACGATTGTCTGTCCTGCCTGCACATATTTTACTGCTGTGTAAACATCCAGTGGCTTCTCTTTGGTTCCATTACCGGATGCGGAACCATCTGCTGCTACATAAATAGAATTACCTGCTTCACCATATGCCTTGTAGCTTACTGTAAAGTCAAAGCTTACAGCTTCATAGGAAGATAATACTTCATATTCGCCTGGTTTGTAGTCTTTATCCGGTGTAAAGTTTACTTTGAACTTATTATCACCATAATGAAGTGTTACATCTGTGGCCACTTTCTCATTTGCTGTTACATCATCCTTTTCTACCACCACATTACCAGTGCTGTCTGCGATACTGAGTACGCCATCTGCATTACCATTATAGATCAACTGATAGTCTGCACTGTTGGCTGTGGACGCAGAAATGATATTATAAGAAGGAGTTACCATGGTTACAGGCTGTTCTTCTGCCGGGGCATCATCCTCCGGTGCAATTGTCGTAAATGTAATATCCTCAAATGTGATATCTGCATTTCTGGATGCAAAGAATCCTACGTATACAGAATCCTTGTCAATGTTGTTCAATACATCAGTTCCATAATATTTATTGGTCGTTGTATTGCCATCCTGATCCGTATAGTTCACAAAATAACCTGTGTTATTTTTCTGAATCGTAAGCTTGAATTCTGTATAGGTCTTATCTACTGTTCCTGTCGGCTCTGCACCTGTATAACCACCTACAATATTGTAAGTACCGGTACCGCTATTGGCACAGGAAGTCTCCAGAGTCTTCATTGCCGTACTGAATACACTCATATCTGCAAGTGTCTTGTCTTCTTTGATATTTTCTGCTGTAACGCCTTTCTTTTCCTGAGATCCTACGCCAAGCTTCATGCTGATCTTATCACCGCTGTCAGATACCGCCGTACCATCCCAGCAATACTCTACCTTGGTTACAGATGCCATATAAGAGTTATTCCAGAAGGTATTGCCGTCTCCATTCGTACCTACTGCATCTGCTGCCATCAGTCCAAAGCCTTCCTGTCCGTTAGATAACTTCCAGTTATTGATCCTGGCTGTTGCTGTCAGTGTAAAGTTGGTTGTTTCCGGGTCTATCTCTGTATAGTAGAAAGCAAGTCCATCTGTAGAACCGGGAACCAGTTTGCCCTTTCCATTATTGGAATATACTCTCACACTTCCTTCGTTGGCATTACCTTCATAACCATTGTTCTTGGTATCAACGCCGCTTCCAAATGCAGAGAATGCCCATTTGAGCTGTTCTTCTTTCGTTACCTTTGCTGTGATCTCAGAAGCAGGTCCTACCTCATCTCCTCTGGCAGCCGCTACTGTGAAGGTATATTCCTTACCAATTGTCAGGTCTTCAACAACTGCTCTAAGTTCTTCGGTTTTTACTTCTATCTTACTGTCCTTTACTGCAACCACATATCCGTCTGCTTCTTCAACAGCTTCCCATTCCAGTTCAACACTGCCACTGCCAATGCTTGTTGCACTCTTGATACCTGGTGCTGTCAAAGGTAATACAAAGTCGATCGCATCTGATACATTGCTTACCTTATCTGTTTCGTCTTCACGTACCAGTGTAACCTTGAAGCTGTATGTTCCGCTCGCTTTTGGTGTAAAGACTACTGATATCTCTCCACCTTCTTTTAGTGAGTTTCTGGAATCTACTTCCTCTCCATCTTCATCCAGCATACTGACAACTGCCTTATCTGCACCATCATATCCGATCTCTGCCCTGGCTGTTACAGTAATCTGTGTACCATCTTCTGACAAAGCTATATCTGTAACAGAAGGAGTTGCTACTTTACTCCAATCCTGACGTGCAGGCTTATCAGAGCTGCTGCTTTCTTCTGTAACCACTACTTTGAAAATATAGTTGTTGTTCGTTGCACCACCTAAATAATAGGTTCCTGCTTCTGTTACTTTTAATGTAGAAATTGCTGTTGCATTCTTGGTAAGTGTTTCTGATGTCTGAGCTGCAATAGCACCTGTAGAATCAAGGATTGCCATCTGGCGGTTATCATCGCCGCCTTCTACCCACCAGATTTTCACTTCTGCTGCACCAGAGGTCGTGAATTTCACTGCATTCTTATCTGTTGCCGCTTTACCGCCAAAGTTGATTCTCTGAGATGATTCATAACCATCATCAAAAGCCTTTGCACTTGTATCAACCTTGGATTTTGCACTGTAAAGTACTGTAAAGTAATTATCTGTACCAGCTTTTTCGCTGTCTCCATCAGCTTTTGCACCCGCTGCGAATGTATCCAGGCTGCTTCCTTCCAATACAAATTCTGTCGTATCAGAATCTGATGGTTCGTCCGGATCTGTTGGATCTAACTTACCATCCGGAGTCTCTACTGTCATATCTTTATCTGCAAAAGCATCCCAGTCTCCGAGGAAAGCTTCCACACTGATCGTTGTTCCATCTGTAAATTTCGGTGTGGTGATCACATGTGACCAGTCAGCACGGGATTCGCTGTTGTCAATACCATCTACCATTTCATAGGTCTGGTATTCATATACCTTGTCAGAAGTTCCTCCCAGTGTTGAATTCCAGCCAACCGGTGCGATCAGAGAAGTTCCGTCTGATGCCTGTCCTATCACTGTTGCATAATATACAACTTCACTTGTAGAAGCCTGCCATGGTCTTCCGAAATATCCCGGCTTGGACACTTCTGTAGATGCTGTATCAACACCCGGTGTTGTAGATACAATGTTGCAGTTGTACATCAGATATCCTCTGCCGGATTTCTGCTGTGCTGCTGTAATATATGCAACATCATTATTATCTTCCATTGTATTAAGTACAAGATCACACTTCGCAAATACTGCTGTCATAGCACCAAAAATATAATCTGTTCCGCCATAAACTGCACAGTCATAGAATGCTGCTGTTACATCAGTTCCACCGTACAGGGTGTCCTGGCGGCCGATGAATTTACAATTGTCAAAAGAGATTTCCTTGCAGTTATTTGCAATTGCAAGTGCTGCAGCTCTTTCTACATATTTCTTATTCTGTACTGTTGTATCACCATAAGACATGGCTGCTCTCTTCACAGAACCTTCCTTTGCACTGCTCTGTGCTACAATGACATCTGCTGCTGCCTTTCTGGATACATACTGATTGAAGGAGTTTTCAAAGATAATGCCTTCTGCTTCAAATCCACTTGCTGTAATGACTACAGTTGCATTCCAATAACTTCCGTTCGTTGTACCGGAACCGGGATTTTCAAAAGAAGCATATCCATTTTTCTTATTTACTGCAAGAAGTTCTTCATCATACTTGCAGTCACTTCCCATACTGTAATAGGTATATCCATGTCCATAATAGGAAGTAATACGTACTGCATTGTCATCAATGTCGACGCCTTTGTTCCTGGTTTCAATGCTTGGATTTCTGCTGGCATTGACCAGTGTTACGTTGGCAACATCTACTACCAGCATTTCTTCATAATCCCCGGGCTGGATCTCGATCGTTACTCTCTGGTCATCGCTTCTGTCCATAGAACGGACTGCATCCAGAGCATCATTGATCGAAGTATAGTCACAGTCTGTATCACCTACTGTTACTGTTGCAGCATAGGGGATTTCTTCTGTATTGTCTTTTGTAAACCTGATCGTCAATGTTACATCAGCACCATCCACAACGAGATTACCTGTCAATCCCTGCTTGAAATCTCCTGTATTATCCACCTTTACAGTATAAATACCATCACGAAGTTGAATATCATCTGTTCCTGTAAAGGTATATACATAATCTTCTTCTACAGTCTTATCCTCATCACTGTGTCTGGTGAAGGTGAATTCTGCCTCAGCCAGATCCTCCAGTGTAGCCCCTTCGGGTTCAACTGTTACTGTGTATACAGGCTTCTTCTCGAAAGTAATGTTGATTGTACCAGCCTTGGAAGCCTTTAGTACTGCTTCACTTGTCAGTTCATAATCATCAATGCCGGATATCTCCATTGCATACTCAACACCGGATTCCAGAGTTGTTGTATAACTGGTTCCTTCAATGGTTACTACAGGCACATAAATATTATCAGACTTCAGTTCCAGCTTTAAGTTCTTTGCGGTATCCTCATCCAGTCCCTTTAACTGTCCACTCACTTTCACAAGTTCAACCGTACCTACTGTAATGTTAAACTTCTTAGAAGTCGTGCCTTTAGCCAGAGTCAGTGTATCACTGCTTGTGATCACATAACCATCCGCATTCTTCAGTGCCACATCATAAGAATATCCCTCTCTTAAGGATGCGCTGTATGTACCATCAGATACTTTGGCGGTTGTCACATTTCCTGTTTCCTGACAGGTAAAAGTGATCGCATATTCCTCTGTCAGATCTTCTGGCGCATTCACTGTACCTGTTACATCTACAGTCTGTGTATGTTCTACATAAGCTCTGGCAAAGACCAGCTTCTCATTTGTACTGTAAATCTTGTACAGACCAGTCTGTCCAGCATAAAATGTCATGGCTGTTGCTGCTGTTGATCTGTCATATTCCTGTGTCTCGACCTTACCCTTGGGTGACTCAAAACCTATGGTAGATGCACCGCTGTTAGAAGATACGATCGCAGTCAGGATATCTCCTTCTTCCAGACGAATACCTACATAGACATCCTTTGTGGCAGACTTGTTGGAATAAATATATCCTGTGTATGTAGTTCCATCATAATTGATGGACTTATCATCATAATGGGTCAATGCTGCATTGGTAGTACGCAGTCTGTGAGTCGAACTGTATCCACCATCTGCAAAACAAAATGCTACATTTCCATCTGCATCCAGCACTTCAAATCCTGCCAGATTCCTTCCCTTGGTTCCTGCCTCTACGTCAGGATACCAACTGTTAATGATATCTGCTGTCAGTTTGTTAGTGTATTTACTGGTATCCAGTTCCTCTGCTCCCAGATCCCATACATCAGTCTTACCATATACGGATTCTGCCAGATCAAGATTTAACAATGTAACAGCATTTGTCTCTTCCTCTGTCGTAGTTTCTTCTTCTGTTGTTTCTTCTTCTGTTTCTTTCTCTGATTCCTCTTGTGTTGTTGTCTCTTCTTCGCTGATATCTTCTGTAGGAGACTCTGCTGCGGAAGATTCTTCAGATTCAGAGGCGGCATCTTCCTCCTCGATCACAGTTGTCTGTGCAGATTCCTCTACTGTAACAGCTTTTGTCTGCTGTTCAGTTTCAATTTCTGTCGCAGTAACTGTCATGTTGGACATCATCATGGCAACCGATAATGTAACTGCCATAATACGCTTTGACATCTTACCCTTCTTCATAAAATATACTCCCTTACTTCGCCTCTTCATGTAAGCGCTTACATGATGGCGTATAAAAAATTAGCTTGTATACATAATATATCAGATAAGATGCACAATTTCAATACAGTAAATGCACATTAGTATCTGTATTTTGTCGTTTTTGAGCCAGATTTTAAGCATATTTTTTGTGAATTATAACCAAGTCGTTTATCAAATATATTTGCTTAATTAAATAAATTTTTATATCTAGGCACAAAAAACCTTTTATTTGTCAAAATATACCAGGATATTTTCTTCAAATAAAAGGTTTCTGTAAGTGCTTACGGTATAATTATCTGTCTATTTACACATGAAAATACGGGCAAATAATTGCCCTTTTTCTTGTGCAACTTGTCTAATGTCTGCTTAGTATGCTCTGCCCCAGTATACCATCTTCTTGGCAGGTTTGCCGCAGCATACGCATACATCACTTAAATTCTCCTGTTCAAAAGGCATACAACGGCTGGTAGCTGCCAGTTCATCCTTGATCTTGTCTTCACATTCCTGGCATCCACACCACATAGCCTTAACAAAACCAGGCTTATTGTTGATAATATCACAGAACTCATCCCAGTTCGTCGCGCTGTAAGTATGTGACTCCAGATGAGCTTTTGCACGTTCATACATATCGTTATGGATCTGCTCTAACAGAGCTTCTGCCTTTGCTTCTACTTCATCCAGTGCAACTTCGATCTTCTCTCTGGTATCGCGGCGTACAAATACACACTTGCCATTCTCAATATCCTTAGGTCCGATCTCGATTCTGAAAGGAACACCTCTCATTTCACACTCGGAGAACTTCCAGCCCGGGCTCTTGTCTGTATCATCTACCTTTACACGGTATCCTTTTTCAATAAGACGGTCACGCAGTTCATATGCCTTATCCAGAACGCCCTCTTTCTTCTGCTGGATAGGAATGACCATGATCTGAACAGGTGCTACCTTAGGTGGAAGCTTCAGACCTGAATCATCACCATGTACCATGATAACGGCACCGATCAGTCTGGTTGTCATCCCCCATGAAGTCTGGTGTACATATTTTAATGTATTGTCCTTATCTGTAAACTGGATACCAAACGCTCTGGCAAATCCATCACCAAAGTTATGGCTGGTTCCTGACTGTAAAGCCTTACCATCATGCATCAGTGCTTCTATTGTATAAGTAGCTTCTGCACCTGCAAACTTCTCCTTGTCAGTCTTCTGACCCTTTACAACAGGGATTGCCAGTACATTTTTGAGGAAATCTGCATATACATTCAGCATCTGGATCGTCCTGTCCTCTGCCTCCTGTGCTGTTGCATGCGCTGTATGTCCTTCCTGCCATAAGAATTCACGGCTTCTTAAGAAAGGTCTTGTAGTCTTCTCCCAACGTACAACACTGCACCACTGGTTATATACCTTAGGCAGATCTCTGTAGGACTGTACTTCTTTTGCATAGAAATCACAGAATAATGTTTCAGATGTTGGTCTGACACACAATCTCTCCTGTAATGGTTCCAGCCCACCATGTGTTACCCATGCAACTTCAGGTGCAAAACCTTCTACGTGATCTTTTTCTTTCTCCAGAAGGCTTTCAGGGATGAACATAGGCATATATACATTCTCTACGCCTGTCTTTTTAAATTCTGTATCAAGCTGTCTCTGGATCTGCTCCCAAATTGCATATCCTGCAGGTTTAATGATCATACAGCCCTTTACGCTGGAATAATCGCACAGTTCTGCTTTTTTTACTACATCAGTATACCACTGTGCAAAATCCACATCCATGGATGTGATTGCTTCTACAAGTTTCTTGTCGTTTGCCATTTTCTCTTTCCTTTCCAAATATCATCGGGCAGTAAAGGGCTGCTCCCAGTCCTTTCTGCTACAAAAAACGCCGCAGACCCTGTTATATCAAGGGGCCATGCGGCGTTACCACCCTATTTTGTACTCATCCTACCGTTATCGCCGGTGCTACGCTGTACTTTCATACAGAACTCCAAGGCAGGTTCCATAGCTTTCCATGTAGGAATCTCTCAGCCTGTCGATTCCCTCTCTGAACATTTCCACTGTGTACTATTCCTTATCAACGTCATGTTTGTTATCAGTTTATGCCAGTCTCAGACTTTTGTCAATCCTTAATTCGCTCAAAACCTGCAAGCAGGGCAGCCCCGGTTTCATATTCCAGATCATTATACGCCTCCTGTACTTTGTCCAGAAGATCTCTCTGTGCCGTGGAAAGCTCCATCCCATGCAGAATCCGCAGGGCGTCCTCTATCTGCGTCATATCATAGGTATCCATACCGTTTCTCAACTGTACAAATACGTCCTCCACGCTGCGCTGTTCCTGCGCCGGTGTAACCATTCCTGTCTGAATTGTCATCCTCGCCAGTTCATTGCTTACTTCCTGTACTGCATTGCGCAATTCCTCTATAAAACCATCCATATGCCTGTCTATGTAGCTGTAGTTTTCTGTTTTGGCAGCCATTTCCATAACTTCCGCCGATTCACTCAGAGCATTCTCTCCAATCTGAATACTTGCCCCTTTAATTCCATGCACTTTCGTCTGGAACATGGTATAGTCTCCTCCTGCATATTGGGCAATTGTTTCTACCAGCGGCTGTGCCTCCTGTACAAAGGCCTCCAGCATACGGCGATATCCCCTGCGATTTCCTTCATAACCGATATCTTCCAGTATCTGCACCGGATCTGCTGCCTCAGGACGTCTTTTGAACCGGTCAGGGATCAGACTTTCCACAACATTCTGCAGCAATGTGGTATCAACAGGTTTTATCAGTAATGCGTGAAAACCATATTTCTGGTAATAATCATTGGTTTCTTCCTCCAGATTGGCTGTTACCAGAACCAGTGGAACACTGCGTATCTTCTGTATCTGCGCTGCTGCTTCCATCCCGGTCATATCAGGCATCATCCGATCCAGAAACACCATTTGATATTTATTGGCACGGACCGCATCAATAGCATCCTGTCCATTTCCCACCAGATCCACACTGCATTTCCAGGGACGCAGTAACTCTTTGAAAATCTCCTGATTTACCTTCATATCATCAGCCACAAGTACTCTGGCATCCGGATATATCCAGTTTGGCTGTATTCCTTCCATTCCCTGTACCTGTCTGCGCAACAACATATCCTCATTAAAAGTAACAGGGGGCTCCATAGAAGCTCCATGCGCTATATCCTGTAATATATGGAACCGAAATACTGACCCTTTTCCTGCTATACTCTCTGCCCCGGCATCTCCTCCCAGTTTCACTGCCAGTTGTTTTACAATATAAAGTCCCAGTCCTGTTCCTTCTTTCACTGTATCATTCTTTCCTGAAGCATATTCTTCAAAAATATGCATGATCTGCTCATCATTCATTCCCGGACCCGTATCTGTTACCGTACAGTCGATCCTGCATTTGCCAGCCTGTTCTTTGCAGGTAAGTTCGCACCTGATCTCACCCTGTTCTGTATATTTCACCGCATTTGCCAGCAGATTCTGCAGCATTTCTCTCACACACATCCCATCCCCAACCAGTTGTGACGGATGCTTGCTCTTTAAAGTGATTGAGAAATTCACAGGACGATTCTGAAGATTTACCACGCACATATTGGCAAGTTCCTCCAGTATCCTGTCCAGATCATAGGGACTGTTGGAAATTTCCAGTTTACCGGATTCCAATTTGGAGAAAAGCAGAATAGAATCCACCAGTTCCAGCAATGTATTTCCGGCACTTTTGACATAGCGCATCAGCGACCGGTTTCGTCCTTCCATTTCCTTTCTGGACAGCATGATATCACTTACCCCTATGATGGCATGCAAAGGGCTTCTCAGATCATGGCTCATACATGCAAGGAACCGGCTTTTGGAAGCTGTCTGCTCCTCTGCCATTTCCTTAAGTTTCTCCATCAATTGTGTCTCTCTCTTCTGCTTTGTAATATTTACAATAGATAAAATATAACCTTTATGTCTGTTCTGATTTATAATCGGCTGCAACACGCATTGATAGTATTCCTGCCCTTTTGCAGCAAATTCTATCATTTCATCCGGACTGTCCAGCAAATCTTTTAACTGTTCCCTGCATAAGATCCTGTTCTTTTTTTCAGAACTATCTCCTAATTGCTCCGGGAATAATTTTCTGGCTGCATGATTGGCATCCAGATAGTAATAATCTTCATCAAAAAGAACAACTGCAATATCTGATGTATCATATAACTTCTCTTTCATCAATGTCATGGAATCCCACAACTGTCCTGTTTTCATGAGATAGTATACAATCCCGTTGGTCAAAGTCAGAGAAACGGGTACGATCAATTCTCCCCACTCTGCACGCACTCTGCTCTGCAAAACCAGACAGGAGCAGGGAATAGTGAGTGCCAGATACATCATCAGGTTTACATAATGTTCTTTTCTGCTGTAGTTTCTGAAAAAATATGCCTTTGTTGCCAAATACAGCATAATAGAAATATAGCAGGTCACTGTTCCATAAAAAACTCCCTGATATATTTCTCCGTTTCTTCCATATTCCAGAAACATCGCAATATCTGTCAGCAAAAGCCCCACAAATAGAACATCTTCAACTCTTCGCGGAAACCTGATACGTACTACATCCATGATATAATAAATCAAAAAATACAGCATCTGTACCAGCAGAATTTTCTCCAGGAATGCAAATACCGCTGTCTCTCTGGTCAGATATTCCACAATCTGAAAAAAATCCGTGAAACAGATCATTCCCAATATCAATGGCAGAAATCTATGGGTCTGGGAATAGATTCTGCCTGTTATATATTTCTGCAGCACAAACAGCGAAATTCCCAGGGCAGCAACCAATATGATCAACATCATTCGCTATCACTCCGTCCTGTAAGTATCCTTTTGATCTCTGATTTTACAAAGACAGGATTATAAGGTCTTAGAATATATCCTGCGGCATTGATCCTTCTGCACATCATTACTGTCTCTTTATCACTGAGCGCTGTAACAAAAAGAATAGGAATCCTGTCCTTCGTCATCTCTTTGATTTTCCGTGCTGTCTCCACCCCATCCATCTCAGGCATATCAATGTCCATCAGGATCAGATCCGGATACTCATTTTTCTCCAGATACAGGAGAGCCTGTCTTCCAGATTTCAGTAAAATGACATCATACAGATGTTCCAGTATTCCTCTTAACGCTTCCAGATTCGTCTTCATATCATCCACAACAGCCAGTTTATAGCGTTTAAATGGCTGTATCATTTTCTTTCTGGCTTCTTCTGACTCTCTGTTTTCTCCAAATTCCTCACCAACTGCCTTTTTCACTGTAATGTTATAATTTTCTCTCTCAGCCAGATCCAGAACTGTACCATCCATAAGTTTTACCGCCGGCCGTAGATTATGATAATCCGAATTATCCATAATAATGCCGATTCTGCCATCCGACAGGCTGATCTGTTTTCCCTTTGGATACAATGGTACATATTTCAACAACGTAGCTACCACATGCCTGTCAAACATGATGCCACTGCCACCCATCAGATATTCCGATGCTTCATAGGGGGAATATGGCTCCTTATATGGTCTTCTTGATACCAGAGCATCATAAACATCCGCAACATGCAGAATTCTGGTAAACAGCGTCTGTTCGATTCCTTCCAGTCCTTCCGGATATCCACTGCCATCCACATTCTCATGATGATACAATACCGCTATTTTAATCTGCGCAGACAGATCCCAGCGTTCCTTGATCATTTCATATGACAGCAGCGGATGAGATTTCATGATCTGGTATTCCTCCTGCGTCAGTCTTCCCGGCTTATTCAGGATCTCCTGTGGAATGGAGAGCTTTCCCAGATCATGGAGCAATGCTGCTGTAACCAGATCTTGAAGATCTTCTTCACTCAGTTTTAACCCAAAACCAATGACGCAGGATATGACAGCCACATTGACCGAATGTGCATAGGTATAGTCATCAAAAGACCGCAGATCTGTCAGATCCAGAGTCAGTTTTCCCCTGGTAAGTATTTCCTCTACAATCTTACTGGCAATTTTCTGGCATTTATCAATATTGCTTTCCCTTACACACATCAGCCCTTCTGTTCTAAGTGCCGGCGAAATGGTTGCTTCTACGTGAATGTCTTTTGACAACTCATCCGTAATATACACGCCATCAAAACCGTACTCCTTTAATTTATCAATATAGTTCTGAGTAAGCAGTGCATTCTGACTGACCAGCGTTCTACCACTGGAATCATACAGACCATACGCGAGCTGCATACCCGGTCTGGTATCTTCTAACTTAACATAGCGCATAGTTTTATCCCCTCTGTTCAGACAACACAATAACTACTATTATTTTATCTTAAATTTTCAGACAATTCAATTGTCTTATAGGATTTGCAATGCCTTTTTTTGTACAATTTTTCTATTGAAATATAATAGACCTTCGTACCATTCTCTTTTATACTATAAGGTATGGGGATTACACTAAGGAGGTAACGCAGAAAATGAATACAGAAAATATAATTTTATCTAATAACTGCCGCTTTCATCTGGGCGATACACCCGATGCATGGCAGGCATGGTATGACGACTCAGCCTGGCAGGAAATAACATTGCCCCATGACTGGTCCGTCACCTTGCCCTTTGACAGGTCATGCTCCAGCGGGACCGGATATCTGCCAGGAGGAATCGGCTGGTACCGGATTCATATTAAGCCACAGGAAGAATGGCAGGGTAAACAGATCAGCATATGCTTCGATGGTGTGTACAAGAATAGCCGCGTATGGTGTAACAGTTATTATCTGGGCGAACGTCCTAATGGTTATATCAGCTTTTGCTATGATATTACCGATCAGTTCCACTTCGACGCAGATAATATCATATCTGTGTATGTTGACCACCGTGAAATCGCAGACTCAAGGTGGTATACAGGAAGCGGCATTACCAGGAAAGTATCTCTGCGTATAGAAGAAAACGTTCATCCTGTCGCAAATGGCATTTTCTTTACAACACCACACGTAAATAATGAATTAGCGGACTGCGAAGTCACAACCGAATTGATCAACTGCATGGACGAACCGTGCGATGCCATTGTGACCAATCTGCTCTTTGCGCCGGATGATACGCTGATCTATGAACAGAACAGCCACATAACTTTGGCTGCACATGACACAGGGGTCACCCGGACAAAGGGAACAATCAGCCAGCCTGCCTGCTGGACACCGGAAAGCCCTTCTTTGTATACCTTAAAAACTTATCTTTCTTATCAGGCATCAACTGAAACAATAAATGCACTGGTGGATACACAGAAGGCAGGAATCCGCTCTCTGCGCTTTGATGCAGATAAAGGCTTTTTCCTTAATGATGTACCTTATCTGTTCAAGGGCGTCTGCCTGCATGAAGATGCCGGATGCTTCGGCAACGCAGTCCCCGCTGCAGTATGGCACAGAAGATTAGCCAAATTAAAGTCAATGGGGTGCAATGCCATCCGTATGAGCCACAACCCACATATGACGGAATTATACGCCTTATGTGATGCTTTAGGATTCTTTGTTATCGACGAAGCCTTTGACGAATGGGAAGGTCCCAAGAACAAATGGAGTACCGGACATAATGTATACCCGCCCAGGCATCAGGGCTATTATGTTAACTTCCCGCAATGGCATGAGAAGGATCTGGTAGATATGATACGCCGTGACCGTAACCATCCAAGCATCATTATGTGGAGTATCGGCAACGAGATTGATTATCCTAATGACCCTTATTGTCACCCAAGTTTCCAGGCTATGACAGGCAACAATGATGCAAACAAACCTGCTGCCGAAAGAATGTATAATCCTTCCCGTCCAAATGCCGAACGTCTGGCAGTACTGGCAAAAGAATTATGTGATATTGTTCATAAAACCGATACCACGCACCCCGCAACACTGGCTGCTGCCTTTCCAGAATTATCAGCAAAGCTGGGATTCATTGACCCTTTGGACGTTGTTGGATTTAATTATAAGGAGCATTTATACCAGGAACACCATGAGGCCTTCCCTGATAAGCCTTTTCTTGGCAGTGAGAATGGACACAGCCTCTCAGCATGGAAAGCCGTTACCGACAATGATTATATCTCCGGTCAGTTCCTGTGGACAGGTATTGATTATCTGGGTGAAGCACACGGTTGGCCGGTCCACGGTTCTGGAGCCGGACTTATGACCCTTGCAGGATTTGAAAAAACCGGTTACTACAGACGGCAGAGCATGTGGTCTGCCATTCCAATGATCCATCTGGCTACTGTATCCAGGGAGCAAAGCTGCACTACAGTCTGGGGCGAAACTTTCCAGCGTGCAATAGATTGTGAATTTGCACCTGTCCATGAATGTTGGGATTATATGCGTGGTGAAGAAGTCGTAATAAAATGCTATACGAACCTGTCGGAAATTGAACTTTTCCTGAATGGGCAAAGCAAAGGAATCTACCAGAAAGACGATGATGTTGACTGCATTCTGATAACTCTTCCTTTTGCTCCAGGTGAATTAAAAGCGACCGGAACAGGTGTACATCAAAATATCAGTCACGCACTCTATTCCGCAGGAGCAGCCTGCCAGATTCAAACGGATATTTACAGAATTGAGCAAAATACACCAAAGGAAAATATGACATATGTATCAAAATTCACCAGTACGCTTCCTTTGTACCAGATTGCAGTTTCTCTGTCAGATTTTAACGGTAACCCCTCTTATCAGGCAAGTACCATGTTGCAGATAGAGGTTACAAATGGCAGATTAATAGGTTTGGAAAATGGTGATCTGTCAGATGTTACAGAGTATTCTTCTAATAGCCGCCGCGCATACCATGGACAGCTAATGGTTTATGTTCTGGCTGATTCCGCACAGGAAACTACCATAACCATTCATGGCGAAATGTTAAAGACAAAGACTGTGACATTACCCTCTGTTTTCTAAAAAATATATCATCAGACACATATACTAAAACAGCTCACTGCTATGTATTTTCATAACAATGAGCTGTTTTTTATTAACCAATATCAGGTTCATCTTTTAATGTAATTTTACCTGTTGATTTACTCTCTGTTTCAAAAACTATGATTTTATTTTTTCCTTCTTTTAACAGCGGAGCAGGTATATAAAGCCTCTTCTGTGGTCCAATCTCCCAGAATCGTCCCAGATTAAAGCCATTTAAGAATACACAGCCTTTTCCCCATCCAGCAAGCTCCAGGAAAGTATCTGCCTTCTCTGTTACATCCAGTTCAAACCGATAGAATGCAGGAAGTCCTTCGGTATAACCTTTTGAAAAATCCAGTTTATCCACATTATCAAGTGGAAGCGGATACATTGTCCAGTTATAATGCATATGTCCATTGATCTGTACGCAGTCCTTGATTCCCTTGTGTTGATGTTCCATCATAGGTCCGAAATTCACACGTCCCATATTTTCCATCAGAATATCCAGCGGCGCTCCTGCTTCAAAGGTCACAGGCTCCTGCTTAAATTCAGGTGTACCTGACTTTGCGGCATTCATATCTTCTGCCATAACGACCTGGTCTAACTGCACACTGTACTCTCCAAGAAGCTGTCTGTCATACAGAGTTGTCAGTGGTTTATGGTCTACATAGAGTTTAGCTCTGTCATTTGCCCCCCAGAGTCTGATACGTTCTATGTTCTTTTCCTTTGCAAGTGGAGAATGATAGAGAATATATCCATAATTCTGTCCACATTTCTCCATACATACCGGGAAAGTATCCACAATCGGAGCAGAAATATCCTCTAATGCTTCAAATAAACCTACCCTGGCATTCGCTGTGAGTTCACCATATGCCTTTTTCTGAATCGGTGTTGTAAATTTCACTTCAGGAATCGGTGCATACTTACTGATGACTTTCTGAAAAGCCTCATATTTGGGGGTGATATCCCCTGCCTCTGTCAAAAGAGCATCATAATCATAGGAGGTCACATCCGGTGTGATCTGATCGTAGTAATTAGATCCATTCATAAATCCGAAGTTGGTTCCTCCCTCGAACATATAGATATTCACATGCCCCATATCCAGCATATCGTCCAGATCTGCGGGACTGTCAGGATTCCCCTTCATATGACCGCCATTGCCCCAATGGTCAAACCAGCCTACCCAGAACTCGGCACACATAAGCGGACCGCCATCATTGTAACGTGAAAGGACTTCAAAACGTTCCTTTGTTCTGGAACCAAAATTACCCATAACCTGTACACCATCTACCTTACCACAGCTCAGGGATTCATCAAACGGTCCGTCAGAACTGATAAGAGGTACTTCCACACCGGATTCTACCATAATATCACGCATGATTTCCATGTATCTGGTATCATCACCATAGTAACCGTATTCATTTTCTACCTGCATCATAATAACAGATCCGCCCTGAGTGATCTGCAATGGTATGAGTTTGGGCATCAATACTGCATAGTATTCCCTGATATGTTTTAAGAATGGTTCATAGACTGCACGAAGTCTCATTCCATCCTCCTTTAACAGCCATGCAGGAAGTCCGCCAAATTCCCATTCAGCGCAGATATAAGGAGAAGGACGCAGTATCACATATAGTCCCAGTTCCTGTGCCAAGTGTACAAACCGTTCAATATCGAGAATTCCTTCAAAATGAAATTCCCCTTTGTTTGGTTCATGCATGTTCCATGGAATGTAGGTTTCTACTGTATTACATCCCATAGCTTTTAACTTTTCCAGACGATCACGCCAGTATTCCGGCACGACACGAAAATAATGTATGCTGCCCGAAATCACCTGAAAAGGTTCTCCATTGAGATAAAAATTGTCTTTGATTTCGAATTGTCCCATGTTTATCCATGCCTTTCTTGTTTTCTGATAACAAAAGGGTGTACCTCACTTCTAGCGAAGCTATTGTACACCCTTCCTATGAAACCTTATACTGATCTTATACCTTATTTATATAATGCATCGATCTGTGACTGAAGAGCTGCTGTTACATCATTGATGCCAGCCTTTTCAAGTGCTGCCTGGTACTCTGCAACGATATCTTCTGCAGAACCGCTGTAAAGACCGAAGGAGATCTGCTTCATGTACTCTTCCTGTACACTTGATACATTATCGATCTTACCCTGAATATCATCTACATCAGGGATGAACTGACCATATGGATAGTCGATCTTGAGAGAATCATACTCAGCATAGAGCTTGTCGATTGCATCCCAGTTTCTTGTAGCATCCTTAAGTTCAAGGTCATCGTTACGTCCCCACCAGAAGTTAGTCTGGATTTCCTGAGTTGTTGAATCATATGTATCAGGTGTATACTTCATGCCATTCTCATCGATTGCATACTGAACACCTTCAATACCATAGTTGAAGAGGCGATAGCACTCAGGATCATTTCTTAATAAGTCATATACCATCAATGCTCTCTCAGGATTCTTGGAACCTGCTGAAACAGCCATTGCACCATGAGTAATGGAAAGTGCTACTACGTTACCTGTCTCTTCACCGAAGTAGAAGAAGCCAGTCTCTGCATCCTCATCTGTATCATAGATTGTATTTGTTGCTGTATGTGAGCACAGGTCTGTCCAGGTCTGTGTATGATGCTGTTCTACTGCAACCTGACCTACTCTGTATTCATCTCTGTTCTGAGAAGATGTATTGTTCAGAACGTTTGTAGGGAATACACCGATCTCATTCCATTCTTTCATTAACTTAGCATATTCTACAAGAGAATCTGTATCTGTCATGTAAGGAGAATATACTGTGTAAAGATCATCCTTGCTGCCGCCCCACATAGCGCCGGAGTTCAGACCATCGATTGGTACATAGTTGCTGTGGGATGTGATCCATCCACCAACCATCTGATTGTACTGTGTACCGTCTGAATCCCACAGATACTTCAGATCATTGCCATATGTTTCTTTTACATATTTGAAATATGTTGTCAGGTCTTCCCAGCTCTTTACACCATCTGTAAGACCAGCTTCCTTAGCCCAGTCAAGACGATATGCAAAACCGTGGTTAGTCCACTGTGCATAATTATCTTCAGGCATCAGATAAATCTCGCCGTTATACTTACACAGATCCCAGTGTTCAGCAGGAACACTTTCCCATGTCTTAGGTGCGTATGTTTTTAACATATCTTCTGATAATTCAAGGAATGCACCATTCTTGGCATTTGGCCACGCATCCAGCCAGTCAGAAGCTGTACCAACCAGGTCTACAGAACCATCCATCTGAGCCAGTGTCAGATTGTATACAGATAAGTAATTTGTCCAGTCAATGTGATAAATTTTTAATTCTGCATTTACTTTCTCTGTTAAAATCTCATTTAATTTGGCAAGCATATCTGCATTGCCATTACCCTCATCAGAACCACCTGTTGTCATATATGTGATGACTACATGCTCAGAAGTATCAATGTCGGCTGTTTCTGTTGAAGCAGCTTCTGTTGATGATGTGTCAGCAGTTGTTGCAGATGTCTCAGACTTTGTATCTGTTGTTGCGCTGGTATCAGATGAACCACCATTTGAGCTTCCGCAGCCTACCAGTCCTGCAACCATTGTTGTTGCCAGAAGTAAGGATACTAATTTCTTTTTCATAGATTGTCCTCCTAAATATAAATATAATAAGTTTATTGCTCTTCTGCCATGGGACTTAACCCCATGCCCGTGGCAGCTATATGTAATCCCCTCTGCGAGGTCTACATTCCTGTTATTAATACTACATTAACCCTTAACTGCACCTACAGTAATACCACCGATGAAATATTTCTGTACGAAAGGATATAACAATACGATAGGTCCGGTTGCCAGACACGCTGTAGCCATCTTTAATGTTTCAGTCGGCAGATCAGTCACTGTTACATACTGTCCTGCGATAGAGTTCTTTAAGCTCTGTGCCTCATTTACAACTCTGTACAGATTAAACTGCAAAGGAATGATTTTTACATTTGAACTTAAGAACAAAGATGACTGATACCATTCATTCCAATAACCTAATGCAAGGAATAATCCAATGGTTGCCAGTGCCGGTTTTAACATAGGCAGGATCAGTGATACAAAAATCCTGAAATCACCTGCACCATCTATCTTGCCTGACTCCGTAATCTCATGAGGAATACTCTTAACGAAGTTCTTCATAAGAATGATCAGCCATGGTGACATCAGCAAAGGTAATAATACTGCCAGATAACTGTCTTTTAAGTGGTATGTCTGTACCATCAGCAGATAGTAAGGAGCTAGTCCTGCCTGAAACAGACTGGTGAAGTATACATAGAAGGAAATTCCGTTTCTGAACGGGAAATCCTTTCGCTGTAATGCGTAGCCCGCCATTGCGATACAAGTCAGACCAATTGCAGTACCGACTATGGTAAGTATGATCGTTAATAAATATGACCACCAGATCGTACCACCCTTGCATACCATATTGTATGCTTCCAGAGTCACTTCCTTAGGAAAGAGCTTTACACCCTCCGCTCTGATTACCTGTTCACTGGTAAAAGAGGAAGATACAATAATCAGGAATGGGAATATACAGCAGATTGAATATAATGTTACTATGATATAACCTATTGTTCTGATTATGATATCTGATACCCCAAGTTTTACCTTTGCACTGGAGGTCATTAAATCCAAATCTTTTTTCTTTGCCATCTTACATTCCTCCAATCCCTAGAATAATGAGTAGTCAGGTTCAATCTTCTTAACTACACCATTTACTACCATGACCATAACAAAACCGATAATGGACTGGTACAGACCAACTGCTGAAGCATAAGAGAAGTTAAAGTCTGTCATTGTTGCACGATATACATAGGTTTCAATAATATCTGTTGTAGGATAAAGTAATGAGTTTGTACCTACTATATTATAGAAAAGACCGAAATCACCTTTTACAATACCACCTAATGCAAACAGCAGCAGGATAACAATTGTTGGTTTCAAACTTGGAAGAATGATATAACGGATCTTCTGGAAACCATTTGCTCCATCCACCTTAGCTGCCTCAATGATCTCTGCATCAATGCCACAGATTGCTGCAAAGTATACAACTGAGTTGTATCCTGTCTTCTGCCATAAGTTGATAAGTACCATCAGTACCGGCCATACATTAGGATTACCGTAAGGGTTCAACAACTGATCCTCTGAACCGCCCAATGCTCTGATGATTCCATTTACAAATCCGAAATCATAGTTGAGCAGGTTGTATACCAGAACACCTACCAGAACCTGTGAAATGAAGTATGGCAGGAACATCATTGTCTGAGATACTTTCTTGAACCATTTACTCTGAATTTCATTCAGCAGGATCGCAATAAATACTGCGATGACATTTCCTAAAATAATAAATGCCAGATTGTAGAGAATTGTATTTCTGGTCAATGTCAGTAATTTACCTGACTGAGCCAGGAATTCGAAGTTCTGTAACCCCACGAACTTACTTCCAAAAATACCATCTCTGTAATTGTATTTTACAAAAGCAACCCATATACCCGGCAGTGGTGCATAGCTGAATGCCAGAAAGAACAGAATTGCCGGTAAACACATCAGCAACAATATTCTTGAACGCTTTACCTTCTGAAAAAACGTTAACCCGGATTTTGGCTTTGCAACTTTTACTTTTGTTTTCCCCATAATTGCAACCTCCCTTGTTAATTTGCTGTTTTGCAACCGATTTCATGTTTAAATATTAGCACTTTTTATTTATGTTCGTCAATATATCAGACACATTTTGTTCATATTTGGTTCTTTTGTTCAATATATTCAATAAAATTATGTATATTTTGCCTATTAACAAAATCAAAAAAGGACTTTGTTATTATACAAAATCCTTTTTACGCTGATTCTTCCCTGAAATCGACTTCATTATATCATTATTTATCCTTACATACGCCACTGCTCTGACGTACTACCAGAGTAGGCATAACCATTCGTAGCCGTCCGACTTTTCTGCCCTCTATCAAAGCTGTTGCCGTATCTATCAGTTTCCTGCCGTATTCTTCATAATTATAGTCCACACTGGTCAAAGGCGGTATTCCCATTTCTGCCATATAAGTATTATCATAGCTTACCACCGATATATCTTCCGGAATCCGATACCCTCTCTCCGTCAGGCATTTCATGATTCCCATAGCCGAAAAATCATTAATTGCAATAATTGCCGTCATCTTCACTCCAGCTTCCAACATCTCGGCAGTCTGTTTATATGCCGTTTCAAAATCATAACTGCCATGGTCTGTTACCAGTCTGGGATCATAATCAATATGCCTTTCATTTAATATCTGCTTATAACGCTGGTATTTTTCAAAAGTCGCCAGGACTTCATGATTTCCACCTATCAGAGCAATTCTCCTATGCCCCAGTTCCAGGAGATGATCCATCAGAAGTTCCATTGCCTGCATGCTGTCAATACGTACTGCATGGCATCTGGTTCCATCCAGCTTACCTGTCACTACAACAGGAGTCTTTGCCATGATCTGATTTACCAGTTCCACATAATCTTCCTTAGAAACCAGATCATCTACCCTGCCGCCAAACTGAATTATGGCATCTACCTTCTGTTCCTGCAGGCTCACCAGAAGTTTCTTCTCTGTTACCTCATTTCCAAGGAAATTACACAACACTGCTGTATATCCAGCTTCCCTTGCTGCTTTTTCACAGGCAACAAACATCGCAGCATAATAAGGGTTTCTGATATCTGCGGATAAGATCCCTATTGTATGCGTTTTGGTATCTGCCAGACCTCTTGCCATAACATTGGGTTTAAAGTTATATTTATCTATTAGTGCCAGAATTTTTTCTTTCTTCTCACTGCGCACATTGGCACTGTTGGTCAGTACCCTGGATACTGTAGAAGCAGATACTCCTGCTTCCTTTGCTATATCATATATTGTAATTGCTTTGTACTCATTATTCTGCAAAAGGACACCTCCCTTTGAAACCGATTTCATCTATACTAAAATGATACGGAATATTCAGGGAGGTGTCAAGTAGGTTATGAAAAATTGTACCTATTCTACTGCCATTTTCTTTACACGGGCAAGTGCATCCTTTACAGGAGGAATACACAGGATAACAACTGTCACTGCTGCTTCTGCAAAAATATAGATTGCATTATAGACCAGTGAATATGGTAATGGATTCCATCCTTCCCAGGCATAAGCGCCAAAGAAGATCCATCCCGAGATCACTGCAAATACATATCTGCCAACAACGCCTGCCAGGTATCCTTTGATCAGACCATTCTTCGCATTCATAAACAGACCGGAAAGTCCAAGTGCACCAAATGCCAGAAGATAATCCACCACAAGCTGCATCGGATACAGTACGTAAGGATCGATAAGAAGCTGCAACACGCCATATGCAACACCCGTCATAATTCCTGCTCCAAGCCCAAACCAGTAACCGGGTAGTGCGATCATCAACATGGATAACAAGGTAATAGATCCACCTGTTGGAAAGTGAAATACCTTGATATTGGACAAAACAGTACCAAGAGCGATCGCAAGTGCACAGAATGCCAACTGCTTTGCAGATAATTTTCTGGTCACTTTGGCACTGCCCTTACCGGCAAAATACATGGCAATTCCAAGAAGGGCAATGATCACAACTGCCAACAGGATATTACCAAGGGTGGTCGGGACATAAGTTGTTTCGCCCCAGTCATTCACTACAACATTGTACAACATAAAAAATCCTCCTTCGTTTGCGCGAGGAGGAACCACACCGTATCTACATATCTGCTCTGAACAGCACATGGCTGTCCCTGTTTCTTTCATATGTAAATTCCTGCTTCCTTCCGCCGGTATTATCCGGTTCAAGTAGTAAGGGTTAGAATTATGATTTGCACCATGATTCAATCTCAGCGATGTGCTCCCCTAGCGGTTAATACTTTTATTCATTAGCAAATTATAGTATAGATGCTTTACATAAGTTTGTCAATGCATGGTTTTGTGCATTACTTCTATTTCGTTTTGTAAATAATATACAATTTTAAGTCAATTTAAGCTCTTAACAGTTTATATATATATTTATTGTGTATTAACTTTTTTTATATTATAATGTATATAAGCATATGTAAAATACAATACTTTACCACAGACGCAGCCGGTATCCATGTCGGCTGCGTTTAGTCACAATCAGGAGGAATTATGTAATGGAACAAAAACATGCATCTGACAAAGTCGGATTCCTGCAATCCATTAAGGGCAAGGTAATGATGATGAGCATCTTGGCTATTCTTGCTTCTGTTATTTTAGGCGTTGCGGGTTTAAGTGCTCTGAGCAGAAATGATGCCAATAATAACGTTCTGTCAAAGATTAATGACATCAGCCTTCTGCAGTACCAGAACCAGAGTCTGGAAACTTCCTATCTTTATTCACTGGAAGACTCTTATCTGGGTAATATTCTGGATAACCTGACTCAGATGGAAGACGATGCTTCACAGGCAGCTACTCTGTCTTCAGGTAAACAAAAACAAAACATCAAGGATATGCAGACAAGCATTTCCGAATTCAAAGATAACCAGCAGCAGATTCGCTCTCTTTGCTCAGAACGAGGTTTTCAGGAAACTGATGGTTCTTATCTGAAATTTCTGGAAAATGATTCAGTAATGGCACCTGAATTTGAATCGCTGGGTAACAGTGCCTGGGCAGATGGCAAATGGATCGACCTTTTCTCCAGTGGAACTGTTGAAGCCAATGGCACTACTTATACTAAAATGACTTATGATGCTGATCTCCCGCAGCCTGGCAAACGGGATAACTTCCTTGCCCGTATAGGCGGAAATGGCATGATCTACAGCAGCAATATCTATCTGGCAAACCTGACCTTCTCCGGAGACAGCACAACCAGTATTGACATTGCAAATATGGATATAGACTCTCTGAGTGGTTCTTACGGTAGTGCACTCGGAACGATTTCCCATGATACAATAGATGGTACCGATGCTCTTATGATCACCACAAACTATACAGGTGCAGATGGTGGCTGGGAAGAGATTTCTCTCAAGATTCCCCTTGGCGAGTTGAATAACATGGACTATTCCCATGTCTCCTTTGATCTGTACTTCGAAGATCCATCACCTGTGTTCTCTATTGCATGTGCATTTGATGGTATGTATAACTTCACCAACAAACTCGATGAACTGAACAATTCCTTTGCTTCCTATAGTAAACATGTTGTAGAGGGTAAAGATGTATCAGAAGAAGCAGCTTCCATCAGTTCTCTTTTAGACGAAATGATCACTGCTGCTTCCAGTTACTGTACTGATGAGACACAGCAGTCCACAATTGTAACCGCATTAACAGCCAAGAAGGATGCCTATACAGCAGCCAATTCCGATGACCAGCAGATTCTCGAACTGAAAAAGGAAAATATTCAGCTTTCTCAGGCTCTCACAGAGCAGAGTGGACTGGCAAAGGATACTATCAATGAATCAACAGCCGCTGCCAAGAGCAGCCTGACAGCTACCATTTTCATTATCCTGCTTATAAGTGCCGTACTGCTTATCATTATTACAATCGTGGTAAACCGCAGCATGAATCAGAGCATTCGAAACTTCCGTAAGACGTTGGAAGAAATTACAGCCGGAAATCTTACAGTACGTGCAAAGGACTCCGGAAAAGATGAGTTCTCTGCTTTTGGTAAATCCTTAAATACTTTCCTTGAAAAGCTGTCCGGAATCATCCAGAATGCTCAGGAAGTATCTACAAATGTATCTGCTTCCGGTGAAAAACTGAATGTCATGTCAGCCGACAGCAGCAATACCTCCTACGAAATCCAACGTGCTGTAGATGATATTTCAAAAGGAGCAGTTTCACAGGCTTCTGATATTGAAGAAGCAGCCACAAGCATTTCCGACATGGCCAATTCCTTTGACAAGATCGTATCCAACATTGGACATTTGAACGAAGTCACTGAAGAAATGCGTCAGATGGCAGTTGATTCTTCTACTTTCATGACCGAACTTGCAGGTTCCAATCAGCATACTGCACAGGCTTTCGAACAGGTAGCACAGCAGATACATATTACAAATGAATCCGTACAAAAGATTCATGATGCTGCCGATTTCATTACCTCTATTGCAAACCAGACAAGCCTCTTATCACTCAATGCCAGCATTGAAGCAGCCAGAGCCGGTGAAGCCGGTCGCGGATTTGCCGTTGTTGCCTCTGAGATCCAGAAGCTTTCTGAACAGTCCAATGCGTCTGCTTCCAACATTGAATCAATCATTACCGAGTTATCATCTGAAGCAGCCAAGACCGTTGATATTATCGATACCGTATCTGAAACAGTAAAAGATCAACAGGATAAACTCAACAGTGCACAACAGCAGTTCATAGAACTGGAACAGCGTGTACGTGAAACCAGCAACAGTACTGATGAGATCAGAGATTATACTTCTGTCTGTGATGATGCCAGACAGAAAGTGGAAGGTGTTATTCAGAATCTTTCTTCTATTTCTGAAGAAAATGCCGCTTCCACAGAAGAAACAACAGCTTCTATGACACAGCTTAATGAAACGATCAAACATCTGGCAACAGAAGCCGAACTGTTAAAAGAATCTGCAGATCAGTTAAAAAACAATCTGGAATTCTTCAATTTATAATCTGATCTGTCTATCCATCGATCAAGCTAAAAATCCCCCGGTTTGCTTACCTGCAAACCGGGGGATTTTTAATATACTTAATTATTTCTGTTATTTACTGTAATTTGAATTTAGCTACAATTGCTTTCAGATTATCTGCGCAGCCATAACATTCTGTTACCATATCATTCGTTTCTACTGTCTTTGCTACCATATCGCTGGTCTTCTGTGCAATATCCGTAACTCCCGTTGCCGATTCATTCACTGTATCTTTAATACCATCCAGTGCATCTGCCGATGTTTCAGTAAGTGCTGCAAGCTGATTGATTGCATCTCTTATCTGATTCATATCATTTCCATATGCATCCGCATCTTCCTGATACTGAATACTGACTTCTTTAAATTCTTTATAATCAGTCAATACAGACTGTTCCAGGAATTCCGTTGTTTCTTTCATACATTCTGTCATATGGTCAACTGCTTCGTTTACTTCCTTGACAATCGTACCAATGTTTTCGATTGCTCTGGTCGTCTGGTCTGCCAGACTTCCTATTTCTGTTGCCACAACTGCAAAACCTTTACCGACTTCTCCTGCTCTTGCAGCTTCTATGCTTGCATTAAGCGCCAGAAGCCCTGTCTGAGACGAAATTTCCATGATCGTACCTGTCAGTTCGTTGATCTTATCGACTGCCTTAGAACCTTCTATTGCTTTTTCAGACTTATCTTTCACATTCTGGTACATCTGCATGGTACGGTTACTTGCCTGTTCTGTTTTGTCGCCAAGATTTTTTGCTCTCTGCATGACTTCATCTGACTGCTTAGCACCCTGCTGTGCCATTTGTTCAATAGCTTCTGCATTCTGCCTCATATCCTGTACGTTTTCATTCACATTTACGGTAGTCGCTGCTGCTTCTTCCATGCCTGCTGCCAATTGCTCTGTGGTAGCAGAATTATCTGTACACATGGTATTGATCAAATCTGTGATCCGTTTCAGTCCATCCACATTTGTTGTGATCTGCGCACTTGCCGCATTGATATCTGTTACCATATTTCTGAGATTTCCACGCATCTGATGTACTTCTCTTGCCATCAATCCTGTCTCATCATGACGTTTTCTAAGCCTGCCGCCATTTTCCGTTGGCGCAAAATCCAGTCTGGACGTTTTTCCTATGATCTGTGTCATCTGTTGGATTGGTCTGCAGATGAACGTACTCACGATATATCCTGCTATCACAGAAATAATCAGTGTTCCCAATGCAATACCAAGCATATACTTGGTCATTCTGTTCAATGGATCTGTAATTTCTCCTTTATCCGCTGTGATAACTACAATAGAGTTGTCACTTGTTAATACATATCCTGCATACTTGACTGCACCCTTATAATCGTATTCCACAATTGCATTTTGTGGAGTCCTGCCCGCTGCAAGTTCTGCAACCACTTCTTTGATCACAGAATTTTCTACCGGCTGTCCAATCTTATCCGATGTAGGATGATACAGCATTGTTCCATCTGATGCTACCAGATAGGCGTATGCAGAATCAATGCCCTTCATCTCAATTCCCTGCATTACCGCTGCGTATTCGTCCTGATCGACAAGTTCTGCCGGGATATTGGATATTGTCTGCGCTCCCTGCTCCGCCAGACTCATGATGTAATTCTCGTTCGTATCTTCCAAAATGCTCTTTGCCTCATTATTAGCTCCTATGACACTTCCGATCAGCGTAAAAATCGTGATGGCAATTACAAGCAAAATAATTTTGAACGAAATTGAATGAATAAAAGTCACCTTTTGTGTTTGTTCCATAATAGTTACCCCTTTCGTATTCACAGTTACTTTTTATCATTGTCTTGTAGTACTACTATAAACGCGCAATTTTCACACAAATATTATATCATAGCAGATATTGCTTGAAAATAATATTTTTTTATAATTATACATGGTATTGACAGTTATTAGAAATAATCGCTATTTTACCATAAGTCTATATTAATTGTTGATCAGCAGAAAGGAATTTTACTATGAGCAAAACTTTATTCAGGAAATTATTTTCTTATGATGCTTCTTTGGCAACTTTTGAAACCTCTAATGGCACTATGACCTTACCCCAAATTTTTATTCCCTTCTTTATTGAAATGCTTTTGTTAAACCTTATGGGAACTATTAATACCTTTATGCTTTCGCATTATTCCAATGATGCAGTAGCTGCAGTCGGCTCCGCCTCCCAGATTCTCTCAATGGTTCTTACCCTGTATACTGTAATCGGAACCGGTGCCTCCATTGTTATCAATCATAACCTTGGTGCCAACAATAAAAAAACAGCCTCTGATGCTGCCTTCTGTTCCATCTTTTTCTGTGGTTTTTTAAGCCTGATTCTCGGAACTGTTCTGGCTGCCCTGGCTGATACTGTTCTTGGGGCAATGCATTTGGACTTGTCCTGATCAGTACTCTGCTCCTCCTGTCTAAGCTGGTATGTTACCTTGCCGTACTGCCCTGATGTAACCCCTGTATACTTACGGAATACCTTGCCGAAGTATCCTTCATCCTCATAACCTACTCTATGTGCAACCGCCGATATTTTCATAGAAGTAGTGCTTAAAAGCTCCATTGCATGATGCATCCTGATTTCATTCAGATATAGAAATATGGTTTTCCCCATATTCGCCTTGAACACCTTGTTCAGATAGTCAAAATTGCAGTTAAACTCCCATTCTATCAGGTTACTGTCTATTTTTTTGCCATAATTCAGATTCAGATAATGTAAAAGTGCCTGTACCCGATGATAAGAGTCCGACACTTTACCTTTATCATGCAGGGCAGCTTTCGTAACCATATATCCTGAAATTTCCGTCAATACCTCCAGAATACAGCATCCACAATATACCTTGTAGTTCTCTGATTGCGTGACATTAAGCTCCTTGGCTTCCTCCAGAAGCTCCATTACTCTGATATATGTTTTTCCATTTTCCAAATCTATCATCTTTGGATATTGTATCCAAGCATCATGATATCTCAGATAAGAGCCATTATCTTCTATCAGGCTTGCACTTCTCTTCTTTATACATTGTTTGATCATATTTCCATCATCCTGCCTTCTTTTTATCTGAGGATGTCGAAAATGAATATAATAATATTCACAATTAGTTGCTTCTAGTCCAAAATGTATAAAATCAGGATCTAAAAGAATCACATTTCCTGCCGTCAATGTATATTTTGTATCTCCCTCCTGTAAGTACAAAACACCACTTTTCATCACATACAAAATAAATTCATCCGGCTGCCTTTTTCTATGAATATAGGGCGGTTCGAGAACCGCCCTGTCTATCAGTCGTACCTGAGGTACAATATTTCCATTTATTTTATCTCTATTTTGCAGTCTCAAGATATTTCTCTACACTGGCAAGTTTTACACATAATACAAATACTTCACACGCCTTCTTCAAATCATCTGGTGTCGGATAAGAAGGGGCAATACGAATGCTTGTATCCTTGGGATCTTTCTTATATGGATAGGTGCTTCCAGCAGGTGTCATTACGACTCCGGCTTCTTTACACAGTGCTACGACACGCTTTGCACAACCTTCAATCGTATCAAATGCAATGAAATAGCCGCCCAAAGGTTTGATCCATGTACCGATTTCCAGTCCACCCAGTTCATTCTCCAGAGTCTCAATAACAGCCTCAAATTTTGGACGAAGAATTGCCGCATGTTTATCCATATGTTCATATACACCCTGTGCATCCTTAAAGAATCTGACATGGCGAAGCTGATTAAGCTTATCATGTCCAATCGTCTGAATCGTCATTGACTTCTTGATTTCCGCTATATTAGCCGGAGAAGTAATCAGAGCCGCTACACCGGAACCAGGGAAGGTTACCTTGGAGGTGGAACATAATTCATAATAAATGTCCGGATTGCCTGCTTTCTCACACTCTGTAACGATATTAAGGATCTCTGCCTTGTTATCAGGATACAGATGGTGGATCGCATAAGCATTATCCCAGAAAATTCTGAAATCAGGAGCTGCAGGCTTCAAATTGGCAAATCTGCGAACTACTTCATCAGAATATACAACACCACTTGGATTAGTATATTTAGGAACATTCCAGATTCCCTTTACTGCAGGATCATTGTTCACATACTTCTCTACCAGATCCATATCGGGACCATCTTCATTTAAAGGAATATTGATCATCTCAATGCCAAAACTCTCTGTGATCGCAAAGTGTCTGTCATAACCGGGTACGGGACATAAAAACTTGATCTTATCCTGCTTGCACCAGGGAGTATTGCCTCCTACACCATAAAGCATGGCTCTTGCAACCAGGTCATACATTACATTTAAGCTTGAGTTACCATACACAATAATATGATCTGTAGGTGCATCCATCAATTCAGAAAACAACTGCTTTGCTTCCGGTATTCCGTCCAGTTCACCATAATTTCTTACATCAATGCCTTTAGATGATTTAAAATCCGATTCAGAATTCAATACATCCAGCATAGGTGCTGACAGATCAAGCTGGTCTGCGCCAGGCTTACCGCGGGACATATCCAGGGAAATTCCTGATGCCTTAATGGTATCATACTTTACCTGCAATTCTTTTTGCAGTGTTTCCAGCTCTGCCTTGCTTAAATTCTTGTATGCCTTCATAACTTTCTCCTCACTTTGCGCCGTTTTATCTTTTCTTCTTATCCGCAGTCGCAACGCCGACCGTTTTCTTTCTCTCTCGTACATGTGAAAGTTTGTGTCTTTGTTGGACGTACATTTGTCCTCTTTGCAAAAACTTTCTTATGCCATTATAATAAGATAACCATTAAATGTCAATTATTTATCATAATTATACAACTATGTTGTTTATTTATAAAAGATTTCCTTTGCAATCTCTACCAGGATAAGCAATGTTACCGGACCTAAAAGAACACCTCCTATTCCATAAAACAATACACCTGCATAAACTGCGATCAACATGGCTACAGCAGACACCTGTGTACCGTTTCCCATAAGCCTGGGTTCTAATATTTCACGAATACACACACAGGAAACATATGTTACAAATACAATAGCTGCACTCAATATATGCCCTTCAAGCAATTGCATTACGGTTATCGGCACAAGTACAATTCCTGTTCCTATAAAAGGCAGTACATCCATAATTCCAGCCAGTATACCATAGAACCATCCTTCTTTGACACCTGCAAATGACAATCCAATGACCGCCGTTACACTAATACATGCTAAAATGATACTTTGCGTCAGCAAAAATGTCTTCATCATACTTCCAAGCCTTTTACCGATCCGCAAAACAACAGCCAGCAACCTGTCTATTGCCGGAGAAGCTGCCGCTGCCGTAAGCAGGCCCTGTTTCCAGCCATCTATTTCTCTTGCAAAAAGCACTACACAGATAAAACTCACTAATAAGAAAGAGAGTATTTTCCCCATACTCATCAGATACTGTACTGTCTTGGTGATCAGTGAACTCCCCTGGATACCCAGAAATCCTCTTAAGTTATCAATTCGCCCGGATAACCATGTGTAAAGACTCCCTCCTGCCAACCCCATATATTCCTCTATCCGTCCGCAGCAATTTTGCATCAGCCCATCGCAGGCCTGTTCGATCCGCATTACATTTCCTGCCAGTGTCTGTGCCTTGCTCATCATAAAAGTTCCAATTCCCACCAGCAATAATGCCACCAACAGCAGCAGAACAAATAGCAGGCCACCTGCTACGATACTACTGCCCTTTCCATTGCCCTTACCTCGTCTGGTAAGAGCAATATGCAGTGGTACAACGATTACCAGTGCTACCAAAAGAGGCAGAAAATATGGTAACACATACTTCATAAACCCCAGAATGACCACTGTCACCACAGCAAACAGTAACACCCGTCCATAATCTCTACGCATAAAAAACCACACTTTCCTATTATCTAGGAATAGTATGGTCCTTTTCTGCCATTTATATAATACCAAAATGCTGTAACAATATTTTTACACCCAGAAGAATCAGTATAATACCTCCTGTCATCTCTGCTTTTGCCTTGTACTTAGTTCCAAATACGTTTCCTACTTTTACACCTGCTACAGACAGGCTGAATGTAATAACACCTATAAACAGTACTGCCGGAACGATCATACTTCCAATCTCCATACAGGCAAAGGATACACCAACTGCAAAGGCATCAATACTGGTTGCAACTGCCAGTATGAACATCTCTTTTGCACCAAGAGAGGCATCCGCTTCTTCCTCTTCCTCCTTTGACATGGATTCTTTGATCATGTTGATACCTATCAAGGCCAACAGTACAAATGCGATCCAGTCTGATACAGCATTTACAAACCGTGCAAAGGTAGTACCAAGTAAATAACCCAGTGTAGGCATCAATGCCTGAAAACCTCCGAACCATGCACCTACGATCACTGCCTGTTTCACTGTAAGTTTCTTCATTGCAAGTCCTTTACAGATGGACACAGCAAAAGCATCCATTGACAAGCCAACTGCCAACAGAAATAACGTTAATAAATCCATATTCTCTTTTCCTCCATATTTGCGGTCGTGGGAGCCACCCACGACCTTTATCACACAGCCAAACTCTGAGGTAACTACAAATTGTTGTTATAATAAGAAAAGGTACAGCCCATAATAAGCTGTACCCTTGAATAATCAGTATAATCGAGAGCTATGTACAGCGTATTATAAGTAGTCTGCTACTATGCTATACATGAGTCTCATTAATTAAGATAAGCCAGACCTGTCGTTAGACCAGTTGGTCAGTATGTTGACTTACCGCGCCCGCCTGTCTGTCCGAACGCCAACTACTCCCTCACGAGTTATGTTCCATATTATATGAAAAGAATTCCACGCTGTCAAGTCTTAATTCAAACCTGCTCTTTTTAACTGTTTGCGGATCACAGGACCTGCAATCATTGCAATGATGATCTTGGCAAGATCTCCCAGAATAAACGGAATCACACCTGCTGCAAGTGCTGCTGCAAATCCCATATGTGCTGTATATGCCAACCATGCGGTTCCAAAGAAATAACATACTGCAGTTCCAAGTACCATACCGATAAAATGCATATAGAGTTTCTTCTCCCATTTCTCGATAAAGAAACCACAGATCAGTGCCATGAAGATAAAGCCGATGAGATATCCGCCTGTAGGCCCAAAGAGCTTACCTGCACCGGCTGTGAATGCTGCAAATACAGGGAGTCCTGCCAGTCCAAGTAATAAATAGATACAGTAACTTATTGTTCCTCTCTTCATACCCAGAACATAAATTGCAAAATAAACTGCCAGATTCGTCAGGGAAATAGGAACCGGGCTTACCGGAATTGCCAGGGATAAAGGTCCCAAAATACAGGTAACTGCTGCCATAACGCCAATCAACGCCATTGTCTTTGTCTTGCTGGTGGATGCACCTGCTGTTTGTGCTTCTGTGTTTGTACTCATATTAATAACCATACCTTTCCATAACCTGCAAATTTTGCGCCGCAGACACAAATTTGCGTGTGAAAAATTCATTTTTCACGCTAATCTCCTTATTTAAAAACTCTCATTGTAAACTTATCGCACGATTAATAGTTTACAATGAGAGTCGCAAATTGTCAACTTGGTTATTTATTATACGTTAACATTTATCAGCGTCCATACTTGTTTTTTACAAACAGTTGTACTTCATAAGGTTTGAGATATTCCTCACGTTCTCCTTCAAGCAGGTTATAGGTATCATTTAAGTGATATACTTTATCCTCATCTGTATGATTGATCACAAAGAGCCATATCTGACCATCACTTTCTCTGGTCATCAGCTCTACACCGTCCTGTGCAGTACCCAGTCTATCAACATCACTTTCCTGTGTAAAGTACTCTATCAGCTCATCCATCAGGTCTGCACCCGGTTGTGTGCCTACATACCATGCCTTACCCTGTCCATAAACATTCTCTGTCACTGCCGGAGTCTGCTTATAGAAGCTTGTTGTGTACTCTGCGATCATCTTCGCATCTGTAAGCGTAATGATATCTGCCCACTTTGATACCGGATATTCCTTTTTACCAAAGAGTACCTGACAATCTTCTGCAAACAGGCAATCATACTCTGGAATCTCTATACCGCACAGTTCTCCCAATCGACCCGGTAATTCTCTGTCTGTCATGCAGATATTATTGGCATCCTTGACCCCTGCACGCATATCCAGAACCAGATGTCCACCTGCTTCCACATAATCAATGTAGTGCTGCTCCAGTTCAGGTGTCATAAGATACTGCAATGGTGCAATAACCAGCTTGTACTGCGACAGATCATCACTGTCCTGTACAAAATCCACTGGAATCTTCTTATCATAAAATGCCTTGTAATATTTCTTCAAATGCTCTACATAGCGCAGATCCGGATGATTGGGCTGAATCTGAAAAGCATAATTTTGTCTGAAGGAATGTACAATGGCTACCTCTGGTTTCGGCATAGCACCTTCAAATTCATCCATATGTGGCGCAAATGTATGAATCAGCTTCTTGGCTTCTTCATAGGTTCTGCCCGGTCTGCCACTGTGTCCCAGAATACCATGCCAATACTGCTCTGTACCCATCGCACAGGCTCTCCAGCGGAAGAATACAACTGCATCTGCACCATGCGCTACAGACTGCATTGCCCATACTGACATCTGACCGGGATCCAGTGCTCTCGCCATGGTTCCCCAGCCGGAGATTCCTGCCTGCTGTTCCATAATCCAGAATGGTTTCTTCTTATAGCTTCTGACTACATCATGGCAGGCTGCAATATCGCTGTCCGGCTGATGAGGCTGCTCCTGCCAGTAACCCGCAGGATAGATATCGTTGGATACAAAATCCAGCAGCTCACCCAGATCGTAATAATTTACCTTATCATCAAAGCACATATAATTATGTGTGATAAAATGATTCGGACAATTCTCCCTGATAATATCTGCCTGCCATTTGGCAAAATCAACGATCAGATCAGAACAGAAGCATTTCCAGTCCAGCATGGCAGATGGATTCTCGCCTACTGCGGTAATCAATGGTGTACTGATCTGTGAAAAAGTATTATAGCCCTGACTCCAGAATGCAGTACCCCACGCATCATTCAAAGTCTCAATGTCACCATATTTCTTCTCCAGCCACTGTTGAAAGCGTGCTTTACAGGAATCACACATACACAGATCCCCATGAGAATTACCCAGTTCATTATCAATCTGCCATCCAATTACACCCGGATTATTGGCAAATCTTTGTGACATATGTGTCACAAATCGTTTGATATGGGCACGATATGTCGGATTGGACTGACAGTCATGATGTCTGCCGCCAAAGTGTCTGACACGCCCCTGTGTATCAATTGGCTGTATCTCCGGATTCTTCTCAATGATCCACGCCGGAGGTGCTGCTGTTGGTGTACCAAGAATTGTCTTGATTCCATGCTTGTCCAGAAGTGAAATCGCTTCCTCAAGCCATTCAAAATGGAACTCGCCTTCTCTCGGTTCCATCTTAAACCATGAGAACTCTGCCATTCTCACAACCTGAACACCCATCTCCTGCATTAATTTAGCATCTGTCTCCCATCTTTCTCTTGGCCAGTGCTCCGGATAATAATCCACTCCAAAATGAATTTCCATAATCATACCTACCTTTCTATTATTATAATCTTTTTACAAGATTCTCTACTAATTTTGCTGAATGTGCTGCTGCTGCGCGTTCAAATTCAGGATAATCCATATGTGCGCTTCCGTCTGCCTTGTCAGAGATAGCACGAATTACCACATAAGGAATTTCGTTCAGGAAAGCTGCGTGTGCAATGGCTGCGCCTTCCATCTCTGTGCAGGAACCATCGAAAAGGTCAATGAGCTTATTCTTGATCTCTTCCCCTGAAATAAACTGATCTCCACTGAGAACTCTGCCCTCATATACGTTGATATCAGGATTTACTTCCCTGCATACTTCAATTGCTGCCTCTACCAGCTTTCTGTCAGCCTTGAAGAAGGATTCCTTCATCTGAGGGATAATACCCTGCTTATAACCAAGTGCTGTAACATCCATGTCATGCTCACACGCATCTGTAGATACTACGATATCCCCGATATTGATCTCTGCACGTAAGGATCCTGCTACGCCTGTATTGATCACTGCATCTACCTGAAAGAGATCTGCAAGTATCTGTACACAGATTCCCGCATTCACTTTACCGATACCACACTGCACAATGACAACATCTTTACCCCTTAGGATACCTTCATAGAACTTCATGGAAGCCTTCTCTACGATATTCTTCACATCCATTTGTTCCTTGAGGACTTCTACCTCCAGCTCCATTGCGCCAATAATTCCTATTTTCTTCATTCTTATCTTCTTACCTTTCTCCTGATTACATTCTATTCTTATTCTGGATATACCAGTCTGTCCGGTTTGATATCATACAGTACGTTATCCAGATAACGCTTCGCCAGATAATTAGCCATCCCAAGATTCATATCCAGATAGTTACCACAGTCTTTTGGTGATGCTCCCGGTACTTCACCCTTGAAATCTCTGATAAATTCATACATCTCGATCATTAAGGGGATAATATCCTTTGACTCATAATCTCCTGCCAACAGCAGATAGAAACCTGTACGGCAACCCATTGGTCCAAAATAAATCGTCCTGGAACCATATTCTGCATGGTTTCTTAAAAAAGTTGCAGCCAGATGCTCAATCGTATGCATCTCTGCTGTATTCATGACCGGTTCCTCATTCGGCGAAGTCATTCTCAGATCAAATGTAGTGATCGTGTTTTCTCCTACCTTGTCCTTTCTTGATACATAGACACCCGGTTGTAACTTAATGTGATCAATTGTAAAACTTGCTATCTTTTCCATTTCCATTTCTACCTTTCTATATATTTATGCGAGCTTTAATGCTGCCATTTGTTTATGATAAATTACCTTGAAATAAATCATTTCCACGATTGCCGTAATACTCCAGGAGAATACATACAGCAAATACAGTGATGGTATTGTCTTAAAGTATGCAAATATTGTATATACCCAGATAATTCTGAATACACAGGAACCCATGATAACAATAATAGTTGGAACTATGCTCTTGCCAAGACCTCTGGATGCTGCAATGGTGGCATCCATAAAAGCTGAGATACAATAGCTGAATCCCATGATTCCCAGTCTCTTCATACCGGCATCCACTACTGCCTGTTCTGTTGTAAATATTGACAGGAACTGCGTACCAAATATTTCAAGCGTCACTCCGATCACCAGTCCAATTCCAAAGGAGTAAGCCAGACTCACAAAATAACTGTTGCGCACTCTTTCCTTATTACCTGCTCCATAATTCTGTCCTATGAAGCTGCTGCATGCTGTATAGAAAGCAGCCATCACATCATATACCAGTCCATCCGCGTTCGCTGCTGCAGAATTACCGGCTACCATCGTCGCATCGAAGCTGTTCACACCAAACTGGATGAACAGGTTGGCAACCTGAAATATACCATACTGGATCGCTGACGGCACACCAATACTGAGAATCATGCCTGCCTTCTGACTATTCGGCTTAAACATCGACAATCGCAAACCATATATCTCTTTTGTCATAAAAAGCGCACGCAGGATCAATATGGCTGAAGTATACTGCGAAATAATGCTTGCCAGGGCAACACCAGCTACATCCAGCTTACATACAATGACGAAGAAAAGGTTCAATATAATATTGATCACTCCTGCTGTTGCCAGATAATAAAGCGGCTTCTTCGTATTACCCACAGCACTGAATACGGCATTACCAAAGTTATAGATTGCAAGCGCAGGCATACCCAGAAAATAAATTCTCAGATACAGTGCCGCACCTTCTATCAGTTCATCCTTCGTATGCAGCAGTTCCAGAATTCCATTAGCAAAGAGCAAACCCAGTGCCATAATAAGGATTCCTGTCAAAAGGCAGATAATAACTGATGTATGTGTTGTTTCCTGCACATCCTTTTCTTTCCTGGCTCCATAGAATCTGGCGACCAGTACGTTCACCCCGCCTGCCATTCCGATGAGAAGCCCTGTAAATAAAGTGACAAGCGTTGTTGTAGAACCTACAGCTCCCAACGCAATAGAGCCCGCAAAACGTCCAACAACAGCTACATCTGCCATGTTGAACAATACCTGTAGTACGTTTGAAATCATCAAAGGAAAGCTGAAAACAAGCACTTGTTTCCAGAGATTTCCTTTTGTTAAATCCTGTTCCATGATAATCTCCATATCTTTCAGTAATATATCTACATTTGTAACTATTCAGAATAGTTACTGTGTTTTAAACAACCACATTTCTCTCCTCGCCGGCTAAGAAGCTCTTAATGTTCAGGTATACTTCCTTCGCGCAGCGTGTTCTGGCTTCATTGCTGCCCCATGCCATATGTGGTGTAATGAACAGCTTCGTACTGTCCTTGATCTGTGCCAGAGGATTATCTGACGCAATCGGCTCTTTGTTTAATACGTCCAGACCTGCTGCTGCGATCTCACCTGTAGTCAATGCCTCATACAATGCCTGCTCGTCCACAACAGGACCTCTTGCCACATTGATAAGGATCGCTGTCTTCTTCATCCTGGCAAAAGCATCTGCATTCATAATATTCTGTGTTCTGTCAGTAAGTGGACAGTGCAGAGAAATGATATCTGACTGCGCAAGCAGTGTATCAAAATCTACACGTTCATACTCTGTTGTATTGTTATTGCCGGAAGCAGAGTAGAAGATTACACGGCATCCGAATACACTGGCGATCTGTGCTACTTTTCTTCCAATATTACCAAGTCCGATGATCCCCCAGGTCTTGCCTTCCAATTCTGTGAAATATGGCTCGAAACATGTAAACATTGGAGCTTTCTCATACTCTCCACTCTTAACATACCGATCAAATACCGGCAGTTTCTCCAGCAAATACAATGCCAGTGCAAAGGTATGCTGCGCTACAATAGGTGTGGAGTAGCCTACTGCATTGGTCACTCTAATGCCTTTGGCTTTGCAGTATTCAATATCTACATTATTATATCCTGTTGCCGTCTCACAGATCAGCTTCAAGTTCTTTGCATCCTTAATGGTAGATTCATTTAATGGCGCTTTGTTGGCAATGATAATATCCGCATCCGCAACTCTGTCTGCGATTTCTTCCTGCTTAGTCGTATCATAATATGTGACTTCCCCAAATTCTTCATAGAAGGATATATCTACATCAAAGCCAAGACTCATTTTCTCTAAAACAACGATTTTCATTAATTTCCAATCCTCTTTCCGATAATTTAATCCATACAATATCAGTTTACCGATTCTGTATCTAAAAATCAATATAAATTGTAACAATTCAGGACGTAAAACAGGGCTATCACACAGCATGTGCGATAACCCTGATACTCACCATATATGGGTTCTATATATTATAATCTCTTTAACAATTCTTCTCTTGCTGCTTCATATCCTGGCTTACCAAGAAGTGCGAACATGTTCTTCTTATAGCTCTCAACACCTGGCTGGTTGAAAGGATTTACTCCTAATAAGTATCCGCTCAGACCACAGGCAAACTCGAAGAAGTAGAACAGTTCACCTAAGTAGAATTCGCTTACTTCCGGCATCTTAACCATCAGGTTAGGAACCTGTCCATCTGTATGAGCTAAGATAGTTCCGTTCATAGCGCTCTTATTTACAAAATCTACGCTCTTGCCTGCAAGGTAGTTAAGTCCGTCAAGATCAACAGGCTCTTCATTCAAGATCACTTCTTCACGGGACTTCTCAATGTTGAGAACTGTCTCGAACATAATTCTGGAACCATCCTGAATGAACTGACCCATAGAGTGCAGATCTGTTGTCAAGTCAACACTTGCAGGGAACAGACCCTTCTGATCCTTACCTTCAGACTCTCCAAAGAGCTGCTTCCACCACTCAGATACATAGTGGGCACTTGGCTCATAGTTGCACAGAATTTCTACTGCTTTGCCTTTTCTTAATAAAATGTTACGGATTGCTGCATACTGCATTGCATCATTTTCTTCAAAAGGAAGCTCTAATGCACGCTTACGTCCGCTTGCTGCACCTTCCATTAACTTATCGATATCTGCTCCACTGACTGCGATAGGAAGAAGACCTACTGCTGTCAATACAGAGAAACGTCCTCCAACATCATCAGGTACTACGAATGTCTCATAGCCTTCTTCTGTAGCCAGGTTCTTAAGAGATCCCTTCGCCTTATCTGTTGTAGCATAGATTCTCTTAGCTGACTCTTCCTTACCATACTTCTTCTCCATGATCTCCTTGAATACACGGAAAGCGATAGCTGGCTCTGTTGTTGTACCGGACTTGCTTATCATATTAATGGAGAAATCTCTGTCTCCGATTACATCGATCAGGTGCTTGATATAAGTAGAGCTGATAGAATTACCTACAAAATAGATTTCCGGAGTCTTGCGGATGCTCTTATCTACCATATTATAGAAGCTGTGTCTTAAAAATTCGATCGCAGCTCTTGCGCCCAGATAGGAACCGCCGATACCGATTACCAATAATACATCAGAATCTTCCTGAATCTTCTTTGCAGCCTTCTTGATTCTGGAGAACTCTTCCTTATCATAATCTACAGGGAGGTCGATCCAGCCTAAGAAATCATTACCTGCGCCACTCTTACCAAGCAGAGTCTCCTTTGCATCCAGGGTGAGCTTCTTCATGTATTCCACTTCATGCTCACTGATAAACTGTGAGGCTTTTGTGTAATCAAATGTAACCTTGCTCATTTGTCTTTCTCCTTTTCCAATCAACATCTTTATTATCTGTTAATTACTTTTTTAATCATCGTTATTATTTTAGCAAAGTTCATTACAGATATCAAGTAAAGATTCCGCATATTACCGGAAAAATTTCGTGCATTTTCGTAATCTTTTCGTGCATACATATGCTTATACCATAAGGGATTTAAGAAGTTCCTCCAATTCCATTGCTTCATCCTCAGAAAAGATGGGTTCCGGTCTGGTATGCGATGATTCTCCCGGCTGTTGTTCCTTCTCCTCATTTTGAAACTCTTTCCGGTTATTGCGTACCTGTTCGAGCTCCCGGAGCAGTTTCTCCTTTTGTGCCATGCCATGTTCCAGACGCTCTGCTACATGATTCTCCAGATAATCTGTCAGATTAGTCTTTAACATCTGGCGTCTGCCCGCAATATCCACAATAGAACACACGCTCAGATACAGATAAATTCCAAACAGACTCAATATATAAAAGGGAAGCAGATCCACAAAGCGACTGCCCTCAATAATACCTTTACATACACCAAATCCTGCCACAAACACACCTGCAAGCATCAGTTGTCCTGACAAATGCTTCATCAGGTTCATACTCATCCCTGCAAATCTGAGCCGGTTCATGAATTTGTCCACAAATACGGCAATATTGGATACACCGCCATTCAGCTTATAGCATTGAATGAACCGTTCCTTACACTGCCCCAGCAGCTTATTATCTCCCCCCGAAAGGGTGTCTGTAGACTGTATCATACGTTGATAGAGAACACCTATTACCACCTGATACAAAATTCCCAATGCCATAAATATCACTGCCATAGCCATAATAAAAGACTGATCAATATCGCTCAGTTTCACATTACCACTCCTCTCTGCAATTTATTATGAGTATAGGCGGTTTTATCCGGATACTCAATAGGACAAGGGGCAGAATCGTTCGACAAATTATATTGTTTTACCGTTAATACATGCAATTAAAACAGCTTTCTCATTAATATGACAAAATAAGTCACAAAATTTATGCTGTTCTCTTTTCTCAAAAATAGATTTCTGCTATAATCCTTGTTAGAATTTTTAATTATCAGGTCAAGTCCCGCGATTTTGCGAATGGGACCTCGCCTGACTACGTATTATATAGTTAGGAGGCATTGTTTTATGCAGTACAAGACAAGCGGAACCTGTTCTACCATGATCGATCTGGAGGTAGACGGCGATATCATCAAATCTGTATCTTTTACAGGAGGTTGTAACGGCAATCTAAAAGGCATCTGCAGTCTGGTCCGTGGAATGAAGGTAGATGATGCAATTGAAAGATTACAGGGTATCAAATGCGGGTTTAAAAATACTTCATGTCCAGACCAGCTTGCAAAAGCTTTGATCCAAATAAAAAATGCTTAATCGGAGGCTTCCATGAAACGAATTGTGTTCACCGGTGGCGGAACTGCCGGTCATGTTACACCTAATATTGCCCTTTTCCCAAGATTAAAGGAATTAGGCTATGACATACAGTATATTGGCTCTTATGAAGGAATCGAGAAGAAACTGGTAGCAGATTATGGTATCCCTTACTATGGCATCTCTACCGGTAAGCTGCGCCGATACTTCGATCCGAAGAATTTCAGTGACCCGTTTCGTGTACTGAAAGGCTTTGCAGAAGCGCACAGAATCTTAAAAGAACTAAAGCCCGACGTGGTATTCAGCAAGGGGGGATTTGTCAGTGTTCCCGTTGTCAGAGCTGCTGCATCCTTAAAAATACCATGTATCATCCATGAGTCCGACATGACACCCGGACTCGCTAACAAACTGTGCATTCCTGTTGCGACCAAGATATGCTGTAATTTTCCTGAAACAATGAAAGATCTGCCTGCAGATAAGGCAGTCCTCACCGGTTCCCCAATTCGTGCCGAACTGGCAAAAGGCAATAAATTCCGTGCATTGGAACTGTGTCATTTCACTGACGGCAAACCTGTTATTCTTGTCATTGGCGGAAGTCTGGGTGCTGCCGGCGTCAATAAGCTGGTCAGAGAGGCTCTTCCTCAGCTTCTTGAAGATTTCCAGATCGTGCACATCTGCGGTAAAGACAAGGTCGATAATCTGCTGCTCAATACCAAGGGTTATATGCAGTTTGAATATGTAAAAGAAGATTTAAAAGATCTCTTTGCCATGGCAGATGTTGTGATATCCCGTGCAGGTGCAAATGCGATCTGCGAGTTGCTTGCACTCAGGAAACCCAGCCTGTTGATTCCACTCCCTGCTGCCAGCAGCAGAGGCGATCAGATCCTCAATGCCAGAAGTTTCGAGGAACAGGGCTTCTCCATGGTAGCTGATGAAGATGAACTGACCGCATTCTCTCTAGTGGAAAAAGTTCATGAACTGTACTTTAACAGACATTCTTATATTGATGCCATGCAGAATTGCGGACAGCGCAACTCCATTGATACGATCGTTGAATTAATTGAGAATGCTGCCAATCAATAATGGACATAAAAACAGCAGAAGCGCAATGCCTCTGCTGTTTATTATTTACCCTTATTCTGTAATCTGTTTTCTGATCTCTTCTAATTCATCCTGTGTCACTTCTGTTGGTTTCCACAGAATATGCTGACCGTCGCCTTCATATCTTGGAATCAGATGCATATGGAAATGGAACACTGTCTGTCCCGCTACTTCATTGTTGTTCTGAACCAGATTAAATCCGTCGCAGCCAAGTTTTTCTGTCATCTGTGTTGCCATTTTCTTTGCCAGCTTCATAACATCTGCTGCTGTTTCATCAGGCAATTCATAGAGATTCTTATAGTGCGACTTGGGAAGAATCAATGCATGTCCCTTCGTTGCCGGACCAAGATCCAGAATCACACGAAACTGTTCATCTTCATACAAAGTCTTAGAAGGAATTTCACCATTGGCAATTTTACAAAAAATACAATTTTGATCTGTCATCCTTTACACCATCCTTTTATTGATTACTGAAATTATATATGATATCCAGAGTACGAAGCACTCTGAAATCTCCTTTCATCTTCATGGAGCCAGCCATAAATGCCCTTTGGAAAGTCATTCTTCCCTGTACGATCTCATTCATGACCTCTGTAGAAATCTGAAGTTCTACATCTGCCTGCTCCCCTGCACCATAATAACATTCCATCTGTCCATTATTTACCTTAATGATCAGAGGTTTGGAAGTCTCTGGAATATTAAATTGGTATATGGCCGCAAATCCCGCCTGAGGATGGAAATGCGCTCTGAGATCTTCAAGAAAAAGATTGCTGCTTTCTGTTTCTTTTTCTTCCATTAAATCCTTAAACATGCTGGCAAGTTCCTGTATATCCTCTTTCTGCTTCTGCACATATACATCATTGGAAGCAAGCTCTGAAAGCTGTTCTGCCTCCTGTGGTGTCAGATTCAGGCTTTGTGTAAAAGATACTTTCTGCTTTACAGCCTGATTAGAACATGGCAGTACCGGCACATGCTGGTTGATCGTACGGTACATATCCTCTGCCTTTTTCTCGATCAGACGGGTATACTCCCGGTTCTGTTCCAACAGCGCCACATCTGCAATATAACCACTGATTCCTGTACAGGGAAGTCCACCCAGAATCTCCCATGCAACAGTCAGATTCATCATCGCTTCCCGCTCGCCATAAGTAGTTGACATAACGATAGGGCACATATAGATACGTGCAATCTTCTCTTTATCTCCATATAACCAGCAGGAATCAAGAAACTGCTGCATCCAGCCTCCAATGCCATACCACTCCACAGTCGTTGCAAGAATAATGCCGTCTGCATCCTTTAATGTCTGTGGCAATGTTACAATGTTATTCTTATATTCATAGAGATCATACCGTTCCATTGTCACATTCAGTTCAGCCAGGACCTCCTGCATTTTACTCAATACATGCAGCGTAGGATCTCCGATCAGACCTCTGCCGCCATAATAAATATTAATCTTCACTCAGTTTCACCCTTACACCTTTCCCCATTTCTAATCCTTAGTATTTCTGGTATTTCCTGCGTTCTATACAATAAAAGACAGCCATCACGATAAATCCTACAACAAAACCTCCCAAATGTGCAGCATTGTTCGTAGTCTCCGACTGCATCCCGGAATAAAACAGATATACCAGTGCCAGTATCATCCTTCTAAGGGATACTTCTCCATAAGTACCATTATTCCTGCATATCAACAGAAGCAATGCGCCGATCAGTCCAAAAACAGCCCCACTGGCTCCTACTGTAGAGCAGAACTGACCTGTCACCAGTTCACGTCCCATGGACAACAGATTACCGCCAATTCCAGCCAGCATATAAATAGTAAAAAATCTGCCATGACCGATCGATCTCTCCAGCATATCACCCAGTGCTGCCAGAAATATCATATTACCCCAGATATGCTGTGGTCCTGCATGCAGAAACATACTGGTCAATACCCGATAATATTCCTGTCTATCTATTATGTCTACCACGCTTAAACTACCCATATTATACAACATATCTCCTTGAATTGTACAGAAGATATATACCGCAATATTGGCAATTACGAGTGAAATGGTCACATAGTCCTTACTTTTAAACTGCTGCATCACAAATTCCTCTCTCTTTTTCAAATACTCAGACATCCGCGAAACATAACATTATACATACAGAATTGTAACATAGACAGCAATAAAAGTTAAGCAGAGGCATTGATCCTTTACTTAACTTTTATTTTTGTGTTGCAATATATTTTCTTGTATAGGCACATACAGCAAAGCACTTACCACACAGATCAGTTTCTATTCCTGTGGCCTTTGTCATGATCTCTACCTGTTTCTGATAACATTTGGAAATATCTACTATTTCCGCCCTGGTTACCTCAGGATTCCAAAGTGTACCTTTTAGTGCCTGTGCGGGACAATTACTGACACACAGATTACATCCACCACAGTTAGATTGATTATTAGGCGTATCACACTCTAAAGGTGCATCTGTCAGCAAAGACAAAAGTCTCATGTCTCCTATCCCTGCCAGTGCGGCTCCCTGATCCTGTAATAATTCTTTTAATTCCTGTGCAGCCTCCTTACACGAATATGCAGCCATCCGGATTACTCTGCAAATCTCTTCTTTACCAGATCACACAGGTATTCCGCTGTACCCTTGACACCAAGCATGGCACTGTTGACCATGATGTCCATATGATCCATATCATTGGGTTTATACTTTGCATATCTTAAATGGAATGCATCTCTGGCTTTGTCCACTTCATGGATCATCTTCTTAGCCTGTTTGGTATCCATGCCTAACTCGTTGACGCAATTCACCAGTCGGTCTTCATAAGGCGCATAGATGAATATATTCAGGTTATTCGGGTTATCTCCTAAAATATAATCCGCACATCTTCCTACTATAATACAACTCTCTTTATCTGCAATTTCACGGATCAGCTTGGCTTCTGTATCAAATATCTTATCCTGTGCTGCTGTTGTTCCGGTTCCAAGAGGGAACTTCATAATGGAATATTTGGTTGCTTTTTCCTCAAGGGCACTGACCTCCTTGATCGTTATATTATGTTCCTTGGCAACCATCGTAACAATATCTCTGTCATAGTATTCCACATTAAGAATCTCTGACATCTCATGGGCGATAGGACGACCCAGACTACCAAACTGTCTTGAAATGACTACTGAAAACTTTTTCATATGCTTTCTCTCCTTTTTCTCACGGACAAGAATTGTCAAAATTATATGTGAAATTCCATTTTCTGCAATGTACAAACATGATATAATAAAAATGTTATACACATCCACTTACAGGAAAAGAGGAATTTACATGACGATAGAAACTTATTATAACTTTGTTAAAATCATTGAATGTGGTAATATTCTGGCTGCCTCTCAGGAACTGATGATTGCACAGCCTGCACTTTCTACACAGCTCAAAAATCTCGAAACCAATCTCGGTGTGAAGCTGGTAGACCGTGGTGCCAAGAAAATCTCTCTCACTCCGGCAGGTGAGATCTTCTATAAAAAAGCTCAGGCTATTTGTGCTCTGGATACTTCCATGCATGAAGAATTACAGAACTATCTGCATGGTGTTGCTGGTACACTTAAAATTTCCATGACTCCCAGCAATCCTCCATCTCTGCTGCACTTTATGTTTGATTCCTTCGTAGAAGCCCATCCCAATGTGAACTTTGAATTTCATGAAGCCCTTTCCCCACAAATCGCCGAGAATGTCAGAACCGGTATCTCTGAAATCGGAATTACACGTTCCCCTATGCGCAATGTAGATGATCTGCATCTGATTCCTTTCCGTACAGAGGAAATCAAAGTCATCGTATCTACCAGTCATCCACTGGCTCAGTATGATTCTGTGACACTGGAACAGATCAAGAATGAACCTATTGCTACAACGGATGTTATTGCCCCAAGAATCACACAGGCTTTCCAAAGTATCAACTGTGAACCTAACTTCTATTTGAGAACAGCATTTAAGCGGACAGCTCTGTTCTGGATCTCTACCTATAAAAACTGTGTAACACTGCTTCCCTGTACAGAGGATGAACTGGCTCTGGAGCCTCCCGAATGTAAGATCCTTCGAATTACTGATTATGACTTCTCAGTAAAACGTTCCATTATCTTTATGAAGAACCGCAAACTCAGTCCGATTGCCAGAGAATTTCTGCAGGGAATTGATATTCCCTGTGATTTCCCGGATATCTGATTTATTCACAATATTTGTAAGTAAGTTCTCCCAGCTTCTCGATGCCATATTCAATATCCTCGATAGATGGTTTCGAGAAGTTCAGTCGGATATAACTGCAATCATCCGGGCTGCCATAAAAGAAATCATTACCTGGAACTACTGCAATTCTAAGATTTTTAGCCGCATCCAGGCAAAAATCAGTTGCCTTTACCTTATCAGGAAGCTTTGCCCAGATGAACATACCGCCCTGTGGCATTGTATATTCTACAGATGGGTGGAAACATTTCTTCATCTTATCATACATTGCCTGCGCCTTCTTTTCATAAATTACACTGATCTTGGCAATGTGCTCGTTGATATCTACATTCTTGAGAAATTCTGTAACAATGTACTGGCTCCAGTTAATATTACCACTGGAAGAAACACCCTTGAAAACTACAAATTTCGGAATCAGTTCCTTATTAGCACATAAGAATCCGCATCTCATACCAGGTGCTACGATCTTGGAAAATGTACCCATATAAAGCACGATTCCTTCCTGATCAAAGCTCTTGATCGGAGGAATATACTCATTACCGGAGAATCTTAAATAGCCGTATGGATTATCTTCCAGAATCGGAATCTGATATTTTACAGCCAGCTCATAGACGGCTTTTCTTTTCTCCAGACTCATGGTTATAGAAGAAGGATTGCCAAAATTAGGAATCGTGTAAAAGAAGCTTGCTCCACCTTTCATAGCCTCTTCCAATGCCTCAATATTGACACCATCTGCATCCACATCAACAGGAACAAGTTCTGCACCACAGTACTTAAAGGAGTTGGTAGCATTCAAATAAGTAGGATTCTCTACAATGACTCTGTCACCAGGCTTGATAAAAGCACTGCCCACTGCAAAAATCGCTTCTGAGGAACCATATGTAATAATAAAATCATCATCCTCTTTGGCTACTTCTCCATCCTTATTCAGAAATTTACGAATTTCAGGGAAAAGTCCGGGATAGCCTTTATGTCCACCATATTGAATCACATCACAGCCATATTCATCTATGACTTTGGCTGTATATTCTTTCACAAGATCGACCGGCATAGCCTCGTCCGCGGGCTGACCACTGGAAAACAAAACGACTCTTTCATCCGGCTGTTTATTCTCCAACGCCAGATCTGTAATACGTCTGATAATAGATAACTTAGCCTGACATAAATTTTCATTAATTCTGTAATTCATAATGCTCCTCCTCTTTTCATACTGTTATAAATCCAATTCTTCGTAATCAAATTTGCCGTCATTTTTCTCTTCCAGTGCCTTGATCGCATGGAAAGTATATTCACAATATGGAACCGGAATTCCCAGTTCCTTTCCCATACGGATCATAGTTCCCGCAAACATGTCAATCTCCGTATGTCTGCCTGCCATCAGATCCTGTAAGGTAGATAAATGTGCATTTTTTCTGGGACTGTGTGCAAATCCATACGGACTGATCGTAATGCCTTTTGCCCTGGCTACGGTATCGACCTCTTCCCATAATCTGTGAGAAATGAATTCCACATGTTCACTGTCATCATACGCACCAACTCCAACTCCAAGTACAGCCTGTGGCAAGTTTCTGGAGATATTGATTGCATATTTATACCACATTTCGGTAATGATATCTGATTTAAAGGTGCATTTGCAGGTAGTCTTTTTAAAGAAATCAACAACTGCCTGTGTTCTGGGTGTCAGTTCGGCATGGCCTTTCTCTCCAAACCAGAGTCCCATGGTAACCGCATCATCGAAATAAATGGAATTACCTTTTCTCTCTGCTGATATTCTCATCAAAGAATATAGCATATGTTCCATACCAACAGCCGCTCCTACGATTTCCTCTGAATCAATTCCATTCAAAAGACTAAGTACAATCGTGTCTTCTTTCACAACAGCCTGTGCATCTTCTAATATAGAAGAAAGAGCTCCATATTTGGTCGCGATCAGAAGCAAATCCACTTTTCCTGCTTCCTGTGGTTCCTTTACCGGATAATCATATCTTTCTCCATTGATAATGATTCCATTACGGATCAGTCGTTCTTTTCTTTCACCTTTTGCGATCAGACAGATATCTTCTCTGGGCAGTTCTCTCATGCCCCACAGAAAATATGCACCAATTGCTCCAGCCCCGATCACTCCTACTTTTCTGATTTCCATAGCTCCCACCTCCTATTTGATTCCTGCCAGAAGTATAACGCTCCATACAGGTATTGCAATAATTGAAAATAGTGTAGAAAGCACCACACACTTGGCTGCACTGATCTCATCTGCCTCATATTTGGCTGCCAGAAGAGAGGTCGTACTTCCTGCAGGCATACTGGTCAATAACACCGATACACCAGTGATCAATGGATCTACCTGTAACAAATGACAGCCAATATAGATAACCAATGGCATCAGGACTAATCGGATCAGATTGTAATATAACTGCTTCATCGTAATCAGACTCTTAAAATCCACTCCTACCAGTATGGTTCCTATATACATCATGGTCATTGCCGTTGTACAGTTACTCAGTGACAATACTGCTTTATAAACAGGAGATGGTATTGTAATATGAAAAATCATAATGATAAATCCAAGGTAGGTCGCGATCATACTGGGGTGTGTCAATATCTTCTTATATGCCTTTTTCTTATCTGTTTCTTTGGTAAAATAGGAAACTCCCGCCGTCCACATCACAACTCTCTGGGGAAGCAGAAAAACAGATGCGAATAATAATCCTGTATCTCCAAATACACCTTCTGACATCGGATTTCCCAGAAATCCTGAATTGGAACATACCGTTGCATATTGGTATACTTCCTTCTCCCCCGGATTCATTCGGTTATACATGAATCTGCAGATGAACAAAGCCATAATCTGTACAAATATTGCAATTGCAAGAAGAATTGCAAAATCATTCCAATGATCCGTTCCAAGATCTGTTGCAAATGCTTTGATAATATTACATGGAAGAATTGCATATAATAGCATATCCGTAATACTTTTCTTGCCTGCATCTGTAATAAACCCAAACTTGCGGAGGATAAAACCTGTCATGATGAGCAGAAACATCATACCCATCAGATTCAGTAATGTCGTAAACAAATAACCACCTCTTATTTCACAAGTTCAAATTTGCACTGTCCTGTCGTACGATATTCATTGAAGTTCGCTAATGTCGTATCCGACTGATTCCTGTCAGCCTCATCTGTATAGAACGCTGTATGCATTGTAAAAATAAAATTCTCATGCTTTAACAATTCATCTAATATGGGAAGATCGTTCTGCCCCTGAGGTTTTCTTAAGATTTCTTCCCCTTCAATAACATCCAGGGCAACTCCACCTAATTTACCACTGTTAAGTCCATCCAGAATCGCCTGTGTATCAAACAGACCGCCTCTTGCGACATTAATGAGCAGAACACCTGGCTTCATTTTCTCAATTGTCTGTGCATTGACCATATGGTGATTTTCCTTATTATACGCACAGTGATAAATGATCACATCACATTTGGCATAAAGTTCATCAATAGATACATACTCTGCCATTTGTTTTACTTCATCTCTTTCATCCGGACTGCAGGCATATATTTTCTTTGGTCCAAATCCGGTCAAAATTTTAATTGTCGTTGTTCCAATTCTGCCGGCACCAACAATACCAATTACCTGATTACGAACTTCAGACCCCATCAGTCCATCCAAAGACATGTTATATTGGGATACATTCTCGAACTGTGTTCTCAGTTTTCTAAGTGAAGCCAACAGAAGCATCACTGCATGTTCTGCAACGGCATTAGGAGAATAGAAAGGAACATTGGCTGCCTTTAAACCATATTTCTTCATGGCTGTTAGATCAAAATGATCATAACCTGCAGAACAAGTCACTACATATTTGACTCCCACTTCACTTACTTTCTTCCAGAAAATATCACCGTCATTTTTGAAAGGAGAGAAAAGGAATCCCTCACACCCTCTCAGTTTCTCTACATTTTCCAGAGTAGGTGGACAATCCAGATCCACGAACTCAATATCGCCATTATATTTTTTTACACTCTCGGCAAATCTTTCTGCGCCGCCTCTGAGTGAATTAAACATTCCTACTTTCACTGTTAGCACCTTCTTTGTCTTATTATGCAAATTTTAATCTCTTGCTGAATATATTTACCAGAATTACCAGCAGATAACATACGATAAAATATCCTGCTGCTTCCATAAGATATACTGTAAAGATTCCACTTAAACTTGTTGCATTTACCATAACCGTATTGCAGGTAAATAAATATTCAAAAATATTTATTGATGCAAGAAGTGATGTACTCTTTATAATAGATACTACCTGCGACATCATGGAAGGAATTACTGCTCTGAATGCCTGTGGAAGAATAATAAATCTCAATATCTTAAAGAAACTGTAGCCCTGTGAATAACCTGCTTCAAACTGTCCTTTAGAAATATTGTTAAGTCCACCTCTGACGATCTCACAGATATACGGTGCTGATACTACACTTAAACTGATCACGCCCAGGTTAAAGCCGCCGCCTTTTACAAAAAAACGAAACATCAATATCCACAACAGTTGCGGTGTGCAGCGAAAGATTTCCACATAAATTGTTGCTATTATGTTCAAAAATCCTGTCTTTCCTTTACAATACGTCTTTGCCAGCGCCAGAACCGTACCCAACAGGATAGCAATGACACTTGCACATACGGCAATCTCCAGCGTGAGCTTCATACCACCTAACATATAAGATAAATTTTCTGCTGTAAGTACACTTTTCATATAAATCACCATTACCCTTCAGTATCCCGTAAAACCCTGTTTTTACACTACCTCCATCACAGTTTTCTTCCTTCTTTTCTTTTCACCGGGATTTCTGGCTGCATTTCTCTCGAATACCTTAACAAGCATCGCTAACGGGAAACATACTGCAAAATACATTGCTGCTGCGATCAGGTAACCCTGGAAATATCCTGTGTATCCAACACTTTTATCAGCATAGTACATTAGATCAAGACCAACGACCATTGCCAGTGTCGATGTATTTTTTAACAAAGCCAGTGTCTGGCTGGTAAGTGGCGGAAGGATCATTTTAAGAGTCTGCGGAAGGATAATATAGAGCATTGCCTGATTCTCTGTATATCCCTGTGAAAAAGCCGCCTCTTTCTGTCCTGCCGGCACTGCCTGAATACCGGAACGGATAACTTCTGCAATATAAGCTCCGTGATACAGACCTACACCAAAAATACCGATGATGAACTTGGAGAGTCTATATGTCTTGGACATATGCAATACCTGCTTGATAATTGCCGGAACTCCTACATAAAAGAAGAAGAACTGGATCGTAACAGGTGTGTTCTGGAAGAACTGTACATATACCTGATAGATTGCCTTTAATACTTTATTTTCCTTGGTAGAGATCAGTCCTAATAAGATACCGATTGCCATAGCTATCAGCCAGCCTACCACAGTTACCTTTAATGTCATTCCAAATCCTGCCAGATAATCCGGAAAATCCTGAAATGATCTTTCCCATCTCCATGGATCTAATAAACTCTCCAGCATATCGCCACCACCTTTATTTCATCTATTCTGTATCGTATATTTTCTTTACTGCATTGCCTTTACTTCATCATCTGTCAGGATACCCCATTTTGCCTTTAATTCATCCAGTCTGCCTGATTCTTTCAGTTCTGTTAAAGCATCATCCATAAACTTAGTCAGCTCGTCATTACCAAGTTTCAAAGCAATACCGATATCCTGAACGCCAAACGCATCATCTGTTAACATTAAGGAATCATCCATATATGCGATCAATCCTGTACGGTCTACGGAATAAGCATCGATCTGACCAGTCTTTAAGGCTGCAACGCCATCTGAAATATACTGGAAATCCTGAACTTCATAGTTAACATCAATACCTTTGTCCTTTGCATACTGTTCGATCAGTTCTGCTGTTGTTGTTCCCTGTCCAACACCGATTACGAAACCATCCATATCTGCTAATGTAGTAGCCCCTGATTCCTTACTTACCATGAAGGTAACCGGCTCCAGACGATACTGCTGTGTAAAGTTCCAGGATTTCTTTCTCTCATCTGTTACTGTAAAGGATGCAATAACACAGTCAAGTTCTCCATTGTCCAGAAGTCCTCCTCTTGTCTTCGCTGTAACAGATGTAAAGTCAACCAGCTTATTGGCTACTGCTTCATCATAAGTACAGTCAAATATTTTTGCTGCCATTTCATATGCTACATCAATATCGTAGCCTTCATATTCACCTGTTGCAGTATTAATAATACCGACATTAACAGTATCTGACTTGGCGCCAACTTTTAACTTGCCGGCTGCCTTGATATCTTCTACAGTTCTCTGATCTGATGATGAAGTTCCCGCACTTGCACTTGTGCTGTCCGCGCTGCTGCCACATCCTGTAAGTGCGCCTAAAGTAACTACTGCTGCCATCATTGCTGCTAAAAATCTTTTCTTCATAACTTTGTCCTCCTCATTTTGTATTTCTTCATATATATAAGCGTTTCATTGTAACTAATGTAATATCTTGCTAAAGAATATCTTCGTACGTTCATTCTTGGGATTACTGAATACTTCTTCCGGTGTTCCTTCCTCTACGACCTTGGCACTGTCCAGAAAAATGACTCTGTCTGCAACCTGTCTTGCAAATCCCATCTCATGGGTTACACAGATCATTGTGATATCTTCTTTGGAAAGCTGTACCATAACATCCAGTACTTCATTTACCATCTCCGGGTCAAGTGCACTGGTGGGTTCATCAAAAAGGATGATCTCCGGATGTGTTACCAGTGCTCTTGCAATGGCTACACGCTGCTGTTGTCCTCCAGAGAGATTCTGCGGATAAGCATCTGCCTTATTAGCAAGCCCCACACGATCCAGATACTCCATTGCTGTCTTCTCTGCTTCTTTCTTCGGCACCTTATGAAGCTTGATCGGTGCCATCGTCAGATTCTGTAATACAGTTTTATGTGGGTATAGATTGAATTGCTGGAATACCATTGCCATGTGATCTCTGGACATCTGAATCCAGTTTTTCTGTGTTACCAGCTCTCCTCCGATATAAATCTCACCGCTTGTAGGTTTCTCCAATCGGTTGATGCATCGGATCAAGGTACTCTTACCACTTCCACTGGGTCCCAGGATGACCAGCTTCTCGCCTCTCTTAATTGTAAGATTGATGTCATCCAACACCTGCAGGTCACCATATCTTTTTCGTAAATGTTCAATTCTGATCATTTCATTTCCGTTTTCCATACCCAATCACTCCAATCTCATAATTCTCCTCTGAATATAACAAAAGGAGCCAACGAATAACTTCGTTAGCTCCCTTGCTATCTATTTGATAGGCACTATTCTATACAAGTGCGATGGGAAAATCAAATACTAATATTTTGAAAGAAATATAATAATTTTATTATACTTTAATTGATTGTGCTGGTAGGGGCTCCGTTCATCCAGTTCTTGAAGTTCTGTGCTGCGATCTTGATCGTTCTGTATCTTGCCTCTTCGGGTGCCCAGGCTATATGCGGTGTAATGACTGCATTAGGACAATTCATAAGTTCACATTTTTCATGCAATGGCTCTCCTGCTACAACATCCAGTCCGGCGGCATATATTTTGCCACTGTTAAGTGCATCAACCAGATCGGGTTCATGAATAATGGCACCTCTTGCAGTATTGATCAGAATGACACCATCTTTCATCTTGGCAATGGTATCTTTATTAATCATCTCAAACGTTTCATCCGTCAATGGACAATGAATGGAGATTACGTCACTTCTTTGGAGAATTTCATCCAGTGACACCTGTTCAATGAAATCATACTCCGGCCCAATCTTCTTATGCCTGCTGTAACCAAGAACCTTCATTCCAAAGCCTGCTGCCATCCTGCCTGCCCATAAGCCGATACTGCCAAGCCCGATAATACCAAACGTCTTCTCGTATAATTCAATCTGTCTGCTCTGTACACCCATTCCTCTTCCCGGTCTGCCTTCATCCAGTGCCTTTTTATAATTTGCATCCTGCAGACGGATATCATGGCAGATATCCAGAAGCAGCGCCATTGCGAACTGTGCAATTGTCATATCTCCATATATGGTATTGGTAAAGGTCACTCCATACTTTCTGGCAGCTTCCTTATCAATCTTGCCAAAACCATGTGCAAAAGAAGCAATATACTTCAGTTTGGGATGCTTCTTAAAAAATTCTTCATCAAAGAAATCATCCTTGATCCATGCTCCTAACAGTGCATCCGCATCCTGTACGATTTCATCTATCTTATTAAAATCAAAACCTTTCTGATATACAACCTCCAGATTGGAGCAATCAGCCAACTGTTCTTTCCAGTACTCTATCAATTTATCTCTGGAGGGTTCGCCTCCAATTGCTTCACCCTGACAAACAACAACCTTCATACGCATTACCTCATTTATCCTTATTTTACTTCTATCCGATACATTCCTTCATCACTCTGAGTACATTACCGTTTGCAAACTTATCCAACTGTCTTGATGTCATACCCTTTTGCGCCAGCCGGTCAAATAACTGATTCATCTGTGTCGGATGACTGATCTCAAGATGTCCGCCCACACCATCGAAGTCGGTTCCCATTGCGACACAATCCTCTCCACCGACCTGCAGCATATGCCATACATGCTCTGCCAGATATTCTACCTTACTGTCAGGAGCTTCTCCTGGCGGTGTGACAAAATCAGGTTCGAAGTTCAGTCCTGATATGCCGCCTTTCTCAGCCAGTATGCGGATCATTTCATCCGTCAGATTTCTTGTATGCGGTGTCAGCGCTCTACAGTTGGAATGTGATGCAATAAACGGCTTCTTACTGTATTTTGCAACATCCATAAATCCACCATCAGACAAGTGGGAGACATCCACCATAATTCCCATGCGGTTCATCTCTCCTATAGCTTCGATTCCAAAGTCTGTCAGTCCCTTACTCATAATTTCGGGATCCTTCGAATTGGGATAACCAAAGCAGTTTGCAAAGTTCCAGGTCAGGGCAATTGCACGTACTCCCTGTTCATACATATACTGCAGGTTCTCCATTCTGCCCTGTACCATCCTGCCATCCTCTACTGTCAGTACCGCAGAGGTCAGACCATTCGCCCAGTTATTTACAATGTCTGCATAGTTTGAAGCCATTGCAATCACATCATTATGTACTGCTACTTCTTTACGCAAGTTTTGTGCCATTGCTGCAAAGAATTCCTCATCAGGAGGCAGCGCTGGTCTTTTGGAGCCGTCTCTTGCAGGCATATCTCTGGGTGGGAAAAAGACAGCAAAGAACTGGCACATCTGCTTTGCTTCTTTCATTTGACTGATACTCTGCATTCCCTCACCATCATAGAGACTGCCGGATTCATGCTCCAGTGTGCGCAAAAGTGTATCACAATGCATATCAATATAAGAATACATAATTTTCATCCCTCTTTCTGTTTTTTATACAGTATATACTATATTCATGCTACAGATTTCAAATATTGGGCAAGTGCATCCAAAAACATTTGATTTTGTTCAGGTCTGCCTATACTGACACGCAGATACTGTTCTCCAAAATATCTAATCATAACACCGCCTTCTTCTATTGCATCCATGCATTCCTGCGTATTACAGTGTGGATCAAAATAAATAAAGCTGGTTTGCGACGGAATTACATCTACGCCCATTTTGGACATTTCCTCTATCATGTAGTCTCTTTGTTCTTTATTATTTTTGTAAGATATTTCATAAAACTCGCTGTCTCCCAGTGCGGCAGCGGCACCTGCTGCCGCAGGACCGCTTGTACCAAAGGAGCCGGCAATGGAATTTAATGCCTGTGTAATCTCGCTGTTTGCAACAGAATATCCGACTCTGATACCTGCCATACCATATATTTTGGAAAATGTACGAAGTACAATAATATTTTTGCCGCCCTCTTCCACATATTTCAGTGCACTTGGATAATTGGGAATATCCACCCAGTCAATGTATGCTTCATCAACAACACAAATGACATGCTCTGGAAGTTTCTCTACAAATTCATCCAGTCTGGCAGGATCAAGAATAGTTCCTGTAGGATTATTAGGATTGCAGATAAATATGAGCTTGGTCTTATCTGTAATTGCTCCCGCAAGCAGCTCCAGATCTGTAGATACACCATCCTTTGAAAATACCTCTACCAGCTTTGCTCCATGTCTTGCCGGCAGATGTCCATATGCCATATAAGTAGGAGAACAGATCAACACTTCATCTCCGGGATTTAAAAATGCCTCACCGATCGCATTGATACCTGCGCCGCTTCCTGCGTATGTAATAATATCCTCCAGTGGTTTATGTACATATTCTGAAATAGCCTTTTTTGCCCTCATAGTGGGAATCATGGGATACAGATTTCCCTGCTTTGCTTCTTCTGCTATCGCTTCTATTGCCTTTGGACTTGGTCCTAACTGGTTTTCATTTGCCATCAGCCGATGCTTCGGTGCTCCCTGTCCCATCGGTCTACCACCCGCTACATATATGTTATATTCCTTTAATTCCTCTCTCATCAAATCCTTAATTGCCATAATATTGTGCGCCTCCTATCTGCTATGTTTATTTTGCCCAGTCGGTATATCTGGTTACTGTTCCTCCTACCGGTGTGATAACATAATCATACTTCTGTGTTCTCAGGTACTGGTTTACCGGCTGATATAAAGGACAAATAACTGCCTGCTCCAATACGATTTCCTCCATTCGTTTGTAGGCATCCAGTCTTGCTTCCTCATCTGTTGCATACTCACCAGTTACCTTAACATACAGGTCTTCATATTCCGGATCGGTCCATTTCTCATAATTGAGAGAAGAGGAAGCAATCCACATATCCAGATAAGTCAATGGGTCCTGATAATCTGCATACCAGCGTGTCAGGCCAAAATCATAGTTTCCACTGCTCATATCCTGTAATCTCTGGTTATAAGAGGTACAGCGAAGCTCTACTGTCAAGCCTGGAAGATTATTCTGCAGTTCAGACTGAATATAAGCTGCTACTGAGGCAAGCGTAGAATCTTCATTATAGAGAAATTCCAGAGTAATATTGTCTGTGCCAAGCTCTGCTTTGGCTGCTTCCCAATAGGAGGCTGCTGCTGTCAGATCATAAGCATTATAGGTCGGATTACCTATCGTCTCCCGGAAGCTTTTTCCACTGGATGTTGCTGCAAAATCAGAAGGAATCGCATAATCTGCTGCAAAGGAACCATCACAGAGAATATTGCTGATAATCGGTTCTTTGTTGATTGCTGTACTGATTGCCAGTCTAAGATTCTGATTGGATAAATATTCACTCTGTGTATTAAATGCAATAAAGAACAGTCCGGGATAACCTACGGTTATCAGATCAGGATTATTTGCGTACATCTGAATATAATCCCCGGAAAGTTTCACAATATCCAGATCGCCATTTTCGTATGACAGAATCGTCTGTTGTGTATCTGTAAGAAGCGTGTATTCCAGTCTCTCACAGGTTACATTCTCTGCGTCATAATAAGTTGGATTTTTATCGAGTATATATTTCGTACCGCCTACTTCCCATTCAGACATAACATATGCACCACAGGAAATGGAGTGCTCTTTATCCAGCATGAACTGATCTCCTGTTTCCTCGCAGAATTTCTGATTAATTGGCATGAGGCAAGTGGTATTGCACAAAAGATAGGTCAGATAAGATCTTGGCGCACTCAATTCCACTACCAGTGTCTTATCATCTGTTGCCTTAACCCCAAGTGTATCTACATCTGCACCTTCGTAACATACCTCATATGCATTTTTAATACCTGCCGTTACCAGGAAGAATGACTGTGGGCATGCATTTACAGGATCTGCCAGTCGTTTCCAACTGTACTCCCAGTCATTTGCTGTTACAGGATCTCCATTAGACCAGTAAGCATCACGAATATGGAAGGTATAATTACACTCGTCATCGCTGATATCCACACTTTCTGCCATACCAAGGGTGATCTGTCCATCCCTGTCATACTTGTATAAGCCCTCATTGGTATTCCCTATCATTGCCAGTGATGTAGCATACTGATTGAAGCTTGGGTCCAGTGAATTGAGTTCTTCTGTAACTGAACTTCTGTAGACAACGCTTTCTCCTGTAGTTGAAGTATCAGCCGTTTCAGTAGCTGCTACCGTATCTGTTGTTGCTGTCGCTGCATCCGTCGCACTGCTGCTCCCACACCCTGCCATAGAAAAGACCATAGCCGCACTTAAAAGTAACGCAAAACCTTTTTTCAACTGTTCTTTTTTCATAAGCATTCTCCTCTTCCTCTTCATATATTAGTTAAGCACTGATGGTAATTGTCTCTTTCGCCTCTTGCATCCAGCGTGATAACTCCTCATTGGTCGCAAGTACCATATGGGTATCACTGAGCTGATGTCTGATTCCTTTTGTATAATCTACTCCCTGTGCATTTTTATCATATGTGATGGACTTTCTGATAGGCTCAGTTAGCGGATTCGGTTCCGGTATTGCTGATAGCAGTGATCTGGTATAGGGATGTATGGCATGATTAAAAATATCCTCCTTAGTTCCCATTTCCACGAAATGTCCTAAATGAATAACACCAATATAATCAGAGATATATTTTACCATTGCCAGATCATGTGCAATAAACAGGTATGTCAATCCTCTTTCTTCCTGAAGCTGCTTCATGATATTAACTACCTGAGCCTGTATGGAAACATCCAGAGCACTGATACATTCATCAGCAATGATAATCTCCGGCTCCATGACCATAGCTCTTGCAATACCGACACGCTGCCTTTGTCCACCGGAGAACATATGCGGATAACGATTTGCCTGTTCATGATTGAGTCCAACCTTCTCCAGAATGTCAAAAACCTTCTGTTCTCTTTCCTCCTTCGTACGGTACATATGGTTTGCATCCAGTCCTTCCGCAACGATATCTATTACTTTTTTTCTGGGATTTAAGCTCGCCATCGGATCCTGAAAGATCATCTGCATATTCTGGGTCAGATATTTCTTCTTTTCCCTGGTCATTTTGCCGGAAATTTCTTTTCCATTTAATTTAATCGTACCTGCTGTAGGATCATATAAACGGATGATAGAACGGCCAATGGTAGATTTACCGGAACCTGATTCTCCGACCAGTCCGAAGGTCGTTCCCTTGGGAACTACGAAGCTTACATCATCTACTGCCTTTACTGTATTCTTGCGGTCTATTGGAAAATACTGCTTTAAGCCGGATACCTCCAGAACGATTTCTTTTTCTCTCATGCTGTTTCACCATGCCTTTCCTTCAATAATCTGTTGATACGGGCAGCCAGTGCAGCAGGCATCTCTACCTTTGGAGCATCCGGATGCTCCAGCCAGGAGGCTACCTGATGTGTCTCGCTGATATCATACACTGGCGGTTCTTCTTCATAATCAATATTCAAAGCATACTGGTTACGTGGTGCGAAAGCATCTCCTACGATTTTTTTCAAAAGATTAGGAGGTGTGCCGGGAATTGCATACAATCTTTCATCTGTTGTGTTTAAATCCGGCATGGCAAGCAGCAAGCCCCATGTATAAGGATGTCTGGGCTGGAAGTAAATCTCGTAGGCTGTTCCTCTCTCAACAATCTTGCCTGCATACATAACACATACATAATTGGCAACCTTGGCTACTACCCCAAGATCATGAGTGATATAAATAACAGAAATATTACGCTTCTTCTGCATTTCCTGAATCAGCTCAAGGATCTTTGCCTGTATCGTTACATCCAGTGCCGTTGTCGGCTCATCGCAGATCAAAATATCAGGATTACAGGAAATTGCAATGGCTATTACCACTCTTTGTCTCATACCACCAGAAAGCTGATGCGGATAGTTCTTCATGGTCAACGCCGGATTAGGTATTCCTACCTCTGCAAGCAGCTCCTCTCCTCTTTTCCACGCTGTCTTTTTATCCATATGTAAATGCTTCATCATTCCTTCTGTAAGCTGATAGCCAATCGTCAGCAGGGGATTGAGCGCAGTCATTGGGTCCTGAAATACCATGGCAATGTGTTTGCCATTATACTTTGCCACCATTTCCTTTTTGGAGAATTGTAAGAGATCTACTGTCTTTTTCTCTCCGTTCTCCTCATAGGTATATAGAATCTGTCCTGTATTGACTTTTTCATTGGAAGATCTGATACCCATAACAGCCTTAACTGTAACAGATTTACCGGAACCGGATTCACCAACAATCGCTACTGTCTCACCCCTGTGCAATGTGAAATTTACACCCCGGATCGCATTGAGGGAGCCAACTGTTGTTTTAAAGGAAATATTTACATTTTTAACGTCCAACACGACTTCTTTATTCTTTTCCATAAGCGTACCCTCCTTACATTTTTTTCTGCTTCGGATCCAGTGCATCTCTTAATCCGTCACCAAACAGGTTAAGGGAAATCATTAGTAATCCGAAGAATACGGCAGGAATAGCTAACTGATACGGATACATCAGCATGTGGTTATATCCATCTGATATCAGACTTCCAAGTGATGCCTGCGGTGCCGGAATACCAAGACCTACGAAGGAAAGGAAGGACTCCATGAAGATGGCTCCCGGTACAGACATCATTGCCATTACAATGACAGAACTAAGCAGGTTTGGAAAAATCTCTCTGAACAATATCTTAACTGTACTGGTTCCAAGAGTCTTGGATGCCAGAATATGTTCGCTTGCTTTTAACCTGAGTGTATTCGCTCTGACAAGCCGACTCATGCCGATCCATCCGGATATTACCATTGCGATAATAATGGAAGTAAGTCCTGGACTTAAAATAACTACCAGAAGAGATACCACGACCAGACTTGGAATACCATTAATGATCTCTGTAATTCGCATCATGACCATATCTACCTTGCCGCCGTAATAACCTGCGATCAAACCGTAGGAAACTCCGATAAGCAGATCCAGAAGGGCAGAAACAATGGCAACGATCAGGGATATTCTGGTTCCCTGACAAAAACGGGTAAACAGATCTCTGCCCAGGGTATCTGTACCGAACCAGTAATACTCATCCGTACAGCCCTTCATTTCATACATATTCATTCCATTTAATGTACCATCAAAGATACCAAGCTTCTCCAGTCCGGGTATACGGGGGGGAAGATTTTGTCTGTCTACCTGAACATAATCATAAGGATAGGAGTTAAAGGATGGTCCCCACACTGCCAGAATGACCATCAGCGTGATAAAAATAACACCCGCTATTGCACCTTTATTCTTTGCAAAGATAAGTAATGTTTCTTTCCAGGAAGGAACGGCACTGAATGCGTCATCCTTATAGATACCGTCCTGATTGGCAAATGCATATCGAATTGTATTATCCATTATTTTCTACCTCCTGCTAATCTGATTCTCGGGTCGATGACACCATACAGCAAGTCAATGGCGAGAATGATTCCAATAAACATAATCGAGAAAATAAATGCCAGAGAAATGACCACATTATAATCATTGGTCTGAATTGCCTTGATGAACAGTGAGCCGATACCCGGAATCGCAAATATCTGCTCTGCAACGGTACTTCCTGTCAACAGTCCCATGACCATCGGGCCAAGTGTGGTAATCAGAGAAACCAGAGTATTCTTCAGACCATGCAGGAATACTACCTTCATTCTCTGTACACCCTTGCATTCTGCTAACAGGATATATTCGGAACCCATGACCTCGATCATCTCATTTCTGGTAAATCTGGCTGTCATTGCCATAGGAGCAATTGCAAGCGCAAGAATCGGCAGAATAGAAGAGCGGACCGGGTCTGAGGAATTATAGGTCAATGGGAAGAGTCCGGCTTTGTAAGCCAGGAAATATACGAAAGCCAGTGACAATACCTGAGAGGGAATACTGTTGCCAATCATGGCAAATACTGTCGTTCCTGTATCTATTGGTGAGTTATGATGCAGTGCTGCGATCACGCCAAGGATAAGTCCAAACAATACGCCAATCACATAAGCCTCCAGACCAATACGGATCGTAATCGGATATCTGTTAGCGATCAACTGGGATACCGGATAATTCTGCTGAATGTTGTAAGATACTCCAAAGTCCCCCGTCAGCATGTTTTTAATGTAAATAATGATCTGTTCCGGAAGCGGTTTATCCAGTCCATATTTTTCATACAGAACTACTCTTTGATCCTCTGTTAATCTCTCATTATTAAAGGGAGAACCCGGCATCAGCTTTAATAAGCAGAATAAAATAACAATAATGATGATAACAGTAATAACTGCCATACCGATTCTTTTTAAACAATACCTGACCATACGCCTATCTCCTCTCTATTCCATTTCACTGGCAAAGGTATACAGATTACGCTTACCTGTGTTTTTATCTGTCCCGGCGCCAAATTTCATACCTATGTATGCCTTTATCAGCTCTACTGCCCTGTCCTCTCCGATACGGTCCATGTTAAAAGTCAGATCGTAGTTCACAGGATTGGTCCAGTAGTTGCCATGTGTATAATACTTATAATATTCTGCACGGTATTTATCTGTTTTCTCGATCAGACTGGCAGCTTCCTCCTCATCCACATTCATACGCTTCGTAATACGTTTGAGGCAGTATGCTCTTGGTGCTTCCACATAAAGGCTGATTACATTATCAAAATCTTTTAATACAAAATCAGCACATTTTCCGACAATAATACAGGATTCCGTTTTGGCAAGATTACGGATGATTTCACATTGTGCCTGAAATATCTCCTCATCAGATTCAAATTTCTTTAATATGGCAGTGGGTTCATTACTCTCTGACCTGCCTGCAAATTTCCTGATCAAAGAATTCCAGGAGCCTTTTCTGAGCTTCTCATCAACCTCTATCAGCTCTGCCGTATCTTTTCCTGTCATTTTGGATGCCAGGGAAAGAATACGATTCTCATAGCAGCTTATTCCTAATTCATCTGCCAGCCGCATACCAAGTGACTTTCCCCCGGACCCAAATCCTCTGGCAATGGTAATCACATAATTATTCATACTTATCATCCCTTTCCTGTTATACCAAAACAGGCCGATGGAATACTTATCGTAGTCTTCATCGACCTGTCAAATTGGCTATCTGATTATGAATTTTTTATACTACTGTGCAGATTTTTTCTTTGCATATCTCCAAATATACATATTGGAAGGTGTTGTAGGTGCTTCCAGCTCTGTATTGGTAAGATACGTTGCTGTAGACTGGTATACAGGTAATACGCCTGCATCATTCATTATAATTGCTTCCGCTTCTATCATAGCCTCCAGTCTGGCATCCAGATCTGTTGCATACTCTCCATTTACCTTTTTCATCAATTCATCATATTCCGGATTGGAATAAAAGCCATAGTTATAAGAGCTGCCTGTCGTCCACATATCCAGATATGTCGTAGCATCCTGATAATCAGCACCCCATCTGGTAAGGCCAAGCTCGAACTGATGATTATTCATAGCCTCTACTCTCTGATTCTTGGGCTGTACCTGCAATGTGATCGTCACACCAGGCAGTGTAGACTGAATCTCTGACTGAATGAACTGGGCTATATTTCTCGTATCCTCTGCATCATCATAGAGCAGCTCGAAGGTAAAGGTATTCTGTCCCAATTCTTCACAGGCTTTGTTGTAATATTCAAGCGCCAGAGCCTTATCCGACTCCAGATAAGTTGCATTTGCAGCATCTCTGAAATAAACATTGTTATGATCCAGTGCGAAATTCTCCGGGATAACAAAGTTAGCCGGAATAGAACCATTCTTTAAAATATCCTCGCAGATAGCATTCTTGTCATAAGAAAGTGCAAGTGCCATTCGAAGATTCTTATTCTCCAGACCGCTTACTTCCTCATTTGCTGCAATATACCAGAGCATAGCCTGCTGGAGAGCATCAAATGCGGGATCATCCTTATACATTACTGCTGTATCACCTGTAATGGAAATCTGATCAATGTTTCCATTTTCCCATGCCATGATTGCCTGCTGGGTATCTGTAATGACATCATAGGTAATGGAATCAACCTTTACATTTGCTGCATCGTAATAGTTCTCATTCTTAGTAAGTACGGATTTCATTTCACCCGGCTGCCACTGAGTCAGTACATACGGTCCACATGCAATGATATGATCCTTGGACAAACCATACTGGTCACCCTGTGCTTCACAATACTCCTGCTTGATTGGGAAAAAATATGTACCCGTCATTAGAGAAGGAAAATAAGCAACCGGTCGGTCAAGCTCTACAACAAAAATCTTATCATCCACTGCATGACATCCTAAACTGTCCAGATCTCCACCACCATAGCAAACCTCTTCTGCATTTTTCACTCCTGCAGTCATTAACATAAAAGCATAAGTGGCACCTGTTGCAGGATTGGCGAGTCTTTTCCAGCTATATTCGAAATCATGTGCCGTAACAGGTGTTCCATCGGACCATTTCGCATCTCTGATGGTAAAAGTATACGTCATGCCATCTTCACTGATATCTACGGAATCAGCCATACCAGGTACCAGTTCACCTTTCCCGTCGTATTTATACAGACCTTCCATAGTCTGATTACATACCACCATACTCTCACCGGAAGTAATAATATTACTGTCCATACTGGAAAGCTCCGCTGCTACCGCAAGTGTAATGTTAAAACCTCCATCAGAAACTGTTTCTGCCGTAGCCGTTGCAGTTCCTGCTGTACTGCTGCTGTCTGCTGCCGAGTCACTTCCACCGCATCCTGTCATAAATGCTGCCAACATACAAATTGTTGTAAACGCTGTCACAATCTTCTTTTTCATAACTTTTCCTCCTCATATCACACACAGTTTCAGTGAACGACCTCCAGTTCTTTGCTGTATGAATTGATCACTTTGCAACCATTTTCTGTTACCATAACCAGATCCTCTATCCTGATTCCAAATTCACCCGGAAGGTAAATACCCGGTTCTATGGAAAAGAACATTCCCGGTTTCAATATATCTGTATTAGTGGATGAAACATCCCCATATTCATGACAGGTAAGCCCTATATTATGTCCCAGACGATGTGTGAAATACGCTCCATAGCCAGCCTGTGTAATAATATCTCTGGCTACCTTGTCAATATCACAGTAACGAAGTCCCGGTTTTACTGCACGTTCTGCTTCTTCATTTGCTTTTTTTACTATCTCATAAACCTCTTTATCCTTAACCGTATACGACTGATAGAAGAAAGTTCTTGTCATATCTGAATTATACATTCCCTTAATCGCACCCACATCAAAGAGTACCACATCTCCTTCTTTCAACACAGTGTCATCTGACATATGATGTGGATCTGCAGCATTCCTGCCAAATGCCACGATTCCAAAGCCGAATCTGTCACAGCCAAGCGACTGATAAATTCCAGGCATCTGCTCCTGTATCTGTTTCTCTGTAACTCCGGGAACGATCAGCTTTTTAAATTCTGCCATTGCTTTATCATTGATTGTGGAATTAAGGAACATAAGCTCCTGCTCTTTGCTATCCTTTATCTGCCTTTGTTTATCAATGGCAAGTGATGCATTGATGCATTTACTCTGTGGCATCTCCTCCATAATCGGCAGAAGGAATTTGGCGGGAAGTTCCTTATCTACCCCTATAGCCTTGTCATGATCCATATAGGATGCCGCAATCTCTGGTGCATTGTCTGTATCCTCCAGCCACACAATATCTACTCCCAGATTGTCCGGCTCAGGAAAAAGTCTGTTCAGGAACATTTTATGTGCGCCGTCTTTTTTTATCAGAAGAGCTGTAAAACGTTCTCCTCCATAAAACATTTTTCCAAGGAAATAATATATGGCATAAGGCTCACAGATCAGCATCTGTTCTACCTCCAGCTTTTCCAATTTTTCTAAAGCTCCCTGTACTCTCTCTTTTTCTAACATGAACCTCACCCTTCTGCTGTGATTTCCTCAATGATCTCTTTCATATATTTCAGGAACAGTTCACAATGCTCCGGTTTTCCAACAGAAACACGATTAGCACCTGCCTGTGCACTTATCATAATGCCTCTTTCCATCATTTTCATACTGACTGTCTCAGGATCAACATGTGGGTGGAAAAAGATGAAGTTCGTCTGGGAAGGATATACCTTGCAGCCAAGCTCCTTGAGTCCGTCAATCAGGTAACTGCGCCACTTTGCATTTTCTTCTTTTACATATTTTTGATGCTCTGTATCCTTCATGGCTTCAACTGCGCCTGCCTGACTCACCTTGGACAGTGCAAACTGTGTACCACATTTGCTTAACCACTCTATGATCTCCGGCTGTGCCAGAATGTATCCCACTCTGATACCCGCCATAGCATAAAATTTGGAAAAAGTCTTTAACAATACGATTGGTTTCTCAGGCATTGTTTTCATTGCCTCCGTCATTTCCAGACAATCCGGAGCCTGTGCAAATTCTATATATGCCTCATCATATACCTGAATCACATGATCCGGACATTTAGCTGCAAACTCCATGAGCTTATCCTTACTTACATAAGTACCTGTCGGATTGTTAGGATTACATATGTACACCAGTTTCGTCTTGTCTGTAATTGCTGCCAGAAGTGCATCCATATCATAGGTCAGATCCTCCCCCATCTGAACGATCACTGCTGATGCCCCGTTCATTTGTGCTGTATCAATAATAGCGGGAAAAGTCGGCATACACAGGACGATTTCATCTCCCGGCTCTAAAAATGCCGTACCAAGTGCATCTGTCAGTGAACTGGAACCACAGCCTGTTACGATATAATCAGTAGTCACTCCATAATGATCGGCAATCGCTCCTTTTAAGTCCTTCTGCATCCAGTCCTGATAATAATTGCCTGATTCTGTCGTAGCATTCATAGCCTCTATGGCTTTTGGTGACATGCCAAATACATTTTCATTTAAACCCATGTGGATTAACTTGCTGAAATCAATATTGCCAAGTCTTCTGCTTGCACGTTTGGTTTCCGGTTTCTCTCTCAATGTCTTGCACACTAAATTCCTAATTTCCATAACTTTTGTCCTCCCTGTATTCTTTAAACTGTATTGTTCTTTATGCTGCTATTGTTTCCCGTCTTTCTCTGGATGTAATAGATTTCGTTTCCCACTTATGTCCCCTGAAACGAATCACATTACAGCAGCCTCTTACTGCCCAGTCAATTGTCATTGCAATCCATACTCCCAGAACTCCTAATCCCATGTATTTACCAATGACATAAGCAAGTCCTATTCTGAATACCCACATGGAAGTAATGCTTGTACACATGGTAAACTTGGCATCTCCTGCACTTCTTAGTACACTCGAAATGGTAAAAGCCAATGGCCAGATGCACATGGAGCAGATACTATGATAAATGATCAATTGCACTGCATAATGATTGCCAAGCTCTGTGAGGTTGTACCAGCTCGCGATCACATTTGCCATACATAGCAATATCAGATTTAATCCAATCATAAAAGCATATGTGATTTTTAACAGCTTCTTCGTATACTGTCTTGCCTGTCCGTATTCTCCCGCTCCTGCACATTGACCAATTATGGTTACAAGCGCAATTCCCATTGCGGAGCCCGGAATGTCTGCCAGCATTTCCACCGTACTGGCACATGCATTTGCTGCAATTGCTGCGGTTCCAAAGCTGGATATCAGGCTTTGTGTCAGCAACTTGCCAATCTGAAACATACTGTTTTCAAGTCCCTGCGGAACCCCAATTCTTAAAATATTTTTCATCATGTGAGAATCCCAGTGGAATCTGAAATATCTGTCTATATGCACCGGTAAGCTCTGTCTGCGTATCTGAAGCATCAGTACTGTAGCGGCTACCATTCTTGAAAGCAGTGTTGCATAAGCAACTCCGGCAATGTCCATATGCAGATAAAAGATAAACACTGCATTTGCTGATATATTGATCACATTCATAATTGCTGACATGATCATGGAGATATGTGCATTATTCATTACTCGAAACAGTGCAGCTCCGGCATTGTACATTGCCAGAAAAGGAAAGGAAATCGCTATGATCGCGAAATAGATAACTGCATTGTTCATAACTTCCTCTTCTACCGAACCATAAATCAGTGAAAGAATTGCACGATTACCAGCTAATGCCAAAACTGTTAAGGCAATTGCTATAAGCAGACAGGACAGAACCTGCTGTTCTGCTGCCCTGCATGCCTTATCCCGATTGCCACTTCCCAAATACTGGGCTACAACAACTGAACCTCCTGATGCAAGTGCTGCAAATAACATAACCAGCAAAATACTGATCGAATTTACAAGTGAAATTCCTGAAACAGCAGCTTCACCCGCACCTGATACCATGATCATATCTGCCATGCCAACTGTTACTGATAATGTCTGTTCAATCGCAACAGGAATGATCAACTTTAACAGCATGCTCCGATCGAACATTGTTAAGTTTTCTTTTGATGTCTCTACTGCCATTTCACACCTATCCCTTTCTCGTATATTACAAAAGGCGCTACTCTTCACTAGAGTAACGCCTTCGTTTGATTGAAACTGTTTTGCTGTTCAATTGTTATTACACAATATAAAGCCAGCTTTGCTGAATGTCAATCAATCTTTTTAATTGTCAAGCAACTTTGGCAAGTTTATATATTTTTTAGAATTTATAAGTATTAATTTTGTTTAATACGTTTTACTGCACATTTTGATTATAACAGCTATAATATAAATCATATAGATTACCTATATGTAATATGTTATCATAAAAAAAGACACCTACAGAATGGAGATATTCTATAGATGTCTTATATTCTATGCTATTATTCGCTCTTTACTGCATTTTTATATACTCTGTTTAATGCAACAGGATGATATTCTACTCCTGTCACCTTGGAGGAAAGCATTTCTGCATTACACTGTGTATACAGAGGGAAGATTACCGCATTATCCATAACAAGCTTCTCTGCATCGTAGAGTCTTGCCCAACGGCCTTCTGCATCTGTACACAGATCACCTGTTGTACACTCATCGATCATTGCATCAAATTCTGCATTGCTCCAAAACCCATAGTTATTGGAGTTGCCGGTTACCCACATACCCAGATAGGTCATAGGATCTGCATAGTCAGGCCCCCAACGTGTCAGACCGATCTCAAAAGTACCTTCCTGCATATCCTGCAGTCTCTGTTTCTTAGGCTCAATGACCAGATTAACAGTAAATCCGGGTAAAGTTGTCTCCCACTGCTCCTTGATTACCTGTGCCACCTTCTGAGGTGCATCATCCGCATCAACGACCATATCAATACTAAGTTCTGTGATTCCCAATTCTTCTAAGCCTTTTGCCCAGTAATCAGCCGCTTTGACAACATCATAAGAACACACATCTGCGAATTTGGTCTGGTCTGCGGCGAAATCAGAGCCATCAGGACCTGTCGCGAATTGAGGGGGCACAGCCGTATAGGTAGGTGCTGAACCATCCTTCAATACATCATTGGTGATTGCTTCACGATTGATAGCCATAGTAAGTGCAAGACGGATATTCAGATTAGCCAATTCCGGTACATTTCCAATATTAGGCGCAATATACCATAAATAACCTGCACCAATAGACAGGAATTCAGGGTCATCCTTTACCTGGTCTACCTGTTCACCATTGATCAGAGTGGTATCCAGAGCTCCTGTCTGATAGCTCATAAGAGCCTGCTGGGAATCCTGAATTACCTGATAATGAAGTCCTGATAAGGCAATCTTATCTGCATCATAATAATAAGGATTTCTGGTCAGATGTATCGTAGTTGCTGCCGGTTCATAAGAGTCCAACATGAAAGCACCATTTGCCAGAGTAGTCTCCGGACTGCTGGCAAACGTATCTGCACAGGTATTATAGAATTCTTCGTTTACAGGATAAAAGGTCGGAAAATACATCAGGGAAAGGAAATAGCTTACCGGAACGTTCAGCTCTACCTGTAAAGTAGTATCATCCAATGCTGTAACACCAAGTTCACTCTTATCTTTCTCACCAGCAATGATTTCTGCTGCATTCTTTACCTGACCGATATCACTCATCATGTAAGAATACTCACATGCATTTTTAGGGTCTACTGCACGTTGCCATCCAAATACGAAATCTGCTGCTGTAACCTCTGTTCCATTGCTCCATTTTGCATCATCACGCAAATGGAACGTATAAGTCATGCCATCTTCTGAAAGCTCATAACTTTCGGCAATAGCAGGTACTGGAGATCCTTCTGCATCCATCTGCATTAATCCATCAGTAAAATCTGCTATTACTTCAAAAGAAGTACCATCCTGACCAATCTGCGGATCAAGAGATTCCACCGGTGTCTCTATCATAATATTCAAGTCATCACCTGTTGTCTGGGTATCCACTGCAGCATCTGCTGTTGTAGCAGTTTCCGTTGTGGATGATGCCGCTGTTTGTGCACTCGAGCCACAGCCTGTCAGCCCTGACACGATCATAGATGCAATAACGGTGACCAGCACTAATTTTCTTTTCATATGTTGTCCTCCTCAATATAAACTAACGCAATAAAACATTACCATAGTAACGCTTCATTGCGTTAAATCAAAGTCTAGCACAATCAATGAAAGATTTCAAGTCAATTTTGTATAATTATTCAAGAATATTACTATTTATGCAATTCTACATTGCAGCCTTTATTTCTGATACTGCCTCCGTCATTGCATATGGATCCAGTACTTTATTTAATTCTTTTTCTGTCATCAGTTTCTCTGCAAGTACCAGTTCTCTGACTGTTCTGTTCTCTTTCAATGCTCTCTTGGCAATCTCAGCGGATTTCTTATATCCAATGTAAGGACACAGTGCTGTAGCAATACCGGCACTGCTCTCCATTAATGTCCTGCAACGATCACGATTGGCAGTAATACCAACGATACAGTTATCAACAAGAGTCTTTACTGCACCTTCCAATGTTTGAATTGATTCAAAAAGATTATAGAATAATACGGGTTCAAAGGCATTCAATTCCATCTGTCCGGCTTCCGCTGCCATTGTAATAGTTGTATCATGCCCAACGATCAGAAATGCCACCTGAGTTACAACCTCAGGAATAACAGGATTTACTTTACCCGGCATAATGGAAGATCCATTCTGTTTAGCAGGAAGATTGATCTCACCCAATCCTGTTCTTGGACCAGATGAAAGCAGACGAAGATCATTACACATCTTGGACAGGTTTACAGCACAAGTTTTTACTGCACCGGATACTGCCACAAAACCATCCAGATTTTCTGTTGCATCAAACAGATCTGCTGCCTGTGACAGGGGATATCCTGTGATTCTTGCAAGACATGGAACAACATTATAGAAATATGCATCAGATACATTGATCGCAGAACCAATCGCTGTACCGCCCAGATTTACTGTGTACATTTCCTTACATGATTCCTCTATTCTTCTCCTGTCACGTTCCACCATGGAAGCATATGCATGAAAAGTCTGACCCAGACGCATAGGTACTGCATCCTGAAGCTGTGTACGTCCCATCTTGATCACATCATCAAAAGCTGTTGCCTTGATCGTAAGTTCTCTTTTTAATCTGTCCAGTTCTGCCAACAGCGGTTTCAACAAATCAAGCACGGTAAGCTTACCTGCCGTAGGAATGACATCATTGGTAGACTGCGCCATATTTACATGATCGTTTGGATGAACTCTAGTATAACCGCCTTTCTCACCACCCAGCAGTTCATTTGCACGATTGGCAATTACTTCGTTCATATTCATATTTGCGCTGGTTCCGGCACCGCCCTGAATCGCATCCACAATAAATTCTTCTCGAAATCTTCCCTTAATTACTTCATCGCAGGCACGGATTATCGCCTCTGCATAACCGGCATCCAATGCAAATGCATCACGGTTTGTTATTGCTGCAGCTTTCTTAATCCTTGCCAGATTCTCCAAAAATACAGGATTCATAGGTGCTCCTGTAATTGCAAAATTTTCTTTGGCACGAAGCGCCTGTACTCCGTAATATGCCTCTTCTGGTACTTCCATTGTTCCGATTGAATCTGCTTCCATACGTGTTTTCATAATCTTCTCCTCATTTCCGCGCACACCCTTTTGCTTATGTGGTTACTTCGCCATATAAATTGTGTCAAATATGCTTGGAACAAACATATTCTGCCTCAATTTGCATGGCTCTGAATAGTTTCAAAATATGGTACGAGATTATACCCACCAAAAACACTTGTAAATACTTTTAATTCAAAACGTTATTCAAAAACAAATTTTGCCAATTTTAGATTAATTATTTTAATATTTTCTAAATTTCACTTAATTTTGTTAAGTGTGCATATTGTAATTTTGCAAATATGAGAGTACACTTATCTATCATAAAACATATATGCTTTACGTAATTCACTATTAATAAAGATGTCGGGGTCAAAAGCCCCCGACTTTGATGCTCATATCGGGGCGTGTCCTAAGGTCTTTCACCCACTTATGAGCAAGCTCATGTGGGATTAGACCTTTTGACCCTGGCATCTTAATAAATGCTGAATTATGCTGCTTTTATCCTGCACATAAATTCATTATAAAACGCACGCAAATACATCTTCACAATACATAAACAAACTTTGCGAAGCCGACTCTCAAAGTAACAGAATTGTGCGCCCTGGTCTGGGTGCTTTCACAAATGCATACGCAGGCACTTGAAAAACGTTGGCACTTAGGCGGTATGGAAGCATACGCTTCCAATAGCGCCTTACGTGACCACTACGTTTTTCACGTAGCGAGAGCGTGCCTGTGTTGTATTGTGAATGCAACACAGACCTGCACAATTCGTCCCTCTCCATTCCTTAAAGGAGGCATATACATGGAACACACCCTGGATTCAATTGATAAGAAGATTATAGAAATCCTGCAGGCAAATGCCCGCACCCCCATTAAAGATATTGCAGCCGAAGTCTTTCTTTCCTCGCCCGCAGTCTCTTCCCGCATTGAGAAAATGGAAAAAGCAGGCATTATCTCCGGGTATCATGCCCAGATCAATTACCTGCTTTTTGGTTATCATATCAAAGCTTTTATTAATTTGGAAGTAGAGCCATATCAAAAGAAAGAATTCTATCCCTTCATTCAGGCAATCCCAAATGTCATCGAATGTAACTGTGTCACCGGAGACTATGCCATGCTTATCGAAGTAGCATTCCAGACCACAATCGAGCTGGATCACTTCATCAATGAACTACAGCACTTTGGCCGGACCAAGACACTGATTGTATTCTCTACCTCTGTGGAACACAGGGATGTTCCTGTTGTATGACATTATGATGCTCATAGCCTTTTGTATCCCAAGGTTTTTACACATTTGTGAAAAAGGAGTGAAAATATGACAACAAACAAAACAAACGTATCTACGGTCAGATTAAGGTACTGTGATATCAGCACAGCAGCCCTTCATATTATAGCCATGCTGTTTATGCTGATGGACCATCTCTGGGCTACTCTTCTCCCGGCGCAGGACTGGCTGACCTGTGTTGGAAGGGTGGCATTCCCTATTTTTGCATTTATGGCAGTAGAGGGGTATTTTCATACTCATAGTTTCAAAAAATATGCACAGCGGTTGCTGGTGTTCGCACTTCTGTCAGAAATACCATTTGATCTGATGTATGGCGGAACATGGTTTTATCCTGTTCACCAAAATGTAATCTGGACATTTCTGCTTGGCCTGTCAGGAATCCATCTGATGGAGACCGTTCACAAAAAGCAAAAGCCCTGGGCTTATGTGACGGTTTCTGTGGTGGTTGTGATATTGGGAAGTGTGCTTGGAACCTTAGGCATGGTAGATTACTACGGTGCCGGTGTACTCACTGTATTTATTTTTTATTTTTTCAGAGGCCGGAAATGGTGGTGTCTGGCAGGCCAGATACTTGCACTTTACTGGATAAACGTAAAAATGTTGGGCGGACTGATGTATCCAATCCGGTTATTCGGAATGGATATGGAACTCTGCCAACAGGGGCTTGCATTGCTGGCACTAATCCCTATCTGGCTGTACCGCGGTCGGCAGGGATATCATAGCAAGGCATTCCAGTATATCTGTTATGCGTTTTATCCGGTACATATGCTGATACTTGTACTGCTTTTAAATTATGCAAATAAGTAACTGGCTCTATGATAATAGTGCCTTATCATTGGCAAATTCTTCACCGCTGACACTCTCGAACTGATGAAGAAGATCTTCTACGGTAAGCTTCTTTTTATCCTCGCCCGCAATATTCAGGATAACCTTGCCCTCATGCATCATAATCAGACGATTGCCATGAGCAATGGCATCTCGCATGTTATGTGTGACCATCATTGCTGTCAGATGGTTCTCCGAAATAATCTTATCAGAGATCTCTAACACCTTGGCTGCTGTCTTAGGGTCCAGTGCTGCTGTATGTTCATCTAACAAAAGAAGCTTTGGTTTCTGAATAGATGCCATCAGAAGGGTAATTGCCTGTCTTTGTCCACCAGAAAGCAAACCAACCTTACTGGTCAATCTGTCTTCCAGTCCAAGGTTCAATGTTTTAAGCATCTCTCTGTAAGTGTCCCTCTCTGCCTTGGTAATACCCCAGGTCAATCTTCTGGACTTACCACGTCTGGCGGCAATCGCCATATTCTCTTCAATTGACATTGTTGTTGCTGTTCCTGTCATAGGATCCTGAAAAACACGTCCCAGATATTTTGCCCTTTTATACTCAGACAACTTTGTTACATCATCGCCACCAATATAAATCTTACCTGAATCTACAGACCATACACCTGCTACTGCATTCAAAGTCGTAGATTTACCGGCGCCATTTCCACCGATCACAGTCACGAACTCGCCTTCCTCCAAAGTCAGGTTGACACCACATAATGCCTTTTTCTCATTAATCGTGCCTGCATTAAATGTCTTATATACTTCTTCAATTTTCAACATCTCTGCCATTATTTCGCACCTGCTTTCTTTTTACTGTTTTCCTTCAGATACGGAATCGCCAGGAAAATGGCTACTACGATAGCTGAGAACAGTTTCAGATCATCGGACGGGAATTTTAACCACAGTACTACACTCAGTACCAGATAATAAATGATCGCGCCAGCAATGACCGAGAATAAAGTCCATGCAAAAGCCATTTTTTTACCTGCTGCCAGCTTACCAAACAGAACTTCACCAATAATAACGGCTGCAAGACCAATAACAATAGCACCACGTCCCATATTGACATCGGCTGCACCCTGATACTGTGCATAGAGTCCTCCTGCAAGTCCCACCAAACCGTTAGAAATCATTAATGCAAGTACCGTATGAAAATCTGTGTTAATTCCCTGCGCTCTTGCCATCTGCTTATTACAACCGGTCGCACGGATCGCATGTCCCTGCTCTGTTCCAAAGTACCAGTACAAAATCGCTACCACTACTACACAGAACAAGATGCATGTCGTAAAGACGCGGATCTTCGTTGCTGTAGAATCTGATACATAACGAAGTGATACTACCAGATTATATTTGTCGACACTGACTGCCTGATTGGAACAGCCCATAATATTCAAATTAATTGAATACAGAGAAATCTGAGTAAGAATACTTGCCAGAATTCCGGGAATCCCCAATGCCGTATGCAAAATACCCGTTACAAAGCCGGCTGCCATACCGGCAAGAAAAGCAAAGATCAAAGCCAGCCACGGATTCATTCCACCGCGGATCAGCATAACTGCAACTGCACCGCCTGTTGCCAGTGAGCCATCTACTGACAGATCTGCAAAATCCAGTAATTTATAAGTGATATACACGCCTAACGCAAGTAAGCCCCATATTAACCCCTGTGCGCAGGACCCCGGCAGGGAACGAAATAACGCCGCCGGACTTAATGATGATAAATATGCTGTTAAAAGCAAATGAAACCCTCCCTTTTGAAGCACAGAGAGCTTCCCTAAGGAAACTCTCCCATTTTTACTCTCTTATTCTTCTGCAATTGCTGTATATCCATCAGGAATTGTAACCCCAAGCTGCTCTGCGATAGAAGCATTGTACTCTTTCGTTACCTGAGGTGCATATTCGATATCCATTGTTGTAATATCTGCACCATTTACAAGAATATCATATGCCATCTCTCCTGCCTTGTATCCGATATCATAGTAGCTGATGGAAAGTGTTGCAACACCACAGCCCTTACAGATACCTTCCTCACCTGCAATAACAGGAATTCCTGCCGGAAGTGTAATATTGTTGATTGTCTCTGTATTACCTGCCATTGTATTATCTGTAGGAATATAGATCACATCTACTTCTGTAACCGCTGTCTGTACGACAGATGCAATATCATTGGAATCGGCTGCGGTATATTCTTTGTAAGAGATATTGTCTGCATCCAGTGCCTTCTCAAACTCTGTAGCCTGATACTTGGAATTTGGCTCTGCTGAGCAATACAGAATACCAACTGTCTTGGTATCCGGGAAAAGCTCTACCAGCATCTTCTCCTGCTCTGCAATAGGAGCAAGATCTGATGTTCCGGAAATATTTCTGCCGGTAGCACCTGTCCAGTCATCAATTTCCAGAGCTGTTGCATAATCAGTAATAGATGTACCCAGAATAGGAATTGTGCTGGTAGCTGCACCTGCACACTGTAATGCAGTTGTTGCATTAGCAAGAATCAGATCATAATTGCTTGCCACGAAATTATTACTGATGGTTGCACAGTTAGCCTGCTCACCCTGAGCATTCTGTAAGTCGAACTTCACATGATCTGCGCCAAGCAGTTCTGTCAGAGCTGCCTCAAAGCCTTCACTGGCTGCATCCAAAGCCGGATGTTCCAACTGTTGCAAAATACCGATCTGATATACCTTATCAGAGTCAACGGCTGCCGCATCTGCTGAAGTTGCACTTGCTGTTTCCGTCTTGCTTTCTGCTGCTGTATCTGCAGGAGCTGCGGCCTCTTCTGTTGCACTTCCACATGCAGTCAGAGACATAACCATAGCTGCTGACATGGCAACAGACATGAACTTATTCAATTTTTTCATAACATATTCCTCCATTCCCTTTCGCATATACGCTTTAACACATAAACGCTTTAACGCTTTTAATAAGCAAATTATAAATACGAATAAGAATTAAGTCAATACGTTTTTCTCAAATAAACAATACGAAAAATGCAGCCTGACCTAAGGCAGACTGCACTTTTTGTTCCTGTGAATTTATACAAGGCTGTACTCCATCATTTCATATAACAGACGGCTGTTTTCCGTGATTTCTGCGGGAAGCAATGCTCTTGCTACACACTTGGGTTCTTCATCCGGAGCATCCTCTCTGTTCAGATAAGCATAATCCCCATCCAGCCTTGCCACTGTATAATATACTTTATCCAATAACATAATATTTACCTTATGCAAGAATCTCTTTTACTACTGCTGCGATCTTATCACACTTGCAGTTAGCAAAGAAATATTCGCTGAACTTCTCTCCACTCAGAGCACCTTTTACAAGTTCTCTGTCAAGTTTAGGAAGAATGTCGCACAGATCATTGTGTGTGATTTCCTTTACAGCATCCAGAATCTTCTTGTTGCGCTGCTCAGGAACGACTCTTTCCTTAGGATATCCGCCGCCACCCGGTGTGCAGAATAATTTTTCGAAGATGTATTCCAGATTCAGCTCACCGCCCCATCCGAAATTCTCAGCAAAAGGCAGTGCTACACAGTTACCATCATTTACCTGTGAAAACAGATATGCATCAAGAGGGGACTCAACATGTCCACAAAGCACCTTGGGAAAAGCATTGCATGCAAGCATAGCACCTTCACCTGTACCACATCCTGTAATGACAAAATCTGCTGCACCTGAATTTAATAACACCGCTGCCAAAATACCATTCTGTACATATGTAAGCTGGTGCTCATCTTCTGCGGAATACATTCCATAATTAAATACTTCATGTCCCATAGGTTCTACAACCTTCTTCAATGTTTCGCATACCATGGCATTCTTTGCAGCCTGGCTGTTCTCGTTAATTAACGCAATCTTCATAGTAATCTCCATTTCTGCGCTGTTTTCTCATAAATTCCGGGCCGACAGCGCATGCCCCAACCATTATAATCTATAGTATAACATGAAGTGCCGTAGAAACAAAGACCAATACCTTTAGATTTTTATGCAATTCTAACCTTTTCTTGACTTTTTTCACAATTAGCGAACTCTTTTTTATAAAAAATTGTTAAAATTATACATTATTTATTGCTTTAAATAGTCGATTACGGTATATTATTAGTGTGATGTAAGTATACGGCTGTCATTGTACAATAAGACAGCCACAGGAGGTTCATTATTTTGTCAGAAGCCACAGAAACGAAGCCCGTCAAAATTCCGCAGGAGGAATACGACCAGCTTGTAGAACCTTACCGCGAAGCTATGACACGCCTTGAAGTAAGAATTAATGGTCTGAATGAAGATTACCGCAAAAAATACCGCGACTATCCGATACACAATGTACAGGCACGTATCAAAAGCCGTAAAAGCATAGAAAAAAAACTCGCACACAGAGAGTTACCTGTTTCTGCTATGTCAGCTAAGGAAAATCTTACTGATATTGCCGGAATCCGCGTTATCTGTTATTTTATTGAAGATATATACAGTATCCTTTCTCTTGTAAAAAATCAGACGGATCTGCTCATTCTGAAAGAAAGCGATTATATCAGTAATCCTAAAGCGAGCGGATATAAAAGTTATCACATGGTTCTTGGTGTTCCTGTATACAGAATCGAAGGTATGCAATACTATCCTGTAGAGATACAGTTTAGAACCTTATCCATGGATCTGTGGGCAAGCATGGAACACCGCATCTGCTATAAAGGAGAGACTCCGGAATCAACATCTGAAGCTTTTCAATATTATTCTGAAGAACTTTCCAAAATGGAACGCAAAATGAAGCACCTACTTGATGAGATCAGAAAAGACAATCCACAGGAACCTACACAGTAATATTATATTCAGACAAAACTTAAGGCAGATACCTGACTGTTTCAACAGGTATCTGCCTTATTTTTAGTTCTGTCCACCGTTTCTGTATTGAATTGGCGTCATATTATATTTTTTCTTAAAGAGTCTGTTAAAATGCTCTACATTCTGGTATCCCACAGTATATGCAATGTTTTCCACTGTCATATTACTGTTCTTTAAAAGAGTTCTGGCCTTCTTCATGCGGATACCCTGTACAAAATCTCCAAATGTCTTACCGGACTTATCCTTGATGTACTTGGAAATATACGGCTCTGATAAATGGAACTGCTGTGCCATATCTTCCAACGTTACTGTCTGGTAATTAGCCTGTATATAATTCAGCATGGCGATCAGTCGTTCATCCTGCACAGAATCCTTTGCCTGAATATCAGGTAACTGATTTACAGCTACTACCAGTGCATTGATAGAAGACTTGATAATATCATCATCAATACCTACACCCCAATACATTTTACCCTGACAGGTAATTCCTACATAAGACATTGCCTTGGAAGAAGAACCTCTGGAAAGGGCATGCTCTTCATAAACAGACAATTCATAGCTGACTCCAAAATACTGCTTGATTGTATTGGATACTGCATCCAGACGGCCATTGCCATTTGCTTCTACAACATGCATCTGATTATCCTGTGCAATCGTGGATTCCGCCATAATACCATTGACCTGTTTAAAATGACACTCAGGTATCCGGAAGAATGGCTGTCTGTTCACATATTTATCTTCAAATATCTCATATACCCACTGCGGTGTCAGTTCTTTATGTTCTTCATCTGATACATGTTTTACCAGATAACCGAACTCTTCACGCATCTTCTCAGGCAGCGAAATACCAAAATTCTGCTTCAGAATATAGTTTACACCACCCTTGCCGGACTGGCTGTTGATACGGATAACATCTGATTCGTAGGTTCTGCCCACATCCATAGGATCGACCGGAAGATACGGAACTGACCATTTATACAGTTTCTTATCCTCTCTCCATGCCATACCTTTTGCAATAGCATCCTGATGGGAACCGGAGAATGCGGAGAATACCAGGTCTCCCGCATAAGGCTGACGCTCATATACATGCATTCTGGTAAATCTCTCATATTTCTCACGGATAGCCGGAATATTGGAGAAATCCAGTTTGGGATCTACTCCATGGGAGAACATATTCATGGCAAGTGTTATAATGTCCACATTACCTGTTCTCTCACCGTTACCAAATAAAGTACCCTCAATACGGTCTGCACCTGCCAGTAAACCAAGTTCTGCGTCACTGACACCACTTCCTCTGTCATTATGAGGATGCAGACTCAAGGTAACTGCTTCACGATACTTCAGATTTTTGCTGATATATTCTACCTGTGTTGCAAATACATGAGGCATTGCGATCTCTACTGTAGTAGGGATATTGATAATGACCTTATTTTCAGGTCTGGGCTGCCATACATCCAGTACAGCATTACATACTTCTACTGCATAATCTACTTCTGTTCCCGGGAAACTCTCAGGACTGTATTCAAAGGAAAAGTTACCTTCTGTCTCTGCAGCCAGTTTATTTAACAATTTTGCACCATCGATCGCGATCTGCTTGATCTCCTCTTTGCTCTTCTTAAATACCTGTTCGCGCTGTGCAACAGAGGTAGAGTTATATAAATGGATGACTGCATGAGGTGCACCCTTAACCGCTTCAAATGTCTTCTTGATAATATGCTCTCTTGCCTGTGTCAATACCTGTACTGTCACATCATCAGGAATCATATTCTTCTCGATCAATGCTCTCATGAAATTATATTCCGTCTCAGATGCAGCCGGGAAACCTACTTCGATTTCCTTAAATCCTATCTCTACAAGCATTTGAAAGAATTCCAGTTTCTCGTCCAGACTCATCGGCTCGATCAATGCCTGATTACCATCCCGCAAATCAACAGAACACCAGATAGGTGCCTTATCTACATAATCCTTTTTAACCCAGTCGTAAGTACATACAGGCGGCATAAAATATGCACGCTCATACTTGTCATATCCCTTCATATTTTCTCCTCACCTTTCTTATATAAATCCATATAAATAACAAAAATCTTCCGTCCCTATATTCCGGACGGAATTATAGAGACGAAAGATGTTCTCTCGCGGTACCACTCTATTTCATGCATAGCATGCTCTCACTGACACTATCATGTCTGACCCCTGTAACGGTGGGCTTCCGTCATGGCCTACTTACCTGTTATGGTATGTTTAGCCTGCAGCTCCAAGGCGAGTTCCCTGCATTCCCCCTGTCGTCTCACATCAGCCGGCGACTTTCTGAAAAGCTTCCTGCAGCTACTATTCCTTTTCATTGCCTTTTCAATCGTATGCTGTTATCTTAGCACAGGATCATACAAATTGGAATGATTAAATTTAATCATTTATATTGATATATTTTATTATATGTATCGTTTTTCCATTTTGATAACAGCGTGGTAATTCTTCCATTTACTCTCTATCATTCCTGAAATTTCGTCTGAAACTTCTTCATCTGTTTTAGGATATCCCTGTGGTACTACCACATCAAAGATCAAATTCGTATGGGTTGGTCCTTCTACCATTCTGAAATCATGAATCGACAGTACCTCATCCATTTGTTTTACCAATGCTTCTACCTCTTTACGCAGTCCCATGACTTTCTTGTTATCTACTGCAATAGGGTCCATATGGATAACGACCTCACAGTGATATTTTGATTTTAATTCACGTTCGATCAGATCTATTTCATCATGGATTTTATAAATATCCAGATTTCCCGGAACTTCTGCATGCAAAGATACCATAATCCTGCCCGGTCCATAATTATGGATCACCATGTCATGAACACCTGCTACCATCGCATGCGCCTTTACAGTTTCCTCAATATCATGGACAAATTCCATATCCGGTGCTTCCCCAAGCAATGGACTTAACGTGTCTTTTGCTGATGAAACACCAGCCAGTAGAATAAAAATGGCAACAACCAGTCCAGACCAGCCATCCAGATTAATACCGGTGATCCAGTAAAGCAGCATGGATAATAATACTACTGTCGTTGCAATACAATCACTGAGACTGTCAGTAGCCGTTGCCTTCATTGCAGAAGAATCAATCTTTTTCCCATAGACGGTATTATACAACGCCATATAGACCTTGACCAGAATGGAAGCGACCAGTACCACTATCGTCAGCACATTGATCTCCATGCTTTCCGGCCGGATCACCTTAACAATAGAGGAACGGAATAATTCTGCCCCCATTACAATGATCAATACTGATACGCCCAGCCCGGATACGTATTCAATTCTTCCATGTCCAAAAGGATGCTCCGTATCCGGCTCTTTTCCTGCAAAATGAAATCCCAGCAGAGTAATAAAGCTCGACCCTGCATCTGACAGGTTATTAAAGGCATCTGCCATGACAGATACCGATCCACTGAGCAGTCCTGCTGTATACTTACCTGCAAAAAGCAGTACATTCAATAGAATCCCTACTACACCTGCCAGCAGTCCGTATGCTCTTCGAACTACCGGATTAGTATATTCTTTGCCATTTTTAATAAAAATACGACTCAACAATGTAATCATGGCTCATCCCCCATAATAAGACCATAAATTATTTCGAATATTGATTTCTGCGTATTATACCAAATCCCAGAGGATATGGACCGGTATGCACACTGATGGTAGCCCCGATCTGATATATTGGGAATTGTTCTTTTGTTACCTGATAACCCTTCTGATTCAGAAATTCAACTGCTGCCGCCTGAAATTCCTCTGCTTCCTGCCTGTCATAGCCAAATCCTACTGCAAAGCTATACTCCGCACAATTCTTTGAAGCATTGCATTCGCCCAGATACTGCACAAGCAGTTCCCTTACCTTATCCAGAGATCTGTTACGGCTTCTGGCAATTCCTGATGAAAAAATCTCTCCTTCTTTTAACGTAATAATAGGACGAATCCCCAGCACAGAGCCTGCAACACCAGCTACCTTACCAATTCTGCCGCCATGCTTTAAGTATTCCAGATTGCCTACTGTAAAAAATATTCTGCCTGTAGATTTGATCGTTTCCAGTTCTTCTACCGCCTTATCATATGGGACTCCTGCTTCCTGCATCTTCTGTGCCTCTAACACATATAATCCCTGCAATACCGTATTAATGGTTGCATCAATAACAGTGATCTCTGCCTCCGGGTACTGCTCTGCTACCATCTCTCTTGCATTCAGTGCTGACTGCATGGAACCGCTGAACTTGGTGGTGATACAGATGCATATAACAGCCTTGCCTTCTTTTACAATTGGTGTAAAGGCATCAATATAATCCTGCACGGACGGCATGGATGACTTCGGATATACCTTGGGATTGCTGACCATTTCCTCATAGAACTTACGAATCGGCATTTCCGTGATTTCTTTCTCGTATTTCTCTCCATCAAAGGACACATAAAAAGGTACTACTGTTATTCCTTTTTCACGACACAGTTCCTCTGGCAGATCGCAGGAACCATCTGTTACAATTCTGTATTCCCTGTTCATTTCATTCCAAACCTTTCTATTACTATATGAGCAAAAATGGACATTATCCATACAATTTGGATAATACCCATTTTTATTTTTAAAAAACTTATATTTTATTATAACACAAATATCGCAATTACACAGCAAATTTTCAGATTTTAGTTTTATTTAATTTTTCTGTTGCCTTTTGTCCATCATCATAATTGTTTCCTACCTTTATTTTCCAGTCATTATCGTCAGGATTTCTTTATCTGTCTCACGCATGCCTTCTTTTGCAAGAAGACCGATATTCAAGATATTCTCCTCAATGCCTTTTGCCACAATACCATCCCCTGCATGGAACTGTTGCCCCTGCTTATACATGGCATAACCTATGATCCCGGCATCTACTGCGGTTGCGATCTTCGCTGCACAGGAAGCCTTGGCTCCATCACAGATAATACCTGAAACAATAGCCAGTCCATTGACCAGTGTATGGGAAATCTCTTCATATCCATCTCCTAACAGATAAGCAATACCTGCCCCACTGCCACAACCGGCACTGACCGCGCCACAATAAGCAGATAATCTGCCAATTCCTGTCTTTTGATGGATCGTGGCAAGATTAGATACCAGCAATGCCCGATAGAGCCTGTCCTTTTCTATACCAAGTTCTATCGCATATACAATAACAGGCACAGAAGCTGTAATTCCCTGATTACCACTGCCGGAACAAATGACGACGGGAAGAGAACAGCCATTCATTCTTGCATCAGAGCCTGCCGCTGCATATGCGCGGGCTTTGGTCTTCACATCATCCCCATAGGTATGTAAAAGCACCTTACCAATATTGGCACCATAATTATTTTTCATTCCTTCTTGGGCAATTGCCATATTATAGGCTATCTGCCGGTCAAGAATCTCCTGCACGTCCGCAATTTCTGCAATATTGGCAAACTCTACGATATCCTGAATATTCAACACACTCCTGTCCGTCATGTCAGAAGCTGTGCGATCTGCTGTAATATCTTTCTTCAGTATGACCCGTCCATTATGTTCGATCAGTACAACATTGGTATGTTCCCCTACGATTCTGACTTTTACAGATTCTTCTTCATTGAATAAAATGACACCAATGTCAAATATATACTCTGAATCTGCCAGATTGACCTGAATCCTGGTACTTTCCATAAATTTACGGATATCTGCTATTTGCCTTTCTTCGATATCCGCAATAACTTCCAGCTTCTTCTCGGGTTTACCTGCTACAATTCCTGCCGCAACTGCAGCCTCGATTCCATTCATACCGCCCGTATTGGGAACAATGACACTTTTTACATTTTTGACAATATTTCCACTTACTTCCACCAATACTCCGGTCGGATATTTTCCTAATTCTCCGGCTGCAATTGCTGCCGCATATGCCAAAGCAATCGGCTCTGTACAACCAAATGCGGGTATCAGTTCTTCCCTTAAAATCTGTACATATGCTTCATATTGTTTATCGTGCAGTACCATAGACATTTTTCTCCTTGTAGTCTCAGTTTTCCATCTCCTCTATCGCAGATCCACGGCTAAATTGCGGCATATGCACCTTCTGTACAAGTCCGATGATCTGTCCGGATAATAACACGGTCAGAATAGAATAGCCAATTTTCTTTACTGGAATATAGCTTAACGATAATCCGAGAACAATCGCATCTGTCAACAGATATACCCACTGGATCTTCCATTTGGTCACATAGGAAATGCTCATTGCAAGAGCATCATCTCCTCCCGGTGCTCCACCGATACGTACACATAATCCTGCTCCCACGCCGACAAAGATCGCACCTAACACAGTGGCAAGTAAAGGCATCTGTGCAAGCTGTGGCCAAATATAGGGAAACTGTTCATAAATCCTGTAAGATACAGAAAAACTTGCCGTAGCAACAATGGAATATCCCAAAAACTCCTTACCCATTAATTTCCATCCCAGACAATAACACAATACATTCATGACAAAGCCTGAAAAAGCCGGTGAAATTCCAAACCAGTGATCCAGCAAAAGCGTCATACCTAATACGCCGCCCTCTGTAACTCCAGAGAGAGAATGGACATGGTACAGCCCAAAAGCAAGAAATGAACTGCTCAATATTGCAACCATACAATTCCTGATTTCTCTCTTTTTATTTTTTAACATAATTTAATGCTCCTTAATTTTTTGAATTACTTTCATATATGTTCATTAACAATCGCTTCCCTGTTACTATAAAAAACTATAATTTATTATCCAATACATAGTATAAAGAAATATATTCACTTCCATCTTTCTTAGTCCGGGTATTTTTTTTCACAAATTTGAATCCACTTTTTTCTATAACTCTTTTTGACTGATTATTTTCAATAAAATGGCTACACATCAGATAATCATATTTTTCCTGCTTAAAGCAAAATTCAACCACTGCATTAACAGCTTCCGGCATCAATCCTTTTCCCCAAAAGTCTTTACTTAAGACATATCCAATTTCTCTTCCTGTCAAATTGTCGTATTCCTTACTTAATGAAAGACTAAGTTCTTCAAGTCCCAAAGGTCCTATTACTTTATGATTCTCTTTCAATTCTAACGCAAATTCATTTTTATCTTTTATAAACATATCTAAAATTGTCTTTGATTCCTGTATTGATTTATGTGGAAGCCAGCCAGCCATTTGACCAACGCCATCTGTTTTTGCATATTCATATAAATCTTCCAGGTCTGTCTCTTTCCACGCCCGAAGAACCAATCTTTCAGTTTCTATCACAACATTAGTCAAATCTACTTTCGCATTCATTACTTAATAACTCTCCATTCTCGTAAAAAGACATACTGTCTCGTTTTGTGCATCGTTGTCCAAACTTAGTGTAAACTCTTTTTCTATAATCGGCAACTTAAATTCTATGGATTTTAGCCACTGACCATTTTCTTTCCGTTCTTCGTAAATCTGTACATTATCCACTAACTGTGACAGAAACTCTCGTTTCTCTGCTTCATTCATTTTATCATACAGTTTATCAAAGAAAATGAGTGCCTTGTAGATATTATCTCCGGTAATCTTATCTGCCAGCAGAGAACGTCTCTTGTTTTTTGCAGATACAAGCAGCTCCTCTGCTTCCTCTATTTTATCATAGGTTTTGTACAAACGGTTCTCCAAATCTGTTTTTCTTCGTTGATAATGCTTATCCTCGTAATCAAGAGAATCAATATCAGACAAGATAGAATCTTTGTTATGATATAGCTGTCTTAATTGCTTCTCATAATTTGCTATCTCCTGATCCAGTGTACTGGTATCTACTTCCATATTTATCTTGCTGCGGATTAAATCTGAGAACTTAGGATTGCTAACCAACTTGCTGATTACCTCTGCAACAGCAACGTCCAACATCTCTTCATTCACCTGTCTTCTGTAATCACACTTATGGCCTCTGGTCATATTGCGGTGCTTGCAACCATAGTAATAAAAATCCTTATAGTTGCTTCCATCCTTGCGTTTCTTAATCGCCTTATTGCCATACATTCCTGCGCCACAGACAGGACATTTCAAAATTCCCGATAAAAGATGAATCTTTTCTCCCTTGTCACTATTTACCTTTTCGTATTTTTTAGCCTGTGCTGCTACCTTGGCCTGTGCCTGCTCCCACACCTCCTCTGATACAAGAGCTTCATGTAAACCATTTACCAATAGATAATCATCCTTTTTTACCTGCCTATACTCATTCCTCGTACCATGAACCTTTTCTGTCCGTCTCCTGCCATAAGAGATTTTACCGCAATAAACCGGATTCTGAATAATTCTTCTGATAAGAGCCGCATCAAATAATGGATTGGTACCATTTTGTCTGGCTATCTTATGGATTCCGTGATTTTCTAAATACTTAGCAATTCCATTCGCTCCCAAATCCGTATTTACATATTGATCAAATATCGTTCTGATGGCAACTGCTTCTTCCTCATTGACTTCCAGTTTTCCATCAATAAGTGAATATCCATACGGTGCAAAGCCACCATTCCATTTTCCTTCCCTGGCTTTCTGCATCCTACCTTCCATAGTCTGAACACGAATGTTCTCACGCTCAATCTCCGCCACAGCTGACAGCACAGATATCATAAGCTTACCGGCATCTTTAGATGAATCAATTCCGTCCTCTACACAAATTAAGTTAACTCCAAAGTCCTGCATCACCTGTAGTGTGGCAAGTACATCTGCCGCATTTCTGCCAAATCGGGACAGTTTGAATACAAGAACATAAGATACTTCATCTTTTCCTGATTTGATATCGTCCATCATCTGATTAAAAGCAATTCTTCCTTCAATGGATTTACCGGATTTTCCTGCGTCTTCATACTCGCCGGCTATTTCATATTCATTATAGTCACAGAATGCTTTCATTTTGGTTTTCTGTGCTTCCAGTGAATAACCATCTATCTGCATAGCTGTTGAGACACGAGTGTAGAGATACACTTTTATCTTCTCTTTAGACATTCTTTTCACCTCATAACATCAATCTTGCAGTCGAAAGATCGGCCGCAAGTTATATCTGTTTATCTGGCAACGAGAGTAATCTATCTATTACCGGATGAATAATTGCGGTTTCTGTAATCTGATTAATAGCACAAAGTTTCTTCCCTGCATCTTTACTTGATGCCCCGCAGTGATAAACCAGTTCTGTCTCCTCACCATAATCAAGTACAATTAACCTGTCATGCCAATCGGGATTAGGCTTAATTCGAAGAGAAGGATATTCATTTTGAAAATCAGTCACTAAAGATTTTGTAAGAAATCCCTTCCTACCTTTTCCATTTTCTGTGAATAAAATAACCTCCACGCCATTAGCCTTCTGTGAAAGATGTTGTAATGATTTTGCATTCATATAATCATCCACAACATA
>ULWY01043043.1_pt1 | contig 121495 bp, 110 predicted proteins | sample 1960761 | NCBI WGS metagenome assembly ULWY01 (sample SAMEA4835824, study PRJEB28245) | human gut metagenome | biome: gut microbiome; material: fecal sample | place: Denmark | collected 2008 | reverse complement strand
TGCGAAAATAGGAAGTTGCCAAGAATTTTTTTTGTGCAAAATTTTCTAATATTATTTGACAAAAAAGGTAAAAAAAAGTAAAGAAGAGTTGTATAACTCTCTTTTTTTGATATAATAAACTATAGGTGATTAAAATGGATTATAAAATAACAACATATTCAGAAGAAGATACAATTGAATTAGCTCAAAATATTGAATCAGAGAAATTTCCCAATATGGTAATCTGCTTAGAAGGCGACCTTGGTACTGGAAAAACAGTATTTACAAAGGGATTTGCTAAGGCAATGGAAATTGATGAAGATGTAACATCTCCAACTTTTAATATCATAAAGGAATATACATCAGGTGAAATGCCATTATATCATATGGACGTTTATCGTTTAGATGGAAAAATGACAGGTATTGATATTGAAGAATATTACACAAAGAAAGGTGTAACAATTATTGAATGGGCTGACATGATTCCCAATCTTTTACCAGAAAAAAGACTTGATATTAAATTCAAAAGTTCATCAGAAGATGAAAATAAAAGAGTTATAACATTAATTCCACATGGAAAGAAATATGAAGAACTATGTGAGGCTGTATTATGAAAATACTATATATAGATACATCATCAAGTTATTTATATGCTGGCATCGTTTCTGATGATAAATTATTGTGCGAAGTAAAAAAAGAATTTGGCCATAGTCTATCAGAAGAGGCTTTACCAAATATAGCTAGACTATTTGCTGAAAAAAAACTAGCAGCAAAAGATATAGATAAAATATTAGTAGTAAACGGACCAGGATCATTTACAGGAATTAGAATTGGTATAACTATTGCTAAAGTGTATGCTTGGAGTTTAAATATACCTATAGCGACATTATCAGCACTAGAAGTAATGGCCCTTTCAAGTTCATCAGAAATGGTTCACGTTCCAATAATTAATGCCAGAAGAGGGTATGTTTTTGCTGCTATATATGATCAAGCAAACAAAGAAATGCTTTCTCCAAGACACATTAAATTAGAAGAATTACTTCAAGAACTACAAAAGCAAAAAGATTATACTTTCATTACAAATGATGAATTTGAAGAAATAGAAAATATTGAAAAATATAACCCAGATATTGAGAAGGTAGTAAATCATTTTAAGAATATCGAACCAATAAATCCTCATGGAGTTAATCCAAATTACTTAAAATTAACAGAGGCAGAAGAAAGCAAAATGAACTAATATGATTAAAGAGTTAAACATAGAAGAAAAAGGATTAAATCAAAACGCTTTTATAGATTTAGAAAAATTAAAAAAGGAAATAGAAAATAATCCATTTGGTAAAGTATTATTATACGTAAAAGATAATAGAATTGTTGCATATCTATACTATAGTGAAATATATGAACGTGTTGAAATAAACAATATTGAAGTAGAAAGTAGATACCAAAATCAAAAAATAGGTACAAAGTTACTTGAGTTTTTAACAAAAACTGTGGATAAAACAATTTCTCTAGAAGTACGTAAAAATAATTACAATGCCATAAAACTATATAAAAAGTTCAACTTTCAAGAAAAAGCACTTAGAAAAGGGTATTATCAGGGTATTGATGGAATACTAATGGTTAGAGAATAAATTAGTAGATAAGAGAGTGGTAGTATGAAAGATATGTATATATTAGGAATTGAAAGTAGTTGTGATGAAACAAGTGCTTCCATTGTTATGAATGGTACAAAAGAAATAGCAACAGTAATTTCATCACAAATAGATATTCACAAAAATTATGGTGGTGTAGTACCGGAGATTGCTAGTAGACATCATGTTCAAAATATAACAATAGTTTTGGAAGCATGTTTAAAAAAAGCTAATATGACAATGGATGAAATAGATGCCATTGCAATAACTTATGGTCCAGGCCTAATAGGTTCATTGCTAATCGGCTTAGAGGCAGCAAAAACCTTATCTTTTGTTTATAATAAGCCATTAATACCAGTTCATCATATAGCTGGACATATATACGCTAATAGTCTAGTAAAAGAATTAAAGTTTCCACTATTGGCTGTTGTTGTATCTGGAGGTCATACTGAGTTGGTTCATATAACCAAGCATTATAAATTTGAAAAAATAGGTGGAACTTTAGATGATGCTATTGGTGAATGCTATGATAAAGTTGCCCGTGTTATTGGCTTAGAATATCCAGGTGGACCTAAAATAGATCAACTAGCTAAGGTTGGAAATAGTACATATAAATTACCAGTTCCTTTACAAGATGATAGTTATAACTTTTCATTTAGTGGTCTAAAAAGCGCAGTAATCAATTTAGTTCATAATGAAGAACAAAGAGGCAATGAAATAAATAAAGCAGACTTGGCAGCTTCTTTTCAAAAAGTGGCTGTAGAAGAAATAATAAGTAAAGTAAGAAAAGCCATCATAGATAAGAAAATTAAAAATGTTATTTTAGCAGGAGGAGTTGCTGCTAATGAAGGATTACGCTCGGCCATGGTAAATTTAGCCAATGAGTTGAATGTAGATCTATCAATCCCACCAATGAAGTACTGTACAGATAACGCCACAATGATAGCTGCTGCAGGTTATTATGCGTATAAGGATGGAAGAGTTGCAGATTTAACTCTAAACTCTAAGTCACAAGATAAATTATGCTAACAAATTTCTAGTTCTGGAAGTAGAACTAGTTTTTTTATTTATAATCACTAAATTAAAAAAAACAAACATCGCAGATAAAAAAACTTTTATTTTTAAAGTACATAAATGTCTATTGTTATAAAAATTAATAAAAAATAACTAAACATCTCTAAAGTATGATATAATTATCACAATAGATAGTAGTCAAATTAAGACTGGATAAAAAAGAAAGAAGGGTGCGTATGTTAAAATCACATGTTGGATATAGTGTTAATAATGATAATATATCAGCTGGAATTGAAACAGCAAAAATGGCAATAAAGGATTCCACTAGTCCTAAAATAGGGTTCTTATACACTTCTGAAAAAAACAATATTAAAGAACTTGTTAAAGGAATTAGAAATGTTACTAATATGCCAATAATCGGAAGTACTAGCAATGAGGCAATAATTGTTGAAGATGGAATCATTACTTCAGAGAATGGTTATGCCGGAATGCTATCACTTGATGATAAAAATATGACGGTAGGTGTAGCCTCACATGAAGCTGGAAGAGATCCCAGAATAATAGGAAGGAAAGTTGCTATTGAGGCCGTAGAAAATGCTAAAACAACAAGAGCACCAGCTTATTTCTATATGGTAGCAAGTCCAAAAGAAGAAGAAAAATATCTAATGGGTATTCAAGATGTAATTGGTCGTGTTCCAATGTTTGGAGGCAGTGCCGCAGATGACAATATTAATGGTGAATGGAAAATCATATGTAATGACAAAGTTTTTACGGACGGTGTAGCAGTAGCTTTCTTCTATACAGATAATGAAATAATAACATCATTTACAGGCGGTTATAGAGAAACCAATAATATGGGATTAATAACAGAAGTTAAAAATGATAGAACATTAGTTAGTATTGATGGAATATCAGCATTAAGAAAATATGCCAACTGGATAAATAAAGCTCCATCTAGTTTAATTGGTTCAAAATTACTTGAAATTTCAGCAAGTAAACCATTAGGCGTAAAGGATCCATTGGGTAACTTAACAATTATTCGTCATCCAATGATTGGAAATGATATGGGAACCAAAACAACAACCGATGATACTATAACTTTAGGTAACAAAGTTGTTCCAAGAACTGCAATTATTCAATTGGAAGCAACAACTGATGAATTAATTGATGCATCAGTCAACACACTAAGAGATCTAAGAAGACAGTTGTATACAGAACCAGCTGCATATATTCTTATTCATTCAGGAAATAGAAGAAAAGTTATTGGTGATAGATTGAATGAAGTTCATAAATTACTAGTAAAAGAAACAAAAGGTGTGCCATTTATAATGCCATTCACATTTGGTGAATATGGTTATGATTCACATTCTGCTAACATCTGTGGTGGTCTAATGTTATCATTTACAGTATTTGGTAAAAATTAAATTAAAGTTTAAGTAAAATAAAAGTCAATAGTGATAGGTAGGATAATTAAGGATAGTTTAACAATGACAAGAATTATTGCAGCAGTAATATTTACAGTTTTTATAGTAGCATTGATAATTAGCTATATTAAAAAGAATCGAGAAATGATGGGCAGAAAAATACATATAAAGGATTTTGCAAATTTAAGTGAATGGTCCTATCAAAGATATAGTAGATTCTATGGAAATTTAGCCTTACAAGATAACAATTATAAACAAAAGATGTCTATAATCACAGATTGTATTTTAAACAAACATGAAACAGACATAGAAAAGATAGCTATAGAATCAGGCTGTAAATATGAAGAATGTATTATAAATTAGCTATCTAAAAAATAAAAGAGTTATAGGTAATATGTATATCGATACTAAAAATGGCATTATCAATCATTGTAGCGAGGAAGATGCAAAATTATTAAAAAAATATCAACAGTTCATATATTATAATCACTATCAAATATCGGAAATGGCTATAAAAATGCCAAATGCTCAAAAAATTTAAAAGAAATTGAAGACAAAGAGGGCAAGAAAACGGATCACTGTCAAGCCGCGTATGTAGATGCAAAAAAGTAAAAAAACGTTATACAGTTAATATAGTTATACATTAACTGTTTTTTTGATTTTAAAAAGAATTTTGCATAGAATAATTCTCCTTTTATTAAGAGAGTAAAAAGTCAATTGAGTTAAATAAAAATTATTAATAATAGCTTTAGTATTAGAAAACATTTTTAATATATAATCATCAATCAATACAAAATATAAAATTATAATAAATTTACTTATTACTAATTCTAAGTTATAATAAAACCATAATACAGTCATACATTGTGCAAGTACGTTAATTGGAGTTGATATTATGGAAACACAAAAAAATATAGAAAAGCTTTCTGAAGTAATGGAATTACAAGAATTACCTTTACAATATACTGGTATTACTCTTAATAATCAAGACATTGATTTAATGATGATAGCAACTTCTGATACTTTTGATGCTTTAGAAGAAAGCCTAAAAAAAGTTACTAATATTAAACAACTATTAATCGAAATGTAAGTATAGAAGATGAAAGACAAAGAGTTTTTGACCTATATATGCATTCTTTAACACCCAAAGTCGATTATTTAAAAAAAACAGGACTCAGGTTATCAAAGAAAATTGAATATTTAAAGCAAAGTGGAATATTAAGTAGAGAAGAAATTGCAATGATTGATGAAATTATTTCTACAGGTAATACCCAACAAGAGATGATGAGAAAATTAATAGGCTCATATTCTCAAAATCCTTCAAAATTACATCAAATATATAAAACTTTAAGAGATTATACACCAATTGAAAAGACTGGTGTTATTGGAACGAGCATGGAGGCATATAGAAACTTATATAATCAAATTCAACAAAATTACAATTCCATAACAATTGATGAAGAAGCAAAGTATGGTTCTATTGTTTTAGGTGACGGAACATTTGATTTTGATCATCTAAAAAAATCATTAGACTTTGCGAAAGAAACTGGCAAACAAGTTAGACTAAACACTTTGATTTTTTATCAGGACTGTCCGGAATATTTGTATCAATTGCCAAAAAATGAGGAATCAAAACGACTAGTAAAGCAAAAATTAATGGACTATGTATCTGCTACAACAAAATTTATTGCTGAAAACGGTTATGGAGATGTAGTAAGAAGCTATGATGTTTTCAACGAATTATTAAATAGATTTTCCCTAGATGGTACAACGCCATATCAATATAGAGGAGATATTGATCAGAGTCCAACATTATATAGTGATTTTGATAATGTCAAATCTGGTTGGTTAAAGCATTTAGAAATATCAGATTTATGTGACATTATTACCGAAGCAAGAAGAAATTTACCAACAGCAGATTTTATGTTTAATGATGATAACTGGCTAGATCCAAGAAAAATAGAAGCAAATAAAAAATTAATATTAGAAATACAACAATATGAAAAAGAGCATGGTGTTAAACTGATTGATAGTATTGGAACACAGATGCATATAGATAATAATTCATCAAAAACTGATATTGAAAATATGCTGAGAGAATTATCTAAGTTTGGTTTGCCAATCGAAATAACAGAATTTGATATTGCCATGACAAAAGGCACTAAGGGACTTTCTGATTTTGAAATAGAAATACTAAGACAGCAAAAAATAAATGAAGTATATTCTACTATTGAAGAATTAAGAAAAGAATGTAATATTAGAGGATTTACTATATGGAGTAAAACAAATAGACAGAATTTTAGAGTAACCTTAGAAAATGAAAGAAGAATAAAAGCAGACGAACCAACAATAGAATCTTTACATGGTGGAGTATTTACTGAAAATATGGAACCAAAAAGCAAAGCATATAAGTTCTTATTAAAAAATAATTTTCAAACATTTAATTATCATACACATACGAATAGATGTGGGCATGATAGTATTTCAGAAGATAGTGAGTATGTAGAAAGGGCTAGAGCCAATGGCATAAAGCAGTTAGGTTTTTCTGATCATATACCAGTCCCTGAATTAGCCTATCAAGACCCTGAACATCAAATGCATATAAGTGAAGTAGATGAATACATAGAAAGTATTAGACATTTACAGGCCCAAAATCCGGATATGAAAATAAATGTTGGCTTTGAAGTAGAATTTGATCCGACGAAAGAGCAATTTCTTGGCGAATTGAGAGAAAAAGTTGATTATATGATTTTAGGTCAACACTTTGTTCCTGGCAGTAAGGGTCTAATTAAAAAAAATAACAATCCTGATTACCCACTAGAATATGCCGAAATGTTATGTAAGGCAATGGAATCCGGCATTTTTGATATAGTAGCTCATCCTGATATTTTTATGGAATTTAGAGATAGTCTTGCATCAGAAGAAGCCAAAAGACAATTTGATGATAATGCTGTAGTCGCAAGTCAAATGATTTGTAATAAAGCAAAAGAAATTGGTATTCCAATAGAGTTAAATTTTGCTGGTATTGATCAAGGTCAAATAATGAGTGATGGTAAATATTCATATCCTCATCCTACATTTTGGAAAATTGCATCTGAAACAGGAGTACAAGTTTTATATGGCGTAGATGCCCATGACCCAATGCAATTTGATAAAATGGGATGGAATAAAAAAATTGCCGATCAAATAATTGATCCAGGAAAGTTAAATATTGTATCACAAAATTATAATCCGATAGAAGCACGAAAAAACAATTCAATACTTCAAGAGTTATATGCAAAAGGCCAAGAACATGCAACAACATATGAAACTAATTTAGCTACACAACTGGTATCAGGAATGTTATCCGAATTTCCAGATACAACAGAAATGGATGACTTGTTGTTGGTTGAAGTAGGTCAAAAGTTTGACCAGGTAAGTACCGCAATGAAAGAAGAGGCTAAAAAAAGAGAAATAAGTATAGCAGAAAAAATAGAAAAACTATCAGCAGACAAAAAACTATCACCAACTGAAATGAAATTCCAATTAGAAAGAGAAAAACAAACATTGCAACATACCGAGGAAACACATGTTAATAGACAAGACATACTAAATAGAACAAAACAAGCCTTCCAGTATTCTATTGAGATTGGTTGCAAATCTAAGCAGGATGTTATAAGTACAGTTTCAAAAATTACAGAAGCAAACACCACCAAAAATGAAAGTACCAGAGAAAAAATGCTAGCAAGTATCGAAAGAACAAAACAAAGCTCTAGTGAAAAGCCACTACAACAACATGATAAGCCAAAGGTATTTGTAAAAGAAAATAATACATCATCAAATAACAATGCCCCATCAGGTAATAAAGCACCTTCAAGTAATAGTGGATTTACAAATACCATTTCCCTTATATTTATTATTACTTTCATTATTGGAATAATTCTTTCAGTCGGATACATGTTTTATAAAAACATAATTGGTTGATAAAAATACATATCAATTATGAAATCAACACAAACAACATATGTAGCAAAATTAATCAAATAAAAAACGACAAAAAACTTTAAAGAACTCAGAAGATAGAGAACTTTAAAGTTTTTTAGTTGGTAGCAATTACTTTCTTTTCAATACAATCAACAATAAAATACAATAGGTAAGAAATAATACCAAGCATCACAACACTTGTAATAACCAAATTAATATTAAATACTTGTGACCCATACATAATTAAATAACCAAGTCCATTTTTAGATACTAAGAGTTCACCCATAATAACCCCAATCAAACTCATAGAGATATTTATCTTAAAGGCATTAATTATTGTTCCCAAGTTACTTGGTAACACAGCCTTCATAAATATTTGCCATTTACTAGCCTTGAACGATTTTAAAAGTAAAATATAATTTTTATCAGTTGCAATAAAACCATTATATATATTAATAATCGTAATAAAAACACTAATCAAAAGAGCCATAAATATAATTGAATTTGTACTAGCTCCAACCCAAATAATAATTAAAGGTCCTAAAGCAACTTTTGGTAGAGAATTCAAAACGGTAAGATAAGGATCAATTATTTTAGAAATAATTCTATTACTCCATAATATAACAGCAATTACAAATCCTAAAACAGATGCAATTATAAAACTTATAAGCACTTCATAAAGCGTAATGCCTATGTGATTGAATAAACTACCAGTTTTAAAAAGAGAAATAGTAGTAGCCAAAACCTTGCTAGGAGAAGAAGAAAGAAAAGTGTTAATTAAATTAAATCTTGCTAGGATTTCCCATATAACCAAAAAGAATATTATAATAGAGGCACGTGAAATACCAATAGTGAGTTTTTCCCGTTTTATTTTTTTTAAAAAAGCCTTATGTTCTTCACTGTAAGTAGACATCTAAATCCCTCCAAATTTTTTCATAATAATCATTAAACTCTATACATTTACGATTATGAATAGGATCTTTTTTATCGCTCAATTTTATTTCGTAAATACTTTTAACCGTAGCAGGACGTCTAGATAAGACAATAACTCTGTCAGACATACTTATAGCTTCAGCTATATCATGAGTAATAAGAATTGCCGTCTTTTTTTCAGCCTTAATAATCCTATACATATCATCGGACAAAGCAAGACGAGTTTGATAATCAAGTGCACTATAAGGTTCATCCAGCAATAATAGTGATGGATTAATAGCCAAGGTCCTAATTAGAGCTACCCTTTGCTTCATACCACCGGATAAACTATCCGGATATTTATATTTAAATTCTGAAAGTCCATATTTATCTAAGAGTTTAATAACATTTTTTACAGATTCTGGATTTTTTCTTTTCTTAATTTCTAGTCCCAATAAACAATTATCCAGTATTGTTAACCAAGGAAATAGAGAATCAGTCTGTAGCATATAGCCAATCTCTTCTTTATCATGAAAAACTATTTTTCCATCGCTTTTTTTATTAAGATCAGATAGAATTGAAAGAATTGTAGATTTACCACAACCAGAAGGTCCAACAATTGCTAAAATCTCTTGTTGATACACATCAAAATTAACATTGTCAACAGCCAAAGTTTCTCCTTGCTTATTATGATAAACTTTTTTTAAATTTTTAATCTCAAGTAAAATCTTTTTCATATATTTCTCCAATCTAAAGTATTTTATGACTAATAACTATAAATGGTATAGATATTTATACTTGAAATTATAAAATTAAATAGCAAAGTAAGACCACACCATATTTTTGTAACAGAGGTTTTATCTATCAGCAGTAGTGTAAGAATTAAAATTTCAAATAATCAAGTCAAACCATTAGTAAAAGATATCAAAAGAAAGCAACAATTGTGTTTTAAACAAGTTAATAAACTTTACTTCTTAATTTGAATATGTTATACTCAAACTAAGATATAGTAGTGTGAGGTGGAGAGTATGAAAGTAAAAAAAATTAGTATAGCAATAATAGTATTAGTATTTGCATTAATGATAACAGGTTGTGGAAAAAAAGAAAATGAGTTAGTAATGGTAACAGAAGCTGGATTTGCTCCTTATGAATATTATAAAGATGGCCAAATTGTTGGAGTAGATATTGATATAGCAAATGATATTGCAAAAGAACTTGGAAAAAAATTAGTAGTAAAAGATGTTGCTTTTGATTCAATTGTAAATGAATTAAAATCTGGAAAAGCAGACTTTGCTGCTGCTGGTATGAGCATAACAGAAGAAAGAAAAAAGCAAGTTGATTTTACAATTGAATACACAACTTCAAATCAGGTTGTTGTAGTAAGAAAAGATAGTGCATTAACTAACTTTTCTGACATAGATGGAAAAAGAATCGCTGTACAATTAGGTACTGTAGGTGATTCATATGCCACAAAAAATTATAAAAATTCTGAAATAAATCGTCAAAAAAAATTTTTAGTAGCAGCTGAAGCTGTAAAGAATAATAAAGCTGACTGTATAATTATGGATCAAATTCCTGCCGAACAACTAGTGAATGAAAATAGTGAATTAAAAATATTAGACGGAATTTTATTTAAAGATTCCTATGGTATGGCCGTAAAAAAAGGAAATACGGATTTACTAGAAAAAATCAATACAATTTTACAAAAATTAATGGATGACGGAAAAATAGAAGAATATGTTATAAATCACAGTGAATAAAAAGAGGTAGCAATCGTGGAATTAATTAATAAAATAATTGAAGAATTTTATCAGTCTATAATTGAAGAAGCAAGATATCGATATATCCTAGAAGGGTTGGGACGTACTGTCGTTATTGCCTTTTTTGCAGTTATATTAGGAGTAATAGCTGGTACACTTATCGCTTTAATAAGAAATTACCATGAAGAAACAGGAAAAGCTAAACTGGCCAACTTTCTAGCAAAACTATACGTAACAATCATTCGAGGAACGCCAGCCGTTCTCCAATTGATGATTATATACTACATTATTTTTAGATCAGTTGACGTAAATACTATTATTGTTGGTATTATTGCCTTTGGCCTAAACTCAGCAGCATATGTATCAGAAATTATAAGAGCGGGAATTAATTCAATTAATAAAGGTCAAAAAGAAGCAGCTGATTCGTTAGGACTACCATATGGAGTAACTATGAAGTCTATAATATTACCACAAGCAATTAGAAATGTTCTTCCAGCTCTAGGAAATGAATTTATAACACTATTAAAAGAAACATCAGTAGCAGGATATATAGGTATTGTGGAACTAGTAAAAGCTGCTGATATCATAGCATCAGGAACATACAACTATTTCTTCCCATTAACTATTATTGCTATTATCTATTTAATCCTAACAATAGGTTTATCAAATTTATTAGCAATGTTTGAAAAGAAGGTGTTAGATCATGCTAGAAGCTAAGAATATTGAAAAAAATTTTGGTAAACTAAAAGTTTTAAAAGACATAAGCCTAACAGTCGAAAATGGTGAAAGAGTAGTTATCATCGGACCATCAGGTTCAGGAAAGAGTACATTCCTTCGCTGCCTAAATTTACTTGAGCAACCAACAAAAGGCGAAGTCATTTATAACGGAAAGAAAATAACAAATGACAATAAACTAGAGATGAGAAAAAATATAGGTATGGTTTTCCAAAGCTTTAATTTATTTACAAATCTAACAGTTCTAGAGAACCTTACTTTAGCACCTGTAAAAGAAAATATATTAACAGAAAGTGCAGCCTTGAAAAAAGCTTCTGAATTATTAAAGGAAATTTCTTTATATGATAAAAGAGATACTTACCCAAGTAATCTATCTGGTGGTCAACAACAACGTGTTGCTATTGCACGTTCTCTAATGATGAATCCTGAAATAATACTTTTTGACGAGCCAACATCAGCTCTAGACCCTGAAATGATTGAGGATGTTCTCCTTTTGATGAAACGAGTTGCAAAAGAAGGAATGACAATGGTAGTTGTTACACATGAGCTTGATTTTGCTAAAGATATAGCAACAAAAGTACTATTTATGGATAAAGGAAAAATATTAGAATCTGGCACTCCAAATGAAATATTTAATCATCCAACAACTGACAGATTAAAAGAATTTTTATCAAAAATAAAGTAGTTTATTCATGGATTAATATTCATTGTAATAAACGAGTTTGTCGAGATCTCGTAAAAAAAATCGTCAAAGGAGGAGGAAAAAATGGAAAAAATACATGTAACAAGTGAGATTGGACCATTAAAAAAAGTTCTATTACACCGTCCTGGTAATGAATTATTAAACTTAACACCAGACACATTATCTAGACTTCTTTTTGATGATATCCCTTATCTACCAGATGCCATAAAAGAGCATGATGAATTTGCAGAAGCATTAAGAAAAAATGGCGTTGAAGTAGTATATTTGGAAGATCTAATGGCTGACGTATTAGATTTAAACGATGAGATTCGTGATAAATTCATAAAGCAATTTATCTATGAAGCTGGAATTCGTACACCTAAATATAAGTATTTAGTATATGATTATCTAAATGAAATAACAGATAGTAAAAAATTAGTTTTACAAACAATGGAAGGAATTCAAATCAGTGATATTCCAAGACAAAAAAGAGAAGTTGAAAAGTCTTTAGTAGATTTAATTAGTGAAGAAGATAAGTTTATTGCAGAGCCAATGCCAAACTTATACTTTACAAGAGACCCATTTGCAAGTATTGGAACAGGTATAAATTTAAATAAAATGTACTCTGTAACTCGAAACAGAGAAACAATATATGCAGAATACATATTTAAATATCACCCAGATTATAAAGACCAAGTTAAACTATATTATGATCGTTATAATCCATACCATACTGAAGGTGGTGACGTTTTAAATATCAATGATCATGTTTTAGCAGTTGGTATTTCACAACGTACAACAGCAGAAGCAATTGATCAAATGGCTAAGAATTTCTTCAAAGATCCAGATTGCAAAATAGATACAGTATTGGCCTTTAATATTCCAGAAAGCCGTGCATTTATGCATCTAGACACTGTATTTACACAAGTTGACTATGATAAGTTTACATACCACCCAGGAATAATGGGAACACTTCAAGTATTTGAAATAACAGAAGGCGATGATCCTGACAGTGATGAGGACTTAACAGTTACTGAAATTAATGCACCATTAGAAGATATTTTAACAAAATATGTTGGACAAAAAGTAACCCTAATTCCTTGTGCAGGTGGAGATAAAGTATCAGCAGAACGTGAACAATGGAATGATGGTAGTAACACATTATGTATTGCACCAGGTGTAGTAGTTGTTTATGACCGTAATAACTTAACAAACGAAGTACTTCGCTCATATGGATTAAAAGTAATTGAAATTCATGGAGCAGAATTATCACGTGGACGTGGAGGTCCAAGATGTATGAGTATGCCTCTAGTAAGGGAGGATATATAATGAATCTACATGGTAGAGATTTTCTTAAATTAATAGATTATACACCAGAAGAAATTGAGTATTTAATACAAGTTGCTATTGATTTAAAAAAGAAAAAACACGCCGGAATTCCACATGATGAGTTAAAAGGTAAAAATATTGTCTTATTATTTGAAAAGGATTCAACTAGAACAAGATGTGCTTTTGAAGTGGCCGGCCTTGATTTAGGAATGGGTGTTACTTATTTAGGACCAACAGGTTCACAAATGGGTAAAAAAGAAACCATTGCTGACACAGCAAGAGTATTAACTAGAATGTATGATGGAATTGAATATCGTGGCTTCGATCAAGAAATAGTTGAAGAAATAGCTAAATATGCGACAGTACCAGTATGGAATGGATTAACTAATGAATTCCATCCAACCCAAATGTTAGCCGATTTAATGACCGCCTATGAAAACTTTGGTAAACTTAAAGGATTAAAACTAGTATTTCTAGGAGATGCCAGAAATAACGTTGCTAATTCGCTAATGGTTATTTGTTCAAAATTAGGTGTTAACTTTACTTGTTGTGCTCCAAAAGATTTATTCCCATCTAATGAATTAGTAAAAACATGTGAAGAATTTGCTAAGGCATCTGGAGCTACTATAACCCTAACAGAAGATGCTCTTGAAGGTACTAAAAACGCTGATATATTATATACAGACGTTTGGGTATCAATGGGTGAAAAAGAAGAACTTTGGGAACAAAGAATTAATTTACTTAAACCATATCAAGTTAACAAGGAAATAATGGCTAATGCTAACCCTAATGCAATATTCTTACACTGTTTACCATCATTCCATAATACTGGAACAACAATTGGTAAACAAATTTATGATAAATATGGCTTAAAAGAAATGGAAGTAACAGATGAAGTATTTGAATCGAGTCAATCAAAAGTTTTTGATCAAGCTGAAAATAGACTTCATACAATTAAAGCCGTAGTATATGAGACATTAAAATAATGAAAAAAACAATAGTTATTGCCTTAGGCGGAAATGCGTTAGGCAAAACTCCAGAAGAACAATTAGAGTTAGTAAAGAAAACTGCTAAGAATATTGTTGATTTAATAGAGGCTGGTAATAATGTCGTTATAACTCATGGCAACGGTCCACAAGTAGGTATGATTAATTTAGCAATGGAAGAATCACACAAAATTATTGATTCTCCAGAAATGCCTTTTGCAGAATGTGGAGCTATGAGTCAAGGTTATATTGGCTATCATCTTCAACAATCAATTCAAGAAGAATTAGCCCAGAGAAATATAAAGAAAAATTGTGTAACAGTAATTACACAAGTTGAAGTAGATAAAAATGATAAGGCTTTTGAAAATCCAACTAAACCAATTGGAAGCTTTTATACAAAAGAAGAAGCCCAAAAGTTGGAAAAGGAAAAGGGCTATTGCATGAAAGAAGATGCTGGTAGAGGTTATCGACGTGTAGTAGCAAGTCCTAAGCCAATAAAAATTGTTGAAATCATGAATATTCATGATTTAGTAGAAGATGGTAATGTAGTAATTGCCTGTGGAGGAGGTGGAATACCGGTAATTAAAACCAAAGAAGGTTATGAAGGCGTTGATGCTGTGATTGATAAAGACCGCACCAGTGCACGATTAGCCCTTGATCTAAATGCAGATGCTCTTCTAATTTTAACTGCTGTTGACCAGGTTTATCTAAATTATAAAAAAGAAAATCAAAAAGCTCTCAGTGAATTAACAATTAGGCAAGCAACTAATTTGATCAAAAATAAGCAGGTAGCAGAAGGTAGTATGTTACCAAAAGTTGAAGCCTGTATTGAATATGCAAAAGCATCAGATGGCTATGCACTAATAACATCCTTAGAAAAAGCCAAAGAAGCTTTAGAAGGACAAACAGGTACAATTATAAGAAGGAAAAGGAGAAAGAAAATGGCAAAAAGAAAAAAGAAGTTTAGTCTTGCACTATCTTCATTTACAATAATCATTTTACTAATATTTTTATTAGGAATATTGTCACATATACTACCAAAAGCCAAATTCGTTGGAGATACTATTGTTAATGGTTCCGGTGTAGTAGGAGCTAAGTTATCAGATGTTTTATTATCTCCAATACTAGGTTTTGGTGATGCAGTAGATGTAGGAATATTCATCATGATTTTAGGTGGCTTCTTAGCTGTAATTAATTCAACAGGAGCCCTAGAAACAGGAATCCAAGTTCTTGTAAAGAAACTAAAAGGAAATGAATTAGCATTAATTCCAATCTTAATGTTTATTTTCTCAGTATGTGGTAGTACTTATGGTATGCTAGAAGAAACAGTAGGTTTCTATGCATTGCTTGCAGCAACCATGGTAGCAGCAGGAATGGATACCATTGTTGCATCAGCAATCGTGTTACTAGGTGCTGGCTCTGGTTGCTTAGGATCAACAATCAATCCATTCGCAGTAGGAGCAGCAGTATCAGCACTACCAGAAGGAACCGTTGTTAACCAAGGTATAATTATCTTTATTGGTACATTATTATGGTTATCAACTCTAGCAATTTCTATCTATTTCGTAATGAGTTATGCTAAAAAGGTAAAAGCAGATAAAGGTTCAACAATACTTAGTTTAAGAGAACAACAAAAAATGGAAAAGAAATATGGAAAAGAAGAACTAGATGAAAATGTATCTTTAAATGGAAAACAAAAAGTTACTTTAATCTTATTTGCACTTACTTTCCTAATAATGATTATTGGATTTATTCCATGGGGAGAATTTGGTATTAACTTCTTTGATAGTTGGACAGGTTGGTTAACTGGTAGTCCATTAGGAAGTTGGTATTTTAATGAATCAGCTTTATGGTTCTTAATAATGGCTGTTATCATTGGTATTGCAAATGGAATGAAAGAAAAGAAATTTGTAGATACATTTGTTGATGGAGCCGATGACATGGTTGGAGTTATTCTAATCATCGCTGTTGCACGTGGAGCAAGTGTTCTTATGCAAACAACTCATTTAGATAATTACATTATCTATAATGCTGCAGACTTATTAAAAAATGTTCCAGGTATATTATTCACTCCATTAAATTATTTAATACATATAATATTATCAGTATTAGTACCATCATCTTCAGGTTTAGCAACATTATCAGCTCCAATTATTGGACCATTAGCTGCTCAACTTGGACATAATGTTGAAGCTACTGTAATGACTTTAGTTGCTGCTAATGGTCTTGTAAACTTAATAACTCCAACATGTGGAGCTATTATGGGTGGTTTAGCTTTAGCTAAAGTAGAATATAGTACATGGGTAAAATGGGCTTGGAAAGTAGTATTAACAATAGCAATAGCTAACATTCTACTTCTAACATTATTTACACTAGTATTCTAATAATTGAAATTACAATAAAGAAAAATACTCAAATGAGTATTTTTTATTTTTCATTATAAATCAATTTATCATATGAAACTTTATTATTTAAAACACCATTATCTATCATAATATCTTGTAAATGATTAAATGATTCTTCACTGAATTTAGTAGTTTTAGGCCAAGCATCAATCTTTCTATATCTAGCAACTACTTTTTCCAAATCGTTTAATGAAGTATCCGGAAACTGACTAAGTATTGCTTCGGCTACTTCTTTATCAGAACTATTATGTACAAAATCTAATCCTTTTTGAATAGCTTTTGTAAAATTATTAATTAATTCACTGTTCTTTTTTATATAGCTTTCTCTAGCTGAATAAGATGTATAAGGTACAACTCCGCCAAGTTCTCCAATACTAGCAACAACATATCCATATCCTTGTTGTTCTATTTCTAAAGCATTAGGCTCAAACAAAGTCACAAAGTCTCCTTGTCCTCCAATAAATGCTCCACCCATAGCTGCAAAGGTAATAGAAGTATCTATTTCTAAATCATTTTTAGGATCAATTCCATTTTGTTTTAATGCCCATTCAAAAGTCATTTCTGGCATACCACCAGCACGACCTCCAATAACACTTTTACCCTTTAAGTCATCTAAAGTAAAATTATCAAATTTCTTTCTAGATACTAAAAATGATCCATCTTTTTGTGTAAGTTGAGCAAAAGTTTTTAAGTAATCTTTCTCTTTGGCATTATAAACATAAATTGTTCCTTCACTTCCACAAAAGCCAATATCAGCATCACCTGATAAAACAGCAGCTGTAACTTTATCAGCACCAGCTGTTAAAATTAAGTTAACATCTATTCCATACTCCTCAAAGTAGCCTTTTTCTATAGCAACATATTGTGGAGCATAAAAAATTGTATGTGCAACCTCAGCAACAGTTACTTTAGTTGTATTAGTCTTTTTCTCTTTTTTATTAAAATCTAAGAATAATGAACCTACCATTAAAAATATCAAAATAAAAAATAAACTATAAAATAAAAAATTCTTTTTCATAAATCTCCTTTCTACTAATGTATTATATGAATAACATCTATTATATGTTATATTATAATTGTAATAAAGAAAGGAATATAAAATAAAATTAGTTTTAGCAAGTACTTCAAAGTTTAAAAATGAAATATTAGACAAAGTTGGTCTAAATCATAGTCAAATGAATAGAGACTTTGAGGAACTATCTCCAAATAAAGATAATGTTTATCAATATGTTAAAGACTATCATATGGTAAAGCAAAAAGTATTGAAGAGAAAGTAGATAAAGCAATCATCTTAGGAATTGATACCATAGTCTTATCTGATAATAAGATATTAGAAAAGCCAAATAACAAAGAAGAAACAAAAATAACTCTAGATGAGATAAGCGTTGAAGATATTGAATACTACATTAATAATGAGCCAGGAGTTATGTTTACTTCAGGATTTATTGTAGAAACTATTGTCCCAAACTTTATTAAAAACATAAATGGAAGTTTTTATAATATTTTAGGTGTTCCAGTAGAAAAAATATATGAGCATTTACTAGATTGGAATATTTATTTTAAAGATTTAGAAAAGTAAAAAAAAATAAATAATTTTTAGTAATAATATCTACTTTGTGTTATAGTATTAATTGACAAGAAAGGAGAAAGCATGAAAGTATTAGTAATTTCTGATATACATGGTTTAAAAACAAATTTAGAATTAATAAAAGAAAAGTTTTTTGAATTAAAGTGTGATGAATTAATCGTATTAGGAGACTTATATTACAACTATGGTAGAACTAATCAAAAAGATTTTGATCCAACATATGTTAGAAATTTTCTAGATTCGTTTTCTGATAAGCTAATTTGCATAAAAGGAAATTGTGATGAAGGAATTGATATTCATAATGAACCAATTAATATAATTTCAGGTTATTTTAGCACAAAAATAAATTCCACGTTAGTATATTTAACACATGGTCATATTTATAATAAGAATAACTTTCCACATGAGAATTCCATTCTTATTTTTGGACACACACATGTAGCTGAAATTACTAAAATAGGAACTAATATTTTTATTAATCCTGGTTCAATATCATTGCCATTAGGTAAAAAACCAGCCAGTTATATGATTATTGATAACGATGAATACACAATTGTTGATATAAATGATTGTATAATTGATCAAATAAAAATACCATCAAGCAAATAAAGCTTGCAAAAAAATTAAAATTATGATATAATATAGCCACATTTGAGGGGAAAGGTGAAATTATGAAAAAGATATTGAAAAGTTTAAAATTATTTGCTGTTGTAATTCTAACTGGAATTATAATGGGAACCAACGTTTTAAATGTAGACGCTGTAGCTCAATCAATTACACTAGGTTCAGGAGTTAAATTACCAGCCTATCTAGCTGGAGTTTCATTTAAAACAAAAGTAACAACATCTGGTGAATACATATATTGTTTAAATATTCATAAAGCAACAAGTCAAAACGTAACAGCCAACTTAGTTGGCGAAATGGATGCTGGTTTTGCTTATCTTATGGAACATGGTTATCCAAGTGTAAACATTACTGGTGATGCATCTGTTGACTATTACATAACTCAAGCAGCAGTTTGGTGGTATCTAGATGATACAACAGGTAGTACAAACTTAGGTAATAGGTTTAAATCAACTGCAAGTGACCCATACGGAATTCGTCCATATATTCAAGATTTAGTTAACAATGCTAAAAAAGCTAAAGCTGAAGGTTATTATCCAACAACTATTGCTTTATCAATAAAAGATAGCGAAATGAAATTATCAAGCGATTCAAAATATTTTGAATCAGAATATTTTGATGTTACATCATCAAATATTAGTACATATAATGTTTCACTTACTGGAGCTCCAACTGGTACTAAAGTTGTAGATGCTAACGGTAATGCTAAAACAACATTTAATAAAGGAACTGGATTTAAAGTAATTATTCCAGCATCAAAAGTAACTGATACTAAATTAGACTTAACTGTAAAAGTATCTGGAACAGGAACTGTTAATAAAGCTTATGAATATAAGCCAACAAATAGTAACATGCAAAACTGTACGCCAGCTGCTTTAGTTCCAGAAAAACAAGATGTATCAGCAACTGCTAAATTAACACTTTCAACAACAAAAGTATCAATTATCAAACTAGATAGAGCAACAGATAAAGCTTTAGTTGGTGCTACATTAGTATTGAAAGATGAACAAGGTAATGAAATTACAAGATGGAAATCAGGCGTTAATGCACACACAATCGTTAACTTAAAAAATGGAAAATATACAGTTGAAGAAGTTGAGGCTCCAACTGGATACAAAAAATTAAAAGAGCCTATTTCATTTACAATTACAGATAGTAATAGAAATATTACTGTAAAAGTATATAATGATGCTAAATCAAATGTTGTAACTATTACTAAAATAGATGGTTCAACAGGAGAAATCTTACCAGGAGCAATTCTAGTATTAAAAAATGCTAATGGTGAAGAAGTAGCAAGATTTGAAACTACTACAGATCCAAAAGTATTTACTGATTTAGCAGATGGAACTTATACAATTGAAGAGTTACAAGCTCCAACTGGATACAAGAAAAGTGATGATGTTATTACTATAACAATAGATGATGATCATACATCACATCAAGTTAACTTCTATAATTATCCAGAAGTACCTGTACCAGATACAGCTTCAAACTCAATTATTATGACTATAATTGGTATATTATTAATTGGATCTACTGTTGGATTTGTTTATAAGAATGCCAAGAGATAAGAAAAATAAAAAATCAAGAATCTCTCCTAGTGTAACTACTACAATTTGTGCGTTAGTAATACTAATTGGAGGGTTCTTTCTTTCTTACAATTATATTCAATCTAAAAAAATAATGGCCTATGATTACATGGCAAACGTCTTCTATGCTAGCAATGATAATAATATCATAGAAGATGACGGAATAAATAAGGGAGAAGAAACAGTAGAAGAAGAAGTAACCGATCAATATATTGGATACTTAAATATACCTAAAATAAATTTAACAAAAGGTTTCTACAGTAAAAATTCATCAGAGAATAATATCGATAAAAACATCTTAGTTGTTCAAGGATCATCATATCCAGACGTCGAAAAAGGAAACCTAACAATAGCAGGACACTCAGGAAATAGTTGGAAAGCATTTTTTAATGACTTATATAAACTAAATACTGGTGACTATGCCTATGTAACATACAAGAATAAAAAATATGCATATAAGATTGTTAATATTTATAAACAAAATAAAGTAGGTACAATAGCTATATATCGTGATTATAACAAAACAACACTAACACTAGTAACTTGTACAAACAATTCATCAACAACGCAAACAGTCTATATAGCTGAACTTCAAGAAATAACAGAAGAATAAAAGAATAAAAGGGGAAGGGTGAGGATTATGTCAAAATTAACATTTATAGATAAACTAAGTGTCTTACTAGATATTACAAAATCATCATATTTATATATTGTCATTCTAATAGCTATTAGTGCCCTAGGACTAATCTTAGTCGCAACCAATAAAAAGAATGCCAAGAAAAATAAAGCATTTTATATAATAGTTTATCTAATCCTAATAGGAATATTATTATATGTTTATAGAGATAGTTTAAGTAATATGTTTGATTATATGATGAATAATCTTTTCATAATCATTTACTTTCCTAACTTAGCTATCTATATAGCTGCTATCCTCATCACAAATATAATTATATGGATAAGTATATTTAATAATAAAGTACCAAAGATAATTAAAAAGATAAACATAACTGTATATTGTATTATTACCTATATCCTAGTACTTATTTTAAATATAATTAATGAAAACAAACTAGATGTCTTTAGTCAGACTTCTGTCTATGGTAATACAAAAGCTCAGGCTTTGATAGAATTAACAAGTACAATATTTATTGTTTGGATTTTATTCTTACTTGTATATAAATTTATCAAGCCATATTTCTTCAAAGAGCCAGTTAAAAAGAAAGTTATAATTAAAAAGGTTGTTAAAAAACCGGATAACTATAAACCAATAGAAGCTCCATATCAAGTAAAAGCCAGCAATAATGTTATAAAAGTTGAGAAAAGACCAGTTGAAAATACAAGTCAATACTCAGATTTATTAACAATTGATGACTATAAGTTATTACTAAACATTTTAAAAGAACAAAAAGAAAAAGAAAAACTTGAAAAAGAGCGTCAAGAAAGAGTTGACAAAGAACAAGCTAAATATCGTGAATTACAAGATTTATATAGAAGTGTAAGATAACTTACACTTTTTCTTTTGCTTGTTTGCCTAATCTAAAAATATAAGATATAATGTAAATAGGAAGTAGGTAAGATAATGAATTTAGATAATTTAAACGATAAACAAAGAGAAGCTGTACTGTATAATAATGGACCACTTCTTATAATAGCCGGAGCAGGGGCTGGTAAAACTAAAACTCTAACTACCAAAATAGCTTATTTGATAGAAGAATCAATAACAACACCATACAACATTCTAGCAATCACTTTCACAAATAAAGCTGCAAAAGAAATGAAAGATAGATTAGGTGTTTTAATTGGTGATCTAGCTAAAAAAGTTCAAGTATCAACATTTCATAGCTTTGGTCTAAAACTACTAAAAGAAAACTATAATTTATTAGGATATGATCGTAATTTTGTCATTATGGATAGTGATGACTCATTAACTGTAGTTAAAAAGATAATTAAAGATTTAGGCTATGATCCAAAAATATATAATCCTAAAGCTATTAGAAACAAAATTAGTAGTTGTAAAAATGAAATGATTTCTGCTAAAGCCTATGAGAGGTTTGCTGTAAGTGACTATGAACAAGTAGTTCATAAAGTATATGAAAAGTATGAGCAAAAGCTAAGACAAAACAATTCTGTAGACTTTGATGACTTACTATTATTACCAATTCAATTATTTAGAGAAAATCCTGATACATTAAAAAAATATCAAGACTTATATCAATATATTTTAATAGACGAGTATCAAGATACTAATCAAGCTCAATATATTTTAACAAAGATGATTAGTGAGAAAAATAGACGCATAACTTGTGTTGGAGATGATTCTCAAAGTATCTATAGTTTTAGAGGAGCTAATTACAAAAATATTTTAAACTTTGAAAAAGACTATCCAGATGCTAAAATCATTTTACTAGAACAAAATTATCGTTCCACTAGTACTATTTTAGATGCAGCTAACCAGGTTATTAAAAATAATACTCAACGAAAAGATAAAAAGTTATGGACTGATCGTGGTGTAGGTGAAAAGATTAAATATTATAGAGCCTATAATGAAAGAGATGAAGCACAGTACGTAATTAGAAAAATAAAAGAATTAATTAATAAAGGTGTAGAGTATAAAGACATTGCTATTCTTTATAGAACCAATGCTCAATCACGTGTAGTAGAAGAAGAAATGTTAAAAGAAAATTTACCATATCGTGTAATTGGAAGTTTTTATTTCTACTCCCGTAAAGAAATAAAAGACTTAATTGCTTATCTTAGACTTATTCATAATTCTAAAGATAATATCAGTCTCTTAAGAGTTATTAACACTCCAAAAAGAGGAATTGGTTTAAAGACAATAGAAAACTTAACTACCAAAGCCGATTTAGAGGGAATAAGTATTTATGAAGCTATTAATTCTGGTAAGGAATTAGAATTCAAAAAAACAATAGAAAAGCTAAAAGAAATCTCTAAAGATTTGACATTAACAGAATTAATTGATAAAGTGTTAGATGCCTCTGGACTAAAAAAAGAATTAGAAAGTGAACAAACTCTAGAGGCAGAAGTAAGATTAGAAAACCTAGAAGAATTTAAATCAATTACTAAATCATTTGAAGAAAAAGAAGGCCTTATATCTCTAGAAGATTTCCTATTAGAAATCAGTCTAATTAGTGATGTTGAGGAATATAAAGACGATCCAAATCGTATTAGTTTAATGACAGTTCATTCTGTAAAAGGACTAGAATTTGATCATGTTTTTGTAATTGGTATGGAAGAAGGTTTATTTCCTCACATGAATTCTTTAATGGAAAATATTGCCCTAGAAGAAGAAAGAAGACTATGCTATGTTGCAATAACAAGAGCCAAAGACGACTTGCATTTAGTAAATGCTAGAAGAAGAACTTTGTTTGGAAAAGAACAAGTTAATCCCGTTAGCCGCTTTATAAGTGAAATTAGTCCAGATCTACTAGAGACAAATGTAAAAGAAGAATTGCCAAAACAAGAAGAAAAAATTGATACATCTAACATGTTTAGAGAAGAAGAAGTTGATTATAAAGTCGGCGATTATGTTTATCATGAGACATTTGGTACCGGTAAAGTAGTAGAAGTAACTAATACACTTATTAGCGTTGCTTTTAAACATCCGCACGGAATTAAAAAACTAATGAAAAATCATAAGAAACTATCCAAAGTTACTAGTTAAAAAATAAAAGGAGGAAAATTATGAAAGATAAAACTTTACTTATTTTAGCAGCCGGTATGGGGAGTAGATTTGGAGGGTTAAAACAAATTACACCTCTAGGGCCAAACGGGGAATTCATTATTGACTATTCTGTATATGATGCTATTAAAGCCGGATTTACTAAAATAGTTTTCTTAATAAAAGAAGAAAACTATGATATTTTTAAAGAAACAATTGGAAAAAGAGTAGAACCATATATTAATGTTGAATACTGTTTCCAAAAAAATGATAATATACCAGCCGGTTACTCAGTACCAGAAACAAGAGTAAAACCACTAGGAACAGCTCATGCTATTCTTTGCTGCAAGGATAAAATACATGAACCTTTTGCCATTATCAATGCAGATGATTTTTATGGAAGAGATGCTTATTTAAAAGCTGCTAGTTTCCTAGATACTACGGATGATAAAATACCACACCCATATGGACTAGTAAGTTATCTAGTTAAAAATACCATTACCGAAAACGGTTCTGTAAAAAGAGGTGTATGTCAAGTAGAAAATGGTATGCTTACCAAAATAACTGAAAGTGTCATAGAAAAAGTCGATGGCGAATTAATAGCCAGACCATTAAATGGAGCTAAAGAGTTTGTTGTTGATAAGGATGAACCAGTTTCTATGAATTTAATGTTGTTCACACCTAGCATTTTCCCATATATAGAAAAAAAATTCCCAGAATTTTTTGAAAATAATCAGGATGACCTAGAAAAATGTGAATATCTAATTCCAGATGTATTATTTAGCAGTATAGAAGAAAAATATGCGACAGTAAGGGTCTTAGAAACTACTGCAGCCTGGTATGGCGTAACTTATAAAGAAGATGCTGAAAATGTAAAAGAAGCCTTAAAAAGACTAGTTGATGAAAATGAATATCCTTCAAATTTATGGGAAAAATAAGATTAAAGCAAGCCAAAATTAGGCTTGTTTTTATATAAAAAAATAATAAGATATGATATAATATATATAGAAAAAATATTACTAGATCTAGTTATTTAACTTCACTAGAGCAAAATCAAACAGCAGAAAAAGGAGATTATTTATGCAAGAGAGAATGAATGAATTAATTGATATTATTAATGAAGCTGATTATAACTATCACACTCTAGATAATCCAACAATTACTGATCAAGAATATGATAAGTACTTACGAGAGTTAATTGAAATAGAAGAAGCACATCCAGATTGGGTAAGAGAAGACTCCCCAACACAACATGCAGGTGGAAAGATAATCGAAGGCTTCACAAAAGTAACTCATAAAATACCAATGATGTCCTTAAGTGATGTTTTCTCTGAAAGTGAAGTTTTAGCTTTTGATGAAAGAATAAAAAAAGAAGGAATTACTCCAGAATATGTTTGTGAACTAAAGATAGATGGACTTTCTGTTTCATTGTTATATGAAAAAGGAAAATTAGTAAGAGCTGCCACTAGAGGCGATGGTACAACAGGTGAAGATATTACTCACAACGCTAAAACTATAAAAGTAATTCCTCTAAAACTAAAGGAAAATGTTGATATTGAAGTTCGTGGTGAAATCTTCATGAATAAAAAAACATTAGAAAAACTAAATGAAGAACGTAAGAAAAAAAATCAGCCATTACTTCAAAATTGCCGTAATGCCGCAGCAGGATCAATTAGACAATTAGATTCAAAAGTAGCTGCTGAACGTAAACTAGATAACTTCATTTATCATTTACCAGATCCATTAGATTATGGACTACATACTCATGAAGAAGCCCTTGAATATATGAAAAAACTAGGATTTAAAATGAATCCTAATAATAGAGTTGTAAAAAATATTAATGAAGCTCTTGCGTATATTGAAGAAAAAGGTAAAGAAAGAGCAAGTTTACCATATGATATAGATGGTGTTGTTATAAAAGTAAATAGCATTGAACAGCAACAAAAATTAGGCTACACTGCTAAATATCCAAAATGGGCAACAGCCTATAAATTTCCAGCAGAAGAAGTCTTAACTAAATTAACAGATATAATTTTTACTGTAGGAAGAACAGGACAAATAACACCTAATGCTGTTTTAGAACCAGTTATAGTAGCCGGTTCTACTATTTCCAGAGCAACTCTTCATAATGAAGATTATGTTAAAGAAAAAGATTTAAAAATAGGTGATATAGTTTCAATTAGAAAAGCTGGAGATGTTATACCAGAAGTTGTAGAAGTAAAAAAAGCAAGACGTACAGGTAAAGAAAAAGATTTTGAAATGATTACTAATTGTCCAATGTGCAATACACCTTTGGTAAAAAAAGAAGGACAAGTAGATTATTATTGCCCAAATAAAAAATGTCCTGCTAGAAGTATTGAAGAATTAATTCATTTTGCTTCACGTGATGCCATGAATATAGACGGCTTAGGAGATAGAATAATGGAAGATTTTTATAACTTTCATTTTATCGCCACACTTGCTGATATATATTCATTAAAAGATCATGAACAAGATTTAATAAGACTAGAAGGATATGGTGACAAATCAGTAACTAATCTATTAAATGCCATAGAAGAAAGCAAAAAGAATTCCCTAGAAAGACTCTTATTTGGTTTAGGAATTCCACATGTAGGTGCAAAAACTGCTAAAATTCTCGCAAAACATTACAAAGACTTAAACACCTTAATGTCTTCATCAGAAGAGGAATTAACTCTAATTCCAGACATTGGTTCTATAATTGCGAAAAGTGTAGTTGAATACTTTAATGATCAACATAGAAGAGCTATAGTCGATGAACTAATAGATATTGGGCTTAATACTAAATATTTAGGGCAAGAGGTAGAAGAAAATTCTGAATTTAATGGAAAGACATTTGTCTTAACTGGGTCTTTAAAAATATTTACTAGAGAAGAGGCCGAAGAAAAAATAGAACAACTTGGTGGTAAAGCCTCAAGTTCAGTTTCTAAAAAGACCAGTGCTGTAATTGTAGGAGAAAATCCTGGTAGTAAATATGAAAAAGCCAAAGAACTAGGTATTCCAATTTGGACAGAAGAAGAATTTAAAGAGAAACTAGGTTAATATAAATAAAGTATACTAAGAAAAACTGAACTAAAAAAGTTCAGTTTTTCTAGTTATTGTTTAATACAAGAATTACATTATTTTAAGTAAAAGGTATGAAAGATAATAGAACTAAAAAATATAGAAGAAAGTAATCATGAATTATTTTTAAAGTCAGATAATCAAAGCTAAAGTCCTCTAATAATAAATATTATAATATCGATATATGTGACAAGTAGAATTTGACTATTTCCTAAAAAAATGGTATTATAATGCCACGAAATTCAAGAAACAGGTGATGTAATTGAAAAAGAAAAAAAATAAAATAGAAGACTATGATGAATATGAAGAGTATGAAGAATATGAAAATATAGAAGATGCATCTACAATAAAGGGACTAGAAGATTATGATGAAATTCTCTATGAAGATGAAGAAAGCTTTGACTCAATTGAAGATGATGCTTATGATGAAGAAAACTCATCAAAAAAGCATATTAAAAATCCCCAAAAAATAACTAAAATAATTAATATTATATTTTACATACTAATAATTCTAATGATTATGATAACTATTGATGTTATAAGTGTATCAAGATATAATTCTGGACCATATTTTGCTATTAAAAGTGCCACATATAAAGATGGTGGTACTAAAGTATATTATGGAATTGGTTATAAGGTAATTAAATATCATCAAGAACAAGGTCGAAGAGATATGGCAATAGGTTCTTGGTTTATGTCATACGATACAGATCCCGTGGAAGTAGATTCTCTAGATTTAGCTATTGAGTATAAAAAGAATATTGAAAAAACTTACCAAAAGTTTAATAACAAATTCTTAAGAATTACTGGTACTTATAAAGACTACGATAAAAAGTCAAGAAAACTAACATTTGGCTATCAAGACCCAGATAATTCATATACCATAGACATTGTTTGTACTCTAGCAAAAGATGCCGAAGAAAAAGAATTTAAAGAAAATCAAAAAATAACAGTAATTGGTACAGCAAAAGATTTTAAACCAAGTACAAATAAAAAGCCAAATACATTATACCTTAGCAATTGCTTTGCTGAATAAAACAAATGCCTATCTTCGCATTTGTTTTTCTAATTAGAAAATTTACATCTTAAACTATCCATGATATAATAAAAAAGTTAAAGGAGGCCTCCTTATGGAAGATAAATTATCAAGAGAAGAAGTATTACATGTAGCTCATCTTGCTCGAATTGAAATGGATGAAGATGAAATAGCTATGTATCAAGTTAAACTAAAACAACTTTTAAACGAAATAGAAAAAATAAATGAAGTCAAAGTATATGATGAAGACATGTTAATTTGTCCAACAGAAAACAAATGTACTTTACGTGAAGATAGAGTTGGAGAAATGTTGAATCCAAAAGACGTTTTAAAAAATGCTCCACGACACAATGGAAATTATATATCAGTTCCAGTAGTAATAGGAGAAAAGGGTGGTATGAGTGCATAATTATTTAGATTTATCATTAATTGAAATTAATAAATTATTAAAAGAGAAAAAAATAACACCAACAGATTTAGTTTTAGAGTCATTTGAAAGAATTGAAAAAGATAAAGACCTAAACTGTTTTATAACACTTAATAAAGAAGAAGCTCTAAAACAAGCAAAAGAATTAGAAGATAAAGAAGTCGATTCTATAACATTTGGTATTCCTATTGCCATAAAAGATAATATTGTTACTAAAGACCTACGGACAACTGCTGCATCTAAAATGTTAGAAAACTTTGAGCCAATATATGATGCAGATGTAATAGAAAAAGTAAAAGAAGCCAATATGATTATTATTGGTAAGACTAATATGGATGAGTTTGCTATGGGTTCATCTAATAGAACATCTTACTTTGGATCAGTTAAAAATCCATGGAATAAAGAAAGAGTACCAGGAGGTTCATCTGGTGGAAATGCTGCTGCTGTAAGTAAAAGAATGGTACCATTTGCTCTAGGTTCAGATACAGGTGGTTCAATCAGACAACCAGCATCGTTTTGTGGAATTGTAGGTTTAAAACCAACTTATGGACGTGTATCTCGTTACGGACTAATTGCCTTTGGCTCAAGCCTAGACCAAATTGGTCCAATGACTAAAAATGTTTATGAAAACGCTGTACTTCTAAACACAATCTGTGGAAAAAGTGAAAAGGATTTAACTTCAGTTGATACTGATGAAGACTTTACTAGATTAATTGGCAAAAGCATTTCAGGCATGAAAATAGCTATTCCGAAGTTTTACGTAAGCGATGCTATCGACCAAGAAGTTAAAGATAAATTAAATGAAATAATAGAACTTCTAAAAAAAGAAAAATGTACTATAGATTACGTTGATATAAACTACATAGATAAGGCTGTTCCACTATATCAAATTATTGCGATGGGTGAGGCTAGTTCAAACCTAGCTAGATTTGATGGCATTCGCTATGGCTATAGTTATGAAAACCCTAAGGATATTGAAGATTTATACTTAAAAACTAGAAAGATAGGCTTTGGAGATGAAGTAAAAAGACGTATCATGATTGGAAGTTATTTATTATCTGGAAAAAATGCTAAAGCTTACTACAACAAGGCTCTAGAAATAAGAGATGATATGCGTAAGAGTTTCTTAGAAACATTCAAAAACTACGATTTAGTAATAGGACCAAACAATACAACAGTTGCCTATGAATTAGACAAAGGTTTGGATGATGCTATAAAGTCCTTCATGGATGATGTCTTAACTATTCCCGTAAATATGGCCGGACTTCCAGGTATGAGTGTTCCAATTGGTTTTAATAGTGAAAACTTACCAATCGGTATGCAAATAATTGGTGCTCCATTTAAAGAAGCAAAAATGTATCAATTAGCAAGCTTTATAGAAAAAAAATTAAACCTAGATTTAAATCCTAATAACAAGGAGGGCGAAAAGAATGACTAATTATATTCCAACAATAGGTATAGAAGTTCATGTAGAATTAAAAACCAATACTAAAATCTTTTCAAATTCCTTAAATGGTTATGGTCAAATGGCTAACTCTTTGACCAATGTTGTTGACTTAGGATATCCCGGTACTCTACCAACTGTTAATAAAGAAGTAATAAATTTAGGTATAAAAGCTGCAACAGTCTTAAACTGTAAAATAAGAAAAGAAATGCATTTTGATCGTAAAAATTATTTTTATCCAGATAATCCAAAAAATTACCAGATAACACAATCAAGAACACCAATAGGATATGATGGTTATGTTGAAATAGATGTTGATGGTACAAAGAAAAAAATAGAAATTGAAGAAATGCATATTGAGGAAGACACTTGTAAAAGTACTCATAGAAGTGATAAAACACTACTAGACTTTAATAGAGCTGGAGTACCATTAATTGAAATAGTTACTAAACCATGTATTAGTAATTCTAAAGAAGCAAAACTATATCTTGAAAAACTAAAAGAACTATTATTTTACACTGGTATAAGTGATTGTAAAATGGAAGAAGGATCAATGAGATGCGACGCCAATGTTTCTATCAGAAAAAATGAAGAAGATCCATTTGGTACTAAATGTGAAATAAAAAACATTGGTTCTATTTCTAACGTTGGTATAAGTATTGAAAAAGAGATAAGTCGTCAAGAAAGATTACTAGAAAACGGAGAAACATTTAAAGAACAAACTAGAAGATATGATGATAAATTAGGTGACACAGTCCTAATGCGTATTAAAGAGACTGGAAATGATTATCGCTACTTTCCAGAACCAGATATACCATATTTATATTTAACAGATGAAATGATTGAAGAAGTCGCTAAGACAATTGAAATGTTACCAGACGAAAGAAGAAAAATATATATATCAAAAGGTGTTTCTGAAACAAATGCTAAAAAGCTAGTTCAAAATAAATCATTAAGTGATTACTTTAACACCATATTGGATGAAAATACTAACTTTAAAATAGCTAGTAATCTACTTTTAGGTGATATATCAGCTTATCTAAATAGGACTGAAAAATTAATTACCGAAACAAGTTTAACTAAAGAACGCTTTAAAGACTTGATTGATAAAATGGAAACTGGTACCTTAACTAGTAAAAATCTAAAAGATATTTTAGATAAAGTACTAGAAGAAGATAAAGCAATAGACGATATTATAAAAGAAGCAGGAATTGAAAATATCACAGATACAACAGCTCTACGTGAAGTAATCAAAAAAATAATTTCTGAAAACAAATCAAGTGTAAATGATTATAAAGCTGGACATGATCGTGCTATAAAATATTTTATGGGTCAAATCATGAAAGAAACAAAAGGTAGTGCTAATCCTAAACTAGCTATGAATATACTAATAGAAGAACTAGACTAATTTGCTAATTGAAAAAGCCATTATCATGGTGTATAATAAAAATACTAGGATGTGATGATATGAAATATGTAAAGAAAAATAAAAAGACTTTTATTGCAATAGGAATATTTTTACTATTTGTAATATTATTAATTCCCATAAAAACCGCTTTGTTTCCAAATGCCGGTAAAGCTATTTATGGAGATAGACTAGACGGAATCGAAAAAGTAAAAATAACTGATAGTCAATTATCAAAAGCAAAAGATACTTTAAAAGATGATGCTGTTTCCAAAGTAACTGCTCGTGTATCTGGAAAAACAGTAGAAATAATAATAACAGTAAATCAAGATGTTTCACTAGATACAGCTAAAAGCTATGGTACAAAAGTAATTGAACCATTTAAAGATAGCCAAAAGAAGTATTATGATTTTCAAATCTTTATAACAAAAGCTGAAGCATCAGATGAGTTTCCAATTATTGGCTACAAACATCATAGTTTAGAAGGCATAACTTGGACAAAAGATAGAACAGGAAGTGCCGAATGAAAAAGAAGTATCTATTAATTATTATTCCACTCTTAATTGCAGGATTCTTATTTGTTTTTGTCTATCGTCATTATAATAAAGAAGACAAAACAACAACCCTAACAGTTAATGAGAAAAAATGGGTAGAAAAGAATAAAGAAAAGACCTATGACTTTGAAGTTGTTAATGACTATCCATTATATGGTATGAATGGAGAAGGAGTAATCTTTGATTTTTTAGATGACTTCCAACAAAATGTAGGTATTGAGTTCAATAGAATTCCATACTTAAAAGACTCCAAACCAACAGGAACTGGTTATCGTGTTGAAATATTAGGTAATAATGTCAAATTAAAAGACAATAATTTATTCCTATTTAATGATAATTATATTATCGTTGGAAACACATATGAGCGTCTTAACAGTACAAAAGATATGAGAAATACCATCTTTGGTGTATTTGAAGAAGATGCTGATGAAATAAGCTACTACTTAAAAGGCGGTAACAACTTATCATACAAGTCTTATAAAAATATAAAAGATTTATATCAAGCCCTAGATAATAATGAAGTAAATATGATTGTAATGCCTAACATAATGTATTTGGATTATACAATAGAAAAAGATAAATATTATATTAATTATTATCTAACTGAAATGAAAAAACAAGTTGTTCTTACTTTAAGTAATGATAATGAAGAATTAAATAAAATTGTCACAAAGTATTATAATAAATGGCGTTTAACTTCATATACAAAAGAGTATAATGAAGCTTACCTAGATTATTATCTACTAAAAAATAATTTAAGTGCTAAATCAAAAGCAACTTTAATATCTAAAAATTATACATACGGTTTCGTAGAAAATACTCCATATGAATCTTTAGTAAATGGAAAACTTGCCGGTATAGCTGGAGAATACATAAATCGTATAACAAGACTTGCTGACATTAATTTTGAATATAAAGAGTATAAAACAAAAGATGAATTACAAAAGGCAATTGATAAAGGAGAAGTAGATGTTTACTTTGACTATTATAATTACAATAATGATAAGTACTATGCTACGCTATCTACTTTTATTGAACAATATGTTGTTCTAGGCTATCAAAAAGATAATCACATTGTAAATTCATTTGAAAGTTTAAAAGGCCAAGATATAGTTATGTTAAAAGAGGATTCTCTATATAACTATTTCTCAACCAATTCACGTGCTAATATAAAAGGCTATGATAATATTGATGATTTAATTGCTAAAGCCGGTAATAAAATGATTATTTTAGATAGAGAAATTTATACATATTATCAAACAACCAAGTTTAAAAAATATAACCTTCTATATTTAGATACAATGCTAAATGATTATAAATTTATGGTCAAAAAGAATAATAAAGACTTTTATGATTTATTTAACTATATAATAAATACTAATTCATATTACAATTATCGTAACGCTGGAATTGAAAACTTACATGCATCAATTCTTGAAGGTTCAACATTCCAACAAGTATATACTATAGTTTTAGCTATTGTCTTTATACCGTTATTAGTATTATTAACTATTTACTTATTGTTAAAGAGAAAAAGAAAGGTCAAAAAAGTTAAAGTTAGTGAAAGACATAAATATACAGATATGCTAACATCATTAAAAAATAGGAATTATTTAAATGCTAAAATGAATGAATGGGAAGAATGCAGCGTTTATCCTCAATCAATAGTTATGGTAGATTTAAATAATGTTAAATATGTTAATGATAATTTTGGTCATGAAGAAGGAGACCAATTAATCGTCAAAGCTGCAGGAATACTTGTAAATACACAACTAGAAAATAGTGAGATAATCCGTACAGATGGTAATGAATTCTTAATATATTTAGTTGGCTATAGTGAAAGACAAGTAGAAACATACACAAAGAAAATTGCCAAAGAAATGAAAAATTTACCACATGAATTTGGAGCAGCTGTTGGATATAGTATGATTAAAGATAAAATAAAAACATTAGATGATGCAATTAATGAAGCTACATTACAAATGATAGCAAACAAAGAAGATTTAAAATAAGAGGTTGATAAAGATGGAGCGAGCAAAAGGGTTCTTAAAAAGAGCAATTGAATTAATCAAAAAGCCTGAGATGAGAATATTACCTGGAAATCTCGCTTTTTTCTTTGTCATGTCACTAATACCCATAATAGCTTTATTAGGTGCCTTGGCTTCAAAATTTTCCATTTCACTTGATACTATAAAAGCAGCCTTTGGTATTGCACTACCAGAAGGAGTAGAGGAGTTTATTCACAGTATTGTTGCCGGAAAAGGGCTTAGCTTTAATATTGGTGTATTCTTCTTTTCAGCTTTCGTTCTAGCATCTAATGGTACACATTCAATTATAATTGCCTCAAATGAAATTTATAAAATTAAACCAAAAGACACTATAAGTAGAAGAATAAAAGCTATTCTAATGACAGTTATTTTAGTAGAAATAATCTTCTTTCTATTAATAGTTCCTGTATTTGGAGACTCAATATTTGGATTATTAAAATCATCACTAGGTAATGATGGCAGTATTGAATTATTATATCGAATATATAAACTGTTAAAATATCCAATCAGTGCCATAATAATTTATTTCAATATAAAACTAATTTATGTAATTGCTCCAGATGCTGAAATAGGTAGTTCAACAACAACTAAAGGAGCCATTTTTACAACAATCAGTTGGATAATTTGCTCAGAAATATATTCCTTTTACTTAGATACATTTACTAAATATGATATCTTCTATGGAAGTATTTCTAATATCATTATTTTATTACTATGGGTATATATGTTATCATATATTTTCGTGCTAGGTTTAGTCATAAATGCTGGTAGTAGAAGTCAAAATACAAAAAGCCCTGAAGTAGTGTAGGGCTTTCTTTTTATATAGATTGAAAAAAATAGTTGATAATGCTATAATATATACTAGTGAGGTTTAGATTATGAAGAGAATTAAATTCAGACTACAAAAACTAGTCGATAAAACAAAAACGTCCATAAAAAAAGCTAAAGAAGATCATGTTATACGTAAATATATAAAGAATAATAAATTATTTTTAACTTACGTTATAACTTGTTTAGTTAATGCTACGATGTTACGCTTTTTCTGCATTCATTCAGTAGCTAATTACTTATCAATTAAAGCTATAATGGGAGATTTAGCGGTCATTGTCATATTAGGTTCCTTTGGATATCTATGTCATCCTAAAAATAGATTTACATACTATTTAATTTTGGATATTTTCCTAAGTGCAATATGTATGGTTAATTCTGTCTACTATACCTTCTATTCATCATTTGCATCAGTTTCTATGTTATCATTAACTCAATATATTGGTGATGTAGGAGATGCTGTAGTTGAAAATGTCCTTCAATTAAAAGACTTAGTTTATGTAATTGGACCATTAGTCTTAGTATATGTACATATCAAATTAAAAAAGAAGAACTACTATAAGAAAATAGAGACAAAATCCGATCGTAAAAAGAAAATGACAGAAACACTTATCTCAGGAGCAGCAATACTAGGTGTTTTCATCATAACCCTTACATCACTAGATGTTACAAGATTTGTTAAACAATGGAATAAAGAATACATTGTTATGCGTTTTGGTATTTATATCTATCAAAGTAATGATTTAGTAACATCACTCCAACCAAAACTAAATTCTATGTTTGGTTATGATAAAGCTAATAAAAACTTTAAAGAATATTTTGCTGAAAGAAATTCAGATACAATAAAGACAAATGAATATACTGGTATATTTAAAGATAAAAATATCTTAGTAATTCATGCCGAAAGTATGCAAAATAATGTAATAGATTTAAAATTTAACGATCAAGAAGTAAGTCCTAATTTAAACAAATTAGCACACGAAGGAATGTATTTTTCAAATTACTTCTCACAAGTAAGTGTTGGTACTAGTAGTGATACAGAACTAACATTCTCAACATCATTAATGCCAACAAAATCCGGAACCGCCTTTGTTTCATATTCAAATAGAACTTATAATTCAATTCAAAAACTATTAAAGGAAAAAGGATACTATACATTCAGTATGCATGCCAACAATGCTGATTTCTGGAATCGTCGTACAATGCATAATAGCTTAGGATACCAAAGATTCTATAGTAAAGCAGACTATACTGTAACTCCAGAGACTACGATTGGTTTAGGCTTATCAGACAAAGAATTCTTTAAACAATCAATTCCAAAACTAGTTGATATAAATAAAAAACACACAAACTGGTATGGTCTAATGATTATGTTGACCAATCATACACCATTTTCCGAAACAGAAAAATACGGTGAGTTTGATGTTGACATGAAAGAAACAATAACCCATGAAGATGGTACAACAGAAGAAATAAGTCACCCATACATGGAAGGCACAAAACTTGGTAACTACTTCAAATCTGTTCACTATGCTGATAGTGCCTTAGGCCAATTATTTGAAGATTTAGATGCGGCCGGTTTACTTGATAATACTGTAGTTGTTCTATATGGAGATCATGATGCCAGATTACCTAGAAAAGACTACAATTTATTATATAATTACAATAAAGAAACCAATTCCATCTTAAATAAAGATGATCCAAACTACAAAGAATATGATTCATATCAATATGAATTAGGAAGAAAAGTACCATTCATAATTTGGACCAAAGATATGGCTGGCTCTAAATATAATATGGAAGTAACAGAAACTATGGGTATGTATGATGCAATGCCAACATTAGGAAATATGTTTGGTTTCTACAATAAATATCAATTAGGACATGATATATTTAATGTAATAGGTAGTAACATAGTATGCTTCCCTAATGGTAACTGGGTAACAGATAAAGCTTATTATAATAGTCAAAAAGTAGAATATCTATCATTAAACGGTGAAGCAATTAGTGAAGAAGAAATTAAGAAAAATACAGAATATACTAATAAATTGTTAGATGTCTCTAATGATATAATAGTCTTTAATCTTTTAGCAAAAGATGAAGATAAAGAAGCTGTACTTGACCAGAATGAGAAAGGAAAGTAATATGAAATTAAAGAAAAAAGCTAAAAAAATATTAATTATAGTATTAATATTAGCCCTAGTTGCAGTAACAGGTATCTTTGTTTACAAGACCTTCTTTGAAAAGGAAACAATAAAAGAAGCTAAAGTCCTAAAAGAAATAAAAGAATACGGCTATGTACTAAAAGATAATAAAAGTAAGAAGTACCAAGAATTATTTAAAGAGTTGGCTAAAATTTTAGAAAAAGAAGATGTAAACTATGAAGAATACGCTTCTAAACTAGCTGAAATGTTTATTGTAGATTTCTATTCACTATCAGATAAAACAGCTAAAACAGACGTTGGTGGAGTAGATATAGTTCATCCAGACATCCTAAATAACTTCTTAGAAAATGCTGAAAATACTTATTATAAATATGTTGAAAGTAATATTTATAACAACAGAAATCAAAGTCTACCAGAAGTAAATACAACAACAATAGAAAGTGTTGAAAAAACAACTTATACATATAATAATGTAACAGATGATGAAGCATATACGGTAAAAATAAAATGGGATTATACAGATGAAGAATTTAGTTCATACCAACAAGAGGCTCAACTAACATTTGTCCATGTTAATAAAAAACTATACTTAGTTGAATTAAAATAAAGTACTAGAAATAGTACTTTTTTAATTTAAAAAATGACCACAAAAAAAGAGTATTTGTTACAATACTCTTTAATCATCATTATCTATTTTTTTATCATTAGGCTCACCAGTTGATCCTGGATTTGATCCGCTTCCTGAACCTGAATCGGAACCAGGAGTAGTACCAGAACCAGTGTTAGAATCTCCTCCAGTAGCTGGTTTATTATTGTCTTTGTCTTTATCTGTATCCTTATCCTTATCCTTGTCCTTATCTTTGTCATTATTTTTAACAGTAGTATTATCATCTTTAGAAGTATTATTTTTACCATTAGATAATGTTAGTACAATATTTCCTTTAATCAAATCTATTCTCTTAGCTTCAGGATAACTTTGAGAAACAACAGTACCAGATGAATCACCAGTAAAAGTAACTCTAAGGCCTAACTTACTAGCCTTAGCTCTTGCTTGAGCCTCAGTATTACCAATAAAGTTAGGAACTAGTTTATATAAACTAGAAGTCCTATAAGGCCCTTTACCAATAACTTCTTTTTCATATGGTTCATTAATTGAAAAACTAAACTCTGTAACCGGAACATGTTCCGCAAGCTCTAAGTTTTCCTTCATTGCTTGAACAATGTCCTTACGACTATTTTCATTAGGAATATAATTATATAATACCCTTCTCATTCTTTCATCATAAATCATTTGACTATTACCAGCTAAATATAATTGTTGAATATTGATTAAATCAGCCTCATCTGAAGCCAGACTTTTCTTTACAATATCTTTAGCTACATTATAGAAAGATAACATTTGTTGTGTAGTTAAATTAGTATCTAAGCTATTAGAAACAGTATCTAATATTTCCATAAATTTAGCAACATTATTTATAGTTTTAATTTTATTAGTTAAAGCAAGTACAATTTCTTGTTGATGTTCATTACGACCAAAATCACCATTAACTAAAGCATGTCTATTTCTGGCATATACTAAAGCATGTTCACCATCCAATGTTTGATAACCTGGATAAACACATATCTCTCCACCTCGAGAAGAATCATCTGTACATAATGTTTGTTGAACATCTATATCAACACCACCAACAGCATTAACTAACTTAACAAGTCCCTTAAAATTAATTTTTGCATAATAGTCAATATTAATTCCAAGATATTGTTCAATTGTATTCATCATACAATCATTACCATAACCAGCAGCATGTGTAATTTTGTTTTCTGCTTTATTAGACCAACAAGCAATAGGTACATAACTATCTCTTGGAATAGACAACATTGTAGCATTTAATGTTTTCGGATTAAACGTAACAAGTATTAAAGTATCACCATTAGCAACAGCATTCTTGGATAAAACTTCATCGGTAGAATCAATTCCCATAAGTAGTATTGTAAATGGTTCAGTAATTAATTTTCCGGTAGATTCTGTTTCAACCTCAGAAGTATCTCTCTTTCTCATTTTCTTCTCTTGTGAAACAATTATTTTAGTATCAGTTGCTATCTGTTCATAACCAGTAATAGAAGAAAACATAGCTGGATAATCAGTAGGTAATATAACAGCATCAACTTCACTTGTATATAAATCAGTAATCATAGATTGATAATCACCATAATCAACCAATTCATTATCATCATATAACTTATACTTTTCCACCATCTCTTGTGGAATAATGTATCCATCAGGAGACTTCTTATTATTTTTATCTAAAATACCAATTTTATAGTCTTTAATATCACTAATCTCATTAGCTTCATTTTTAGCCATAACAACTAAACTTGAAGAATAAGTAATTTGACTTTTATTCATATTACTTAATTTTCCATATACATAAAATATAACCAAAGCAACAGCTAAACAGATAAGAGTATATAGAACCATAAAAATAATATAACCAATTCTTTTAGAATGTTTTTTCTTAGGCCTTTTCTTTAAAATACCCTTAGTCTTAAATATTATTAACACATCAAGCAATATCAGTATACCTATAACAATATATCGAATAGCATTCTCTATCGATCCCAACATAAATATTTCATATATAGCAAATCCACTACTAAGTAAGGATATAATTGATAAAATTAATATTGTAATTTTCAGAATAGGTTTTTTCCTAATATCAGTATCATTATTTTTAGACATATAAACCTCCAAATTGCTAAATTATACATCTATTATTATAACCAATTTTTAGTAATATATCAAGCTCTATACTAGCAAAGTATAAAAAGAATGATAAAGCTTTACAAAAAGAAAAAAATGAATGTAAAATGTCAAATGTTTGTCAAAAAAAACTAAATAGAACTAAACTAATTTAGTAATTGCTCTAAAGATGGTATAATAAAATAGAGAAAATATAATGGAGGTAGAAAATGAAAAAGTTACTTTATTTACTTATTTTTGTATCATCAATATTTTTTATGAGTATAACTGACGTTTCTGCCTTTTCATCAGCAGATTATAAAAATCGTAGTTTATGTGGAAATTATGAATTAGCTGGTTTTCATTCTGATGGAGTAATTGATACAGTTAACTGCTACAGTACCTATGAAGAAGCAAGAAGAGATATGAATTCCAACGGAGCAATTGACTTAGCTATTATGACAAAACTAAATGGTGAAACAAGAATTCTTGATGCTAACATGGCCTTAGTAGATTTAAGTGTTCATGGAAATACAACTGTTAGTTTTTATGATACTATTAATTTAAAATATGACTATACTTACATGAATAATTATAATACATATGGTGCTAGTGATGGTGTTTTAGTAGATGTCGGTTATTCCCCAACAAAAAATGTTTGGGCAGGAAAAGTAACAATAGCTAACTTTACTGGATGGGTAACTTATGGAAATTATGAAATAGTTCCGATTACCTGGGTAAAGTCAAACAGTTCATATACTGTAACTAATGAATCTATAAGACACAATTACATATCAAAAATACAAGAGCCATATTACGGTTCGTCTGGTAATACTATTGGACCAAAACCAGATATGTTATCATCAGGTACTTACTATAGTTATGATGGTAACTATTTCTATACTGATCTACAGACTTTAATTAGAGACTATAGAGCCAATACTAGAAATAATTCAGTAAACAAAAATAAACCATATTATAACTATTATATGTACTTATCAAATCACAGTAGAACAGCATATTCTTCTGCTAATATAGATGAATACATAAGGAATAATATGGGTATTACTCAAGATGCTTATGGCAAAAAATATTACAAAAATAACTCAAGATTATATGGAAAAGGTCAATTTTTCTATTATGCACAAGAAAAGTATGGTGTAAATGCACTTCTTTCTCTAAGTCTAAGTAGAAATGAAACTGCCAACGGTCGAAGCAATTTAGCTATTGTTAAAAATAATGGCTTTGGTTTGGATGCTGTTGATTCTAATCCTACTCAAGCTGCTAAATGGTATTCATCATTTGCTAGTAGTATTTTAGGATATGCTTCAAAATACGTAACATATGGTTTTTCTCATCCAAGAAGCTGGAAATATTTTGGATCTCAATTTGGAGATAAAAAATTAGGAATGAATGTAAAATATGCCTCAGATCCATATTGGAGTGAAAAGATGGCTAGTAATTACTATAGCTTTGATAAGTCAAAAGGCCTTCAAGATTACAATTTTTATCAATTAGGAGTAGTAACACAATCTGTAAACGCTATGAGTGATTCTAGTAATAGTTCAAGATTCGTCTACAAATATACAGAAGCAGGAGATGCACTTATTATCCTTGGTGAAAAACAAGGAGAAAATGTTAATGGTAACACTACCTGGTACAAAGTAGTAAGTGATTTAAATATTGATTCTAATTTCAATGAAATAACTTCTGGAAATTATAACTGGAATAGTTATGTCTATATACCTGCTGCTTATGTATTAAAAATTAATACTGGTAAAAATGGTTATATATCACCAAATGATGTAACTGAATATATAGACAAAAATTATACTTATGATTTATTTGATACTGGAAATACTCTAAAACCAAAAGTTGCTAAAGCCAAAACAACAACAGCTTATTACTATGATTCAGCACTTCAAACACCTAAAGGACAAAACTTATTACAAGATCGCTATGTCATGGTTTATGCAGCTGCTTATAATGCTCAAGGAAACCCTGTTTCATACTTAGTAACCTCAGACTATTTCCATGATCAAAAAGAATGGGTAAGTGCAAATTCTCTAAATTTTGTAACATCAGAATATGCACACGTTACTATGTCAACAACTGGAAATTATTATAATGAAGTAAATTCTGAACCAATAGAATTAACAACCAATGTAATTAGTGGTTTATATGATAATAGTTATGTTCCAGTATTTGAAACAAAAGAAGTTGATGGAAGAGTTTGGTTTAAAATCCCAGTAAGCTTATCAAACAATAGTAATGTTTATGGTTGGGTTTTAGCAAAAACTGCCGATGCCACACTTACTTTAGAAACATATACGTCTGAAAATTCTATTCCGGAAATTCAAGCATCTGATAAAGTAATAGTACAAGGTACAAAAATTGATTTATTAGAAGACGTTACCGCAACAGATAAAGAAGATGAAAAAATAGAAGTAAAAGTTTTGAATTCTAATTTAGATATTGATAAAGTAGGAACTTACCAAGTAACATATCAAGCAACAGATAGTAAAGGTGCTCAAGTAGAAAAAACAATAACTATAACTGTAACAGAAAATAAAAAGCCAGTTATATCAGCCGATGATAAAACTATTACTAAAGGTCTTCCTTTTGATCCAACTATCGGTGTAGAAGCTTATGATGAAGAAGATGGAAAAATCAAAGCAATTGTTTTAACAAGCAATGTTAATATAAGCGAAATAGGAACTTATCAAGTAACATATCAGGCAACAGATAGTTATAATCAAACGGTAGTAAAAACTATAAATATAACAGTAATTGCTAATCAACTACCAACAATAAATGCCAAAGATAAACAGATATATTTAAATGATGATTTCGATGAATATCAAGATGTAGAAGCAACAGACCCAGAAGATGGAAATATTACAAAAAATATAAAGATAAGCGAAAATACTGTAGATACTACCAAAATAGGTGAGTACAAAGTAATTTATGAAGTAACTGATAGTTATGGTGACAAAGTAACTAAAGAAATAAAAGTAACTGTAGTTGAAAAGAAGTTAACAGAAACATCAGGTAATCTATACTTCGATTATTTAAAAGAAGTAGATGACAAATTACAATTAAGAGGTTACTTAACCGTAAATGGTATGAATAATACTTTAAATGAAAAAATAACATATAAAATTATCTTTATAGATGAAAAAGGTAATACATATGAACAAAAAGCTACTAGAATAACTGATTTATCGGATATTAAAAGACCAATATCTGCTCCAGATAATTATAAATATACTCATGCTTGGTTCTATATAAATATCGATATAGATAAGTTACCTAATGCTAATTATGTAATGTATGCCGTAGCTGAAAGTGATAAAACTTATTCTAAAGTACTTGTAAATAACAAGTTATATAAAACAGAAATAACTGGATATAAATCAAAAAATAAAGTTGTAAATATAAAGAATAATTATGGAAACAAAACATCAGCTGTAACATTATATGTTAGAGATAGTCAACCACAAAAGAATGTTGGTAGTTACTATAATCAGTTCGATATATGGAGAACATTAGAATTTGTAGATAATAAATTACATATAAAAGGTGCATCATACTCCTATGGAATGAATTTATCATCAATAAGTAAAGTAGAAAGAAAGATAATTTTTGAGAATAAAGAAACATATAAAAATTATACATATACTCTAGGAAGTATAACTAATGGATTATATAAAGTAGCTTTACCAGAGTCCGATAACTTAGATAAGACAAGAGCTTGGTATGACGCTACAATAGATGTAAGTAAATTAGAAAAAGGTACTTACTCAATCTTTATCACAACAACTTCTAATCTAACTGATATTTCAGAATTAAATGATAATTTAAGAAGAAGTCTAACAGATAAAAAAACAACCATCAACAACAAGAATTATCAATTAAAACTAGATACTAAAAATGGTAATAACATTGAACTTGTAGTTAGTTAAAAGACACTATCAAAATATAGTGTCTTTTTCTTATCTTTACTTTACAACTGCACTGAAAAATAATACAATTTCAGTGTAATTGTCAAAGGAGAAAAGAACATTGAAAAAATAAATAAAGTATGATACTATAAATACGTCAAGGAAACTTGCATAAAATAAAAAAGAGGAACATTTAATTAGCGTGAATGTCACCTCAAAATTGTTTTAATTTATTATTGGTAGGCACTCTTAACTTAGAATGTCTATTTTTTTATTGTTAGCACCAGTATGGTGAGAAATAATAAAATGATACAAATGTATCTTAAAACTTTAATAATAAAAGTTCTAATAACAAAAACAAAAAATTCATACCATATAAACAGTATGAATTCTTTATTTCTTTTATCAAAATGATAATTTAAGTAAACTTAAATATCATTATCTAACAATAGTTAAACTAATTGTATTACAAGTAGATAGCGTCTTTCCATCATAAATACCAGCATTACATACTGTACCAGATACTGAATCTCCATTACTACAACTATCAACGTAGTTAGCAACTATTGTAAACATTGGATAAGCAGCTTTAGTGGCACTTAATGTTTGAGCTCCAGTATTACCTGTAAGAATATAAAAATCTTTATTTTCACAAGTTGGAGTAGAATGTTGATTATTATTGCTTCCACCAGAATTATTATTTCTATTACTAGTAGAATTGTTTCTAGTAGGAGCCTTACCATCACTTATTGTAACTGTAACAGTAGTACCAGCAGAAACTTCAGATCCAGCACTAATAGATTGACTAATTACTTTTCCTTTCGCAACGCTATTACTATACTTATAAACAAAACTATATCCTAAATTAGCATTTTTAAGTTTAGTAGTAGCCTCATTCTTAGTTAATCCTTTAACATTAGGAACAGATATTTTTTTACCATCAGAAATAGTAACTATAATAGTATCATTATTCTTTATTGTATCACCTTTATTGTATGAATACTTAATAACTTCTCCAGCAGCAACATCATCACTAAACTCATGTTGTTCCTCATAATTTATGTTGTATTTAGAAGCCCATTCTCTAAATTCATTTAAATTTTTAAAGCCAGGCATCTTTAATTTACCCTTAGAAACAGTAATTGTAATAACTGTACCTTCTTCAACAACATCACCTTTATTATGACTAGATGAAACAACTGAGTTTTCCTTAACACTTTCGTCATATGCATCCTTAAACTCAAGCTTTAATTTATTTTTAATAATCCAATTAGTAACATCTGTAATACTCATTTTCTTAAAATCAGGAATAACAATTTTCTTTCCCTTACTAACAACAATTTTAACTGTCGTAACATTATCACCAGATATATTAACCATACTACCAGCTTTAACATCTTGACTAATTACATAACCACGTTTAATCTTATTAGAAAATTCATAACTAATTTCATATTTAACACCATACTTCTTTAAATAAAATTCGGCTTCAAATTTACTTTTATTAACTAAACTACTAAGCTTAACTTCACTGTAACCTCTTTCCTCACCATACGAGAAGGTTAGTTTTAATTCATCATTTCTCTTAATATTACCAGACTTACTTTGTTCAATTAAAGTATTTTCCTTTTGATCAGATTGTACAAAATCAATTATTACATTACTTAAATTATTTTTTGTAAGTAACTTTATAACATCTTCACTTTCCCAACCTAACATATTAGGTAAAACAATTTCTTTATCTGGATTAGGTCCTTCACTAACAGAAACTAAAACTTTATTAATACCCTTTAACTTAGTACCAGTTTTAACATCTTGGTAAATTATATGATACTCAGGTATGATATCACTATACTCATAATCTTGATCTAATGTAATTTTATTATCAGCTGCCCATTCAATAGCCGTAGTTAAACTTTTACCAACTAAATTATCCATAACCATAAGAGTAGGTAGTTTAATAATATTAAATATCAATAAAGTACCAAATACTTGATAAATAAAAAGTAATAATAATGCAAAAATATTAGTACCTTTCTTTTTACTAGGATTAGTAACACTAACAGAAACAAAAAACATTGTAAAAAGAAGAAGTATTAAAGCAAGTATTATATCCTTTAAATTAGAAAGTTTAATAACTGTCCCTCCAAAGTATCCCAAACAACTAATAATAGTTAAAACCACTAATATATTAATAAAAACATTGCCTGTTCGTCTTTTTTTATCATCAGGACTATCTATCTTCTTAGCAATCTTTTCATCTTTTAAATTACTATTTTTATTGCATCTTCTATTTGCCAAAAAAATCACCTCTATCTTTACTTATAATTATATAATAAATAATGTAAAATATAAACACTAATAAGTCCAACGAATGTCAAAGAATGTCTATAATTCCTATATTTGACTAACTAAACTATAAATGCTATGATGTAAATATAAAATGTTTGAGGTATTTAAAATGAACAAAACAGTTAAAAATAATTTAAGTAAAATTATAAATATATTTATCTTACTTCAACCAGTTTTAGATTTAATAACTGGTATTTGTCTTCATGAGTTTTCTTTTAATTTAACACTTGGTATTATAGTTAGAATGTTATTCTTATTATTTATAGCGTATACATCAGTATTTATCTACAAAAGAAAATTATCACTAATATATTATTTAATATTTTCTCTATACAGTATAATTTATTTGATAAATATTTTAATATTTAAAGGAAACAATATCTTTGGAGAACTACAAGGTCTTTTAAGAGTCTTTTATTTTCCTTCAATTCTAATATCATTATATGATTTAAAAGACGAAGTAAAGATAAGTAATAGTACCTTATTTGCAACACTTTCGCTATATCTAGTATTTATCTTTATTCCAATTGTTTTAAATACTGGCTTTAAGAGCTATCAAATAACAAAATCAGGTACACTAGGTTATTATAATTCTGCTAATGAAATATCTGGAATTATTTCTATATTAACTCCTATAATCTTTATAATGTTTAATAGTAAATCCCACGCTCTTTTTAAGACTCTATATACACTTCTTTATTTAATAGTAATTTTAACTGTTGGTACTAAAACACCCTTACTTTCACTATTAATAACTATCGCAATGACTTTTATTTGGATAATGATTAAGTCTTACAAAAATAAAAAGTATAAACGAATACTTGCCTCTTTCTTAATAATTGTAGTAGGAATAGTAGGTTTAATTATTGTTATACCTAAAACAAACTTTTATAAAAATATTAAAGTACACCTAGACTTTTTAAAAGTAAAAGATGTAACTGATATTATAGATAATGGTAATTTAATAGATCATTTTATTTTTAGTCAAAGAGTAACTTTTCTAACTGATAGAAAAGATGTTTATGATAATTCATCTATTTCTGAAAAATTATTTGGAATTGGTTATTATCATGATGAAAAGAAAGCAAAACTAGTTGAAATGGATTACTTTGATATCTATCTAAATCATGGAATCATTGGTTTTATTATATTCATGGGAACATATTTATATGTCTTAATAAATTTAACTAACCAGAAAAGAAAACTTGATTTTAATCTATACATGTTAAATATAAGTATATTATTAGTAATATTCCTATCTTTATTTACAGGTCATATAATAACAGCCCCATCTGTAAGTCTAATTGTAATTGCTTTGATACTTTCTCTTCAAACTAGAAAGAAAAAAGACTTATTATTTGCTATTAACGATTTAAGAGTAGGTGGAATTGAAACCGCTATTATTAATTTATTAAATAATATTAATTATAAAAAATATAATGTTACTCTTGTAATGGAAGAAAAAACTGGAGTACTTCTAAAAGATGTAAATAAGAATGTAAAGGTAGAAGAATTAAAAGTTTCAAACAATAAAAACGTAATTATAAGAAAAGGAATTAATTTTATTCGTAAATTAAATTTTGCAATCCTAAATTATCATAATTTTGATTTTAGCTGTTGCTACGCAACATATAGCTTATCAGCTAATAAAGTAGCTTTAATTTCATCTACAAATAATTCAATTTATGTTCATAGTAACTATAACTACATTTACAAAAAAGAATCAGAATTTAAAGCTTTCTTTAACTGTAGAAATATATCTTCATTTAGAAAGATAATTTTTGTTGCTAACGAGGCAGAAAAAGATTTTGTTAAAATTTATCCTGAGTTAAAAAATAAATGTTTAGTTCTAAATAATTTTATCAATCCTGATAAAATGTTGAAACTAAGTACTGAAAAGATATCAGAAGAGCATCCTAAAAATAAAAAATTATTTGTTTTCATCGGTAGATTAGATGACTCTTCTAAAAAAGTTTCAAGAGCAATAAATTTAGTGAAAAATTTATCTGATGTAAATCTACTAATAGTAGGTGATGGACCAGATAAAAAAATGTATGAAGATTTAGTAAAAGAAAATAATTTATCAAAAAAAATAACTTTTGTAGGACAAAAGACTAATCCTTATCCATATATAAAAATAGCTGATTATATTATTTTAACATCAGATTATGAAGGCTTCCCTGTAACCTATTTAGAAGCTATAACTCTTCATAAAAAACTCCTAACAACAATAGATGTATCCGATGATGAGATAAATATTGGTAAAGATTATGCTACAATAATATCAAAAGATGAAGATACAATGTTAAAAGACGTCGAAAAAGAGTTGAAAAATCCAAGAAAAGTAAAACAAATAGATATTAAAAAAATTCAAGTAGAGCGAATGAAAAAGTTAGAAAAAGTATTTAATGAGGTGATATAATGCCAAAATTTAGTATCATAATTCCCGTCTATAATGTCGAAAAATATTTAAAAAAGTGTCTAGATGGCGTCTTTAATCAAACTTATAAAGATTATGAAGTAATTGTTGTAAATGATGGTACAAAAGATAACAGTATGGATATTGTAAAAGATTATAATGTAAAAGTTATTAATCAAAAAAATCAAGGATTAAGTGCTGCTAGAAATGCTGGTGTTAAAAAAGCAATAGGAGATTATTTAATATTTCTAGATAGTGATGACTACTGGGAGAAAGATCTTTTAAAAGAATTATCAAAGTCTCTTAAAAATAATCCAGATCTAGTAAGATTTCAAATTAATGAGGTCTATGAAGATGGAAGAGTTATTCCATACCAAGAAGAAAGCTTCACAAACCTTTCAGGACCAGACGCCTTTAAAAAAATAGTTAAATATCATTTTGTAGAAAATGCATGTATTTACGCTATAAAAAGAAAATACTATGTTGAAAATAAATTTGAATTTAGAAAAGACACTTTACATGAAGACTTTGGATTAATTCCATTAGTAATTATGAAAGCAAAAAGAGTTAATAGTATTAATTATCTTGGCTATAATTACTTACAAAGACAAGGTAGTATCATGAGTAATAAAAACTATGAAAAGACTAAAAAGAAAGTTGCTGATATGTATCTTCACTATAATTATTTAATTGAAGAGATAAACAAATTAGATGTTGATACTACAATATTTAAAAGCTTTGTAGCAAATAGTTTAATATTAAAAATAACAGAACTAAATTATAAAGATTATAAGTTTTATCTAAATAAACTAAAAAAAGAAAAAGTATTTGATAATCTTTTGACAGATACAACAGGTAGAAAAGTAAAGAAAGTATTATTAAGATTAAGTCCAAAAAACTATTACAAGCTAATTAAAAGGTAGTGATATTATGACAGATATAAGCATTATTGTTCCAGTATATAACGCTGAAAAGTATTTAAAGAAATGTTTAGATTCACTAGTTAACCAAACAAAGAAAGAACTAGAGTTCATTTTAATAAATGATGGATCAACTGATAAATCAGAAGAAATAATAAAAACATATAAAGATAAAAGAATTAAATATTTTAAAAATAAAAATCAAGGAATTGGTAAAACCAGAAACTTTGGTATTGAAAAGTCATCAGGAAAATATTTGATGTTTTTAGATAGCGATGACTATTTTTCTAGCTATGCCTGTGAAATACTTTATAAAGAAGCCGAAAAAGAAAAAGCTGATTTAATAGTTTTTGACTATTACAGAGTAGAAAAAGGAAATTTAAACGAAGTAAAAATAGAATCTTTTAATGCTACAAATATAAAGGATGATCCAAATTTACTATTAAAAGTAAATTTAGGGCCTTGTAACAAAATATATAAAACAGACTTAATAAAGAATAATGGTATTAAGTTTGAAGAAAATTTAAAATATGAAGATACATTATTTGTAGTAAAAGCAATATACAATGCCCAAAAAATTATAAAACTAAATAGATTTCTTCATTACTATATGATTCATGAAAAGAGTGAAACAACAGTTAGAGATGAGAGAGTATTTGATATTTTAAAAATAGTTGATAAGATAAGAACATATTTAAAAAATGATGAATTAATCAAAGATTCAGTAGACAAACTAACTGTTAAAATACTAACAAATTATACAATTCAACAAAGATATCAATCTGATAAAAAACTAGCCATGAAATTTATAGATGAAGTTTTTAAATATTTAGAAAAAGAAATATCAGACTATAAAAACAATAAATATTATGAAAATAGAGGAATAAAAAGAATAATAGAAAAAAGTAAGTTTTTAACAAAAACTTATGTCACATTTAAAATAATATTATAATAATCATGATTTGTTTTAAAAAATATTATAGTATGATATAATTAAATAAAATTAAAGAAATAAGGAAGAAATGTATATGAAGAGCATGAAAAATATAATAGCAAATTTTAAAAAATACTGGTTTTTGACAACCCAAATAATATCAAGAGATTTTAAAAGAAAGTATAAACGAAGTGTACTTGGAGTAGTTTGGAGCCTACTATATCCAGTATTGATGATGGCAGTAATGACAGTTGTTTTCTCTAATATGTTTAGATTTGGAACAAAAGGCACAAACTACTTAGTATATTTAATGACTGGTATTATTATGTGGAATTATTTTAGTGAAGCAACAAATGGTGCAATGACATCTGTTGTTGATAATTGCACTTTAATAAATAAAGTATATATACCAAAGTATGTATTTCCGTTGTCTAAATGCCTTTTTGTAGGAATAAACTTTTTACTCACATTAATACCATGGATTGGTGTAATACTTTTAACGCAACTTGGTCTTGGAACCTATCCAGCAAGTATAAATTGGTACTATTTGATAATACCATATATTTTCTTTGCTTTTTTCTTGTTTACAATTGGGATAGGCTTAATATTATCATGTGTGTCAGTTTTTTTAAGGGATGTTTTCTATATATATGGTATTGTATTAACAATATGGAATTATTATACACCTGTTTTCTATAGTATTGATATTTTGCCTAGCTCATTGCAAACACTTTTTAAATTTAATCCCTTGTATCAATTTATTACGTCGGTAAGAGAAATTGTATTATATGGAAACTGTCCGTCAGGTATGACCTTATTAGCAGTAGGGTTAATTGGCTTATTCACATTAATATTAGGAGCTATTATTTTTAAGAAAAATCAAGATAAATTTATATATTATATATAAGGTATAACAAAATGAGGTGAAAAAAGATGATGATTAGTGTTCAAAATGTATCAATGAAGTTTAATCTGGGCATAGAAAAAGGATTCTCCATGAAGCAAGCATTTGTAAATATGTTTGACCCAAAATTAAGAAGAAAGAGAAAAAAAGCAGAATATTTTTGGGCAACAAAAGATGTATCATTTGATGTTGAAAGTGGGGAAGTAATGGGGTTAATTGGCTCTAATGGTGCCGGTAAATCCACTCTCTTAAAAATTGTTTCAGGAGTATTAAAGCCAACCAAAGGGAAAGTACAAGTAAATGGTGTAATATCACCAATGATAGAGCTAGGAGCTGGTTTTGATCAAGAGTTAACGGCAAGAGAAAATATTTATTTAAATGGTGCTATTTTAGGATATTCAAAAAATTTTTTAGATGAAAAATTTGAAGAAATTGTTGAGTTTTCAGAATTAAGAGAATTTTTAGATGTTCCAATAAAAAATTTTTCATCTGGTATGGTAGCAAAATTGGCTTTCTCAATTGCAACAATAGTAAATCCAGAAATATTAATAGTAGATGAAATTTTATCAGTTGGAGACATAAAGTTTCAGGAAAAAAGCAAAAAGAAAATGCTGGAACTAATAAATGGAGGAACAACAGTTCTTTATGTATCTCATTCAATTGAGTCAATTAAGGAACTATGCACAAAAGTAATCTGGCTAGAACATGGGAAAATTGTAAAAATTGGTAATCCAGCCGAAATTTGCCAAGAATATTATAAAGAACAAATGGGAAAAGAACTAACTAAATAGGAGGAAATATGAATAGCATATCAAAAATACATGAAACAAAATATAAATATATATTTTTTGATATATTTGATACATTATTGTATAGAAAAGTACAACCAGAATTTACCAAGAAAATTTGGGCAAATCACCTTACGTCATCTCTAGATTTAAATATTAATATGATAGAATTATACAGTTTAAGAAATAAACTAGAACAAGAGCTAGGAGAAAGAAACTACAACACCGGAAAAGATTGGGAATTTAAATATATTGATTTAATAAAGGAAATATATAAAAGAATAGATACCAATATAACGGAAAAAGAATTTATTACTCTTTCAACAACACTAGAAGTAGGTATAGAAAGTAGTGTCCTAATACCACATGAAGATATTATCAAAGAAATAAAAATAGCTAAGAAAAAAAATAAGAAAATATATTGTGTATCTGATATGTATCTATCTAAAGAAATGCTAAGTTCTATATTTGAAAATCTTGGTATAAAAAATTTATTTGATGATATATATGTATCTTGTGAGTATTTAGTAAATAAAAAAAGCGGAAAATTATATGAAAAAGTTATAAAAGATATCAAAGCAAAAAATAGTGAATGTATAATGATTGGCGATAACAAATCATCAGATTATGAAATACCAAAAAAAATAGGAATAGATGCTATTCACATAGACAGAACAAAGCAATATAAAAAGTATGACGAGTTTTTAAAAGAACATAACGAAACTATTGTATATAATAAATTTAGAGAATTACAGACCGGAAATACAGATAATTTTGAAAATTCTATATTTTCACTATACAGATTTATTTCTAGATTATATTTTAATTTAATAAAAAACAACCTAGATGAAGTATTCTTCTTATCAAGAGAAGGAGAATTTCTAAAAAAATTATTTGATAAATTTGTAGAAATTGTAGATAACAAAAAAATAAAGAGTCATTACATATTGGTATCAAGAAAAGCAACATATTTACCGTCATTGAAAAGTATAAATAAAGAAGATTTTAGTGTATTGCTTCAGCAATATGTATATATTAGCATTAATGAGTTCTTTAAAAGCCTAAATTTTGAAAAGAATGAGCTTGAAGCCATTAAAAAAAGTCTTATGATTGATTTTGAAAAAACAAGTACTAAAGGATTTAACAGTAGAGAAAAAGAAGAAATAAAAGAACTAATAGCTGGAAACTTTGATAAAAAAATCATTTATTTATATAGCTCTAAAATACTACAAATAATAAAGAAAAATAAAACATTTGCTGATATATATGAAAAAAATAGAATAGAACAATCAGCATTATTTAAAAAATATATAAAACAGTTTACTAATGAAAAAAGAATTTGCGTTGTTGATATAGGCTGGAACGGATCTATTCAAGATAATATTCAAAATATTTTAGGAGATAAGTATGAAGTTACTGGATATTTATATGGATTAGTAAGTAGAAATCCAGAAAAATGTAAAAATAAAGAAGGCCTAGTATTCACAAATGTTCCAGAAGTATCTAATAATTTTGAATTATATTGTGAGAATAGGACAATTTATGAAATATTACTTGGAGCTTCACACGGAAGTGCCAACAGGTATGTTGAAAAGAATGGTCATGTTGAAGTATTGACATTTGAAAAAGAAGAAGAAAGAAAAATATATACAAATGTAATTTCAAAAATTCAAAACGATATGTTAGATATATTTAAAGAGTTAGTAAATATACTTGCAAATGAGTACTATAATGATAAATACATAAAGAAAGAAATTAATAGAATTCATTATAAAATGCTTTATAAACCAACAAAAAAACAATTAACATTCTTTAACAGAATATATCATTATGAAAATTTTGGAGTATTTGAATTTACTGATTTTAAACTACATAATAAACTAACACCATATTTTTATCTTAAAGAAAATGCTAAATACTTTTTAAAAAGAAAACACTTCTTTGATACATCATTTTGGCCAGTACTAAAACTATATAATGAGAAATTGTTTATTCCAAGATTTATATATGTAAATCATAAAATGTTAAAATATAAAAGGAAAGGATTGATTTAAATGAAGTGTATTTTTACATTAGGATCGCCAGCAATAGGTGGTGGAACTAATGTTATTTTTGAGCATGCTTCCAAACTGGCAAAAGAAGGTGAAAATGTATATATTGTTACCGACAGAAAAGTTGCTCCTGAAGAGTATGCTTGGCACACAAGTGCCCATCTATTAAAATGGGTTACGTATGATCAAATAAAAGATGAAGAATTTGATTTAGCCATAATTACTTGGTGGAGAACAATGTATGAGGCCTATAAAATTAAAGCAAAGCGTTATTGTTATTTTGTTCAATCAATTGAGTCTAGATTTTATCCAGAATCTGAACAGGGACTTAAAATGTTAGCTGAAATGACTTATATGTTAGATATGAAAGTTATAACTGAAGCAACATGGATAAAAGAATATTTAGAAAAATATGGTGTTGAGGCCTATTTGGTTCATAATGGAATAAGAAAAGACCTATTTACATTAGAAGGAGATATTTATGAAAAATGTGATGGTCTAAGGGTATTAGTAGAAGGACCAGTAGATGTTGCTTTTAAAAATGTTCCCAAAACAGTAAAATTAGTAAATGATAGCAAAGCAGATGAAGTTTGGTTACTTACATCATCAGATGTAAAAGAATATCCGGGAGTTGATAGAGTGTTTTCAAGAGTTTCTCCAGCAGACTGTGCCAAAATATATAGATCTTGTGATGTTATTGTAAAACTAAGTTATGTTGAAGGAATGTTTGGGCCTCCATTAGAAATGTTCCATTGTGGCGGAACAGCAATCGTTTACGATGTAACAGGCCATGATGAATATATAGTCCATGATAAAAATGGCTTAGTAGTAAAAACAGATGATGACCAAAAAGTAGTTGAATACATAAACAAATTAAAAGATGATAAAAAGTACTTAAATAAATTAAAAAAAGAAGCTATTAAAACAGCAAATGCATGGGTATCATGGGAAGACTCATCAATGAACTTCTATGAAGCTATAAAAAAGATAAATAAACTAGATTCTATCAATCAATTAGGACTTGAAAACAAATCTAAGTTCTTCTATAGTGTTTATGAGAAATATGAAAATAAAGATTTATCAATAAAGCAATTTGTAGGAAGAAGACTAAGAATAAAGCATCCGAAAATGTACAAAATATATAGAAGAGTTATAGGTAAATAACATGAAATATGGATTAATTGTTTTTAAAGAAACAGAAAATATTGGCGATGATATTCAAAGTTATGCGGCAATAAAATATTTACCACAAGTAGATTATTATATTGAAAGAGAAAAATTAGACGAATTTGTTCCAAAAAATGAAGAACAAGTTATAACAATAATGAATGGTTGGTACCTTCATTCAAAAATTAATTTTCCAATTTCTCCGTATATATACCCAATATATGTATCTGTACATTTTTCAAACTATGATAATGGTGGAATTACAGATGAGTATCTTAATTCATATTCAAAGAAAAAGTTGGAACAATATGGCCCGATTGGCTGTAGAGATACAGCAACGATGAACCTACTAAATAAAATAAATGTTGAAAATTATTTTTCTGGATGTCTAACAACAACGATTGAAAAAATACCAAATGTTAAAGGAACAGACAATATATGTATAGTTGATATTGATGAATTGGCTGAAAAATATTTAATGGATAATTATCCTAGTCCAGAAAAAATAATTAAAAGGACACATATCTTAGATAAAGATAAAAATTCAAAGTTGAGTTGGGTTGAAAGATTTAAAAATGTTGAAGAGTTACTAAAAACATATCAAAGTGCCAAACTAGTAATAACAAGTAGACTACATTGTGCACTTCCTTGCTTGGCCTTAGGTACACCAGTCTTACTTTTATATGATGAGAGTAAAATATATACAAAAGATAGACTTAGTGATTATTCTAAAATTGTTACTCATATGAGTACAAATGAGTTCTTAGAAACTGGTATAGATGTAATAAATAACGGTATTTCAAATCCTAAAGACTATTTAGAAATTAGAAAGAGAGTAAATAAAATTGTAAAAAAAGAATTAAAAGATTCTTCAAATAAAATAAATAAAATACTACCAATAGTAGAAGATTACAAAAAATATTATGTTAATCCTAAAGAAAATATTGATTATTTATTTGGAATAACTCAGGAAAAATATAATAAGCTAAAACGAGATTATATAGAATTAGAATATGAAAAAGAGTATTGGAAAAAAGAGTTTAATAATCTTTTGAACAAATCAAATTATATAGATTTTGAAAATCTTAAGAAACAATATACAGAACCATTACTTAAATATGAAGAATTGTTGGAAGATCTTGACTATTTAACAAAGAAGCTGGAAAAGAAGCGAAAAAAGGATAAATAATATGGAAAGGAATCAAAAAGACTTAAAAATTATAGTATTTGAAAATTGTAAAGATTTAGGTGAAAAAATAAATAACCATATCAAAAAAATAACTAATAGTGATGATGATGTATTAGTACAAGTTACATGTAGTAGATTTAATAATGGTGAAGGAAAATTATATATAAATGAATCTATAATGCATAAAGACCTATATATTTTATCAGATGTTGGAAATTACAACATTACTTATAATTTTCACGGTAATATACACAACATGTCACCAGACGAGCACTATCAAGATATAAAAAGAGTTATTTCTGCAACAAATGGTAGATTTTCTAAAATATCAGTTATCATGCCATTACTATATCAATCAAGACAACATAGAAGGAAAGAAAGAGAATCACTAGATTGTGCCATTGCTTTACAAGAATTAGAATCTCTTGGTGTAAATAATATAATTACATATGACTGCCACGATCCCAACGTTTCAAATGCTATACCAAATTTACCATTTGAAAATGTTTTTGCGACTGAAGTAATAATAAGAGACATTTTTAAAAAAGAAGATATAGATAGAAATAACATGTTAATAATTAGTCCAGATATGGGAGCCATGGAAAGAGCTAGATATTATGCTGAAATAGTAAGATGTGATGTAGGTCTATTTTATAAAAGAAGAGATTTATCAAGAATTGTAAATGGTAAAAATCCGGTAATAGAACACATCTATCTTGGAAAAAGTCCTGAAAACTTTACAGTATTTATCGTTGATGACATGATAGCATCAGGTACTTCAATGCTAGAAGTTGCTAAAGAAATGACGCAAATGGGTGCGGCTAAAGTTTACATGATATCAACTTTTTCCTTATTTACTGATGGTATAGAAAAATTCCAAGAGGCGTATGAATTAGGCTATTTTAACAAATTATATACAACAAACCTAACTTATGTTCCAAAAAAAATTAAAAATTTAGACTGGTTTGAAGAGGTTGATTGTTCAGAGCAATTAGCAAAAATTATATTAGAACATAGTCAAAATGGAAAAATAGATGAAATTCAAATACAAGAAGAACAAAAATTAAGAGACGACATAGGAAAAAAGAGGTGAAAAGTTAATGCAAGATAAAAACAAAATAACAGTGTATTTAAAAAAGTCAAAAAAATCAATAGCAATCATAGTTTTCTTTTTATTATTAGCATTTGGTGAAAGACTAATTAGCACCAGTTTTTCTATTGATACAGAATTATATTTAAATAGTCGTGATGGAAGTGCCATCTGGTGGATTTCACTAAACCGTTGGGCTTTAGTTTTTATCAACAAAATACTATCATTGGTAAAACTAGTTATATATCAAAGCAATTTTCTAACGGTTTTCTTTATGTTAGTATATAGCGTTCTTTTGTGTTATTTATTTTATTTACATATACCTAAAAACTGGGAAAAAGCCTATTTAAAATATCAATTTATTTTTCCAATTATATTTATTACAAATCCAATTTTTGCAGAACAATATAATTTTACTAACCAAAATGTAGGAGTCTCACTAGGAATATGTCTTTCTACCTTATCAGTAATATTATTTTATTATGCTGATAAATTAAAAGACACTAAACACTACTTGTTGATAGGCTTATCAAGTCTTATTGCGGCATTTTCATTTGGAATATATCAGTCAATTGTTCCACTATACATACTAATAATAGCGTCTACTTATTTATTAGAATGCTTAAAGAATAATAATAGTAGTTGGAAATATTTACTTAATAGCATTCTAAGGTTTATATTAATATTTATAATTTATTTCATAATATCAAAAATTGTTGGTGGTGGAAAAAATAACTACTTAGCTTCTGCTTGGAGTACGACTGGCATATATTGTCTAAAAAATATCTATTTTGTAATAGTTGAAATGTTAAAATGTAATGGAATATTTTATAACATTGGCTATCCTATTGCAATAGGCTTATTAATAGCAATGAATATATATTTGATTATTAAAAAGAAAAATAACTTAGGTACAATTATAAGCTCACTTGGTATCATTATAGCCCCAATTTATATCATGATTATTACCGGTGTTGATCAACTAAAAAGAACACAATTTAATTATTCATTTGTAATAGGATTTCTTATACTATTGTTTGTAATATTTATTATTGAATATAAAAAGCTTAAATATCTAGGTTACCTCTTAATTATCTTTGCTTTAGGATTAGCCTATAGACAATCTAATATAACAGGAAAGCTATTTGCATCTGATAATGTTAGATTTAAAACTGATACCATTTTAGCAACCAAAATTCAAAATGATATAGAACATAAAAATTGGTATGATAAAAATAAAAAGTATACACTAATCTTACTAGGTAAACAGGAATGTAACTCATCAATTTTATATTTAAAAGGAGAAGTAATAGGACATTCATTCTTTGAATTCGACTATCAATACATATATGGAACGAATAAAAGAGCTAATGCTTTTTTTCGAACACTAGGTTATGATTATCAAATACCAAGCGTAGAAGAATTTAAAAGAGCAAAAGAGTTTGCTAAAGAAAAAGATTTAGCTTCATATCCAAAAAATGATTATATTCAAAAAATTGAAAATGACACTATAATAGTGCGACTATCTGAAGAAATTTAAGGACAAATGTCCTTTTTTTTTTGAATTCTATTTACAAAATCATAACAATTTTACTATAATGGTATTAGGGTAAGGTGAGGATATGAATACAAAAATAAGAGAATCACAATTTGAATTAATGCGAATAATATCTATGCTTTTTATCGTGTTATATCATATTCTGGTTCATGGAAAAATATTTGAGCATGCAACTGGAAGCATGTCTTTATTTTTGGCTTTTGTTGAATCTTTAATTTTAGTACATGTAAATTCATTTGTATTAGTATCTGGCTATTTTCAATGTAAAGGAAAATTAAAATTAGGAAAAGCCATCAAAATAAACAACATGACCTGGTTTTACAAAGTGGTAATGATGTTAGTTCTAATAGCAACATCTTTAATAGCAAAACCAGATATAATTATAAGATTACATACATATTTGCCAATCGACTATGGAACATACTGGTTTATTAATAGTTATCTTATTTTATATTTAATAAGTCCAATTTTAAATAAAATAATAAACTCATCTTCTAAGAAAAATCTTCAAAAAGTAATATTAACATTATTTATCATAATAAGTGTTTTATCAACAGTAACAAGAGATGTTTTTTATAACACTCTAACGGGTCGTTCTCTTTGTACTTTTATATTATTATATTTTATTGGTGCATACATTAGAAATTATCCTATCAGTGACTCATATTTTATGAAACCATTTTCTAATAATGCTAAAAGATTAATTTATTTTTCTACATACTTATTTGCCGCCATTATGTCAACATTTTGCTGGTTAGGTTATACATATCTACATCCATTAGGAGCATTTGCTAATGAAGTTGGCTCAATTCTCAGTTTTAATCACGTAAGTTATGCAAGCCCAATAGTAATAATTCAATCAATAGGCTATTTCCTTTATTTTAGTACTCTTAATTTCAAAAATAAGTTTATTAATAAAGTTAGTTCTTCTACATTAGCTGTATATTTAATAAGTGAAAATATTTTCCTACGAGAAATGATATATGACAAAATAGGATTAACTAAAATAACTAATATAACAATCTCATTAATACTAGAAATTTTAATTGCAACTATTGTTATTTTCATAATTTGTACTTTAATTGAAATATTAAGAGAAAAAATCTTTAGACTAATTTATAATTCAAAAATTGCGAAGAAAAACCGGGTATTTTATCAAAACTACTTTAAAAAATTAGGTCTAAATATTGAGTGGGGGTAAAATAATATGTCAGAAGTAAGAAATTCCAATCACGAATTAATGAGAATTATATCAATGTTTTTAATTGTTCTAGGACATATACTATTATTTGGAGGTCTATTAGATACCACAAATCCAAGTGTTAGTATAATATATAATTTCCTTGAATTTATCTTAATTATGCATGTAAACTCTTTTGTCTTAGTATCAGGTTATTATCAATCGGAAAAGAAGTTTAAGCAGAAAAACTTATGGAAAATAATAAATGCTTGTTGGTTTTATAGAGTAGTTATTATGCTAATATTTTCTTTATTTGGAATAATGTCTTTTACAAAAGTAGAGATTTTAGAAAATCTAAATCCAATTATATTAGATAACTACTGGTTTATAAGAATATATCTTATCATGTATTGCCTTAGTCCATTTATTAATAAACTAATAAATTCTCTAGATAAAAAGTCTTATAAAAAACTATTGCTAGTAGGCTTTCTAGCCTTCTCAATTTTACCAACTGTAACAGAGGGAAGAGCATTTGAAAATAACGGTTATACACTATATAATTTTATTTATCTATATTTAGTTGGTGCATATTTAAAACTATATCCATTAGATAAAAGTTATCATTTTAAAAGACAATCAACAAAATTATTTAGAATAACCATGCTAACAATAGTTTTTACCTGTGCTATTTTAAATAATATAATATTCTACTTTGGAAAAAGCCTTATAGGTACTAACAGTATATTAGAAGTTCTATCGAGTACAATTATAAAATCATCACTTAATTATAGTAATCCGATAATTATAATTCAAAGTATCGCATACTTTTCATTTTTTACAGTTCTAAATTTAAAATCAAAAATTATTAATAAATGTTCGGGCTTAATGTTTGGAGTATATTTAATACATGCTAATCCTCATATTCATGCAAAATTATATAGTACTCTTAATTTAACAGCCGGCTCAGAAAATTCAATATCATTTATGCCATATGTTTTTTTAATGGTAATATTAGTATTTACATCATGTACAATAATAGAGTATTTTAGACAATTACTATTTAAATTCATATCAACAAGAAAAGTATCAATAAAAATAAGAGAAAAATATTATAATAGTCTTTCCAAAATATTTATAACTGACTAAATCACTTTACATAATTTTCATGTATAATTGCTAAACTTTTAACAAAAAATATATTGAGTATGATATAATCTTACAAGACATGGAAGTGAAGCAATGTGCAAAAAACAATAAAAATATCATTAGCAATAATAATTGGATTAATTCTTTTTGAATCAGGTGCTGCTATGGAAAAAATAGTAAATCCACCAAAATGTAAAGAAGAAAAAGAAATACAAACAGAAGTAAAAAAAGTTAAGACCAAAAAGGATTTTAATAAAGATGAAAATATATTATTTTTAGGTGACTCAATAACAGAAATATATCCATTATATGAAATATATGAAAATATGCCAGTTATAAAATCAGGAGTGTCTGGATATAAAACAGATGATATTTTAGACAATGCTGAAAAAATGATATATCAATATAATCCTACTAAAATAGTATTATTAATAGGTACTAATGATATATCACATGATACAAGTGATGAAAAAGTTGATGAAACAATTGAAAATATCAAAAAGATAATATCTCAGATAAAAGAAAAACGTTCAAAGGCTACAATTTATGTAGAATCTCTTTACCCAGTAAACAGAAGTATGAACCAAGATATGGTGGCTGATAGAAATAATGAAGTTATTCAAAAAATGAATAAGAAAATAGAAGAGTTATGTATTGAAAATAAAGTTACATATATAGATATGTATAATAAATTAACAGATAGTGAAGGTAATTTTGATAAAAAATATACGTTTGATGGATTACATCCTAGTACACTAGGATATATAAGAATAACTAATGTATTAAAAAATTATATATTTGAAGGTTATGATATATAAGGAATGGTTTAACCATTCTTTTAAAATACAAAAGTATATTAAAAATTGGAGAAGTTAAAATTATTAAAAAAATAGTAGTTACCAGCAGTTAAATCAATTAACAGAGAAAGTCTTATTAGAGTATGAAAAGATTGTAGAGAAAATATTTATAAAAACACTAGACTAATAAATTTATTAAGTAAATTTTAAATAATGGAAATATAATAAGAGAATTCCGACAATTCTCTTATTTTTATTATTGTAACAAATCCAATTTTCTTATACTACTAGTAAAATTTTAAATAAATGGTATAATATATCTAATGAAGGGAGATGGCAGTATTATGAAGAAATGTGCAATTATCATGAATCCTGAGTCAGGTAAAATAAAAAACATTGGTAGTAAGAAAAACTTTTATGATATTTTAAGAAAATATGGCTATGATGCTGAAATCAAATATACAAGAAAAGCTAAAGATGCAACAGAAATAGTTAAAAATCTCCCAAACGATATAGATTTAGTAATTAGTGCTGGTGGAGATGGAACTTTAAATGAAGTTGTAACTGGAAATATGGCTCGTGAAAAAACATTAACGCTAGCCAATCTTCCTATGGGAACAACAAATGACGTAGGACACATGTATGGATTAAGCAAAGACTATATTAAAAATCTAGAATTAATTCTATCTGGTACCACTAAAAAAGTTGATGTATGTTATATCAACGATAGACCATTTATCTATGTTGCTTGTCTAGGGGATTATATAGATATGTCTTATAACACACCAAGAGAATTAAAAAAGAAATATGGTAAAATTGCCTACATTATGTATGGTTTAAAACAACTAAGAAATAAAATAAATACCTATAACATAAAATATAAAATAGATGGAAAAGAATATACCGGAAACTACGCTTTCTTCTTTATAACTAACTCATCACGTGTAGCCGGTTTCAATGACATTTACTACGATATAAAATTAGATGACCGTATGTTTGAAGTAGCCTTTATTCCCTTAAAAAATAAAAAAGAAATGTTAAGAGCCTTCTTTCAATTAAGTAAAAATGGTCTAAAAAACATTCCTAATGTTACTTATTATCAAACTAATAACTTAGAATTGGAATTTTTAGATCCACCTAAAGTATCTTGGTGTATTGATGGGGAAGAATTTAAAACATTTGAAACAAAATATATATTTAGTGTACATAAAAGAACAAAAATGTTATTACCCAATGAAAATGTAAATAGATTATTTGAGAAAGAGTAGGATAATAATATGAAAAAGAAAGTAAAAAATAACAAATCCAAGCAAACATTATTCGTTTATTTATCATTAAGATTTTTAGTAATAGTTTGTATGGTAGCCCAAAGTATGAATGGTAACTGGGAAAATGTCTTATTATGTATTTTAACCTTAATACTATTCACTTTACCGGATTTAATATCTGAAAAGTTTAATATTGAGTTACCATCAACCTTAGAAATAATTGTCTACTTATTTATATTTGCTGCAGAAATACTAGGAGAGATTCAAAACTTTTATGGACTTATTAGTGAATGGGATAGTATGCTTCATACCATAAATGGGTTTATTTGTGCTGCTATTGGTTTTTCTCTAATAGATTTACTTAATAATAATAAATACGTACGCATGGACCTATCTCCAGCCTTTGTAGCCCTAGTTTCCATTTCTTTTTCTATGACAATAGGTATACTATGGGAATTTGCTGAATTTTCTATAGATAGATATTTAACCAAAGATATGCAAAAAGATCGTATAGTTACAAAAGTCTCATCAGTAACATTAAATAAATCTAAAGCTAATGTTCCAGTAGTAATAGATAATATAAATAAAACAGTTATTTATAGTGATAACAATACCAAACAAACAGTAATAGAATCTGGTTACTTAGATATAGGACTAATTGATACTATGAAAGACTTATTTGTAAACTTTATAGGAGCAATTGTCTTTTCAATTATTGGTTATCTATACATAAAAAATAGAGATAATTATAAAATCGCCGAAAAGTTTATATTAAGTCCTAAAAAAATAAAAGAGTAGTAAGGAGTAATATATGGCAAAGAAAAAGAAAAAGAGTGAAAAAAGACTAGTCATAAAGTTAATATTATGTCTAATATATGTAATCGCAATAACTGTCTTATCAGTATGTGCTTATAAATTATACAAACAAAAAGAGGAAATAAAACCTTGGGAACAGATTACTGATGTTAATGAATATTCCTACATAGAAGTATCCAAAATGTCTGAAAAGTTTGCCTATTATTCCACCAATAAAAAATCAATTCATTTTGTAATAGAAAAAGAAGATACTGGACAATGGCATACATATCTAATTGCGATAAACGATAGTGATTATTCCAAATTTAAAGATATAATTGACTACACATATGAAAGAACAACAGAAGAGCCAGCACCAATCAAAGTATATGGTTACCCAGTTATTATAAATGATGAATTAAAAGATTTAGCTATTCAAAATATATCCAACTTCATTCCCGCTGAAAATGAAGTGGTTATCACAAAAGACAATTTTGAACAGTATTTAACAAATAGTTATCTAGACACCACATTAGAAAGAAAAGAAAATTTTAGTATTCCCTTATTCATGGTATTACTAATGGATTTTATTATGTTAGGACTACTAGTATTTACAATATTTGATAAAGACAAAATAGTAGATGATGTTGATGATATAATTTATGATATTACAAATAAAAATAAAAATAAAAAAGCATAGGAAAGGATATTAAGATGAAATATAGTTATAATACCAAAGGAACTTGCTCAACTAAAATAGATTTTGAAATAGAAGATAACCGTCTTCATAACGTTTCATTTACCTCAGGTTGTAATGGTAACTTAAAAGCCATTAGTAAACTAGTAGAAGGCGAAAAAGTAGATGACGTTATAAATAAACTATCTGGAATAAAATGTGGCTTTAAAAACACTTCATGTGGCGATCAATTAGCTAAAGCTTTAGAAAGTGTAAAAGAAAAACAATGTTAAAGAAAATTAAAGACTATAATTACTTAATTATAGTCATTCTTTGTCTAGTATTAATATTTTTAATAGTTCCATCTAAATCACTATTTGGAAGTACTATAGATTGGTCAACTCAACATACTGTTTTTCCAGATTACTTCAGAAAACTTTTTTATGAAACAAAAAACTTCTTTCCAAGCTTTGCTCTATCATTAGGAGCAGGTCAAAATATCTATAATTTTTCCTATTATGGATTATATAACCCACTAATTATAATATCTTATTTTCTACCAGTTGTAAGTATGAAAACATATATAATAGTTTTAAATTCCATACTATATATTAGTACTGGTTTAATATCATATTATTTCTTTAAGTCTAAAACAAATAAAAATATCGCTTTAATAACAACTTTATTAATTTTATTTTCTGCTCCAGTTTTATATCATCTTCATAAACATTTTATGTTTGTAAACTACTTACCATTTTTATTTCTAGCTTTAATTGGAGTAGACAAATATTTAGATAATGGTAATATGTCATTAGTATCTTTTTCTATCTTTATGATAATTATGATTAGCTATTATTTTTCAATACCAAGTATCCTAGCTATTTCAATTTACGCTGTATACCGCTACTTAGAATTAAATCCAACTTATAATTTTAAAGATCTAGTAACTAAAGGATTAAAATTTTTAATACCTATATTTGTTGCTGTATTATCATCAGCCATCTTGCTTTTACCAACTTATTATACTTTAAAAACAGGAAGAGCAGGAAATGCTGCTACCAATATTTCACTTTTTTCTAAAATAATACCTAAATATAATATTGGTGCTTACTTATATGATAATTATTCTATGGGTCTAACTATTATAAGTGTAATATCTATTATATTCTGTCTACTTTCACCAAAAAAGCATAATCAGTTCTTAGCAGCTGTTTTTCTAGTATTATTAAATATTCCCTTTATAGTATATCTTCTAAATGGTAACCTATACTATAGAAATAAAGTATTCATTCCCTTTATTCCAATAGTATCTATAGCGATATATCAATTTTTAGAAGAGCTTCTGAAAAAGAAAATTGCCTACAAAAATTTATTAATTACTTCACTAGTTATTGCCATTTTATCATTGATATTTAAATACAATAATCCAATCATATATATTGATTTATTTATTTTTACCTTATCAACATACTTATTTTATAATTCCAAAATAAATTACAAACCATATATCTTTTTAATACTTCTAGTACCAATACTTACTTTCTTTATATCGAATAATAATGATAAGTACCTAAATAAATCATTATCTAAAAATACTGGTACAAAAGAAATAAAAGAAGTAATATCTAAAGAAAAAGATATTGTACGTTTTAATAATTTAGATAATACTCTTCAAAATATTAACTATATATATGAAATAGGATATAATCAAAACTCTGTTTATTCATCTGTTTCTAATGAATTATATAAAGACTTTTATAAAAATACTTTTAAAAGTGCCTTATCTTATCGTAATAATTTAATGTTAGCTCAAAACAATAACATACTATTTCAAACATTTATGGGTATAAAATATATCTATTCAGAAAAAGAAGAACCAATAGGGTATAAAAAAATATTCAAAAATCTTTATGAGAATGATAATGTCTTACCTGTACTTTATGGTACTAATAAAATAACAAATGAAAAGGATTTTGCTGAATTAACATATCCAGAAAATATTGAAAAATTATTATCTGGAGTAGTTACTAAAGATAAAACTAATTATTCAAAATTAAGGATAACAAAAAAAGTTACTCAAAACTATAGAATATCTAAAATGTCCAATATATCCATTACTAAAAAAGATAATTATACAATTATTAAAAGTAAGGATAATGGTAAATTAGTATTAGATTTAACAGCTCCATTACAAGATGACATTTTAATTATAAATGTTGAATTATTAAATGATCAAAGTTGTAAAGTAGGGGACCAACGCATAAATATTAATGATATAAGTAACGTAAAAACTTGTAATACTTGGACTTATAAAAATGAAAATAATATTTTTCATTACGTAATCTCTAGTAACAATAATCTAAATAATTTAGAAATAAAATTTACTAAAGGAACTTATAAAATAGGAAATATAGAAACCTATAAAATTAATTATAATGATATTTCCAAAGTAATAGATAAACAAAGTACTTTTATTGCTGATAAGAAAAAAAGTATAGGTGATAATATCATTGGTACTATTAATATGAAAGAATCTGGCTATTTTGTAACTAGTATTCCGTACGATAAAGGATTTACTATTAAAGTTGATAATAAAATAGTAGAAAAACAAATTGTAAATAAAGCTTTTCTAGGATTTAAATTATCCAAAGGAAATCATAAAATAGAAATTAATTATAAAGCCCCATTACAAAAAGAAGGCATGATTATTAGTATTATTGGATTAATAAGCTTCTTAATATTACTAATTATTGATAAGAAGGGAAGTAAAATAAAATGACAAATATATTATTAGTTATAAGTATAATTATCATATCAGCTGGTTATTTAATTATTTTAATTACTTCAATCACTTCAAAAGAAAAAAGTGATGAAACAGCAGCCGATGCTGTAATAAGAATAACTAGTGATGATAATTCCATTCATTTAGTAGAGTCTAGTGATAGTTATTTAAATAAGTATTTAATAAAAAGAAAAATAATAAAATTAACAACCAAAACCTACAATAGTAAATCAATATTCAAAGTAAGTATAGCTTACCTTTTATCAGGGTATTCTAAATTAACTGGTAAAGCAATAGATACTCTTAGTAAAATAATGCCATATTTGTATTATATAAGTTTTACTCCAATTATAACTATTATTATATCGCTTGTTGTAACAACAAGTATGGATGCTAAAGTAGGTATCATTTTTCTAATAATTATTTCTATTTATCAATACATAATATATAATTTAAATTTAAAAGTAACAGAAATAGTTAAATCAGATAACGGATGCATCAATAAAAATTTAAATCAACTTGTACTAATATCAAAATCATTCTTTGTAGCAACAGTAATTCAAATATTTAGAATGGTTCTAATGATATAAAAAAACTTATTATGTTTTCATAATAAGTTTTTATTCGCAGTTATAAGCACTATCTTTAAGTTTATAAACATTACCATCTTTGCTAATTGCAATCTCTCTATTATTAGTTTTAACAGTAATTTCACTATCAGTCTCATCAACTATAGTAATTTTATCATCAAATTTATCAATGTTACATTTACTATTAATATTTACATATAAATTATCTTCAGCCTCAACATATTTATTATACATACTTATATTAATAAGAGAAGTTGTCAATAAATTATCAGTGTATGTATCATTTATAAGTTTTTGATAAGAACTTAAATCTTTTAAAGAACTATTTTCAAGACGATAATATGTTACTCCATCAAAAGTTATACTATCTTCACTAACAGAAGGATTACCATACATGTAATTAGAAATATCATAATCCTTTTTTATTAAACTTTTAATTTTAATAAGCTCATCACTTTGCTTATTATCATCTTTTGAATTATTACTAGCAGTGTTAGAATTCAACAAGACTCCCAACACTATTGCGATTATACCAATAATCGCTAAAACTAATAACCAAATTTTAATATCTTTTAACTTTTTCAAGTATATCACCTTACTATATATTATTTTTTTCTATAATAATTAACAGTCCAATTATATACATAAGTTGTTATTTGATTAACTGCAGTAACTTTACATTGGTATGTTCCATCTCTTTCAACTAACTCTCCTTTGTCACAATAGTATACTGAATTACCAGCGTAATTATATTTAACTTGCTTTTCAGAGTAAGAACTATACTTATTAAAATTAGCTTTTTCCATAGCTTTCTTACTATTAAATATACATTGTGCAGATCCTAAGAAAGGAACCATAAATTGATTATCATCGGTAGTTAAGCCGTAAACCTTTTCACCAGCATTTAATTTATCTGTTATAGTATCGCATAACTTATACCAGCTGCCTGATGAAATATAATCTTTTTGATTACTATAAATATTACAAAGGTTTTCGATAGATTTACTAGCATCAACTATTAGATTCTTAGCTGTTTTTTTAACATCATAACTATAGTAATTACCATTTCTCAATTCTATATTGCCAACATAAGTATCATAAGTTTGGTACCAAAGATTAGAAAAAACACTTGTAAAATTAGGATTATTATAGTATGTAAAGCAAGTCGAATTGAGAGAACGGTCAAAATAGTTTGAACTATAGCAGTGCATATCATCCTTATCTTTTGGTACACAGTAAGGATTTGACATATCAGGTTTAGTTACAACTTTAAACAAGTCATCAACTGAAGCTTTACTATCATATTTATCACTGCAAAACGTATCATATCTTTGACAACCTGCATGATTAAGAGAATAAACTCCGTTGCTATCCTTATCCAATAGACATGTACATGTTTCATTCTGAAGTCGATAGTTTTCAGCATCACATACCCAAGCTCCATTCTTTTTTGCTGGTTTACCAAATTCACAAAGATAATCTGTACTAGCAGATAAATAATTATCAACAGGCTTACTAATAGTAGTTTTAGCAGGCCTCCCAGTAAGTTTAATTCTTCCATCCTTAATTTGAGCTTTAGTTATTTCTCCAACATTAGCTTTGTAATCAATAATATGCACTGGGTTGGTACCAACTTTTATTGCATATAATCCACTTGTCAAATTATTACTGCTCAAATCAGTTTTAGATGAATTCGAACTATCGATTGTATATAAATCTGTCTCCCCAGATTCATTACCGGCTTTATCAAATGCCTTAACTTTATCATAACCAAGCCAACCGGTTAGTTTATAAGAAGTACAGCCAGACGAATTTGGACAAACCTCCCATGTACCATCAGTTTTACGACAATACCAATTATTAATTCCAGAAGTAGTATCACTTGAATGAGCTGTTGTTGTTAAAGTACTTTCTGTACCAGTTGTACTACATCCAACATATTTTTCTGATTTATAGGTATCAATTTTTTCGCTATAAAAAATACTGTTAGCAAGTAATAAAGATGAGAAAGTTATTCCAATTAAACTTATCCTTTTCATCAGTCCCAACTCCAATCGTCTATTCTAAACACAATTATAGCAAATAAGGTAAGTGATGTAAATTAAAAAAAAGAAAACTTATTATGAAAATCATAATAAGTTTTTATTCACAGTTATAAGCACTATCTTTAAGCTTATAAATATTACCATCTTTGTTAATAGCAATCTCTCTATTATTAGTTTTAACAGTAACCTCATCATCTGTCTCATTAATGATAGTAATTTTATCATCAAATTTATCAATATTACATTTACTATTAATATTTACATATAATTTCTTTTCAACTTCAACATATTTATTATACTTATCAAGCTCGAGTAAATAGGTGCTTAATATATCACCAGTATAAGTACTTTTAATAAGCTTTTGCAAATCACTAATACTAGATATATCAGTCACCATATCATATTTAATACTATCGATTGTAACATCATTATCAGCAGTAGTAGGGTTACCAAAAACAGCATTAGTCGTTAAATAGTCTTTTTTTAACAATTTTGTAACACTAGACAACTCAACTTTATTAGTAGTATGTGTCCTTTTATTATTGTCTTTAATTAGAAAAGTAAAAGCAATAATTAAGATAATAATTCCCATAACACCAATTAAAATAGTTATCAGTAAACTTTTCTTTTTCATAAAAATTCTCCTTTACTTTTTTCTATAATAATTAACTGTCCAGTTGTATTCATAGGCTGATCTTGTAACAACGTGAGATTCACTACATTTGTAACCGTTGTCTACGTCAACCTTTCCTCCATCCGGGCAATAAAAGTAATAAGCTGTATTTTCAATCTGACCAATTACACTATTATTGTTTGGTGCAGCATTTTTAATATTATCAGATTTTTTAAAAATACATGGAGCAGAGCTGATAACAGGAACAATTAACCTTGATTTACCATTATCTTCTGTAGTTGTAATGCCTTTAGCAAAGTTAGGATCCTTATTTAATTCAGTTTCTATGCGTTCACATAAATACCCTTGTTCACCGGCTGAATAAGATCCATCATCATTAAGTACAACCTTTGTTGCATCGCCTATATCGCATGGAGAGGCTGTTGACTTGCTGGCATTTATCATTAACTTTTTAACACCCGGTAATACAGGTAATGGCTTGTAATTTTTACAACAAGTACCATCAGAATTAAAAGCTAAAGCTTGTTTTAAATTTTCCTTGAAACAATCATAAGTCTGATATGGATCATAGCAAAAATAATGAATTCCACCCCTAGAAGCTGGATTTCTATTAAAGGAATGGTCAAATTCATTTCCATTACCATCTTTTTTGTAGTATGTATAACAGGTTCCATTTCCTGGCCTTAAGTACATTTGAATTTCATCATCATTATTCTTTCTATTTGTTATGATCTTAAAAGTTTCTTCTTCGTTTGTATTTGCTGTATTAGAAGAATACTTGTCATCACAATAGGTAATGTCTCTTACACATCCACCAGATACATATTCATATTTGCCATTATTTTCTTCATAGGCACAACTACAAGTCGCATTCTGTAATCTATAATCTTCAACAACACATTTGCAATTATTATCTTTATCACAAACAGACCTTCCAATATTACACACTTTTTTCATACTTGCACTATATGAAGTTAAAGTAGTATTAGTAATAGTAGTTTTAGCAGGTTTCCCAGTAAGCTTAATTCTTCCATCCTTAATTTGAGCTTTAGTTATTTCTCCAACATTAGCTTTGTAATCAATAATATGCACTGGATTAGTACCAACTTTTATTGCATATAATCCACTTGTCAAATCATCACTGCTCAAACCAGTTTTAGATGAATTTGAACTACCGATTGTATATAAATCTGTTTCCCCAGATTCATTACCGGCTTTGTCAAATGCCTTAACTTTATCATAACCAAGCCAACCAGTTAGTTTATAAGAAGTACAGCCAGACGAATTTGGACAAACCTCCCATGTACCATCAGTTTTACGACAATACCAATTATTAATTCCAGAAGTAGTATCACTTGAATGAGCTGTTGTTGTTAAAGTACTTTCTGTACCAGTTGTACTACATCCAGCATATTTTTCTGATTTATAGGTATCAATTTTTTCACTATACAAAATACTGTTAGCAATTAATAAAGATGAGAAAGTTATCCCAATTAAACTTATCCTTTTCATCAATTCCAACTCCAATCATCTATTCTAAACATAATTATAACAAATAAGGTAAGGGATGTAAATTAAAAAAAATAAAGAAAACTTATTATGAAAATCATAATAAGCTTTTATTCACAGTTATAAGCACTATCTTTAAGTTTATAAATATTACCATCTTTGCTAATTACAATCTCTCTATTATTAGTTTTAACAGTAATCTCATCATCAGTCTCACTAACGATAGTAATTTTATCATCAAATTTATCAATATTACATTTACTATTAATATTTACATATAATTTCTTTTCCATTTCAACATATTTATTATATTTATTAATATTAATAAGAGAAGTTGTAAGTAAATCATCAATATATGTACCATTTATAAGTTTTTGATAAGAACTTAAGTTTGTTAAAGAACTATTTTCAAGACAATAATATGTTACTCCATCAAAGGCTACACTTTCATCATTAACAGAAGGACTACCGTACATGTAATTAGAAATATCATAATCTTTTTTAATTAAATTTTTGATCTTAATAAGTTTATTACTTTGCTTATTATCATTCTTTGTATTATTACTGGTATTAAAAATAGATAAGATTATCAACATAATTATGATTATACCAATGATTAATAAAACTAATTCCCAAATTTTAATCTTTTTTAACTTTTTCAAATTAACCACCTTACCTTACTACTATATATAGTATAGCATTATTTCTTTCTATAATATTTAACGGTCCAATTATATTTATAAGTTGTATTTGTAGTTATTTAAGTAACTTTACATTGGTATGTTCCATCTTTTTTAACTAACTCCCCCTTGTCACAATAGTATACAATATTATTATCAGTATCATAAAGCTTATTAGAGTAAGAACTATACTTATTAAAATTAGCTTTTTTCATAGCTTTATCCTCATTAAATATACATTGTGCAGATCCTACGAAAGGAACCATATATTGATCATCATCGGTAGTTACGCCATAAATCTCTTTACCGGCATTTAATTTATCCACTATAGTATCGCATACCTTATACCAGCTGCCTGATGAAATGTATTCCTCTTTATCATTAACGGCTTCTGAGTTATTAGAGTTACAAGGATTATCAATAGATTTACTTTTATCAAACATTAAATTCTTAGCAGTTTCAGTAACATCGCCTTTTTTGTAATTACCATTACTATTATCTAATTTTGTAACATAATCGCTATAACTAGTATACCAGTTGTTATTTTTGGTATTAGAAAAAACATTTGTGAAACTAGCATTATTATAGTAGGTAAAGCAAGACGAATTGAGAGGACGGTCAAAATAGTTTGAACTATAGCAGTGCATATCATTTCCATCAACTGGTTTACAGTAAGGATTTGACATATCAGGCTTAGTTATAACTTTAAACATTACATCAGTATCACCAGTACTGTTATATTTATCACTACAAAATGTATTATATCTTTGACAACCTGCATGATTAAGGGAATAAACTCCGTTGCTATCCTTATCCAATAGACATGTACATGTTTCATTCTGAAGTCGATAACTTTCTGCAGTACATTTCCAAACCCCATTTTTTTTTACAGGTCTTCCAAATTCACAAAGATAATCGATGCCGGCAAGAGAATAATGATCATCAACTTTAGTAATTTCCACTTTTTCAGGATTTCCAGTAAGTTTGATTTTTTCATTGTTATTAGCATCTTTAAATATTCTAGCATCAGTTATTTCTCCAACAGTAGCTTCATAATCCTTAATATGTAGTGGGTTAGTACCAACATTTTTTGCAAATGAAACTTTAAATTTTGTTGTACCCTCCTTCGTTTCACTAACAATTGTATATAAATCTGTCTCACTAGATTCATTACCAGCTTTATCAAATGACTTAACTTTATCATAGCCAAGCCAACCAGTTAGCTTATAAGAAGTACAACCAGATGAATTTGGGCAAACCTCCCATGCACCATCAATTTTATGACAATACCAATTCTTAATTCCAGAAGTAGCATCACTTGAACTAGCGGTTGTTGTTGTCAAAGCACCTTCAGTTCCAGTTACACTACATCCAGCATATTTTGTAGAAAGAGTAGTATCAATAGTTTTTTTAGTAAAGTTAGATATTAATTTGTCAGTTAAACTTCCACATATTGTAAAACTACCCAACATGAATAAAGAAATGCCTAATATTGCTTTATTCCATTTATTCATAAAAGTTATCCTCCCATCCCATATTATAATTAACATAATTATAACATAAAAAAATCGAGAAAAGTAAAAAAATAATACCCATACTTCACATTTGAAATTGACTTTATAAATCAAAAAAGTTATACTTAAAATAATAGAGGAGTAGAGGGTGATAAATATGAAAAGTAAAAATAAAGGTTTCTCTTTAGTCGAACTTCTAGCAGCAATTGTTATAATGGGTTTATTATCAACAGTTGCCATTGTAAGCGTTAATTATTTTTTAAAGAAAGCAGAAAATGATTATTATAAAACGCAAGAAGATGAAATAATTATGGCCGCTAAAAGTTATACACAGGATAATCGTAATTCTCTACCTAAAAGAGTAGGTATAACAAAAGAAATTACACTAAAAACTTTGCAAGACAAAAAATATATTGGTGATGTTGTAGATAGACACAAAAATAGTTGCTATAGTGATACTACAGTTGTTAAAGTCTTTAGATATGACAAAAATAATTATAGTTATTCAATTTACTTAGATTGTAAAGAATATAAAACTGGTTCAAAAACATACGGAGAGCAAATAAAAGACATTAATATTGAATTTAGAACTGGTGATAAACAATTACCTAGTGATGCCAAAGAATTATCCGTAGCTTATAATACAATTAATTCTAAAGTTACAATAGAGACTATAGAAAAAGGCAAGATTATTAATTATCAATACATAATTAGTAGATCTGGTGTTGAAGTTAAAAATTCAGGTGAAATAAATGGTAGAATGAAATCAAAAATAGAATTTACACTTCCACTAGAAGCATATTTACCAGGAAATATTGAAATAAAAGTTATAGCCGTAGACTACTATGGAAATTCAAAGACAGTATCAAAAACAAAATACATTCAAAACAAGAATGCTCCAGAATGTTATGACAAGGCCGGAGAAAATAAAAACTGGACCAATGTTCCAGTAGAAGTAAGTGCAAAATGTAAAGATAAATTCGGAAAAGGTTGTCAAAAAGATATTTATACACAACTATTTGAAAAAGATGATATTAAAGTTGGTAATATAGAAATAGCTGATAAAGATGGCAATTCAGGTATCTGTGAAGTTAACGTTTACTATGATAAAACGCCACCAAGCAAACCAGAAATTACCAATACTACCGGTTGGACTAATAAAAGTTATAGTCTTAAAGTAAGTTCTGTTGATAAGACATCAGGAATTGCATATTTTGAATATCGTTATCCAGATTCAACTGGTAAAGATGGTTCTGGAAATAATGAAAATGGATGGCATAGGTATGCAGACTCTTCCAGAAAAGCAAATGACTCTACACCATTTACAACTACACCATTTGCCAAAGAAAGAAACGAAAAAGTTGAAATCAGAGCTTGTGATTATGCTGGAAACTGTTCAGAAAGTGCTAGTACAATGATTAGAATTGATACAACTGCACCAACTTGTAAAGTCACTAAGTCAAATGCAAAACTAGTTAATGGCTGGTACAGAGAAAAAGTAGGCTTAACATTAAGCGTTACAGATTCAGTTGGAACAAGCGATAGAGCTGTTACTAGTCCAATAACCTATGGATTAGCCGCAAATAATCAAAAATCAACTAATAGCAAATTACAAGGTGTACAAAAAAATGATACAAAAAGTGTAATTTGGTATGGATATGTAAAAGATACTGCTGGAAATACTGGAAGCTGTAATTCTGGTACCTTAAAGAAAGACCAAACACCTCCAACAACTCCAACAATCAAATAAAATACTCAAAAGCATCATAAAAGATGCTTTTTTCTTGACTTATAAACATATGTATAATATCATGAATATATGAACAATTAATCATATGATGAGAGGTAAATATGAAAATACATAGTAAAGAATTATTATATGGACTAAGTGAATTTTATAAGATATTTGGAGATCAAACTAGATTAAGAATACTTGATGTTTTATTAAATAAACCATTATGTGTAAATGAAATAAGTGAATTACTTGATATGACTCAATCTGCTATTTCACATCAATTAAAAAATTTACGTGCATCAAATCTAGTGAAAACGGAGAAAATAGGAAAAAATGTATATTATAGTATAAGTGATGAACATATAAAAATAATTTTAAAATACGGTTTAGAACACATTTCGGAGGTAATGTAGATGAAAAAAATAATTAATGAAGACCTATTAAAAATAATCATAAGTACTATATTATTTATAATTGCTCTTTTTTTACCAAATCCATTCAAATTAATTGTCTTAATAATATCATATATTATAATTAGTTATGAAATATATATTGAGGCTTTTAATGAATTAAAAGAAAAAGAAATATTTAATGAAAATCTTCTCATGATTTTAGCAACCATAGGAGCCTTTGTTATAGGTAGTTATCAAGAAGCCGTAATGGTAATGCTTTTATTTGAAATAGGTGAATATCTATCTGATCTTGCCGTTGCTAGTAGTAAAAAATCAATTACTAAATTAATGGACTTACGTAGTGAAACAATTAATTTATTTAAAAATGATGAGATTGAAAAAGTATCTATAAAGAAAGCTAAAATAGATGATATTTTTGTTGTTCTACCAGGAGAAAAAGTACCATTAGATGGTATTGTAATAGAAGGAGAAAGTTATCTAGATACTTCTTCTTTAACAGGTGAGTCAACTCCTAGAAAAATAAAAACAGATGACCTAGTATTATCAGGTTCTATTAATAAAGACTCCATTTTAAAGGTAAAAGCAACTTCTACTTATAAAACATCAACAGCCAGCAAAATAATAGAGTTAATTGAAAACTCTAATAACAAGAAAACCGATACCGAAAATTTCATCCGTAAATTTTCTAAAATATATACCCCAATAGTTGTTTTATTAGCCTTAATTATCGCTGTAGTTCCAACTATCATAGTAGGTGATTTTAACACTTGGCTATATCGTTCTTTAGTATTTTTAGTAACATCTTGTCCATGTGCTTTAGTTATATCAGTACCATTAGGCTATTTCTCAGGAATTGGTAGAGCTAGTAAAGAAGGTATTTTAATTAAAGGTAGTAGAGAATTAGAAACTTTAGCCAATATTGACTATTTAGCTCTAGATAAAACAGGTACAATTACAGAAGGTGTTTTTGAAGTAACCGAAGTAAAAAGCAAAGGCATTTCAGAAGATGAATTACTTCTTTTAACTGCATCAGCTGAGGCTAATTCTATTCATCCAATTGCTAAAGCAATCGTTAAATATAATAAGGAAAAGCTAATAAAAGCAACAAATCTTAAAGAATACTCTGGTAAAGGTATATCTTGTGTAATTGATAATAAAAATATCTTAATTGGTAATAAAAAATTAATGGAAGATAATAATATTAAAATAGAAGATGAAAAAACAATTGGAACAGTAATCTATATTGCCATTAATAACAAATACTCTGGTTATATTATTATTTCTGATCGTATAAAAAAGAGTAGTTATAAATTATCTTCACTAAAAAATGATTTTAAAGATATTATGATTTTATCAGGAGATAATGAAGATATAACATCAGCAATTGCTAAAGAAGTAAAAATTAAAACTTATTATAATAATTTATTACCAGTTGACAAAGTTAATAAAATAAAAGAATATCAAAAGCAAGGTCTAGTTATGTTTATTGGCGATGGTATCAATGATGCCCCAGTAATCAAAATATCTGATATTGGTGTATCGATGGGTAACCTTGGAAGTGACGCTGCAATAGAAGCTAGTGATGTTGTAATTATGAAGGATGACTTATCAAAAATTAAAACAGCTCTAAATATTTCTAAATTAACAAAACATAAAGTTAAGACAAGTATAATTTTTGCTTTAATTGTAAAGTTTATCGTTCTAACTCTAGGTGTTGTTGGTATAAGTACTATTTGGATGGCTGTCTTTGCTGATGTTGGTGTAACACTTCTAGCAATTCTAAATGTTTTAACAATAATGTGGAAGAAGGTTTAAAAGACTTTCTTTTTTTGATATAATAAATATTAAATACTAAATAAGGAGAATTGAATTAAAATGAAAAGAAGTATTATTTGTGCAATTTTATTTGTCTTGGCTGGAATCTTTTATCTAGCTTCAGCCATAAAGGGTAATATACCAATATATTATATTTTTGGCGTATTACTACTTATATTGGGTCTTTTATATATCAAAAGAGCTTGTATTGAAAAAGATAAGGAAGATGCTATAAAATCAAGCAATGAAAAAACTAAAGTGAAAAAAGGTAAAATTAAAGCCAAAAAAGTAACTAAAGAAAAGAAGGTAAAATAAAATGAATATTATTGCTAAAAAATGTAACATTGTTGAATTAGATGTTGATATTATTGTAAACGCCGCCAACAAGACATTACTTGGTGGTGGTGGAGTAGATGGAGCTATTCATCGTAAGGCCGGTAAAGAATTATTAGCTGAATGTAGAACCTTACATGGATGTGAAACAGGAGAAGCTAAAATGACATCTGGTTATAATTTGCCAGCCAAAAAAATAATTCACACTGTTGGTCCAGTTTATAGAGATGGAACCAGAGGAGAAAAAGTATTATTAGAAAATTGCTATAAAAACAGCTTGAAGTTAGCCGAAAAATATCGTGAAGATAATAAATTATCAGAAGTAACAATAGCCTTTCCTTGCATAAGTACAGGAGTATATGGCTATCCAAAAGAAGAAGCTGCAGATATCGCCATAAATACAGTTAAATCATTTAATAATGATAAAATAAATGTAATTTTTGTATGCTTTGAAGACAAAGACTATCAAATATACACGAGAAAGTTAAATCAATGAAAGTATTAACTATAAAAGAACCATTTGCTAGTCTAATTAAAGATAAAAAGAAGTTTATTGAAACAAGATCATGGAAAACTAAATACCGTGGAGAACTATATATCCATGCCGGAAAAAGTATCTATAAAAAAATAAGTACCGATAAAACTTATTTAGAACTTATCTCCACCATTAAAACAAACCCAGGTAAAATAATATGTAAATGTAATTTAAAAGACTGTATATATATGACAAAAGAATTTATCGAAGAAATAAAAAAGAATAACTATCAAGAATACATTTTAGGTGATTATCAGGAAGGAAGATATGCTTGGATTTTATCTGATATTGTTCCACAGAAAGACCAAATTGAAGCAAAAGGAAAATTAAATATATGGAATTATGAAGAAGGTTAATCTTTCTTTTGTTCACAAAACAAATAATTAATTCATATACTAATGTGAAAGGATATTTTAATATGAATTATTATTCAAATAATAATTATAATAGATACAATAACTATTATAATCCCATAAATTATTACAATCAAAATCCATATCAGAAAGGTAATAGAAATGTAACGCCTACAGATTTAGGACCAACTCCAAGTGTTATAAATTTAGAAAAAAGAGCAGAAGAAAATACTAATTATCGCACTACATTATGGACTGGTAATAATTTTCAGTTAACTTTAATGAGCATACCAATAGGAGAAAGTATAGGCTTAGAAGTTCATCCCAATGTAGATCAGTTTTTAAAAATAGAAGAAGGCAAAGGTTTAGTAGAATTAGGCCCAACTGAGAACGAATTAACACTTCGTAAAGAAATTAATTCCAACTATGCTGTAATAGTACCAAAAGGAACATATCACAATATTACCAATATTGGAAATGAACCTTTAAAATTATATTCTCTATATGCTCCAGCAAATCATCCCTTTGGAACAATTAATATAACTAAAGAGTAAATTCAACCTAGTGTTGAGTTTTTTCAACTGACAATTTATTGAAATAAGAATCAAAAAAAGATAAACTAATAGTGCAAGGGAGAAATGTATTATGAAAAAAAATAATGAAAACGAGAAAAATAATAAAGTGCTTATAATTATATCAATAGTAGTCTTAGTATTAGTAGCTTTTTTAGCACTACGCTTAAGAGAGAAGCCAACAAAAACAACAGTAGAAACTGATAGTGAAAAATTTGCTAGAGAATATGGTTGGGTAGATGAATTTGGTAATAAAATTGATAATGTCTTTGTATACCGTACACCAGAAGAAATAATAAAAATATTAAAAAATGGTACAGGAATAGTTTATTTAGGATTCCCAGAGTGTCCTTGGTGTGGTCAATACGTAGTATATTTAAATGAAGTAGCCAAAAAAAATAACGTTAAAAAAATCAACTATTTAAACATCTTAGAAGATCGTAAAAATAATACTGATGCCTACAAAGAAATAACTAGTATATTATCTGATTATTTACAATATGATGATGATGGTAACAAAAGAATTTATGTACCAGCAGTAATCGCTGTAAAAGATGGAAAAATTGTTGGCTTTGATGACGAAACATCATATGATACAAAAGGCTATGAAAATCCACAAGATTATTGGGAAAATGAAGATTTAGCTGGCCTAAAGGATAAACTTTCTTGCATGATGAAGGATTGTGAAAAAAGTATTTGTACATCAGGTTGTAATAAATAGAAAGGTAAAACAAAAAAGTTTTATCTTTTTCTATGCAATTTTTCTTCAATGATGAATAAGTACTATGCTATAATTAAATTGTAGGAGGTAGATTATGCCAAATTTTATTGATTATACGAAGTATTATGGAGAAAAATCATTTGAAGAAGTACCTTTTAATGACATAGATGCCTTAATCTTAGCTGAACTTTCTTATCTAAACTTTAGTGACGTTAGCGATGAGTTACCAAATACTATAGAAAATATTAGTAAATCATATTTTTATGTAGTAACAAAAGAAAAAATTAAAAGTAAGAAAAATGTTTATAAGTATGCCCATAATCTATTTGGATATGTTAAAACATCTCCAAGATTTAAAGATATTGAAATGATTAATTATTCTAGAATAGTTGATTCAAAAAAACAGTTTGGTGCCATAACATTTAAATGCAAAGATTGGATATATATATCATATGAAGGTACTAATGAATACATGTCTGGATGGAGAGAGGATTTTGATTTATCAAATATTTTTCCCGTACCTAGTCAAAAGCTAGCTGCCGAATATTTAATTGGTGAGGCCAAAAAACATAACAAGATATATGTAGGTGGACATTCTAAAGGTGGGAACCTAGCCGTAGCAGCCGCCATGCAAGCAGATGAAAAAGTAAGAGAAAAAATTATAACAGTCTATGATTTTGATGGACCAGGAGTTCGCGAAAAAGAGTTTAATAGTGATCAATTTCAAACTCTTATTCCAAAAATAAAAAAATTTACTCCCGAAGTAAGCGTCATTGGAATGATTCTATATTCAACACCAAATTATACAGTTGTAAAAAGTGATTATAAAGGAATACTGCAACATCATGCAATGTCATGGCAATGTTTTGGTAGTTATTTTATTCCTGCTAAGCAAAGTAAGAGTAGTATAAAGTTTAATAAATCAATAAAGGACTTTTTAAAGGATAATACTGAAGAAGAATTAAGAAATTTTGTAAAAGCTATATTTGAAGTCTTACAAAAATCTGATATAACATCAACAGAAACAGTAACAATTAAAAAAATTATTAAATGTGTTAATTATGTTAGACAACTTAATACTTATGATCCTAAAACTAAAGATAAATTATTAAAATTGTTTAATATTGTTCTAGCTTTATATACAAATAAATAATTAGAAAGAAGAGACTATATGAATAATAAAATAACTATTGGAATTTTTAATGATTCATTTTTCCCTATGACAGATGGAGTTTGTATGGTAGTAGATAATTATGCTAGACGTTTAATTAAGTATGCCAATGTAATTGTTTTCGTTCCAAATTATTTTGGTGCTAATTACGACGATTCAGTATTCCCATATAAAGTAGTAAGATGTAATTCACTAAAAACTTTTTTTCTAGATTATACTTTGCCAATCCCAAAACTCGATCTAAAATTTAGAAATGAATTAGAAAAGTATAAATTAGATATTGTTCATATTCACTCTCCATTTACCTTAGGAGAAGCTGGCTTAAGATATGCTAAGAAACATAAAATTCCTTGTCTTGCTACAATGCATAGTCAATTCAAACAAGATTTTCAAAAAGCCGTTAAAAATGAACGTTTTGCTACTTTTCTAAATAATCGTCTAATAAAAATATTTGATAAATGTGATGAATGTTGGGCTGTAAACAGTGAAGTTGCTAGAATATTTTATAAAGACTATCATTATAAATGTATGCCAAGAGTTATGAATAATGCAACAGAAATGGAACCAGTTAAAAATGTTTCATTTGCTAAGAAATATATTAATGAAAAACATAGGTTAAAGTCATCTGATATTGTTTTCTTATTTGTAGGTAGAATTAATACATTAAAAAATATTTTCTTTATAGTTGACTCTCTAAAATTATTAAGGACAAAGAAACCCAAGCTAAAGTTTAAGATGCTCTTTGTTGGAACAGGTCAAGATGAAGATAAATTAAAACAAAAAATATTAGAACTCAATATGGAAAAAGATATAATTATGTGTGGAAAAATAACTGATAGAAAAGAACTTTCTTATTACTATAGCCGAGCAGATCTTATGCTTTTCCCATCAATTTATGATGCCTCATCAATTGTTCAAATAGAGCCTGCTTCTCAAAAAACGCCAACTATTTTTTTAGAAAACTCAGCAACAAGTGCTACTGTAACTAATAACGTTAACGGTTATTTATCAAAAAATACAATCGAAGATTATACTAATAAAATCATTGAAGTCTTAGAAAATAAGAAACTATATAAAGAAGTATCTGAAAACGCTTATCGTGACCTATATAAAAATTGGGATGATACAGTGGATGAGGTTTATAATCTTTACTTAGAAATTATTAAAAAAAAGAAGGAGAATGATTAAGCATATGCGTACAGAAGTTTTGGCTCATTTAATGGAAGAAGTTTATCCAAATTACTACTTAAATGATGAAGGACATGATTTAAGCCATATAGCGTATGTATTAAGAAGAAGCATTCATTTTGCTAAGCAAGCAATGGAAGAATATCCAAATATAAATATGGAACTTGTTGAAGTAATTGCTATTTATCATGATGCCGGTCATCATATTGATAGAAAAAATCATGAAAAAGTCTCAGCTGAAATGTTAAGAAAAGATGAACAATTAAAGAAATTTTTTACAGATGATGAAATAGAGTTAATGGCCGAAGCTGTAGAAGACCATCGTGCCTCAGCTGATCATGAAGCAAGAAGCATATATGGAAAAATTGTCTCAACAGCCGATAGAAGTAATAGCGTAGAAAGTTCTTTAGAGAGAACATATATTTATAGAAGAAAAAATAATCCTAATATATCAGATGATGAAATATTTGAAGGATCATATCAACATTTAACTGAAAAATATGGAAGTTCTGGTTACGCTAAATTTTATTTTCATGATGAAGAGTATGAACAATTTTTAATTGATATAAGATCTCTTTTAAGTGATAAAGATAAGTTTATTGAGACACAACGAAAATATATAAAAGGACAAAAAACTAAAGGTAAAATAAAAATAAGAGGTGAAAAAATAAGAAAGTTTTAATAGGAACAACAAATCCTGGAAAAATACAAGGAGCCAAAGAAGCATTAGACGTATTTTTCAAAGATGCTGATATAGAAGGAATAAAGGTACCATCAAATGTATCAGATCAGCCAGTAAATGAAGAAACATTGTATGGTGCTAAAAATAGAGTAAATAATTTAATCGAATATGCCAAAAATAATAACGTAGAAGCTGATTATTTTTTAGGCGTAGAATCAGGTATCTGTAATGTATATAATACTTGGATGATTGTAAACTTTGCTGTTATTAAAGATAAATCAGGTTATGAAAGTGTTGGAATTGGTCCTGCTTTTCCAGTACCAAACAGTTATGTTAAAGAAATAATTTCTACAAGTCTAGGACAAGTACTAGATAAGATATATTCATCTAGTGAATTAGGTAAAGGAAAAGGTGGCGTAAATGCCCTAACACATGACTCAATAAGTAGAATAGACATTACTAAAGAGGCCTTTATCATGGCCATGACACAATATGCTAATGGTAATGTTTGGAAAGATGACACTAAAGTAAAAGAATAATAAGGAGATTATTATGCAATTAAAAAAATGGCACAGTACTGAAAAAGAAGAAGTTTTAGAAATATTAAAAAGTAGTGAATTAGGCCTTGATGAAAAAGAAGTCAAGCTAAGACAAGAAAAATATGGTAAAAACGAACTACCTAAAGGGAAAACACCATCTTTATTAAAAATATTTATAGAACAATTACTAGATCCAATAGTCTTATTATTAGTTGTCGCAATGATATTTTCTATCCTTATAAAAGAAAACATAGATGCAATTGCAATCGCGTCCATCATTTTAGTTGATATCATATTAGGAACATTTCAGGAATGGAAAGCTAATAAAAATGTTGAAGCTTTAACAAAATTAATTGAAATAAGGACTAAAATTATTCGTTCAGGAAAAGAAATAGAAGTATATTCATCTAATTTAGTACCAGGAGACATTGTACTATTATCATCAGGAGATAAAATAAGTGCCGATCTAAGATTAATAGAAGCAAATAATCTAACTATTGATGAATCTGTTTTAACAGGAGAAAGTACAAGTGTAACAAAAACATCATCTACTATAAATAAAGATGTAATTTTAGCTGAAAGAAAAAATATGGCTTATGCCGGTACCAGTGTCTTATCTGGTAGAGGAATAGGCATTGTTACCGCAACTGGTCTAAATACAGAACTAGGAGAAATTGCTAAAAAAGTAAATACAACCAAAGATACTAAGTCTCAATTAACAATTAGAATGGAAAAGTTCTCAAAACAAATAACATTTCTAGTAATTGCAATGGCCATTTTAATTACAATAGTCTTATATTCAAAAGGAACGTCTGGTAGTGAAATATTCTTATCAGTTATAGCCTTATCTGTATCAGCTATGCCAGAAGGTCTATCTTTAGCTCTTACCATGGCTCTAACAATAGGCTCAAATCGTATGAGTAAAAATAATGTTATTGTAAAAAAACTTAACTCTGTAGAAAGCCTAGGTAGTTGTACCGTCATAGCAACAGATAAAACAGGAACCCTTACTGTAAATGAGCAAACTGCTAAAAAAATAGTTTTGCCAGATAATAGTACTTTTGATATAGAAGGAACAGGATATAACGATAAAGGTAACGTAATTCCTTTAGAAAATGCTAATATAGAAGCCGCAAAATATATTAGTAAACTAGGAGTACTAAATAATGAAGCTAGTCTAAAAAAAGAAAAAGATGATTATGAATATTTTGGAGACTCCATTGATATAGCTTTTCTTGCTTTAGGACAAAAGATGCAAATTAATATTGATGATATAGAAATAACCAATCGTATAAATTATGAATCAGAAAATAAGTATTCAGCTGTTTTTTATAAAGAGAATGGAAATAATTACTGTACAGTCAAAGGCTCTTTAGAAAAAGTATTAGAATTTTGTACAACAATGAAAGGTAATAATAAAAACGAAAAGCTAGATATTGAAAAAATAAAAAAACAACATGAAGATTTAGCTAGCTCAGGTTATCGAGTTATTGCTTTAGCAGCAGGCAAAACTAAATCGGAAAAGCCAGAACATTTAACATTTGAAGGATTAGTTGCTTTTATAGATCCTGTAAGAGAAGAAGTAACAAAGTCTATAAATGACTGTAAAAAAGCTGGTATAAAAGTAATAATGATAACAGGAGATCATCCCTTAACTGCTTATTCTATCGCTAAAGACTTAGAATTAGTAGAAAACTATGATGAAGTTACATCTGGAAAAGAATTAGATGAATATTTCAAAAAAGGGAAAAAAGAATTTGATAAGTTTGTCAAATCCAAAAAAATCTTTACTAGAGTAACACCCTTAAATAAATTAGAAATTGTAGAGTCATATAAAAGACAAGGTGAATTTGTGGCAGTAACCGGTGATGGAGTAAATGATGCTCCAGCAATAAAATCAGCCAATATAGGTATAGCCATGGGCTCTGGAACAGATGTTGCGAAAGAAACATCTTCTATGATAATTTTAGATGACAATTTTAATTCGATTGTTCTAGGTATAAAAGAAGGACGAAATGCTTATAGTAACATTCGTAAAGTTAGTTATATGTTATTATCATGCGGTGTTGCTGAAGTATTATTCTTTTTACTAGCTATAATACTAGATATGCCAATGCCTTTAGTAGCTATCCAATTACTTTGGCTAAATATTGTAACAGACGGACTTCAAGACCTTGCTTTATCATTTGAAAAGTCAGAAGAAACTATTATGAATGAATCACCAAGAAATCCCAACGAAACATTATTTAATATGGAACTATTTAGTGAAGTACTTATTTCTGGACTATTCATTGGTATCATAGTATTTATAGTTTGGATTTATTTAATAAATAAATTAGATATGCCTGTAAATATTGCTAGAGGATACATTGTAACCTTAATGGTATTCATTCAAAATATGCATGTCCTAAATTGTCGTAGTGAAAAGTCTTCCATATTAAAAGTACCAATAAAATCAAATCCTTTAATAATATTTAGTATAGTATCAGCTATATTCTTACAAGTACTTTTCAGTGAAGTGCCATTCTTAAGCAAATTCTTACAAACAACCAGTATACCAATAACACATATGTTAATATTATTTGTTATTTCAACTACGATAATATTTATAATGGAAATATATAAATACTTAAAAAGAAAAAGTATTAAATAATAGAATGACCTTTAAAATCATTCTATTATTTTGAAAAAAGTTCTCAATAAAGTAAATAAAATGGTATAATAAAATAATCTAACTAATACTTATAAACAGGAGGTAATATTATGAACGAAAGACAGTCAGTATTAGAAATAAGTACAAAAGCATTTAATCATAATATTCAAGAAATAAAAAAATTAATAGGTCCAAAAAAAGAAATAATGTATGTTATGAAAGCCAACGGCTATGGTACTTATTTAAATAAAAATATAAATGTCATTAAAGACTTTAATATAATCGCCACTGCCATTGTAAAAGAAGCTGTTGAACTAAGACTTTCAGGCTTTAAAAATAAAATTTTTGTTTTAAATCAGCCATATGTAGAAGATATAGAAAATATCACTAATTATGATGTTACTATAGGTGTAGCTGATTTAAACTTTATTAAAGAACTATCTAAAAGAAAAGATAAGTTTACTATTCATCTAGAATTAGAAACAGGTATGGGTAGAACAGGAATATCTCTAACTGATTTGGACGAAGTCCTAGAATTCTTAAAAGAAACAAATAATATTGAAGTAGAAGGTGTATATACTCATCTTTCAGCTGCTGATACCGATGAAAAATTTACTAATAAACAAATGGAATTATTCAAAATTGGTGTTTCAAAAATAAAAGAATATTATAAGGACTTAAAATATATTCATGCCTCTGCTTCTAATGGTATTTTAAATATTGAAGATGATTTTTGTAATCTAGTAAGACCAGGTATTTTACTATATGGCTATCTTCCCTCAACTAAAATAAAAAAACAAATTAATTTAGAACCTGTTGCTAAACTAAAATCAAGAATTGCATTTATTAAAAAAATAGAAAAAGATACAAGTATTAGTTATGGAAGAACATTTATCTCAAATGATAAAATGACTATCGCTACAATTGGTATTGGCTATGCCGATGGTATAAGAAGAAATCTTTCAAATATTGGCAAAGTAATAATAGATGGTAAAAAGTCTAACATGGTAGGTACTATATGTATGGACTCGTTTATGGCTGATGTTACAAATATTGATAATGCCAAAGTTGGAGACTATGTTTATATCTGGGATAATGATAAAATAAAATTAGAAGACATAGCTAATCAATGTAATACAATTAGTTATGAAATATTATCGACAATTTCTAATCGTGTACCAAGAGTATTTGTTGATTAAATAAATATTATTTTTTTAGTAGGATGTGATGTAATATGGAACAAGAAAAAATAGGAAAATTTATAAAAAAACTTCGTAAAGAAAATAATCTTACACAAAAGGATTTAGCTGATAAATATGGAGTAACATATCAAGCTGTTAGTAAATGGGAAACAGGTAAGAATATTCCAGATATTAGTTTATTAAAAGAAATAAGTAAAGATTTTAATGTTAATATTGAAGACTTATTAGAAGGAAAAAAAACAAAAAAAGAAAAACCAAATATCAATAAAAAAATTCTTATTCTAATATTAATAGTAGTACTTATTTCTATTCCTCTAATTATTTATCATTATCATAGTAGTCATAATTTTTTCTTTAAAACCATAACATCAAATTGTTCAAGCTTTAAAATTACTGGAAGTATTGCTTATAATGACAAAAAGTCATCCATTTATATATCAAATATTAACTACTGTGCTGGAGAAGATAATACTGAATATAAAAAAATTGAATGTGTTTTATATGAAACAGTAAATAACAAAGATAGTAAAATAGGATCTTCTATATATAAAGAAAAAACACCAATACAATTAGAAGACTATTTAAAAGATGTACAATTTCATATTGATATTAACTCAAATACTTGTAAAAAATATAAAAATAATAGTCTTTATCTTCAAATAAAAGCAACTGATTCTAATAATAAAGTAACACTATATCAGGTACCATTAACAATGACTAGCAATTGCTAATTAATATTAAAAAAAGACCTATCTCATTATATAATTAATAAAGATAGGAGTGAAAAATGAATAAATTAAAAATTAATAATTCTTTAGCAGCTATAATTCTAGTTGCGGCACTATTTGCTGGTTGGAAAACTATGTTATTAGTAGTATTACTAATGTTAATATTCTGTGAATTGGATGATAAAATTAAAAATCTAGCAACAACAGTTATTGCTTTCTTCGTTGGTTTAACATTAATTTCAATGCTATGGACTTTAATTTATGATGGAGTAAACTTATTGTTAGATTCTATAGAAACTATCGTAAATATTCTAAATACTTATTTATCATCTGGCAGTAAAATTGACATTCTTAGTCTTCAGGGAAAATTTGTAAATCCAGTTAAACAATTACTAGAGATTGTGAGCTCAGGTGTTAGCTTCTTAATTACATTTACTAAGTTTGGATTTATTATTTCAATATTTACAGGTGCTGCCATGAAAAATAATGCCTTTACTAGAAAAGTTAATGAATACATTAACAAAGCGTTAGGTTTTATTAACGGTTATGGAGTAAATCAAGCTCCAGTAAATAACAACAATAACAATAATCAAAATGTTCAAAATTATCAAAATAATAATTTTTAAAAGCAAAATAAAAACGTTAGATTTCAATCTGAAATCTAACGTTTTTTTATTTTAATTATTTATTTAAATATTTCATTTCGCCCATTCTAGATGTAGGAACAAATCCAGCTTCAGCTTTAACTACATCTGGAATTCTATTTACGATTGCTGAACAAGTAAGTTCAACAGTTGATGGTCTAGTAATAACTAAATTAGTATTAGGTTCGCCTTCAATTGTCCAATCATTTCTATCACAATCTTCACTACCATATACTTTACCAATGCATTCAGTTTCTAAAATGATACCTTGTTTAGTAGTTGTAGTAACAACAGCACTCATACCTGTCGCAACACCAGCTTTAATATCCATTCCTAAAGTAGTAGAGTGAATATCTTGATCAGAATATTGTGGTACACATTTTTGTGTTTGACTAACTACATCTAAATGTAATTTATCACATAACCAACCATTAACATTCCACATATAACTTGGTGTGTATTTACCAGAATTAATAATTTCTTGACGTTCTTCATCACTCATCCTGTCAACACTAGCAACTTCTTTATCAAACTCTTCTGGAGTAAGTCCAGCACCATGAGCTTTTGCAAGAGCAATACCATAATCTTCTACATTGTAAGAAGAACTTCCTTTAATTTTTGTAATTCTTTGTGTAGTACCAGCTAAAGTACTAATTAAGTTACCCCAAAAGGCATCTTGATAACCAGAACCTGTAATAGTACAGTTATTTTCTTTAGCTAACTTATCAATTTCTAATGTTAAATTAGGATTAGAATTCATTGGATAAAAAGCCTCTTCACAAGTAGTAATTGCATTAACTCCATGTTTTGCACATAAAAGTAGGGCATCACGACAGTCAGCAAGTAAGCTCATAGTAGTTACAATACAAACATCAGCTTTTACTTCACTAAATAATGCATCAGCATCTTCTACAGAAGTAATTTTAACGCCAACATTTTCGCAACCTATAACTTCACTAATATCCTTTCCAATAACATTAGGATTAATGTCAACTGCGCCAACAATATCCCAACCATTTTCAAGTACATATCTCATAGTATATTTAGCCATTTTTCCACAGCCATATTGTATAACTTTCATTTTATCATCCTCCTAATCTTATCTTACCATAAATTAAAATATCTAATCAAAAAAACTATCCTAACTAGTCAGCTTTTGACAAATAAATAATAGTATGTTACAATAAATTTGCGTTGAAAAGGAAAAGTAAACAAAAAATTTATTCGAGTGAGTTAGGTATAGTGTGAACTAATAATAAAATTTTGTCGAAAGAACACCTTGGAGCAAACTACCGAAAAGAATATCTTAGTAGGCTAGTTCGGAAGGCAACCCGTTATCTTATTGCTAGGTTTGGTAGAACTAAAAAGAGATTATTGAAGTACAAGCCATAATATATTTAATGGCTTTTTTTAATAATAAATTAAGGTGGCACCGCGAAATACCCGATTTTCGTCCTTATTGTAGGATGATATCGGGTATTTTTATTTAAGGAAGTGATTATATGACAGAAGATAATAATAATAGCAATAATAAATTAATAAAATTAAAAATGAATTAACTTACTAGATATTTCGCAACAAGTATCTAAAAATATATTTGAGGAGAGAAAAAATATGGAAATTAAAAAAGTATATGATGATTATAAATCATTAATTGATAAAAAAATAACAGTACAAGGATGGATAAGAAAACATCGTAAACAAAAAGAGATAAGTTTTATTGAACTATCAGATGGAACTTGTTTTAAAAAATTACAAATAATATATGATAAATCATTGAAAGATTATGATAGTATTACTAAAATTCATTTTGCTTCAGCCATAAAGGTAACTGGTACTTTAAAGGTATCACCTAAAAAGGATCAAGTAGTAGAACTACATGCAAAAAAAATCGAACTACTAGCTGACTGTTCTGAAGATTATCCAATTCAACCTAAACACCATAGTAGAGAATTCTTACGTGAAGAAGCTTATCTAAGACCAAGAACAACTTTATTTCAAGCTGTATTTCGTATAAGAAGTGTAGCATCTATTGCGATACACAAATATTTTCAAGAACATGGCTACATTTATTTACAAGCTCCAATACTAACCACTAGTGACTGTGAAGGAGCAGGTGAAATGTTTCAAGTAACTACACAAGATTTAGAAGAAATTGCCAAAACTGGAAAAGTGGATTATGGAAAAGAGTATTTTCAAAAGAAAGTAGGACTAACCGTATCTGCTCAATTTGAAGCCGAAACATTTGCCCAAACATTTAGTAAAGTTTATACTTTCGGTCCAACATTTAGAGCTGATCCTTCTCATACACCATACCATGTAGCCGAGTTTTGGCAAATAGAACCAGAAGTAGCTTTCTGTGACTTAGAAGGAATAATGGATATAGCCGAAGAATTAATGAAGTATGTTATAAAGTATGTTCTAAAACACGCTAAAGACGAAATGGAGTATTTAGACGAATTCGTAGAAAAAGGTCTAATAAAAAAACTAACTAAAGTAACTAAAGAATCATTTAAAAGAGTAACTTATAAAGAATGTATAAAAATTCTACAAGAATCTAAACAGGATTTTGTTTTTAAAGCTGAGTATGGCTCTGATATTGCCAAAGAACATGAAAAATATTTAACTAAGTATTTTGACTGTCCATTATTTATAACACACTGGCCAAAAGAAATAAAAGCTTTCTACATGAAACATTTAGAAGATGGTACTGTAGCTGGTGCTGATTTAGAATTACCAGGAATAGGTGAAGTATTTGGTATGAGTCAAAGAGAAGATGATTATGATACTTTACTAAGAGAAATGGAAAATCGAGAAATGAAAATAGAAGATTATTCTTGGTACTTAAAATTAAGAAAATATGCAGGAGTAGAAAGTTCTGGATTTGGCATTGGTTTCGAAAGATTACTAATGTATTTAACTGGCATAGAAAACATAAAAGATGTAATTGCTTATCCTAGAAGTGTATCTAATTGTGAATTTTAACTTTAAATAATTATAAATTTTCTTTATAATGTATTTAGAGGTGACTAATTATGGAGTTAAAACAAGTAGGTGAAAAAACATATTACATTGAAAATAATACTAACATTGGTATTTATCTAGTAGATGATAAACATGTTTTCTTAATAGATACTGGTAATGATAAAGAAGCTGGTAAAAAAATATTAAAAATAGTAACAGAACAAGGTTGGGAAGTAGTAGGTATAATTTCTACTCACTCTAATGCTGACCATGTAGGTGGAAATAAAGTAATTCAAGAACGTACTAATTGTAAGATATATAGTTATGGTATTGAAAAATGTATTACCGAATATCCATTACTAGAGCCATCATTCTTATATGGTGCTTATCCATTTGAAACAATAAAAAATAAATTTTTAATGGCAAAACCATCTACTGTAACTGATATAGATAATAATTTACCAGCAGGCTTAGAGTACATTACATTAAAAGGACATTTCTTTGATATGATTGGAGTAAAAACATCTGATGACGTTATCTTTTTAGCTGACTCACTATTTAATGAGGAAACAATTACAAAGTATCATGTTTTCTTTATATATGATGTAGCAGAATACTTAAATACTCTAAATATGTTAAAAGACTTATCAGCTAAAGTATTTATAGCATCACACTGTAATGCCACAGATGACATAAGTAATTTAATAAAATTAAATGAAGAAAAAGTCCATGAAATAGCCGATTACATTTATAGTATTTGTAAAAATCCATCTACCTTTGAAGATGTTTTAAAAAATGTTTTTGACAACTACAACTTAGTAATGAATGCTACGCAATATGTCTTACTTTCAAGTACTGTAAAATCATATTTATCATATCTAAATGACTTAGGAAAAATAACTTATGAGTTTATTGATAACAAAATGTACTGGAAACAAATAGGAAAATAGTATGGAACATACAATGAAACTATATGCTGAAAATTTTAAGGATTTAGTACAAGATAAAAAAGTAAGAGAATATCGTCTTAATGACGCCAAAAGAAAATTAATAAAACAAGGTGACACAATTAGATTTCAAAAACTTCCTAATTACGATGAAGAAGTATTAACAGAAGTAACAAAGAAAGAAGAATTTCCAGACTGGTATTCTTGTTATCAAAAGTATTTTAATGAAGATTTTAAAGACACATACGAATCTGGTTGCGTAGTTTTTACAATCAAAGCTTTACAAAAAATAAAGAAATAGGTAGAAATACTTATTTCTTTTTCTATTTAATATAACAAAATTGTAAGGTTTAATTTTAAAGTTACCTGTTATAATATATCTGAAAGGATGATTAGCATGGACTACGTATTTAGTATCAAGACATCAATAATGTTTTTTCCAATAATTGCTTGTCTTTTTACCATACCCTATGTTTTAAAACAATATCATAAATATGGTTCAATTAACAAACTAAGAACTTTAATCGTTTATTCATTCATTTTATATATGATGACTATTTATTTTCTTGTAATATTACCATTACCAGATATTAGTGAAGTCGTTAATAATAAATTTGAATATAATTTAATTCCATTTTCTTTTATAAATGACATCATCAAAGAAACTTCATTTAATATAATGATTCCATCTACTTATTTAAAAGCTTTAACTGAACATTGTATCTATGTAGTAATATTTAATATTTTAATGACTGCTCCATTTGGTATGTATTTAAGATATTATTACAAAGCTAGTTTTAAAAAAGTAATCATATCTACTTTTTTATTAAGTTTGTTTTTTGAACTTACTCAATTAACGGGACTTTATTTTATTTATCCAAAACCATATCGCTTATTTGATGTTGATGATTTACTTTTAAATACAACCGGTGGAGTCCTAGGATATTTCCTATTTGGATTAATAGAAAAGTATTTACCATCTAGAGATAAAATAGATGAAGATTCTAAAGAAAAAGGTCAAGTAATTTCTGGATTAAGAAGATTAACTTATTTCTTCCTAGATTTATTTATATTTACTTTTTTCTATAGCCTAGTAAGCATATTTGTTAATAATAAATTAACTAAGTACATATGTCTAATAATTTATTATATCTTGATTCCATATTTAAAAAAAGGATACACTTTAGCTGGTAAATTCCTAAACATTAAAATAGTATCAGAAGATAAGCCATTATTTAGAATAAGTCTAAGAGCAATATTTATATACATTTATTATTATAAAATTATTTATATAATAACATTACCAACATTATTATTTGCGTACTTTAATTTACAAGTACTTATTAATTTATATTTAGCGGCATTATTTTTAGTTTTATTCTATATTATAAATGTCTTACATCTTTTAAAACACAAGACTATGTTTTATGATTCACTACTAAAAGTTAATTTAGAAAGTACTATTAAATGTAAATAAAGATAATCATATTTACAAGAATTGACATATTTAAAAAAATATCATATACTATGCATGTAGTAATTTAATTCGTCCATTCGCGTCTTACTACCATATAAACTTGTTAATAGTTTAGAGGAATAATGAAGAGCCTTAAGAATCTCCTCATGAATGGCAACAAACATGAAACAATTATTTTAGTGATTGTTATTTGTTGCGTGTTCATGAAAGGAGGTTCTTTTTCTTTACAATCACAAAAGAAAGGAAGATTATTATGAAACTATTTAAACAAGTATTAGAAAAAAACAAATCAATGATAATTTTATATTTATCTATTGGTATTTCAATGACATTTTTAGAATTATATTTAGTCACATATTATCAAAAAATATTAGATTCATTTCAGTATAAAACATTAACGTTAACGCCAATAATAATTTATGGAATCCTATTGGTAATAGAAACAATACTAGGTTACATAGACAACTATCCAGAACAAAAATTAAAAAATGGACTTTATCTAGATTTTAAATTACAGTCTTTAAGGAAAATGAAAACTATTGATTATTTAGAATATCAGAAACTTGGAACTGGTAATTTAATTCAAAAAATAGAAGAAGGAGCTACTGCCTCAACCGATGTTATAATGAATTATTATTTAAAGGTTTTTAGAAATTTATTACCAACAGCTTTTTTCAGTTTAATATTCATTTACCAAGTAAAAAAAGAATTAACAATTTTTATTTTAATAGGTTACATCTTTGTAATTGTAATTTCTAATTTAATTTTAAGAGGACTCTATAGCTTAAAAGAAAAAATATTAATAAATAGTGAATTCCTAAATAGACACCTAGTACGTGGTTTTATGGAATTGGTAGTTTTTAGAATTAATAAGAAATATGACATGGAAATAGAAATAACAGAAACTGGTATTAAAAATATTGTTAACAGTAAAGTTAAAATAAAACTAGTTCATGAGCTGTTTTTTTCCTCATTTGAACTTATCGTTTCCATTTTACAAGTCGTAATATTATTATATGCCATTTTAAAAGCAAATCTTACAGTGGGTGCTATTGTAACGGTAATTACTTTAATAGGTAAGTCTTATCAGCCAATTGCTATATTTAACGTAGAATATGTTGACTATAAACTAAATAAACTCGCCATAAAAAGATATATAGATTTTCTAAATATAAAAGATGATAATAATTTAACTACTGGTAAAAAGTTGAAAAAGTTTTCTCCTTCAGTTACTTTTAAACATGTTGCCTACAAGTATCCAGATTCTAAAAAAGTATTAATAAATAATCTAAATCTAAATATAAAAGCTGGAGAAAAACTTGCTATAGTAGGTGAAACTGGATCTGGAAAATCAACAATCATCAAATTAATAATAGGTCTTTTAAAAGATTATCAGGGAGAGATTTTAATATCTAATGAGAATATAGGTAATATAAATTTAAATGATTTATATGATCAAATAACTTATATATCACAAGAGTCACCTATATTTGATGGAACTCTTCGAGAAAATATAGTTTTTGATAAAAAAGTTTCAGATAAAGAAATATTAAAAGTTTTAAAACTAGTATCATTAGAAAAATTCTATCAACGTCTAGAAAAAGGTCTTGATACTGAACTTGGTGAAAAAGGAATTAAAATGTCAGGTGGAGAAAGACAGCGAGTTGCCCTTGCAAGACTCTTCTTTGAAAAGAGTAGTATCATAATTTTAGATGAAGCAACATCAGCTATGGATAATATTACTGAAAAAGAAGTAATGACTAATATAATGACTAACGCTAAAGATAAAACTCTAATAATAATTGCTCATCGTCTAGAAACTATAAAAAATGTTGACAAGATATTAGTCTTATCAAGTGGAGAAATAAAAGAAGAGGGAACTTATCAAGAGTTACTAAATAAAAAGAATTATTTCTACAACCTAGTAAACTCTAAAAAATAGTTCCATTTCGCAAAAACGATTTTTTTGCTTTTTACGAAATGAGTTAGTCAAACGTTAACAAAAATATAAACTTACACACTTTTCCGACATTTACTTATATTGTATTAATACTATTTTTATGATAAAATTAATACAAGATAATAAATAATAAAGAGGTGTATTATGAATAAAATAAAAAACATTATTAATACTTTAGTACTAGCATTTATAATTGCTACTACATTAGATGTAAATGCATTAACACAGGGAACGATAAAGGGTACAACAGATCCTGATAGTTATATAGTTACTGACAAAGCAACTCTAACCATAAACAAAGTCTCAAGTTCAGACACGTCTAAGTTTAATGCTTATAAAATTATTGATGTTTTCTATAACAAAACAACCAATGTTGTAACATATGAATTCACATCAGACTTTAAAACCTTTTTAGCTCAATCAGCACTTTATAAAACATTAACAGTTTCCGATTATTATAATTTAACATCTGGTGATATTACCTCAGGTTCAACGCAAACCACATCAACTCTAGATAAACTTGTTAGTAGTTATGCGACATACATGTATAGTTATAGTGTCAATGGTACTAGTATGTCTATTTCAGGGATAACAGCATCTGCAAACCTTGACGCCGGAGTATACCTTGTCTTACCAACATCAACACAAAGAGTATACTCTGTAATGGTTGGAAACTTAACTCCAAAGGCTGAAAATGATACATGGGTAATAAGTGATTTTACTATAAATGCTAAAGTAAGTGATGCCTCTGTTGTAAAATATATTGGCAAAGTAGGACAAACTGTAGGAAGTTACAGTTATGGTGATGAGGTTCCTTGTATTTTAGATGTAACACTTCCACAATTTCCAACTAATGCAAACGGAGTAGTAATATTATTAGGTGACGTAGTAGAGCCAATATTTGACTTACCAACATTTGACAAATTCACAGTAAAAATGGGAGATACAACTCTAACTACTAAATCAGATGGTACAGTAGTTGACAGTTCTGGCAATATAGTCGCAACTATTGAAATACCTAATACATATTGGACAAGACAGTTGGAGGCAAAAGTTGTAACACTAAACATTAATTATAAATATCTAACAAGTACAAAAGTAACAGTCTCCTATGGCCTAATTTTAAATAAATCAGCAAATGTTAGCACTACAGGAAATCAAAATACAGCTGGTCTTGTAATAAATAGGGATGTCTATGGTGAAAGTGCTAATGCAACAGGAAATGGTCCATACATTCCATATTATACATACACAACAATCTACACCTATGGTATAGATTTACTTGCCTATAAAAAGAACGACAAATCAAGCATCTTATCGGATATGACATTTGATGTTTATAAAGATTCAAGCCTAACTCAAAAACTTGGTACAATTACAACAGACTCATCCGGTAAAGGAACACTTGCTGGAGTAGCCGAAGGAACTTATTACATAAAAAATACTAAAACAAAATCAGGATATAGACTTGCTAATACAACAGCAATGAAAGTGAAAATAGCTGGCTCTGTTGCCTCTGATACAGATGGTTACTACAAAGTAGAAATAGAAGTGCCAACAGCAACTCTTTTACCAATTACTGGTGGATCAGGAACAATAATTTATACAGCTCTTGGTTTAATCATCATAGTTACCTCTATAACAGTATTTACAGTTTATACTAAAAAGCAAAAACAAATATAAAAACTTCATTTTTGAAGTTTTTTTTTAACTTTTCATAGGATTTTGTCGTTATTTTACGAATAATATAAAAAAGAACTATTATGTAGAACAAAAAAAATATATAATAATATAAAGAGAATAGGAGCTGAAATTATGGCCTACATAGAATTAAAAAACATTAGTAAAACTTATCAAATGGGCGAAGTTGAAATAAAAGCTTTAAGTGACGTTTCATTTGAGATTGAAAAGGGAGAATTAGTTTGTATTCTAGGACCATCTGGAGCTGGTAAAACTACTTGCTTAAATATTCTTGGTGGTATGGATAATGCAACATCGGGAAAATTAATTGTTGATGGTAGGGAAATAACTAAATTAAAAGGAAGACCTATGATTACTTATCGTCGTAATGACATTGGTTTTGTCTTTCAATTTTATAACCTAGTTCAAAACTTAACAGCTAAAGAAAATGTTGAATTAGCCGTTCAATTATGCAAAGACCATTTAAATCCAACAACTATCTTAAAAAAAGTTGGTTTAGGAAACCGATTGGATAATTTCCCATCACAATTATCCGGTGGTGAACAACAACATGTTGCGATAGCAAGAGCAATAGCGAAAAATCCAAAACTACTTTTATGTGATGAACCAACTGGGGCTCTAGATTATAAAACCGGTAAACAAATTTTAAAATTACTAGAAGATACCTGTCGAAAGGAACAAATGACTGTAATTATTATTACTCACAATGGAGCCATTGCGCCTATGGCCGATAAAATTATCAAATTTAAAAACGGTGGTGTACAAGAAGTTATTAAAAATGAAAAACCAACTCCAATAGAGGAGATTGAATGGTAATGAAAGTAGTAAAAAACAGATTAAAGACTAATAGTTATCGCAATATCAAAAAGTCCTTTCCAAGATTCTTATCATTATTAATAATGAGTCTTTTAGGAGTATTTGTTTATGCTGGACTTCAAGCAACATCACCTGATATGTTAAAGACCTTAGATAATTACTATGATAAATATAATACATATGACATTAAAGTAATTTCTACATTAGGATTAACAGATAATGACATAACTTCTTTAAAAAAAATATCCAATATCAAAGATATAGAAGGTATTAATTCTATAGATACACTTATAAAAATAAATAAAAAAGACCTTGTCTTAAATGTAACTTCACTTCCTAAAGACATAAATAAACTAAAAGTAATTTCAGGAAGACTACCAAGTAAAGAAAATGAAATAGTAATTGAAAATAATATGTTAAAAGAAAATAACCTTCATTTAGGCGACACAATTAATTTAGCTAATTCTAATTTTAATAACGAAGAAGCAAAAATAGTAGGTACCATTGAAAGTACTTTATATTTTAATAATGCCAGTACTTCACCTGGTCGTGGTAGTACAAATATTGGTACTGGTAAAATTAATTATTACTCATACATGTTAAAAGCTAATTATAACCAAGATTATTTAACTGGTATCTATCTAACTGTAAAAAATGCTAAAAAAGAAATAACATCAAGTGATGAATATGATACTTTAGTAAATGCAGCCAGTAAAAAAATAGAATCAATTAAGAAAACACAAGAAGAAAGTCGTTATAAAGAATTATATAATGATACTAGTTTAGAAATATCTAATAAAGAAAAAGAATCCCTAGAAATTTTAGCTAAAGTAAAAGGAGAACTTGATACTAACAAAGAAAAACTAGATAAAGCAAATAGCGAACTAATCCAAGCTAACAACAAATTACGTTCCACCAAAAATGAATTAAATCAAGCTAATTCAAGATTAATGGAAACTAAAACAAATCTCGATACTTGGAACAATAGTCTAAATCAGGCTAAATCAGAACTAGACAATAATAAAAATAACTATCAAAACACATTGAATAGATATGGTTTAACTGAGGGTAATTTACAACAAAGTATTAATGATACAAAACAAAAAATTAATGAAATAGAAACTTATATAGAAAACTTAGATAAGTCATCAGAAGAATATCAAATTTATAGTGCAAAGTTAGTGAGTTTAAAAGAACAATTATCATCTTTGGAACAACTAAATAGTACAAGCGTACTTCTTAAAAATAAAGAACAAGAATACAACAATAACCTAACATCTTACAATAATGCATATTCTTCTTATAATACCGGCCTAAAAGAATATCAAAATAATTTACAAAAATATAATTATTCATATAGTGTCTATCAGAAAAACTTAAATAATTATAATTTAAATCTAGAAGAATATAATAAAGCTATAAAAGAATATGAAGATAATGAAACAAAAGTAAAGGATGAAATAGCTAAGGCTAAAGAAAAGTTAGAAAGAATAACTTATCCAGTATGGTATATTTATAATCGCTATGATAATAGTACTTATGCTGACTACATAGATGATACAAATAGTATTAAAAATCTATCAAAACTATTTCCAGCTATCTTTTTTGCTGTTGCTGTTTTAGTAAGTTTAATTTCTATGAATCGTATGGTTGAAGAAGATCGTACTGAAATAGGTACATTAAAGTCACTTGGTTTTGAAAATAAACACATCATGCAAAAATATATAATTTTTTCATCTATCGCAACAATAATAGGTGGCTTGCTTGGTGCTGCTCTAGGCTTAGTAATATTACCAAATTTAATTTTTAATATTTATAAGCTTTTATTTACTTTACCAAAATTAAAACTAGGTCTAAATCTTATTACTACCTTAATTAGTTTTTTCCTAGTATTAATTTGCATTTCTGGAACGAGTATTCTAACTGTAAATAAAGTTTTAAAAGAAAAACCTGCTAATTTAATGCGACCAAAATCTCCAAAAAACGGTAAAAGAATATTATTAGAAAAAGTAAAATTTATTTGGAATAACATCAATTTTTCTAAAAAGATTACTATAAGAAACATTGCTCGTTACAAAAAAAGAGTAATAATAACGGTAACTGGCATTGCCGGATGTACAGCACTAATATTATGTGGCTTTGGTATTAGAGATTCTATTACTGATATTCCAAAAAGAAATTTTGATAATATCTTTAATTATGACGCTTTAGTATATATAAATAATCAAAAGAAAATAAAAGATGAAGCATTTGAAAACGACCAAATTAAAAACTTCGTCAAACTTCAGTCCTTATCTGCAAATGTAAAAGACACATCAGTCAATTTAATAATTTCTAATAATAACGAAGAACTATCTAAGTTCATTAATTTAATAGATGTAAAAACGAAAGAGAAAGTATCATTAAAAAATGATGAAGCAATTATCACTGATAAGTTATCTGAAATAACTGGTCTAAAGCAAGGCGATAAAATCGAAATATTGGATGCAGATAATAATATTTATAACTTAAAGATAACGGCCGTTGTCGAGAATTATTTTCAACATTATATTTTTATAAATAAAGATACTTATGAAAAAACCGGTAAGACATATAAACCAAATCTTGTACCACTTCAAACCAAAAAACTTAATGAAAAACAGGAAAAAAGCTTAACTAAACAACTATTTTCTACTGGTGAAATACTAAATGTTGTTTACAAAAGAGCTACTAAGGTAGAGGCTGCTAATAAATTAAAATCTTTAAATAGTGTAGTTGTAATTTTAATTGTTTTGGCTTCTATGTTATCATTTGTAGTTTTATATAATTTATCAAATATAAATATTAATGAAAGAAAAAGAGAAATCGCTACTCTAAAAGTATTAGGATTTTATAATAATGAAGTGGATAATTACATAACCAAAGAAAATATAATTTTAACACTACTTGGTATAGTAATTGGCTTAATATTTGGCTATTTCCTAACAAATGCTGTTGTATCAACTGTTGAAATAGAAAGTGCTAGATTTATACATCAAATAAAAGTAGCCAGTTACATATATTCCGTACTTTTATCAATAATGTTCACCGTAATTGTTAATATTATTACACATTTTAATCTTAAGAAAATAGACATGATTGAAAGCTTAAAAAGTGTAGAGTAGAAGTATAACTCATAATAATACTTTTTGAAATAATTACAAATCAAAATTTACTTTAATAAAAAAAGAACCATTTTTGACTATGTCATTTAATGATTCTTTTCTTTACTATACTTATCTATAATTAATTTAACTAAGTCATAAGCTGAATCTCTATTCATATACTTCTTTTGTTCTGTAATCATTTTTTCTTGTAAATTAACATCTTTAAGTAATTTTTCAGTATTTGTAATTATTTCTTCTTTACTATTACATTTTAAACTCATACCTCTTTCATAAAAAAAGTTAGTATTATAAGTTTCTATTCCTGGTATTGGAAATATATGTATTAAAGGCCTATTCATAACTGTAACTTCAGTTGAAGAAATACCACCTGGTTTAGATAATACTATATCAGCTGAATATATTAAATCATTGATATTATTAACAAATCCAAGGACAATTAAATTCTTATTATCTATTTTTCTAAGTTCTTCATACAATTCTTTATTAGAACCAGTTACAACAATTATTTTAACATTATCCTCTTTCAACAAATCACTAAGTACTTCATCAATTCTTCCAAATCCCATACTACCAAGCATAATTAAAATAACTTTTTCATCTTTTATATTAAATTCATTTCTAATATTTTTTGCCTTCTTAACAAATCTAGAAGAAATAGGAATACCAGTACTAATCAAAATTTCTTTATCTATTCCTTTATTTATAAATCTTTCTTCTAAACCTTTTTGAATTATAAAAAAGTCAGGCTTAGCTTCTTCAAAGAAAGGACAAGGTTCATAATCCGTTGCAACAGCAATAAAATTAATTTTTTTATATCCACGACTTTTATTTATAGCTGTTAGCGTTAAAGCTGGAAATAGGTGAGGTACTATAACTAAATCAAAATTATTATCTTGAATATATTTATATAAAGTTCTTTTATGTAATTTATTAACCAAGTAAACTGGACTCTTAATACCTGTATTACTATAAGCTTCACCAATTTTATAAACTCTTTTGAATATTTCCCCATCTTTACCTAACGTAGATAAGTATATCTTAGAAGATAAATCTTTTGCTTTACTATCAACAATATCAAAAAAGTCTCTAAACTCACATTCAATGTTATTATCTTTTAATTCTTCCTCAATATAATGACCACAAGCATTATGCCCACCACCTGTACTACACGATAAAATTAATACTTTCATTTATTCACCCTTAATACTTATATAAGCCCTTTCTCTTAAGTCTTCAATTTGATCAGTTAAATCTAAATCTAAATTTGGATAAATAGGATCTAAAATAGTTGCTTCTATACAATCCTTTTTTTTATATAATCTATATATACCATAAGGCTTTACAAATGTAAATCTTATTGGCTGAATAGGAACATTAGCGCTAGCTGCAATTTTAAAGGCACCGTACTTAAAATTTCTAACTTTATCATAGTATGGCCATAATGATCCTTCTGGATACATTTGTAATATTTTTTTGTGTTTTAATGCTGAATCAATCTGTTCATAAAAATCTTTCTTCTTTTCTTTTTCTTTAGGTATAGGAAATGCGTGTAATAATCTAATTAAATGTCTAATAACTGGTATTTTAAAATTTGTATCAATTGTAGGGTAGTAAACGCTTTTAGGATAATAAATTAGTCCAATAAAAGTACAATCCATTGGATGAATATGATTAGAAACAGATACAAATCCGGTATTTTTTACTAACTTATTACGACCTTTAACTTTATATCCAAAGAAAATTCTATTAAAAACAAAAAGAATTAATCCAATTGGTATTAAAGCTAAAGTAGAAAAGAAATTAAAAATAAAAGAAGTTGTAATATATTTATAATTATCTTTTATTTCAAAATGTAATGGTTCCCATAAATGATATACATGCTCATCTCCAACCAAGTTTTTATAGTCATACTTCTTCATACTTCCACCTGTTCTAAAATTATACCATAAAGAAAAATAAATTCAAAATAATATAACCAACATAAAAAAATAAAATGTATATACAAATAATGTATCATATGATACAATGAGTTTGGATAACATAAAAAGAAGGTGATATGTTGCCAACAACAACGAAAATAACAAAAGAAATGATTCTAAATACAGCCTTTGAAATTGCTAGAGAAAAAGGATTTGAAAAAATAAGCAATAGAGAACTGGCTAAGAGAATGAATTGTTCAATTAGACCAATTTACTATCAATTTAAAAATGTTGAAGAATTAAATAAAGAATTATATAAGAAAATAGAAAGCTATTTTTATGAATTTCTAATGAATAATATGATTAAGGATGTACCTTTGTACAAACAAATTGGTATTAACTATATAAAATTCGCAATAGCTGAAAATAATCTTTTTAAATTTCTATTTATGACAGAAACAAAAGGCGAGCCCTCATCATTTGTTAGAGCAGATGAAAAGGGTTTTGAAGAAGTAGTAAAAGCGATAAAAATAAGTACAAAATTATCTGATAAAGATATTAAAAATTTCCATATAAAGATGTGGATATTTGCCCATGGTATTGCCACTCTTTCCGCAACAAAAAGTGTAAAGTTTACTGATGAACAAATACAAGATTTATTATCACAAGAGTTTCAAGCACTAATGCTTCTAAAAGAAAATCCAAACAATAAATGGATATTAAAAAATAGTGATGAATGGAAAAAATAATGACAAAAGGAGACTAATATGAAAAGTATAATATCAGTAAGAAATTTAACTAAAAAATATAAAGAACTAACTGCTATTGATGATTTATCATTTGATGTTTATGAGGGAGAAATATTAGGCCTACTTGGACCAAATGGTTCTGGTAAATCAACAACAATTAACTGTCTACTATCACTGCTTAACTTTCAACATGGCAGTATAAAAATATTAGGTAAAGAAATGACACCAGAGTCATATGACATAAAATCTAAAATAGGAGTAGTTTTTCAAGAAATAGCTGTTTTTGAAGAGTTAACAGTATACGAAAACATTGACTATTTCTGTGGACTATATATTAAGGATAAAGAAACAAGAAAAAAATATGTAGAAGACGCCATCAATTTAGTTGGACTCGAATCATATAAAAAATTCTATCCAAAACAACTATCAGGTGGTCTATTGAGACGACTTAATATAGCTTGCGGTGTAGCCCATAAACCAAAAATAATAATTTTAGATGAACCAACAGTAGCAGTAGATCCACAAAGTAGAAATAATATCTTAGATGGCATAAAAAAACTAAGAGACGATGGAGCAACAATTCTATATACCACTCATTACATGGAAGAAGTAGAAATATTATGTGATAGAATAATTATTCTAGATAAAGGTAAAATTATAGCTCAAGGTACAAATGAAGAACTAAAAGACTTAGCTAAAATAGAAGAAAAAATAACTGTAGAAGTAGACAGTATAAGTGCTGAAATATTAGAAAAGATAAAAGAGTTCAAAACAGTAGAAGAGGTGAGTTTAAATAAAAATACCATTCTAGTAACCTATAAAAAAGGCAACAACAATCTAAAAAAATTAATTGACTTTTTAGAAGAAAATAAAATAACTTACAATAAAATATTTTCTGAAAGACCAACTTTAAATGATGTATTCCTAGAATTAACTGGAAAGGAACTAAGAGACTAATGTTTTTACATAATTTCAAATATTCTCTAAAAACACTTTTTCGAAACAAAACACTTATATTTTGGACTTTTGCTTTTCCCATTATTTTAGGAACACTATTTAATTTAGCTTTTAAAGATATTGAAAAAAATGAAATGTTAGAAATTATCGACATAGCTGTAGTTGATAATTCTGAATTTGAAAATAATACCTACTTCAAAGAAAGTCTAAAAACACTTTCTGATAAATCTAATGAAAACCAACTATTTAACATCAAATATACAAATCTAAAAAAATCAAAAGAATTACTAGATAAAAAGAAAATAACTGCTTACTTGTTATTTCAAAATAATGATGTAAAAATAGTTGTAAACAAAAAAGGTATAAATGAAACCATTACTAGATTTGTAGTAGATGATATAACTAGTCAACAAGAAATGATCACATCTCTTACTACTGACAAAGTATCATTCTATTACAAAACTGGAAAAATAGACTTTGACTATCAAAAAGTATATAAAGATGCTATTAACTTAGTTAATCAAAATAATATAAAACTAAATAATATTTCTAATTCTAATTTAAGTTACACCATGATTGAATATTACACATTACTTGCTATGGCCTGTCTTTATGGTGCTATGATATCAATATTCATCACTAATAAAAACTCAGCCAATATTACAAGTGCTGGTAAAAGAATAACTATCTCACCAGTACATAAAAAGACTATGTTACTAAGTAGTTTCTTAGCTAGTTATATTGTTCAAATGATAGGTATACTAGTTATCTTTTTATACACCATATTTGTTTTAAAAGTAGACTATGGTAATAACATACCTCTTGTAATCTTACTTTTATCCATAGGTTCTCTTGCCGGACTAACCCTAGGTATTGCCATTGGTACACTTTTAAAAGCTAGTGAAACAACTAAAACAGGTATCTTAATTGCTATAACTATGTTTTTCTCATTCCTATCTGGTATGATGGGTATCACTATGAAATATGTTATAGATACTAATGTTCCAATATTAAACTTAGTAAATCCAGCAGCTATGATTACCGATGGATTCTATTCATTATACTATTATGATACTTTAAATAGATTTTATTTTAACATAATAAGTCTTATTGTATTTTCTATCATTATGTTAGCAATTTCTTATCAAGGATTAAGGAGAGAAAAATATGACAGTATTTAATACATTTTGGAAAGTTATAAATAAATACAAAGGTACCATAATTTTATTTACTGTTATGTTAATAGCCTTTGGTGGAATAAATACAACAACAAGTAACAATAGCCTTGATTTTACTAATAATAAACCAGATATCGTAATTATAAATAATGATCAAAATAAAGGATTAACTAAAAACTTAATTGCCTATCTAAAAGAAAATACTAATGTAAAAGATATCAAAGACGAAGAAGAAATTGATGATGCCTTATTCTATCGTCAAGTAAATTATATTATCTATATACCTAAAAATTATAGAAATGATATCTTATCTGGAATAAATCCTAAAATAGATATAAAAACAACAGATGACTACGATTCGTCCTTAGCTGAGATGATCCTAAAAAGATATTTAAAAACACAAGAAGTATATTCTAAAACTACATCTAATGAACAAGAACTAATAGAAAAAATAAATACTAATTTAAAAACTAAATCAGAAGTTTCAATAACATCAACTGTAAATACCGATAAAACATCTAAAGTATCAGGATATTATAACTTTGCTAGTTATAGTATTATGTATACCATAATATTTATCATTTGTATGGTTCTAGCAAGTTTTAATGAAAAAACAATTAAGAAAAGAACTATCATAAGTAGTATGAATTATAAGACTCATAATAAATTAATTTTAAAAGCCAGTTTTCTATATTCTATTATTGTCTGGCTACTATTTATGATTTTAGGAATAATTCTTTTCCCAGACACAGTTATTTCATTAAGAGGATTAATATATACCATAAACGCTTTTATATTTACATTTGCCTCTCTTACTTTAGCACTTCTAATTTCTAGTCTTTCTAGTAATAAAAGCGCTATAACTGGAATCGCTAATGTAGTATGTCTTGGTTCAGCATTCTTATGTGGAGCTTTTATTCCATCAACTTGGCTCCCAGAAACAGTAATTAAAATATCACGCATTTTTCCAACTTATTGGTATGTAAATTCTAATGATTTATTATCTAGTCTAGAAAAAATAAACTTAAATAGCTTGGAACCAATAATCATTAATATGTTAGTAGTACTATTATTTTCACTTATCTTTATAGTTCTAACCAATATCATTTCTAAAAAGAAGCAAATAGTAGAATAATATAAGAGTTTTACAATGATATAAACAGTATTTTTAAAATTAACATAAGTTTTAATGATAGAAAAAAATTATTCAATCACAATAAAAATGTAGTTTCAATTGACTTTAGTTCAAAAAAGAACAACAAATAAATTACAAAGATCAAGAGCTATTGTGATATTAAATTTAAATATGATAAAAACAGTTAATATAAAATTTGATATGCTTATCATTATAAAAATACACTGAGAATAGAAAATCTATTCTTTTTATTTTATGAATGGAAAGAAAAGAATATTTGGAAAGTAATAAAAACAATAGTATAATATATTAAAGGAGGAGTACTATGCTTAAAAAGAGCAAGAGTAAGACAATTGTAATTGCATCAATACTTGGTGTCATATTGATTGCAACAATTTCAATCTTACTCTGGTTTTTTAACCGCAAATTTGATGTTACATTTGATTTAAATAATGGTGCAAAAGAAGAAACTATACAAGTTAAATATAATAATTTGCTAAATCAAAAAGACATTAAAGGTAAAGAGGACTTAGGAGAGGCTTTTATTGATTGGTATGAAGTTATTGAAGTAAAAAACGGAAAAGATGTTTTAGCAAAAGATCCGTTCAACTTTAAAACAAAAATTACTAAGAATGTCAAATTAAAAGCCACATATAGTGAGACCGTAGAAACTATCACTATTACTTTTGATTCAAACGGAGGAAGTAAAGTAGAACCCGTTACAATCAATAAAGGAGTAGAGCTATCTTTACCAGAAAACCCTACAAAAGACGGATTTAAATTTATTACTTGGGAAGACAAAAATGGAACACCAATTTACAACAATGTATTATTATCAGAAGACACTACTTTATATGCAAGATGGGAAGAGGAAAATAATAAAGAGGAAAAAAACACAGAAAATGGCAAAAAAGAAGAGCCAAAAAATACTAAATACTATTGTGATACTGGCTATACACTAACTGGAACAAAATGTACTAAAACAGAAAAAGAAAAGGCAAAATTTACTTGCCCACAAGGATATAAAGCTGGAGCTTATGAAGATGAATATTGCACAGACACTGACTATCCAGAAAGTGAATTAGCTTGTAAATCTCAACATGGCTATAGTGAAAATGAATCGGTACTTGATGAAGAAAATATGAAATGCTACTATAGAAAAGTAACATCATATCCAGCTAATATAACACGCTGTGATATGTCACAGGGACATCATTATTACAATGGTAGCTGTTACTATGCTGTATTTTCCGCTGAATATATTCGAGTTTGTAATAATGGAACTTTAACTGAAAATGGAGAATGTCTATCAAAAATCAAGAAACACTACTATTGTGATGATGGCTATACTCAAAAAGATAAAACTTGCATCAAAACAATAACAGTCAATGCCAAAAAAAGATAAATAAGTATTTACCAAATTGAAAATTTAACCGCATCAACATCTGATGCGGCTTTTTAATATTAATAAGAAAAATAAGAATTAAGATATTTGGAAATTACTTCTATCGCAGAGAAAATAATTTATAATATATCTAATAAGGACATCAACTTTTATTTAGATAAATATCGATTATAATATGAATAGATGATATAATTACAATTACAAGGATGTGAAAATATGGATATAGAAAAATACAATATGTTACAAAGAAACTATACCAAGAAAAATAAAAAAATAAATTTAGTATCATTACTTATTATTTCAATAATTGAATTAATAAGTATAATAATTTTAATTATGAAAAAGTCTTCAATAGAACTTATCATAACTACAATAATAATTGAATTAATAGTACTGTTATTAGTCCTAGTTATAATAAAGATTACTTTGTTTTCAAATGATAAAAAAGAAATTTATGAATTATACAAAAAAATAAAAGAAGAACTAGTATTAAAAGTTTTAAAAAAACATTTTACGAATATAACGTATAACCAGTCAAAAGGATTGACAGAATCTTTTATTCGGAAAGAAGGATTAATGTCAACCGGAGATATATATTCATCTAATGATAGTATTTCTGGTACATATAAAAATATAAACTTTTGTCAGTCTGATATAAATATCGAAGAGGAAAAAGAAGAAAAAGATGATGAGGGAAATGTCACAACATATTATGAGACAGTATTTAGAGGAAGATGGCTTGTCTTTGATTTTAACAAGGAATTTAAGTCAAATTTAATTGTTGAATCTGGAGCTTTCCCAAATCTTGTATATGGACAAGAATATATGGATATAGAAACAGAAGATGTTGAATTTAACAATAGTTTTAATATATATGCCCAAAATGAGCATGAAGCCTTTTATATTTTAACGCCAAGTTTTATGGAAAAACTAAAAAAAATAGACAAAAAAATACAAAGTGCGGGAATTAGATTTTTATTTAATAATAATAAATTACATATAGGAATTAATAACTCTGATGATGCCTTTGAGTTTGATGAATTAAAAGAAATAAATGAGCAGGAAATAGAAACTAATATGGAAAATGATATAAGATTAATAATGGATTTAATTGATGAATTAGACCTAACCAATGATTTATTTAAAAAATAACAATATAATATGACTATAAACTAATCAAGGAGACACAAATGAAAAATAAAAATACAATCATGAAAATATTGTTTGTCATAATAAATATTTTAATATATTTTTACTTAGTGTTTTATGAAAGAAATCAATATATATATGGCATGTCCTATTTAAAATGTGCTCTATTTATGATGTTAACAGCACTTTGTATTTATGTATTTGGACTAATTGAAAATAAAGAAAAGTCGTACAAAGAAAATATTATAATCTACATCATTCTATTTATGATACTTCTAACAAGTTTTACTTTTGTCATTGCCAGAGTTGACTTACATTTTTATAACTGGTTCTTTCCAGGACAATATCATCCATTTCATACTATAATGCATCAATTTCAAATTGCTAGTCTAAAAACATTTCTAAAAAATATCATTGGTAACATGTTTATGCTTATGCCTTTATCGTTTCTTCTAATGTTAAAAGATAATAAATATAAAGGTATTTTAAAACAAACACAAATTGTCTTGCCAATAATAATCTTAATAGAAGTACTTCAAGGATTTACTCATACTGGAGTATTTGATATTGATGATATCATCCTAAATTATTTAGGTGTAGTTATCTTTGTTATTATTTTAGGAAAAACAAAATTAATAGATAAAATTAAACCAATTTTTTATAAAGACTTTAAGTTAAAAAATAAAACAAAAAATATTATACTTTCTATATCCCTAATACTACTAATGATATTTGTAATATCTACATTATTAAAAATATAAAACTATTAAAAACAAAATGTTAAGAATAATTGCGTAAGTTCCAACGTTTATTGGTAGAGTTTGACTTAAGTATTTGTTATGATTTTTCATGAAAAGGAGAGATGAATATGAATTTAGGACAAAAAATTGCAAGTCTGCGAAAAAAAAATAACCTTTCACAAGAAGAATTAGCTGAACGCATTGGTGTAACAAGACAAACTATATCAAAATGGGAACTTGAAGAAACAACGCCAGATATTAATCAAGCTAAAATACTTTCCAAAACTTTTAATGTCAGTTTGGATGAATTAGTAAATAATGATGTTAGTAGTATTTTAGTAGAAAAAGTTAGTAACACTGAAAAATTAGCTGGAATAATAATAAAAATATTAAAAGTACTTGGAATAGGTCTATTAGTATTATTTATTATTAATATACTAGTCTTGATTCTCTTTAATGTTCACAATGTGAGTTTACAAGATAATGATATAGTAGGAAAATATTCTATAACTTGTAAATTAGATGATGAAGAATATTTATATGAAGTAGAGTACAATAAAAACTATCAAGCAATTAACGCCGGTGGAGACGCTTGGATTTCAAATCATATAGATGTTACAAATTATGAAGATGCTAATCAAATAATAGCCCATATAGAAGACTACTTTAAAGATCATAATGGCTCTTGCCTTAAAGAAGAAAGCAATAGTAAAAGATAAATATATAAAGATAAAATGCAAAGCATCAAAAGATGTTTGCATTTTTTTATTTATAAATTTGCCAAAAGTAAAAACTTGTCACGTTAAAATTAAGTGATTTCTTATTAAATTGTAAATAATATTTATACATGCTATAATTAGCTTAAAAGTAGGTGAGAAAATGAAAGAAAAATTAAAATATTCCTTGGTAGCAATTTCAATATGTTATTCAGCGGTTATATTATTACTAATGTTTATTAGTTTTAATAATTCTACTAATGTCTTAAAATTAAGTGATAATAAAGAAAGTTTAGCTAAACTCGAAGTATTAAAGAATGATTTATCAATTGTAAAAAACAAAAGTTGTGTAAATTCAATCAACAGCTTAATTGAATATTATGAAAAAACTTCATATACTGGTGAAGTTAATTTAAAAGAACGTTTTAACAGCTATGATTCATCCCTAAATTATATAGAACCAATAAAAAAGAATTGTAATATTAATAATGAACAAATTAAAAATAATAATCTAGATATAGAACTATTAACATCATCAACACAATTAGATGAAGAACTTATAAAATATTATTTTCAGTATGAAATGAAATTGCCAGATGAATTTAATAGAACAATTATTGAACCTGAAATGACTAATGTGCATTATAGAATAAATAGAAAAATTTTATTAGAAGTAATTTCTAAATTTATAGATTTATCAAAAGAAGGTGAAGTATAGTGAAAAAAGAAAAAACATATATATATTTATATTATTTATGCTTTATATTATCAATAATTATTTATATAATACCTTATCAGTTTATAGTAATCTTCTCACCAGATACATCTAATCTAACAATTAGAAGTCTATTCAACACTGCTGTACTTTTAATTAATTTAATTTTAGTAATTCTATTTTCAGTTTATCTAAAAAAGAAAAAGTTTACACCTGGAAATATCATTATGCCAATAACATACATAGTATTTTGGATAGTAATTATAACAGTATGCTTTTTATTTAATAGTCGCTTAGTTATTCCTAATTTACAATTTAATTATTATACTAAATATATCTACATTGGCTATTTAATATTAAATGTTTATTCCATATTATGTTTCAAAAATAAAAAGAAATAATATATTTGTACCAGAAGAAATTGGCTGAAACACAAAAATTTACAGGTACTTATCGTCTTTATAAATAACCTTTGACTTAAGAATATTATCAATATATTCATTCATGCTACAATAGTATTTAGGATGCTGAAACTCATATATAACTAAATGGCCAAGTACATCTTCATCTATTTTATTTCCATGACTCTCGTTAGATTTTATATGTTTTCCCCTTTGATATTCTACAGCTTCTTTATAAGTATTAAATTTATGAATTCCATAATTATTAGAGTCAGCATGTTCAAAGTAACAGTATTTATCATCTGTTTTATCTTTATAAATTAAATATGTATGTGTTGTATAATTATTATCCTCCTCAAATAAAAACCAAATAAATAGCGTTTTAAATTCATAACCAGCTTTGCTAAACCAATCTCTTTCTAACTCAACCTGATCCCAACAAGTACCATAGCCAGTTTTTAAAAATCTTTCAATATCATTTAGTGCATACTTAGTTTGACAAGCAACCTGAAATTCAGAATTAGTATCAGCTTCCCAATCATCATATATTTTATTATCTGTACCAAATATACCATATTTTATATATTCGTCCATAAAAACTAATAATTCATTTGGTGTTTTAACTTTACTATAAGCAAGTTTTCTTTCTTCATATGTCACTAATATCAACCTCCAATTTTATTATAACATATTGCTATATATGTTTTTAATAAAGTATTAGCTTTTTCGTATATGAAAAATACACTTTAAAATTGCTTAAATAAATTAGAACCAAAATATAGAAAATAATAAAAAAATAGTACAATTAAAACAACATTATATTGAATTAATATTATCACTAGATTTAAAACTGCAATCATAAAATATTTTTCAACGATAATATTGAAATGGAAAAAAATTTATGAAAAAATTAAAAACGTACTCGAAAAACTACAAAACTATGAAATCAGGCTTTTATTTAAAGGTAATAAATTACATATAGGACTTAATGGCTCTGATGATACTTTTGAAATTTCAGAATTAGAAGAAATAAGCGAAGAAAAGTTAAAAACTACTATGGAAAGTGATATAAAATGAATTATAGATTTTATAGATGAATTAGACTTAACTAATGACTTGTTTAAAAGACGGTGATTTCAAACAAGCACTATTTATTATTTTAAAAATAATGATATAATAAATTTAGAAATTAATATTCAAGGAGACACAAATGGAAAATAAAAAAATAGGCATCATCTTTGCCATGAAGGAAGAACTTGATGCTTTAAAAGAATATCTCACAGTAACTAATGAGTATGAAATATTTGAATTAAAGTTTTATGAAGGAACTATAAATAATGTTAAATGTATTTTAGTTGAATCTGGAATTGGCAAAGTAAATGCCGCTAGAACAACCCAAATATTAATTGATAATATGCAAGTAGATTATATTTTTAATATTGGAGTAGCCGGTGGAGTAGATTCAAATTTAAATGTTTTAGATATTGTAGTTGCTGATAAATTAGTTCAACATGATTTTGATATAACTGCTTTTAATCATGAAAAAGGATATATTCCAAATGTTGGTACCTATATAAACTGTGATGAATACTTATTAAAAGTTGTAGAAGAAACTATGAAAGATTCATCAGTAAAAGTAGGTACAATAGCATCAGGTGATATTTTTTGTACGGATATTAATATGAGTACAAAAATAAATAAGAAGTTTAATGCCTTAGCTGTTGAAATGGAAGGAGCAAGTATTGCTCAAGTATGTTTCTTAAGTCATATACCATTTTTAGTTATTAGAAGTATTTCTGATATTCCAGGTAATAATAACACCATGGTATATGAAGAATTTTTGGACAAAAGTTCTAAAAAAATTGCCAAGTTGATGAACGAAGTATTAAAAAATATAGAATTAAATTAATTAGTTTAAAAATAATTTAACTATTAATTAAAAGGAAAAAATCAATATGGAAATAAAAGTTGTTGAAACAAAAGAAAAATTAAAAGAAGTATTTGTATTTTTATCAAGACTATTTTTTGAAGATGCAAAAGAATACAATGAACACTATTATACAATGTCCGAAAGATTTACAGAAATGTCTCATCAATTTGAAAAAGATTTATAACAAAGGGAGTCAAAATGAAAAATAAATCCTTTCAACTATGCATAGAAAAATTTTTCTTTCAAATATCTTAGTAATTATTTTCGTAATTTTTATGATATAATAAAAAAATTTTAAATTTGCTTTATAAAATGAAATGGTAGGTGACAAATATTGTGAAAAAAATTTATATAATAACAGGAGCAAATGGTTTTTTAGGAAATAATATTATAAGGAAATTGGAACTGGAAACAGATACAGAAATCAGAGCCTTTGTATTAAATGGTGATTCTATAAAATCACTACAGAATTTGAGATGTAAAATATACTATGGCGATGTAACCAACAAAGATTCTTTATCATCAGTTTTCGAAAATACTGATGGAAAAGAAGTATTTGTAATTCATTGTGCTGGGGTCGTATATATAAAATCAAAATATAATCCCGTTGTTTATAATGTTAATGTCATTGGTACTAAAAACATAGTGGAAAAGGTTTTAGAATCAAATGCAAAACTTATCTATATTAGTAGTGTGCATGCAATTCCAGAGAAACCTAATTATGACATAATAACAGAAATAACTAATTTTAATCCTGACAATGTTCATGGATTATATGCCAAAACAAAAGCGGAAGCAGCAAAGTATGTAATGGATGCTGTTAAAGCTAAAGATTTGAATGCGTGTATTATTCATCCTTCTGGAATTATAGGCCCAAATGATTTTGGAAATAGTCATTTAACACAATTAATAAAAGAAGTAATAAATGGCAAATTGTTTGCTTGTGTAAAGGGTGGATATGATTTTGTTGACGTTAGAGATGTAGTAGCTGGAGTTATTAATGCTTGTAAAACAGATAGTAAAGGTGAATGCTATATCTTATCTAACAAATATATAACAATCAAGGAATTATGTGATTTGATTTGCGAAGTCCAAGGGAGAAAAAAAATTAAAATAGTATTACCGATAAGCATTGCAAAATTAGCAGCACCTTTATTTGAAATGTATTACAATTTAAAAAAACAAACCCCACTTTTTACAAAGTATTCATTATATACTTTATCATCTAATGCTAATTTTAGTAATGAAAAAGCCAAACAATGTTTAGATTTTAAAAACAGAAGTATGAAAGATACAATAAAAGATACTGTTGATTGGATAAATAAAAACGAAAATAAATAAACAATAATTTTATTAAAAGACTTGGTGTAGAAAATGTATAAACTGGTATTCTCAGGGTATTTCCCAATACTAGATACTATGGCGAAAAAATAGAGGAAAAATCTAATAGAATGCCAAATAATATATATCAAAGACAATGTCTATAACCAATATAATAAATAATACTACTACTAAAGTAATATTATTATTTTCTAAATTGAAACTTCAACCGCATCCTTTCCCTTTCTGGTGCGGCTTTTTGATAAAATAAAAGGAAGAAAAAGAATAATATTAAATAAAATAGCATCAGTACTTATACTGTTATTATCAATAGTAATGTTACTTAGAGGATTAAGTACTTTAGGTATAAATTATAATATATTATTTAATGGCTATGGAAATTATACTGCTTCAACTATTTATAAGGATTATCAGGAAGTAAAAATAAATTTATCTTATGGAAGTTATGATGACATAATAGTTTAAAAGGTAAAAAGGTTAAATTAATTATTAATGTTCCTAAAAAATATTTAACTGGATGTAACAATGTTATAATGATAAATGAATTTAATATAAAGAAGGAACTTAACGTAGGAGAAAATATCATAGAATTTACTCCAGATAAAGTAGGAACATATTCCATAAATTGTTGGATGAATATGATTACAAATAATATTAAAGTTATAGATAATGAAAAATATTTTGAGGTGAGAGAGTGAAAAAAACAATTTTAAAAATAGGTGGTATGACTTGTAGTGCTTGTTCATCAAGCTTAGAAAAATATCTTCTAAAACAAAAAGGTATAAATGATGCCATCGTAAACTTAGTCATGTCTTCAGCAAGTATAAGTTATGAAGACAATCTTACTATAGATGACTTAAATAGATTTGTCAGTGAGGCAGGATTTAAATCATTAGGAGTTTATGATGAAAAAGAAAATAGTGATACCAATCAAAACTTTTATTTCATAATTAATGGATTACTAGCATTATTAGTTTTATATATTTCAATGGCACATATGATACACTTACCTATAATACCTTTTTTAAATATGATAAATTATCCAGTTAATTACTCACTATGTTTATTTATATTTAGTTTATATTTCATATATTTTGGAAGAAGTATCATCATTAATGGTATCAAAAATATTATATATAAATCGCCTAATATGGATACATTAGTTACATTAGGCGTTATTTCAAGCTTTATATTTAGTACGTTTAATATGATTATGATATTAAAAGGAAATAATGAATATGTAGAAAACTTATATTTTGAAAGTGTTTGTATTATTCTTTATTTAATTAAGTTTGGTAGATATATAGATGGTATTAGTAAAGAAAAAACTAAGGACGCTATAAAAGGATTAGTAACTATTACTCCAAAATCAGCAATATTATTTACTAATAATAAGGAACAAGAAGTATCTATTGATGAAGTAAAAAAAGGAGATATTTTAATTGTTAAACCAGGAAATAGATTTGCAGTTGATGGAACTATAGTAAAGGGAACTTCGCATGTAGATGAGTCATTCATAACTGGTGAATCAATACCAGTAAAAAAAGATGTAAATGATAAAGTGGTTGCTGGATCTATAAATTTAGATGGAGAAGTTTTGTACAAAGCAGAAAATATAGGTAAAGATTCAACAATATCAGAAATAGTAAGATTAGTAGTTGAAGCTACAAATACCAAAGCACCAATCGCAAGAATTGCTGATAAAGTAAGTGGAGTATTTGTTCCAATTGTTATGATTTTAGCTGCTATAACATTTATTGTACATTTAATATTAGGATTTAGTTTCAATGAATCAATTGTTTATTTTGTAACCGTACTTGTTTGTGCATGTCCTTGTGCCTTAGGCCTTGCTACACCACTTGCAATAGTAGTAAGTGAAGGATTATGTGCTAAAAACGGAATATTAGTAAAAAAGTCTGAAATACTTGAAAATACAAACAAAATTGATGTAATAGTTTTTGATAAAACAGGCACACTAACTTATGGAAATTTAAGAATATCAAAAATAATAAATAAGTCTACATATTCAGATAATAGTCTAATAGAAATCGTATCATCATTAGAAAATAAATCAACACATCCAATTGCTAGTGCTTTTAATAATTATGCAAATGAAAATAATTTAAAAAAATTAGATGTTAAGAAATTTAAAAATATTGCAGGGATTGGATTAACTGGTGTAATTAATGAAAAAGAATATTTAATAGGAAATAATAAAATATTTGAAAAAATTAAGATAGATAACAAAATTTCTAAAGAAGAAAAAGAATTATCCTTGGATGGTAATAGCATTGTTTATGTTATAGAAAATAAAAAAGTTATTGCACTTATAGGTGTTAAAGATATCATTAGAGATAATGCAAATATGGTTATAAGTAAATTAAAACAAATAAATAAAAGAGTTATTATGCTTACAGGAGATAATGAAATTACTGCCAATATAATTGCTAAAAGTATTGGTATTAAAGAAGTAATAGCCAATGTGTCTCCTAAAGATAAATCAAATAAAATTAAAGAACTAAAAAATAAAGGTTTAAAAGTAATGATGGTTGGAGACGGAATAAATGATGCTTTAAGTCTGTCACTTGCTGATGTAGGAGTAAGTCTAAATTCTGCTATTGATATAGCAGCCGATTCTGCTGATGTTATATTAATGAGAAATGATTTAAATTCAATATATAACTTATTTGATATAAGTAAAAAAACATTAAGTAATATAAAAGGTAATTTATTTTGGGCATTCTTTTATAATATTTGTATGATCCCAATCGCCTGTGGATTATTAGAGTTTATTCATATCTCAATGAACCCAATGATAGCAGGCCTTGCCATGACGTTATCTAGTTTCACTGTTATAATAAATGCATTAAGATTAAAAAGATGGAAGGAAAGATAATATATGTTTAATAAAAAAATAAAAAAAGTAATTACTATTGAAGGTATGATGTGCGAACATTGCAAAGCTAAAGTAGAGAAAGCTTTATTAGAATTAAAAGATGTTTCTAAAGTAAAAGTTAATTTAGAGGACAAAACGGCTACTATTTATTCAAAAAGTAGTATTAATGAAAGTGATATAACTACTGCTATTGCTAAATTAGATTATAAAGTCACCAATATAGGAGTAGATGAATAATGAAAAAAGTTAGTATATTATTACTTATACTTATATTAACATTTTCATTAACTGGTTGTGCTACAAAAGAAACAAAGATGAAAAAACTCCAGCTAGGTTAAAAGAAATAACCGGAAAAATAGTGAAGGCTAATACAAATAATGATGGCAATATTATAATTAAAGAGAATGATATTACAGATAAAGTCATTTATATTAGCTATTAATATGAAAGAGTGAATATTGGATTAATTGCTGTTAAAGATTCAAATAAAAATGTCAAAGTAGTCATAAATACTTGTCAATCATGTGGTGGCTCTCCATATGCCTATTTTGTACAAGTTGGAAACAAAGTTCAATGTCAAAAATGTGGTAATATGTTTGCTATTGATGAACTTGATAATCTTGTAGAAGACGGCTGTAACCCAATAGTAATAGAAGATAAACAAACTAATGGTGGAGTTATAACTATAGGTACAAAACAGTTAAAAGAATTAAAAAGTAAATTTGAAAATTGGAAAGGTCCAAAAGTATAAATTAATTGATTCTAACTTCTTATTTGTATATTAAATATTAAGAAAGAATTAGCAGAGATTGCTAATAAAATTATAAAAATAAATATAAAATATTTCAGATATAAGTAAAATAGTATCTTAAAATACATCCCTCATTTCTAGAAAGAGGGATTTTTTAATTTTTATATATAAAATAAAAACTCACGAACTTTTAAGTTCGTAAGTTGATTTCAAATGGAGCCCTTATGGTTCTGGTAAAACAACCATTAAAAGCAA
>ULWY01065253.1_pt1 | contig 121943 bp, 129 predicted proteins | sample 1960761 | NCBI WGS metagenome assembly ULWY01 (sample SAMEA4835824, study PRJEB28245) | human gut metagenome | biome: gut microbiome; material: fecal sample | place: Denmark | collected 2008 | reverse complement strand
ATGGTAGTGGAGATGCTGATTGGTGGTGGACTCGTTCGCCTTATTACGGCAACTACAACAGTTTCTGTCGTGTCAACGGCGATGGCAACGCCTACTACGACGGCAATGCCAGCAGCAGCTATGGCGTGTGCTTCTGCTTCTGCATCTAACATCAGATTTGCGAGCTTGTCGAGCAAATCCATCAGTTGGTGGAACTCGTTAGGGTTCCACCAACCCTTTTATTTTTTGTAAAGTTTTATAAGGATAACCTTTAGATAAAGTATATAAAAAGAAAGGAGTGATTTGATATGAGTGTACCAGCAGGTGAAAGGAATCTGTCTAGTGCACAATTCGTATACGATGCTTTTAAACTATATAAACTAGCACTTCGTATATGTCTATCAATGCCTAAGAGATATACTTATATGATAGCTCAACCCTTGTTGGAGAAAGCTAGATATTTGAGTAGTTTATGTGTACAAGGAAATGCTATATTTCCTATTAAATATAAAGAAGATTTTGTAATGAGAAGACAACTTCTCTTGCAAGCTAAAGGAATTGCTTGTTCGATCTCGACAGATATATCTGCATTGCTTTATATTAAACATGAGGTATCTAATGGAGAAAACTCTCCATTGGTTTCTGTTCGAGATTCTGATTTAAACACATGGCTAAGTTTGTTAAATAAAGAAATTAATGTTTTAGATAAGATTATTCGTAGTGATCAAAAGAGATTTGAAGAAACAAAATCCATTTGCAACACCCAAGTACAAAATAATGATAAAGTTATTAAATTTGTAGCTTAATAATATATTTTATATAAAGGGGAATAATCTGTAAACCTTTTCGTTCGCCTAATTACAACAACAACAACAATTTCTGTAATGTCAACAACGATGGCAACGCCAACAACAACAACAATGCCAGCAACAACAATGGCGTGTGCTTCTGATTCTGTAAGAGTTGTTATGAGCGACACAGTAACACTATCTATAGTGCGAAATCTTTAGATTAACAAAATTTCCTTGCAGAAGGAGATTATTTACCCATTTTAATATTCGTTTAGAGTATTAAATAAATAGATGTGTTTAGGAGGTTAATAATAACTAGAACTTCTAAATTAGCTGATGGGAGCTACCGAACGCTTCTTGCATGGTACTTTATGTATTTCATGGTAGATCTCTCTGTTCACAGCACCTAATTTTCTAGTTAAAAATAAATTATGAACAGCAAAGAAAGACATGAAGCTAGGTATCAGAGAAGAAAAGCTAAGAGACTAGCAAAAAGAGTAGAGCGTGCTAAAGCACATGCTAATCTTAATGATATATTCTCTACATCTAGACTTTATGAATCATATAAATTTTGTAAACAGGGAACTGATTGGAAATCGCCCGTACAACTATACGGTGTATTCGTATCTACTAATCTTCCAGATTTAGTTGTAGAATGCTATACCGGATCATTTACTCCAAGAGGATTCCATTGTTTTGATATTAAGGAGAGAGGTAAATTAAGACACATAAAGAGTATTACTATCGAAGAACGTGTAGTACAAAAATCTTTTGTGAAAAATTGCATAACTCCGGTATTAAGACCTTACTTAATTTATGATAATGGAGCTACTTTAAAAGGTAGAGGTCCACATCATCAAATTAAACGCGTAGTTAAGCATTTACAAGATCATTATAAGAAATATGGTCTTAAAGGATGGATTTATACGTTTGATTTTCATGATTATTTTGGAAGTATTCCATTACATGCTCTAGTAGAAGCTGAAAGAAGTAAGCTTGTATTTGATCATGTAATGAAGTATGTAGAAACTTTTATTTATGCATTTGGTGAAATTGGTTTAGGATTGGGAAGCGAAATATCACAAATAAGTGCTGTATATTATCCAAATCCAATAGATCATTATGTAAAAGATCAAATGAGAGTGCATGGATATGATAGATATATGGATGATGGTATTATTATACATCATTCTAAAAAATATTTAATGAAAGTAATACAAGGTGTAAAACAAATTGCCACTAAACTTGGATTATCTTTCAGCGAAAAGAAATGTAGATTGATGAAAATATCTAAACAATTTACATTCTTAAAAACTCGATTTAGACTTACCGAAACTGGTAAAGTTGTTAAAAGAGTTGTGAATAAAACTATTACAAGAGAAAGAAGAAGACTTAAAAAGTTTAGACATTTATTTGACTTAGGTAGAATGACATTTGAGCAAATTCTAAATGCATATAAGTCTTGGAAAGGTTCTATAAAGCGTAGAGGTATGTGTTATACTTCTATTACTAGCCTTGATAAACTATTTAACGAATTATTTATTGATCCATTTATAAATGGATATGATTATTATAACACTAACACACCATACTATAATTTCACACATATACTGTCCCCACACAGTATATGTTTTTATTCACCCTAAAACTTTATATTAAAAATATTATGGATAAAAGGAGAAAATAATATGGAAAATGTATTTCACAAAGAATTTGCTAAAAACACATGGTATAGTATAAGAGAGGCTTGTGAATTAGGAATAGCTTATAAATTATGGCCTGGAGAAAATAAGAAAAAATTTAAAGATCAATGTACAGGGGAGGTATATCTTCTTATTATGGAAATAGACGAAAATAATAATTTATCTGTACGTATAGACGGAACAGATCCTGTAGTTAATATAAGAACACCGCTTCAATCTGGTCCTTTAGGTTTAACCAATTCCAATAGATGATCTTTTGCCCATGTATGATCCTAACATACATGGGAACCTTTGTTTTATTTTTATAATTGTCAAAACTTTACATTAATAGAAAAATAAGGAGGAAATTAATATGTCAAAGAACACATTAATATTATTAGTAGGTCCTTCCTGTTCAGGGAAGGACAGTATTTTAAACCAAATTGTACACGCAATCCCATCAATTAAAAAACTTAAACGGTGTATAACCAGAGAACCTAGAGAAGGTGAAACTGGCGATCAAGATATTGAATTTAATACTCTTGATCAATACAATGCAATATCATCAGATAAAAAGATGGATTCAAGATCATACGAAATGTATAATAGCAAAGGCAAACCGATAACAGTATTCTATTCTAATATTGTACCACAAGAGTTATTAGGTGTAGAAAAACGTTGTGAAAATACATATATCGGAATTACTACATTAGACGGTTTATTACAAATTGATGGTAATAAATTAATTACAGAGTACTTTAATATAGTTGGAATAAATGTGGTAGTAAGCGAAGATATAAGGATAAAACGATACATAAATAGAGTTTCTAAAGATAAAAATTCTATATCTTATAACACCGTAAAAGAAATATTAAGAAGAATGGATAAAGATAGAGAAGATTTTTCAGAAGAAAGATTCTCTACAATTTGTAAACAATTAAAGAATATTGCTGTATGGTCAGTAGACGGAAGTAGAAATCTTTCGGTAGTAACAACAGACGTGAAGCATCTTATGATGAATAAAATGAATAAGAATGAGACATTAAAAGCTATCGAATCCATCTTATTAAAATTCAAAGATGATACAGCAGAATTAATTCGTGATAGAAACAGTATAGATGCATCAACATGTGCAAAGATTTCATCGTATCCAGCAAATTTACTTAAAGAAATTATTAAGGAGGCTTATTAAAATGAAGAAAGATATTATTTTAGGAGTTGCAACATTATTAACACTTGTAGGCGTAGGATTTATCATTACAGAGTTATTACCAGATAACAAAGAGCAGGAAGAAAAAGGAGAATACCATGATGAAGAAGCTTCTGAGCAATAATTCTGTATTAGGATTATTATGCATTTTATTTGTTCCATTATCAATACCAGTATTTGGATTGCTTATTCCATATCTATATAAATATACTATACCATATATGATGAATTACGCGGACAAATGCTTAAACGGTGTTCTATATGTCATATGTATATATTCAATGAAAATAGCGATAGGCGTATCGTTTGTTGTATGGATGGCAATATTTGTCATTGTATTGATTGGTGTTGTTGTTGGAATTATAGAGAGCATTTTTGGATAATTCTAGAGGAAGAGTTTCGGCTCTTCCTCTATTTTTATTATATTTTGAACTTTAATATAATACTTATAATCGAAAAGGAGATTTTTCAAAATGGATAATTCTATTAAACGATATACAAAACAATATCCGATTGGTCCTGCTACGAATATCGACATAGACGTTACTGCAAATTCTGTTTCTTTAAAATGGACTGATCCAGTTGATCCGATACTTGATAAAATTTATTTCTCTAAATGGGAATTTACAAGAATTATTAGAAAGAAAGATGAACCTCCTAAAGATACTTGGGATGGTGAGATCATTACAGAGATACATGATCGTAATGAATACAAAGATAAATACTTTGTAGATGGCTCTGTAGAACCTAATACTACATATTATTACGCTATTATTCCGTGTTCAGATTTAGGAAAACATTCATGGGATAAAGTGGATATTATTAAGATACAGACTATAGATGTAGATCCTGTATTTAAAAATAATACTTGGGAAGCTATTATCACCACTATAGAAAATGGATGTGCCGAAAAGAAATGGTTAGTGGGGGATACTAAGAATATTACTCTTGGTGGAACCATAAATAAAACATTATCTCTTGTGGTAACCAATATTAAGAAAAATAAACTTAATAGATTTGAATGTGATAAAGACTTCTACAGATGCGAACTTACATTACAATCTATGGATCTTATTAATGATAACGTAGTTAATATACAAAATACATTACCAGAAGACCTAGTAGAAGTTATGCCTGATGATATGAAATGTGTATTAAACCAATATAACGATGCTTTAAAATCTGATATTTATACAGATGATAAATCAAGAATTAAAACCTTGGACGGGGAAGCTACTGCATATAATGCTGGAAATACATATGTATCAGAAACAGGAAAAATTACAGTACATGCAGGAATAATTACATCTGTACAGGGGTTATGCATTAAATTAAGATAAAAGGAGAGCCATAGTTATGAATTATCATAATATTACAAAGGATGACATGAAAAACGGAGATGGATTAAGAGTTGTATTATGGGTAGCCGGATGCTCTCATCATTGTCCTAACTGTCAAAATCCTGTAACATGGGATCCTGATGATGGTATTTTATTTGATGAAAATGCCAGAAAAGAATTATTAGATATCGTATCTCAAGATTATATTTCCGGTATTACTTTCTCTGGTGGTGATCCGTTATTTGAAAGTAATAGAGAAGAAGTGTATGAACTTATAGAATATATTAAATCTGTTTATCCTAATAAAACTGTATGGTTATACACAGGATATACTTTTAATGATCTTAAGAAGTTTGTACCTATCGGAATTTTAAATAAAATAGATCTAATTATAGATGGTCCATATATAGAAAAGTTTAGAGATACATCTTTAAAATGGAGAGGATCATCTAATCAAAGAGTTATTAATGTAAGAAAAACTATTGATACTGGAAATATTGTTTTGCATTGTGATTAAAATTAACCCCATATACTATATAGTATATGGGGTTCTTAATCGTTTTGAATAAGTTCAGAATCTCAGTTATATATTATTATAGTGATAATGGTGATTATATAAATCATTGTTATCTAGCAGTTCTACATATTCTTTATAAAGTGGTCATATAAAGAATAGAATTTCAATTTACAGTCAAAAGAAGAAACAATAGAAAGGGACCTCTCTATCCTTTCTATTGCAATGTGTCCAAACGAGTAACAAAGCCTTTTGCTCTGAGAGGTCTCCCTATATCAGAGTGTGTGAAAAGTGTGTTTAAATGTGTGTGGACTACCAAGGATTGCAGACTTGGTAGTAAAGTAATGTATTCATAAGTACGTGACTTACGTATCTCTAGCGACCACCTAGAGATACGTATTTTAAACATTACTTGATTTTATTTTTTGTGAAATAATATTAAATACAACATATTCGTAATAATACAAAATTTATAATGTGGGGACAAAAATAAAGGATGTATTATAAGACCTCTATATAACTTGCTATTTATCAGAGTAGTGGGTTATATAGAGTTATAAAAATAAAATTAAATACTTTGGCATAAAAATATCTCTATACACTATATAGTGTATAGAGATAAATTTACGCACTACATATAAGAAAATAATACATTAAATGGTGAAAGTAGAATATAGTTTCAAAACATTTATTATTTACTTTTGTAGCAATGAATGCAATTGTAAACGTACGTTTATATAGAAACGTAACAAATCTGATACAAAAAAACGAAATGCATAAAGCTAAACATTTATTATTAAGAAGTTATATCCCATATACTTATATAAGTATATGGGATATAGTGGACGTTCAGGGACTCGAACCCAGGACCGACCGGTTATGACTATTCATGTTTTATGTATTCATTTATAATATTTTCTTTTAACGCTTGTAAAAGTTTTGGATCGTTAGGATGAAATTGCAGTAATGCGCCAAATCGGGAAGAACAATTTCTGCTACATGCAGCAAAATGACCGCCTTTGACCAAAAATGTTTTTACTCTAGGTTTTTCAAATATAACACCGCAGTATGGACATTTTAAAACGACCATTTTTGTACCTCTTCGTTTTGCTTCTTTAATATTATTTTCTCTCAAAGATAGTATTTGTAAATTATTTATATCATCATTGGTTTTATCGTCATCTTTGTGATCTACATGTTCATCTTCATTAAGAATACGCCCTTCTTTCACAGACATTAAATATCTTGCATAACTTATTGTTTTTCTTTTTAGCCCTGAAGATCCATCTATAGGTATCAAATTAGCGTATCGTCTTCCTTCATTTTTATGGAAGACCACATATAGATAATAATCATTATAGGGGCACTCTGCAATTACTCTTTTCATAATTTTTCCATTTCCTTTCCAAAAAAGATATAGCATAGCTTTTTAAAGCTATGCTATTATTTAAATGGACATTCAGGGATTCGAACCCCGGATCTTTCGGTTATGAGCCGAATGCTGTACCCCTTAGCTAAATGTCCAAAAAGAAATAAATTAATAGACTTAAACGTCCTCAATTACTTATATGTATAGTGTATTTTATTTTTAAATTTTGCCTAGCCCAAACAATTAAATAATTAATAACGTTATTAAGAAAGGATGTATAAAAATGTTTAAAGTTATTATTCCGGTTAATAAAACAACCAAAAAAGTTGAATACTTCGAAACACCTAGATATATATTCAAACAGACAAATGGAGTTATCATCACTACAGATGATGCTTCCAAAGCAGACGGTATTTTATCTGCTGATGGTTCTGTAATTTATTCTTTCGCTAATAAAGCATTAGGAGAAGATACAAACTATACTAATGTAGATATGTATGAAATTGATACGAATACATATATCAAAGAGACTTCTGATAATATGACATCTACTAATGATCAGGTAACAGAAACTCAGACAGCATTAGCAGATGTATATGAGCAGCAGACATCTAATACAGATCAGATCACTGAGGCTCAGACTGCTCTTGTCGATGTTTACGAACAACAGGCTTCTAATACTGATCAGATTACAGAAGTTCAGACAGCTGTATGTGATATTTACGAATTAGTATCTACATTAACTCCTAATACAGATACTGATACGACAACAGATGCTAATAAAGATAGTAATACTACTAAATAATAATAAGGGATATCCATTATGGATATCCCTTATATATTTTATTTTATACCTTTTCTTTTTGATAATAACTGCTCCCAAGTTTCTATATTACAAACTCCATTAGCAGTAATACTATGCCACTTTTGATATTCTTTTACAAGTTTCTTTGTATTAGAATCATATGTTCCTGTTATAGGGTCTTCGGTATATTGAAGATGAATCAATTTCTCCTGAAGCTTTTTAACTAATGATCCTTTAGAACCTGTATCTAAGATAGTAATATAGTGTAATATATCTTTATTGTATATTCCAGTAGCTTTTACCCCTACTATTTTTTGCACAGACATTAACCATTTCTTTTGCCAAGCTTCTAAATCAGTGGTACTTTCTTTTTTAGCATCAGAAGAACTTGGTTTATCTGTACTAGTATTATTTCCGGTAGTAACTTTCTTGATCAATTTACCGCTAGGAGTAATATAATCTATAGGCTTAAGTCCTATCTTAGTTTGAATGGTTACATATTCGCTATCTTCTCCACCATCTGGTGAATATCTGGTCAATCTCTTACCGTTATAAGTAATATGTTTCCATCTATAATCATAGCAAGCTGCTAATAAGTCTTTTTCTTTTGCTTTCTGTGGATCATCTATTCCAGCAGCAGCGCAAGCTTTTTTAAACTCTGTAGCAGCACCATATCCACCTCTATGAACAGACCAAGACCAACAACAATCTTGCATTGCTCTAGAGAATGTATTTGGATTAAAATATCCTTTTAAAGTACTAATCATTTGAGAATAATATTCTCCACCATCTAATACATATTCCCATTCATTATCAATAAATGTTTTCTTATCAGCTTTTACTGCTTTTAACCATTTATTTTTAAGATCTGCATAAGAGGTAGCTTTACCATAAGTATTAGCATAGTATTTATCCCAGAATCTCTGAGCAGATCCAGGCTCATTATCATAAGACCAAATAAATTGATATGTACCATATGATAATCCACCATCATCTCCGCAATGTTCGATAGATGTAGGACCAGCATTTCCAGATTCAAACTCTTTTACATATTTGCCTATATAATCTGTAGTAGGAGTAACTGTAGTTTGCTTATTATTATATAATACATTAAGTCTAGCTGAACTTAACTCACCGAATCCACCATCTACATTAAGATCGTTATCTTTTTGGAATTGTTTTACTACCTTAGTTGTGGCTGGACCCCATTCTCCATCTACATCTATACTATAGCCTATAGCTTTTAATTTTTTCTGCATTTCTAGTACATCATTACCAGAATCACCTTCTTGTAACCAGTTTCTATCTTCTTTAGTAGAACCTGTATTACCACCGTTACCATCATAGTCTGGTCTACCATATCCCATGATACAACTATCATATTGATCTATATATCTATAACAGCACTTATCAGATTTATTACCTTCAAGTACTTGAAGTGTATTTCCATCTTTAGATACTGTTGCTCCTACATGATCAGATTCTCCATCTCCGCCCCAATCATAGTAGATAATATCTCCACGTATAGGGTTGTATTTAGAGCTGTTTCTGCCTACCCATTGTCCTTTAGATTTAAACCAATCTATACCATCCGGACAATAGCAAGTATTAGGAATAATAGTTCCAGAAATACCTACTTTATATGCAGCTGCTGATATAGTAGCATGGCACCAAGGATCATCCATTGACATTTTGTACGATCCAGATGGGCGTTGACTATTATATGTTTTAATAATAATATCATCTGTACCATCGGCTTCATTATAACCAAGCCAGGACTGAAGCTGATTAATATATTTATCAAGTATAGCACCCATAATAAAACCTCCTTAAGCAAAATATGGGAATACCAAACACGGTATTCCCATACAGATTAATTATTTCTGCTCTTCAGTGGAAACACCAGCAAGTTCTGGCAGATCCAGATCGATCAGCATGTTTTTAACTTTTTCTTTCAGATTCTTCGGAACCTGATCGATAGTCTTTTTACCTTTAATAATAAGTGCTACATAAATCGCAACCATGGAATCCATAATTGATTCCTCCTTTCTTGAAAAAACAAGTTTTAGTAAATCTATAGCAAATTTAATTTTGCTCGTCATTTATTATCGGCATCGAGTAATGCCTGCACCTCAGCTCTGAATTTTTCAGGGACCTGATCAATAGTTTTTACACCTTTTGATACAAGTCGATAATAAATCATTGCCATCTTAGTGCACCTCCTTACTCTTTATCATTTTTAATTTAATGTTTAATCATTCAGAATGTAAATAGAAATATTCTGAATGATATATTATTACTATGAATAGTATTCAGGAGGGGCTGTTTACTATTCAGAGTACATTAAGAATACACTAAGAAAAGGAGAAAACTTATGAAGTACACACACGAAGAATTAAACAAAAGATGCGAGAAATATTTTGAGGAATTAATTGAAAAAGGAACCGATCCTGATGAGATCCAAGATTTATGCGTTATATTCTTGGAAAATGGAGGACGTAAATACGTCCCAAAATGGTATTCCAAAAAGAAAGCTCTTGAAGAAGATTTTGAAAAAGAATTAGTACCATTTGCCGAAGACAATAAAGATGCTGTATATTATATTGATCCAATATCGTATGCCGATGATTTATATGAGAGACTTTATAATATATTAATAACTCTAACCAAAAGAGAAACTTCAGTTTTATATTATAGATTTGGTGAAAATCTTACATTAGATCAGACAAAAAAGATATTTAATGTTACAAGAGAACGAATTCGCCAGGTGGAAGCTAAGGCGTTACGAAAAATAAGGCACCCATGGAGATCAAGAAATATAAGAGATTTTGTAGATGCTTATAATTCCGGAACGTTTTACAATATTTATATAGATAAACCTGAATCCATATCAGGTAGTAATGACTTCTTAAAAATTTTTAAAGAAGCCTGTAATTACCTGGCAGAAAATAAATCGGTAGATGTATTAACCGAACCTGTAAAAAAGAAACCGTTAGCTCGTAATGTTGATACTAGTAATTTATCATTAGAAGAGATTGCTATAGTATGGGACGAATATAGAAACGTGTTACTTTCTAATCCAGATGCAGTAGTTACTAAACCTAAAAAGACTATTGCTGAGAAAATTTCAGCTAAAAGAATTAAAGATGATGCTATAAGTGAAAATATAAGAAAAATAAAATATATTTGTGATAAATACTCCGTTCGTAGTAATGCTCATATCCATGCAGAATACATGAAATATATGTCAAATTTATTTATGTATATTAAAATGGATTCATGTACAGCCTTAAAAAATAAAGAAACAGAATATAGATTGAGATTTTCGAAATCATTATTACGAGAAACAAAAGAATTATCAGAAAGGAAGAATATTAATATTAGTGCTATTTGCGAGCATATAGCAGAATATTATCCTTGGAGCGAGAAATGGTGTATCCAGCCTTTATATTCTATGGATTTTGAATGGGCTAGATATAATACAGAATTACTTCCAGCAGAACTTAGTAAAGCAATTTATGAAATAACTAGATATCATAATGCTCTTAGATATTATCGTATACCTTTTATTGAGGTATTGAAAGAATATGATAATATAACCGGTGCAAAAACTACAGAAAATATAATGACGGAGATAGAGAAATTTGCAAACAATAATAAATGTAAAGGGATAGTGCAAGATGTTGTAGAAGAATATCCAGAATATAAAAAATCTCCGTTTATATTTGTTTCTGAAAATGATGCAAGAAAGCATTCGGCTCTTGATGGACGTGATATTGATAACAACTGGAAAAGAGAGTTCAAAATATCTAAAAGTATATACGATGGAAATTCAACAAGAGCGGAAAGATTCAAAACAAAAATAAAATACAGCACTTCTGAACGTAAAAAATCTATTGCTGATCGTAGAAGAGAAGTTGGATTATCTATTCTTAAAAGAATAAAAAATCACGAATATGATCCATCCAATTTTTGCTATATATTATCTGAAGCTTATAAGTTGATATATGGAAGTCAAGGTTCAATGCGAATATATCATTCATTACAAACCATGAAAGACTATAATTACAATGCATTTGAAAATATTGAAAAATATATTGATTTTGTAAATAGTAATACTGATTGGATTTTAACGATCATAAATAATATGGTTAAACGTCGTATTATTGATATTAAGTACAATACTATAGATTTTTCAAGATCATGTAACTTAATTGATAAGTATATGGAAACAAGATCTATTGAAAGTGTAATACATGGTACAATCTATAGAAATATAGAGGACTACGATGAATTTGGATGTAAACTTTCACAGCTTGATCATCATTATGTAGCGCTTTTTGATATAGTATATATGCTGAAAGCTTGTTGCGAATACAAACGTTTCTAACCAAACAATTAGTGGGATGGCAAATTTGCCATCCCACTTTTATTTTTTATTTAAAAATTATTCTTGGCTGATTTTTATCTTTAAGTATAGAAGATGTTTTATCATCATATACATAAACAACCTGAGGATCTGTATTCTTAGTAAGATGCTTTCCATTACCGTCTACAAGATTATCACATATTAAAGTAATCTTAGTAAAATCTTGTACGTTCTCTTTATCGAAATCCTGGAAGCATACTAAGCTCTGGTTATCTCCTTCATCAGAACCTCTGTAGATACAATCTTTTAATGTAAGAGTCCATTCGGTATTATTTACATTACTTACACGAATACCACCATTATAACCGAAGTCGCAATTCTCAATGAGAATCTTACCGCCATTTACTACATTATAGAAGCTAATGTGATTATGACCAATCTGATCAAATACACAGTTTCTAATAATAACTCCACCATTAGTATAATCATCTTTATTAATACCAAATTCCATTACATTATATACTTTATGGTTAGGATCTTTGAAGTTACATCCATCAATAACTGTTTGTCCTTTAGTAGGAAGACTTAACAGAGTTCTACATTCTACATCATCATCCTTCTTAAAGTCTACATTAACGATAGATACATCTTTATCTCCATTAGCAGTAACCATAGTTTTATCAGTAACTTTCATAGTTACTCCTTCTATGATTACATTACCGCCATTAACAGTAATAGGAGCGGCAATAACTGTATCTTTAGTACCAGAGATAATACATTCTTTATCAAGAGTAATAGGTTCTGTATATTCACCAGCAGCAAGAGAAACAATATCACCATCTTTAATTTCTGTAAGCTTAGTAGCTACATCTTCTGGAGTAGTTTCTACTACAGTCATTCCATCTAATAACTTACTAGCATCTCCGATACGTTCTACTAATTTACCGTTTACATATACATCAGACTGATGCATAGCTTTAATAATATATGTATATGGCAATCCTATTTCAGTATCACCAAAAATGACTCCGTTCTGAGAAAGAAATCCTCTAATAGGACGAGGTCTTACATTCTTAATATCACAACGAATATTAGCCATTACTAATACCTCCTTTATATATTTTGATATTATTATGAAGTTAGACAAAAAGTGTATATCACAAGGAGCGATATACAATATTTTTTATAAATGATACTCTATATAACAAGTTTATTTATAAACTTGTTATATAGAGGTCTTTTTAGGTAATTTAAACTTGTCCCCACATTTTAAACGCATAAAGCCTCTATATAACAAGTAATTTTTGTTATATAGGGGGTAATATAATGAGCGTAATAATGAGAAATATAAGTGGAGGAGGATCTGGATCTTCATCCAAAGGATTTCCTCCTGGAGATGTAACTAATATATATATATTGTATCTGGAAATAAATATGTAAAATTAAAATGGACCGATCCTAATACTTCTGTTTATAATGGTAGTACTTTATCTACTTGGAGTTCTACTATTATAGTAAGAAAAGAGGGCAGCGCTCCTACTAGTATTAAAGATGGTACTGTAGTATTAACTAATACTACTAAAAATAAATATTCTAGTACTCCATATACAGATTCTAATGTAACTGTAGGAAAAACTTATTATTATAGATTTTATACATTAAGTACTGATAAAGTATATAACGATAGTACTAGTATGATATACGCTATAAAAGTATTGGCTGCCGATCCTGTATTGAAGAATAATACATGGGAACAAATAGCAGCCATCAGTGAATCAGGTGTAGCTTCTTCTTTATGGAAAGTTGGAGACGAAATAGATTTAACTTTATCAGGATCATTTAATGAAACCGTTACTTTGCAGATATGGGATTTTAATCATTTTGTTAAATCCGATGGATCTGGCAAAGCAGGCATATGTTTTGGTATGAAAAACTTAATGGAGAATAAACAGTATATGAATACTTCCAATGCTAACTCCGGTGGTTGGAATAATACGGCTATGAAGAAAATTGTTATGATTAATATTTATAATAGTATGCCTACTGATTTACAAAACGTAATTAAAGAAGTAAATACATACGCTAATATAGGAGGTGGCAGTACATCATCCAACGCTGGTAAACTTTCTAAAGATATAGTATTTTTACCTGGATCAACAGAAGTTAACAACAATGATTGGCCCTATCAAAATCCAACAGAAACAAATCAGAAAAAGTTTCCTATATTTACAGATAATAATTCTAGAATAAAGAAAATGAATAATGGAAGTGGAGATGCTAGTATGTGGTGGACTCGTTCGCCTTATTACGGCAACGGTGCCGATGGCTTCTTTGCTGTCAACTACAATGGTGGCCCCACCCCCGATGGCAGCAGTACCAGCAACGGAGTTTGTTTTTGTTTTAATATCTAAATATATAATATTTTCAACACTTAGAATAAGTATATATTATACTTGTGAAAGGAGTTGAAACTTTATGAATGAAGAACAGTATAAATGGTTTTTAAAGAATCATATTAAGCCTTGGGCTAGGTTAGTTAGTGGCGGCAGAGAAATAAACTGCCGCTGCTTCTATTGTCGTGATTCTGACGATGAAAGGCATGGACATTTTTATATTAACGTAGATTTATCTGGAAATAAACCTTCGTTATATAATTGCTTTAAGTGTCATGCTAAAGGAGTAGTCACCCCAAATAAATTATTAGAATGGGGATTATTCGATCAAGATCTGTCGATAGATTTAGCAAGATATAATAAGAAGATAATGAATCTATCACAGAATATGAAATATAATGATAAAGCTAAATATTATTTGAATAATTATAGTATAACTGATGATAGTTTATCATTATTAAAACTTAATTATATAAATAATAGATTAGGTACTAATTTAACTTTTCAAGATTGTATAGAAAAGAAAATATTATTGAATTTATCTGATCTATTAGCTACTAATAATGTCAAATTAACTAGACATCAAAATATAGTAGAGCAATTAGACAAAAACTTTTTGGGATTTATATCATATGATAATGCTTTTATTAATATGAGAAATCTTGATATAGGTGAAGTATATATTACTATAGCTAAAAGATATGTAAATTATAATATCTTTGATAAATACGACAATACGTGCAAATTCTATGTAATTCCTAATCAGATAAATCCTTTATCTATAGAACCTATAAAGATTCATATAGCCGAAGGTCCATTTGATATATTATCTATATTATATAATATGAATGATGGCGTTATGGGAAACAATATATATGCTGCAGCAACAGGATCTGGATATGAATCATTATTAAGATTCTTATTACTGAATCTACAATTAATCAATATAGAAGTACATTTATATCCTGATGCAGACATCCCAGACTACAAGATAACACGTATAAAGAAAAATTTATTTCTGGATAAAGTTAATTTCTATATACATAGAAATACGTATCCTGGAGAGAAAGATTTTGGAGTAAGAAAAGAAAAAATAAAAGAAACAATAATCCAAGTATAGTAATTACTATACTTGGTTATATTTTTATTTATATCAAAACCTTATAATAAAAATACAAAAAGGAGAAAGTAAAATGAGAAAACGAGACTACATAATCAAGAAAGTGAACAAATGCAAAAATGCGGAAGATATTTCTAAAATAGATTTATCTCCATTGGGACGCATGTACAAACACTATTATTTAGTTCCCGCATATCATGAAGGAATGATGGTTGGAGTTGATGTAAATAGTATTACATGTGCAAACAGAAAATCTTATTCCTTAGTTATACATCCAAATGGTCATGTAGATACAACATGGGAAAAGCTGAGATTTGCGGTGAAGAATAGATTAAAATTCAAAAAATAATTTTATACTCTCGAATATAGCATTGCTATATTCGAGTTTTATTTTAATAATAGGAGGAATAAAATTATGAGTATTATTGATGACCCGATGCTATTATTTAGCAGCATATATTTCGATGTTTTTGTTGATGCATTTATAGAATACAAAAGACCAATAGTAAAAAAATATTTGATTGGACAGATTAATGTTATAGATAATTATATTAAGTTATTTAAAGATGCATTACATGACGAAACAGTTGAAGCTTCAAAATTAAAATCAATGCTTAATGATATAGAAGATAATATCAACGACTATGAAATAAAAGTTGATGCTTTTAGCTATGTTTTTAATAACGAAGGCCTAGAATTGAACAAAGACATTGTATCATTATATAGAGAATTACTGAGTTGCTTTAAAATAAAGGTATCAGATTTAATAGAATTACGCAAAAATAATAAGGAGGAATAAATTATGAGTATCATTGATGACGAATATTGCAGAGAGGTAAGTAACGCGTATTTTGAAGAGGAAGAAGAGATGAGATTAGGAATCCATCCTTCTCAGATTTTAGATAGTGTAGAAAACGAATTATGCAAAAGAAATATTAAAGGAAAAGTTACATTTATGGATTATGCTAATTATACAGGACATAAGGTAGGCGTATCGTTAAATGGAGAATTCTTCGGAGTGTATAATTACGATGAAGATGTATTTGAAAGTATGCCCAGTAAATATATGAAAATATAAAAAGAAAGACCTATTAGAGATATCTCTAATAGGTCTATTTTATTAATATGGAATATCTTTATTTTTTGATTATATAATATTATAGTGATATAATAAATAATCTATAAATCCTAGTCTCATCAACTAGGTAGAAAGAGGTATATTATGATGAAAAAATTTTTAAGAGCATATGCAACATTTTTAAAGAGAATTAAATATGCTTTAAAAGCATATATTAAAGGCATTAGTAATGCCTTTAATAAAATAAAGAGAGTTTAAACTCTCTTTATTTTTTCTACGATACTAAAAAATAAATGCTGGGATAGGTTATATTAACCTATCCCATACATAAGGAAAAGAGAAATTAATGGTAAATTTTATGTCTAGGAATACACTATTTACCATAAATCTATGATTACTTACCCATGAAATCATAGATTTACTTTATAGTTATTTCCTATGTAGTTACCATCATTTCCCAATAAATTTATCATTTGCTCCTGTTTCTCCATTTTCTAATACATTAACGATAAACTTTAAAGCCTCGATTAAAGTATAAAGTTCTGTATCACCACCAGTTGTAACTTCTATACCCACTAAGTCAGAACCTCTGTTGTATGCATTTACGCGTAAATCACTGTTTGCAAAATTTTCGATTCTAAAGTATGCACGGCAACCGTTCCCAGAATCTCCACCTTTATAACCAGTAGTTCCTGCTTCTACCTCTAAGGCGTTAGCACTTACTTCTTTGCCACAATAGGTTTTAATTTCTACATCAGGTTCTCCATACTCATCTTTCAATATTCGTTTACAAAGTTTGATTTCTTGCATAATTTTGATCTCCTTTACTGTGTTTTATTTTTAGAAATTCTTTTTTATATCTTCAATTCTAGATAAACCATTAGAACCAGATATATTTATTAATCTGTCTATGTTCAAATCTCTTTTTACTTTTGCATTGAAGATATATCCGGAAGCTAATCTATACCATCCGTTATCCATTTCATAACAACGTACAATAGTCCCTTTCTTGATATATGCTAATCCATATCCGGGTAAGGCTTCTGGTACATATTTCTTATCTTCTGGAAGAAGTTTACTAACAGAAAGAATCTTAGAGCTATTGTCTGGTTCTTTTCTAATAAAAGCATCTACAGTAAGTTCAATATCAATCTGTTTATTATCTGGGTTTACTGCAACTTTCTCTACATCTTTCAGAAAAGCTTCTGTATCTTTCTCTTCAATTACTTCTTCTTCATTTGTTTCATTTACTAAATCCATATCTTTATACTCCTTTTCTACTTCTGGATTGGTGGGTTTGTTATATCGTTTTCTACTCATTATAAACATATCCTCCTTTATATTTATTAATTTGTATAGTGAGTATTATTTGGTTTTATTTCTGGGAGTTTATATTTATTTTGTTGCTCCTCATATTCCGGAATCAATTCTGGAGTATTTAGCCAGAATCTCAAGTCATTATCTGAGCAATTTTCGAGAGGTATCACAGTTCCAATAAACGATATTTCTTCGTATTCTCCTACGTCTGGTAAAAGTACAGAAGAAGTTCCTAAAGAATCATCGTTACCGAACAGATCAGCTATATCTCTATAAAGACTTCGCCATGCATCTTTATCATTATTCATCCTCTCTATTGCTCCTGGTATGTCTACTAATATGCGAGTTACAACATCAGACAAAATATTTATTAATCTGTCATTACAGCTTTTGTACATCCCTAACACAGTTACAGATACTGTTGAAGATTTTTTCTTGTCTTTATATATTTTTTGTGTACCTAAAAGTACTATTTTTGTTTTACCCATTAGTTTCTCCTTATATACATCGTACAGGCGATCCATTTGCTCTGTGTCCATGCAATTCTACTTTGGCTTCCATAATCTGATAAGAGCAGATTTTATCATATACGTTTCTATTGAATTCATTGATATCTGACTGTAATTTATCGCGATCTATTGAAAAATATGAATCATAATATTTTACGTATTCGTCTAAACTCTGGTAAAAAGATGATCCTCCATGATAATAATAAGTTTTTCCTGAAACAGATGTGAGTTTTATATAATATACACGACCTCCGATATTTACATTTAGACGGTTATACATTACTTTCCCTCCTTATTATTAGGAAAATATATAAATGCTCTATTTGGAGTTCCATACATATATACTTCTATTTTCATTTTAGCTATCTCATAACTAATTATAGGATCAGATCTACATTCTTCATTATATTTTTCTCCAAATTTTATAATGTCGCCATAATTTATCTCGAATGTATCGAAATAAGTAGCCACCCTATCAAGTTGAGGCTCTTCCATAATTTCTCCGTCTTTGGAAAGATATAATCTTTCATTGTTTAAAGTTCTATATCTAATTATATACTTTTCAGTGTAATATCCTGGTTTTCTCATTGTTATTTCCTCTTAGTCTTTTTAGTAGTTTTAATGCCAAAATTAACTTTTCTGGTATTCTTAACTGTATTAGTTTTAATTGTATTCATAACTACAGATGGTTTCTTTATATATTTAGCAAAGTCTTTATCCATAGCCTGTCTACGTTTAGCATCATCAATATTCTTAGCAATACGTTTTTTATTTTTCATATCCTCCGCAGCATTCTGTCTTGCTTCGATCTTTTTATCTGCAGGCATAATCTCTTTTAAGATATTGCTTTTATTATATTTATTCACATAAAGAATTTTACTAAAGAGATTTCTCTTTTTCATCATCAAATATGCAAAATAAAATGATTTTACATAACCAGTACTTACAGTAGGGTTTTTCTCTACTGGTTTCTGAGCCAATGCTTCTGGAGACATCTTTTCTTTATAATCATCAATAAACATTTTATTCTTTCTAAATGCATAGCAGAAAGTAAATACAAATGCCGGATCATTGGAAAAGAATTTTACATCATAATTTCTTAAAGAAGCATCAGCAAACTTTTTATCTTTAGGCTCACTGAACTCTATTACTACATCGTAATAGAAGTTAGGTACCGTCTCTGACGGTACCTTTAAATAGCAATAGTATTTAGAATTTGATTTGGATAATTGATAATCCATTTTACCAACTTCTCTTACCATTACTTTATCAAACTTTTCTGTATACATCTTACGGTACATCTCTCTGTTGGAGATGACCGCAGATTTAATACCCATGGGGTTATTAATATATTCATCGAATGTCATTTAGCTCCTCCTTTTATTTTTATCTCCATATTTATATCTGGGCCAATTGTAAATGGCCGGAATAAACTTCTGCATTGTATAACATCGTATGAGTTTATTCCGAACAGCGATGCCAATTTTGACGATAAATATCTATATGGAATATTTGCATTAGCAATACAAATATGACGATAGATATTTAGCATTTGCGCTACTGTATAATGAAAATAAATATCATCGCGTAAATTATACGTTAACATATATTGAATACCACAGTAAAATCCGACAGGACTTCCGAATGGATAAAACCATGAAAACGGTATATTTGGGTACATTTTCTCGAATGGGTATATTAATGCTACATATTTACCAGGAAATAACAGAATTTTCTTATTTGTATTTAAATCTGTATATATAAATATTAAATCGTTAAGATAGTATTTAGTTTCAGAAACCCATCCATTATGTTTTTTATTCATTTTTATGGTCTCCTTTTAGCAAAATACCTAGATAGAGAATATTCTCTATCTAGGTTATGTAATTATTTCATTTTGTCGATTTCTTCATCGCTCAGATATACATTATCTGTCGGCCTGAATAATAAGCACTGAGTTGTATTGAAGATCATTGTCTCAATTCTAGAGATAGCTTCAAGAATAGCAATATCTGTTTCAATAGAACACAGTACGTCACTTTTATACTCCAGATCTCTTAAGTTAATTGGCTGGAAATGAATTTTCATTGATGCTTCCAGTTCTTCTTCTGCTCCATTTCCTAATACAGATTTATATAAGGTTAATACGACTTCTCTGAATGCACCGTATATAATTTTATACATATCTAATTCGATACCAGTCTTACCATCAATTATACTATTTGAAATACATTTGCTTGAAGCTATAAGACCTTCAAAGTTAGCTCCATAACCAACCCCGTTATTAGCTGCAGATCTACAACTAAGAACTGCATCCTCTGCTAAATCTTTTACAGCATCTCTATCAGAAGATGCAATACCACCAATACTATATTTAACGTAGTTTGATTCCAATGAATGTAATCTACGTTTAAGACCATTAACAGTAGGGATATCAACATTGTTATCTTCTGAATGCTTAATTTCAGCTTTTAACCAATTGACTAATTCGTTGTATTTTCCACCGATGATCTTATTGCCATCTTCATCTAAAATAAAGTTACCATTTTCATCTGTCTTGTAGTATTCTTTAGGATTGATGAAAGATGTAGAAAGATTATCGCAAATGATTCTTTCACATGTACCATAGAATTCAGAGATATTTTCCATAGATGGAGCATCTCCATTTTCTACAGCTTTGTCATGGATATCTTTGTTAATATATTTCTTAATACTCGGTGCTCCAGTGAGCATAATAAGATCTTGATAAAATGGAAGATCTAAACTGAAACCTGTAATAATACAAAGTGGCGGTTTCTGAGATGGATCACTAAATCCATACATTAACTGTTCTACCTGAGCAAGTGTATCACCCATATCTCTAGAGATAGATGGCGCCATAATAACAGTAGGAATCATTTCTTTATGCTGTGTAATAGGTCCAGTAATATTGTCGAATATAATTTTTCCTACAAAAGGAATAAGTAAATCGTCATCTACTGGGTCTGTGAAACAATACAGCCTTGGATTATTAATTTCGCATACCCCTCTATCAGTATTAATAAATGCTGGAGATGGATAACCTCTATTGATAGTCATACCATCAAATGCTTCAATAGTATGATCTTCTGTATTAGAGATACCAAGTTCGATAAATACGCCTGCATCGTATTCGTTATAGATATCTGCAATTGTACTAGAAACTTCTTTGTTACCGTCAGTAGCGATCATACAAATCTTATATACATCTCCTAATGTAAGATCTCTACTATTTGCCTTAATAGCATCCTGAACATTTTTGATTGCTTCTTTAAAAGAATTAATAATTGTATGTCTCGGAATTTCTGGATGCTGCTCTTCATATTCACATAATCTGGCGAATACCTGATAAGCCATTTTAGTCATAGCTGTAGTTCCATCACCAACAGTCTTAACAATATATCCTGTAGAAGAATTAACTTCTTCCATGATAGATCTTTCAAGCGGCTGAAGGAATTTAATATTAGACAGTACTTTATGGCCATCTTTTGTAAATACATTGTTGCTCGCTTCATTGAGAATCATTACATAAGATCCTGCTGGACCTGCTGTTTCTCCTACTACTGAAGCAATCTTCTCTAATGTATCCAATTGTGCTTCTCTTAATGCTTTCTTTTTAACGATGTTGCTTTTTGTTGTTGACATATTGTGTCTCCTCCTAAAAATTTATTTTTATATTGATAAGTCTTCCGGTTGAGGATAGACGTCTATCACTTTTATCTTGTTGTCACTGATCAAATCAATGACAATTTCTGGTTTAAGAACAGATACTATTTGTTTGGTATCTGGATCATCTACAAATTCGTTATTGAATCTATAATTTGCAATATAAATATTCTTCTTACTCATATACCTATAATCTAAAGCATCTTCTATATGCTTTACGTATATATGATTATAATTATTTATATCAATTTTGGTTAATTCACTATTATCTTTACAAATAATGGTATTACATTTAAAATTTATTTGACGTAGATATTCTACGTCTAAATCATTTTTACAAACTACTGTGACCCTAAATGGGCCATTACCACCATAATTTCCTACATTGAATATATCGTATATACTTGTAGTTTGAGAATGTCTAAGAATTTCTACATATTCTTTTTCCATTAACTCTTTATACAAGTTATCTATAATATTTCTTTCTCCTAATGGTAAATCTACTTTAGTTATCAGAAATAATGGATTAGGCTCATTTCTATATTGAAATAGAAATGAATATATTTTATTATCTTCGTCACCTTCTATCTCCATACGGTCAGTATTGAAGTATCTGGTGTCATTATATTTCTCTGTGACGAGAGATACTATACCTACATCTGTATCCACTAACAGATCAAATGGTATTAAAATGTCTAGAAAATAATGATCATCTACCATATATTTCACCAAATAAAATAGAGTAGATTATTCAAAAATAATCTACTCTATTCATCCTTTCAGTTAATCTTCTGGTGTATTCATCGCAGTAAACTCATCAAGACTACCTTGTCTATATGATGGAGTATTACCTTGATTATTATTGAAGAAGCTATTATTAGATCTTGTATAATTACCTCCTCCATTTCCTCCTTTAACGTACTCGACTCCAAGTTTCTCCATGATTGCATTAATTTTACCATCAGTTCTAGCCTGAGAATATTTAGCATTTTCGAGAGTATAATATGCATAAGCTCCGGTAGAAGCTTTCGTATACTCTTCGAGTAATGTAAGGAATTCATCAATCTCTAACTGATTGTAAATCTTTTTAGTAAAATCAGCTGGATTCTCTGGATTATAACCTCTTACTGTATAATGATAATCATGTTTAAATTCATAAGCATAATTACTTACAGGCTTACCATCTTCAGCAAGTTTTCTTAATACTAATACAGGATGATCTAAATTGAATGATGTACCATCATTAAATTCAATCATGCCATCTTTACCAGTAAGTACAGAAACTGAATGATCTTCAATTTCATGATTAAGTAAAGCCTTAATTTCATTCATAAGCATAACAGCTTTTGAATGTGTCAAAAAACACTCAATTGCTTTCTCATGATCGAAAGCAATTTGGTCTCCCGGTTTCTTAGGGGAGATACCGATCTTTAACATGTTTAAGCAAAACGTAAAATTAATCGCTGAAGGATCAATTCCTTCAGTATTGCTCATCTTATAAGGTGAGTATACATTTACATTGCTCTGATTTTTGTTGCTACCGTTATTATTGTAGCTATTTTGAGTTCCTAAAGCCATTTACTTTATCCTCCTAAAATTTATTTTTATTAATCAGTTCTTTACAATAATGTTAAATTATAGTAAATTATTATATCTGATCTCTATTATAATATATTACCATCTTAGACGTTACATTTTAGTAATTGGAAATATATACTAATTAGGGGGTTGTTCATCATGAACAGAATAAAAAATATTAATGATTTAATAAATCTTCTTAAAGAAGATGCCATCAAAGTAGCAGTAGAAACTAATGTATATCCGTCAGTATATATCGCTATAGCGATACACGAATTTCGGAAATATGGAGAATACTTTATAATAGAAAATAAGAATCCATATAATACTTTTCTGAAGGAAAATACATATTTCGAGTATGCTGATGCAATGAGAAAACTATCTGCAATATTTACATTATATTCTGATAAATTGTTCACAGAGTATAATACATTGAAAAAGATATATAATGAAGATGAAGCTACAATCGGAAATATACTAAATATAGCTTTATCTTACAATTTAAATGAAATAAATAAAGAATTTATTTATAGATTATTCTCGTTCAATAAGAATATGATAGATATAGATAGAAATTCAAAATTTGAAATATACTTTGTAAAAAGATTCAGTAATTCTTCCACATTATTAAGAACTATGGATTTAAATGAAGCTATACATATATCAAAAAAGAATCCTGGTACTATGGTTATTGATAGCAAAGGTAATAAGGTGTATGGAGAAAAAGACACTCTTAGAAAAGTATCTAAGGGTATTAAAGAAGTTAATAATATTAAAGATATTTATATCGGAAGTAAAGTAAATGTATTAGGTGCTAATTTATATGAGAAAAGCACAGATAATATTCCAATCAGAAATATTTCTGGAACGTACACAATCTCCAGTAATATAAAAAATAATAAGTACAGAATATCTTCATTAAATGATCAGACTTTTGTGATAGGATATATAAATGCAAATGAAATAGAAAAAATAAACCTAAGACGATAAAGTCTTAGGTTTATTTTTATTTGGTGTATATGATATTTTAATTTCCATGATTTTATTAAAATGCCATGATATTTTTTATAAAGTGATTTTATTTTCGGTATATGATATTTTTTATTTTCATAATTTTATTGATACATTATGACGTTTCATCTGATATAATTTTATTTTCATTCTATGATACTTTTTATATTATGATTTTATTTTTTCGATAAGATATTTTTATCTTCATAATTTTATTTTCTCCATATGATATTTTTAAAATAACGATTTTATTGGTCCATTTTTGATACTTCATTTGATATAATTTTATTTTTTGCTGTGATATATTGCTATTTTGATTTATTTTTAGCTTATGATAATATAATACAGATAATTTTATTGATATAACATGATCCTTACTCCATCATGATTTTATTTTTCTTCCATGATATTTTAGATAATCTGAATTATTTATTATACGTGATATGTTCATCAATTTGATTTTATTTATTTCATATGATAAATTAGATGGTTCTGATTTTATTTTTCTAATTTGATATGTATCGAATATTGATTTATATGTCTCATATGTTCTTTTTGCTTAATTTAATTTTTATTTGGTCAATTTGATATTTAATTTACTTTAATTTTATTATTCTAATATGATATTTTAAGCACCATAATTCATTCTTTCTTCCTCCTGATCTTTCTACTTGTTTTTGAGTTAATGAAAATGTGTAAGGATTATCGTATCCTTACACATTTATAATATATTATTGTTTTAATATTTATCATAGTATAATTTTGCCAATTTAAGGTAAGAAGTTTTCTGAATCTCTCCAACTTTTATCTCTTTATTTGCTAATTGTTCGTTAAACCACTCTAAAGCAGTTCCTCCGAATTTTATACTCATAGCAGCATGATCACAAAACATTTCTACTACATATTGCCAAGGCATATCATTTACTATATGTCTTTCTGACCAATACTGCCAATGATGTTTATTATTATCTTTATGATGCTGCCAAGCTATTCCATAATCAAATGTACTTTCTTCTTTCTCTTTTTCATTAACTGAATGGAAATGTCTTCTATATGGCTCAAATTCTTCTTCACTATATTTAGACATATCGTGCATATCAATATTCTGATTAATAATATGCTCAAATACAGTACCAGTTTGATTACCATACATCCCAGCATTAACCATATTTCTTAATTCTGGACATTTTAAAATGTTTAACCATACGGTTTTTACATTTTTTCTATGTTCCTCGATATAGTCTTTGTACTCTTGTCTCTTTCCTTCAATCTCTAATAAGTTTAAATCAATCGGCATTTTATATTTCCTCCCTATTTAGTATCAAAAGTATGTTGGTAGTACTTTCCAGCACTACCAACAAATGTAATATTATTCTTTTTTATCAACAGAGCCGGAATTCTTTGAATATAAGTAAATAATTTTCCCGCTCTGATGAATACCAACAGCCGCAGCTGCACTGGCAATTCCGACAATAACAATATGAATTGGATCATCCGTAAATCCTTTCAATGCTGAAATACCAAATGATATAGCAATACCGCACACGATAAGGGCTATCGGGATCCAATCATTGTTAAATTTTGTTACAAGATGCTTAAGAATAGCTCCAATAACAAGACAAATGATTACAATGCTGATATCTACATTTTGTACAAGTACATCTGTTACTTGTTTCAAAATATCGTCTGTAGTCATAATATAGTCACCTCCTAATATGTTTTATATATAAGTTACTCCAAGTAGCTCTGGAAACATCATATTAATAAAAATATATAAGGGTGGATGTGATATGAGTAAAATAAAAAACAAATCACCAAAAACTATAAAAACCTATCTAATGATAGTTACTTGCGTATTTTTGGTAGTCATTATAGTATATACGGATATACTCTTTTCATTAAGACGAGCTAACGATGACATTCTTTCTAGTTTTAGAAACCAGAAGTTTGAAACTATTGTAAGTTGTATTGATGAATTGAATGATGAAGCGTATAATAGTGCTAAATTGGTTTCCGAAAATATTGAAAAAGCAATCAAAAGTTCAGTAGATATGGGAGAATTAAAACAAGAATTAGATAACCAAGAACAGCCGGATTATTATTGTGATATTCTGGAAAGAGAAACTAAAAATGTTTCTTTAAATAGGGTAAAGAATACTAGAAATGGTATTCTTATTTTAAACAATAGCGGTATAGTTTTTGACAATAATTATGAGCGTATGAGTAGCGCTCCAGAAGGATTGGAAAGAACTTACGAAAACGAAAGAAATTGGCAATATAACAAACCTCTATTTGATACTGCTATCAAGAGTATATTCGCCAAAACAAAAGGAAATATAGCTATAGAAAGTATATCTATGTCAGAATATAATGATCATTATAAAATACCTAATGCTTCATTTAGTCAACTGAAAAGGATATATAAAGAAGAAGGTTTAGAAGGATTAGAATCTTACCAATTCCTTGTACCAGCATATATTACTGATGATGGTGATATATTTGGGCAAAAGGACGTTGTAAAAGGTGTAATCCGAAGAAACCACAAATTAGTAGTAATACAAGAATATAATTTATATGATCAAATAACTGCAAAATTTCCAGAACTAATCAATGATACATCTGAAGAAGAAATTTTAGTAAATCACGGAAATTCTCTCAATCTATCGTATGTATTAGGCTCTATACTAATTGCTAGTTATTTAATAATTATGACAATTTTAGTAAATGCCTATAATTGTGCGATAGAAGAGAACTAAATCGAAACTGATATGAAGGAGGCTTCGCCAATTATGAATGCCGATCAATCTATACTTAACGAGCTTCTTTCATATTTGTATGGAAGCTTTTTAGTCACATATGTATTGTGTATTATCGGTACATTAATAAAGGAGATATTATCATCTTCTTCTAAGAAAAAGAAAAAGATATCTATAAAAGGTTTAATATTCGTACCAATTCCTGTTACAGCTATTATATGCGCAGCTAGAGATATGCATCATATAAACTTCTCTTTATATGTATTAATATGTCTTGCTGGTGGTGCAGGTAGCGGATATGTAGCTAATATATTTATCAATAATAGAATTGTAGCTTATGCTGTTAAAGCAGGAGCTAATGTTTTGTCTGACAATAAACTTCTCAATGTTCTATCCGAAATGTTTGATCAACAAGAGGAAGAAGAAAAAGAAGAAGCAGATAAAAGAAAAAAGAATAAACAACAATTTAAAAATAAAGAAGATTCTAATGAAGATGGAGAAACAGAATCATGCGAAGAAGAAAAAGAAGATACTTCTACTGAGTTAAACCATCAGGAGGACCCCGTACTGCAATCAGACGGGCCTGACGGCGAAGGCGTTTCTGCAGACGATGTAGATGAGGAAGAGAATGCTGCTAAATCTCCATTCAAAAGAAAGCATTCCGAGGATGCAGATCCAGAGGAATAACAGAACCCCATATACCATATGGTATATGGGGTAATCTTTTTTAATAAACAGTGTTTAATTCACCTCTCATGTACATCTGCTGAAGTACATTGTAATCTGCGAATAAACCGTACATTTTCTGTTTATATATGGTTTTCTTAGTAAGAGATTCTCTCAAAGAATAATATTTCTCTAATACTTTATTCCATTTCTGATACACTCTTTCATCAAGTTCTTCTTGCGCTATATAATCTTCCAATATGGCTATTCTATTATTAAGCTGTCTCATTAATAATAAGGCATCATTTTCATCTTCAATATTTTTTATTCTCATTGTATATTCATATACATCTTGTTCAATAGCTCTTAACCCACTATCTTTAATCTGCATTGCTAAAGATTTTTTACCAGCAGCTTCAGTGAGAGACTTATAATATCTCTCTGTTGCATCTGTCATTGGCTCAAGTTCTTTAATAGCATTGAGTATATTAGCTCTAAGTAATTTAGATCCAGTTAATTTAAATCCTCTTCTCAATATAGAAGAAATATATCTAGTATCAGTAATAGAATCATTTATTACTGAGATATACCATTGCATAGTAAGTAATTTATTCCCTAATTCATCTGTAAATATAGATTCTTTTAATCTTTTTACTTTATCCATAGCACTATTAAATTCTTCATATAATCCGCATCCGACCATAAAATCATCAGCAGCTATAATATCAGATGTAGGAGATCTAAATACAGATAATAATGTAGCAACAGATTCATCATACATGAGTCTGAATAAATTGGGATGATTATTCATAAGCTCTAGATTAATACTGAGGTTATTCATTCCGATATAGAAATCAAAAGCATCCCTAAATTTTTCTAATGCTTGAACTGAAATTATATTTTTTATTTCATTAATTATAACAGCTGTTAATTCGACAGGGTTTAATATACTAGCTAATTTGCTATCAATTTCTATAGAATAATTACATGGTGCATAGTCTAAATCTCCCTCTCTAGGTACAGCTTTTCTTGGAGTCATATTTGTATTCTTGATGTATAATCCAAAAAATTCATTATCCGTATTATCTGTATATTGTACTGACGTACATTTTAAATCAGAAAAAAATTTGTCTAATTCCATAGATACATTATAACCTGATTTAGTACTACCATTTACAAGATATGACAAGGATTTTATTAATCCACCAAAATCGTAATTTAAAGCTCTCATCTTATTCTCCTCTCGTAAAAGTCTATTTACGCTTTAATTAATATAATGTTTCGGGTATATCTAAGAACCATTTAGAATGTAAAATTTAAGGTTCTGAATGATATATTATCACATTGAGAAAGATATTAAGAATATATTCTTAATATAAAAACTAAATAGAGACTTGGCTAACCAAGGTATTATACGTAAACACAAAACACATTTAGGGAGGTATTTAATATGAGTATTTTAATGAATGAAATTAGAAGCAGCTTATTTTGTTTTGGAGATTCTGTAGTAACGAATCTTCACGGTATTGGTTCTAGTATTAGAATCAGTCATAATTTGAACAGCTTAGATCGAAAGATTAGTAAGCTTGATAGAATACGTGAAGCGTGTTCTAAAACATATAATACAGAAGAACCAGAAGTTGAAACCCTGCATCCTGAAGAAAAATCAAAAGTTACATTTGATAAAGAAGTTTCTGAGACTGTAGAGTTCGAAGAGAATTCTAATGTAATAAAGAAGAAACCTACTGAAGAGAAAACCGAACAGGTTGAAAAAGAAAAAGTGATTTCTGAACCGGTAAAAGAAGAATCCAAAGTAGAAGAAGTCGAAACTCCTGAAGAAGCTTCAAAGGAAGAGCCAATAGTAGAAAAGAAACCGGAACCTGCTGTTCAACAAAAACCTAAGGTAGAGCTTAAAAAGGAAGACATTGATAAAATTATTGATATTGCAAATTTTCAGTCCAAAGCTGAACACAAAGATACGGCTGCAATAATAGCCGATTCTATTATTAATAATATTATTAATAATCCAAATTCTGATTTAAATCAGAAGCTTGCTTCAAACATTGAACAGATGACCAAAGCAGAAGAAGAGTCAAAAGAACCAACCCAAAAGACAACTAAGCCACCAACATCTAGAAAGAGCACTACTCCTAGAAAAAATAGTACATCTAGAAAAAAGTAGGTAGTATAAGAGGTAGAGGACATCATCCTCTACCTCCAATTAATGTAAATATTACTTTATTTTTTGCGTATTTTGTACGATCCAAAACAATAAAGTAATTAATAGTAAAGGAGTGTGAAATATGGATCTTGAAACCAGAATAGAAGATCTCCTCGAAAAAAACGATATAGAAGATAATAATCTTATCATCGTTGAAGATAAAGAAGACACTAAGAAGGCTACTGTAGAAGAACTCAAAAAAGCTTTTGTTGGAGATAATAAGAGTCCATCATCTATATTATTTTATTCAACCAAATATTTAGCTAGTAAGTTAGATAAAATTATTTCTTCTGATGAACTTATAGCTGTTAAACAGGAATTAGAAAAAACAAATAAAAGAGTTTCTCAAATATCAGCATCCGCCGGAACAGGAAAAGATACAGAAGTGGTAGATGCTAGAGATGGAGAATCATCTTTACATGAGAGAATATTAAGAGATAAAGAAGAATTGACTGGAATAAAAATGGATAAATTATCCGAAGTTATTACAGTAAAAGGTAATCCTATAGTTATAAATAATCCTAAAAATATTGCTATAGGATTATGTACTATAAATATAATATATCCTAATATAACTGATATAGGCACATTAGTTATTAAAGATGGAAATGATACAGTAAATAAGGATATTGTAGGATCTAATGGAGCATTTGAGTATCGTTTGAAAAATGATGCTTGTGAATTATCTTGCAATATACCTAATAGTGAAATTAGTATTACATATACTGCATATGATATAGATTCTAAATATTTATATGACAAGTGTATGGAACTGCAGGATAAATTGTATGATGAGAAAGACAAATGTGGATTAATTACCGATTATGGCACATATGTATATCCAAGAGCAGATCTTATATTTAATAAGAATGATGACGATGCTACATATACTATATCAGACGACCAGACCCGAGATAAAAAATCTTCATTGAAGATACATACAAGATTAGAAGCTACTGCGAATCCAAAATTTACTATCAAATGTGATCCAGTAAATTTCGATCTCTGTACATTGGTATTCTATGTATCTAAAGATATTATAAAAGCATTCGATAGCACTGACGGATTAATCATTAAGCTATCTAGTGATTCTCCATTGGTAATACCATCAAATTATTACCAATATAATATCAGTAATACAGAAATGATTAATGGTTGGAATTGTTTAAAGAAACCATTAAAAGACTTTATCAAAGTTGGATCTCCAGATAAAGCTGCAATACAGTCTATCAGATTAGAGATAGTAAGAAATGATCAGATCAATAATTCTGATATTTATATTTCTTCTATCATCTTTAATCAAAAGATGAAACCTACGTTGTTATTAAACTTTAATGGTGTATACGATCATGGATTTGAATATACTTATCCTTATTTATACTCTAGAAATATTCCATGCACTATATTTACAAATTCAGGGACAACTTTAACCAAAGATGCTAAAGCTAAATTGTCCAAATATCATTATACATACGGATGGGATATAGCTCCTTATGGATGCCATCCTAATAAAGAGCTTCTTATTCAAGATGATAATGATTATGAGCAGTATACCAATTTATTATCCACTGATAGCTATATTAAAGCTCTTAGAGCTAATCCTATATCTTATAGCGCACCGTATGGAAATCTTCAGGATAATACATGTAAAATATTGAAATCTATGGGGTATAAAATTGCTCGTATAGAAAATATATATAAAAATACATATTGTAGTTTCTTCGGAAGAAATGATTTCTGTATGCCAGTAATCAAGGTAGGAAATAAGAATAATTCTGAAGATATTAACGAATGGATAGATTATATTATAGAAACCGGACAATGTATGGCATTATTCACTAATGATGTAACAGAATACGGGACAGATTCTTCATTAAAAGAAGTTACATTTGAAAATGTAATCGACCATATAATGGAGAAAGTAGATTCTGGCGAATTACAATTAATGACATTTGAAGGATTCTATAATAAATGTGTAAACGAATAAAATATTTATATAAGAGGTGTACTAATGTACACCTCTTGTTTTTGCCCTAGCTGGAACATCATATTAATAATTCTTCGAAGAAAGGACGGAAATATCTTATGTCAAATCAAGATTTTACTCTTGTTAATTTGGAAGAATTAACAGAACGTTTTAAAGCTTTAGATACAGATATATTGATGATCCAAGATAAAGATGATACGAAGAAAATAACTTTGCTTAATCTTATTCTTAGTATAATAAAAGACGAAGAAACTCCTGGTGAAGCTAAGTTATATTCATCTAAGAAGATAGATGAAATTATAGAAGCCTTCAAAAAGTCAACCGAAGAAACTATTACTGGCATGGAAGGCGATGTAAAAAATTTAAAAGAAAATTATGCTACTAAAAAAGAATTAAAAGGTGTAGAAGATGATTTAGATTCTAGAAAGATAGAAGAAAAAGATCTTATTCCTATTAATAACGTATTAGCTAATAAAAGAGATAATAATGTACCAATAAGAGCTGACGAATTAGATACTTCTGATGATGCTTATAAAATAAAATTATCAAATTTAGCACAAGAAGTATTAGATGCTATGGTTGGTGATACTCCAGTTTCTATACCTACAGTACCAGCTGGTGGATGGTTAACTAGGCATATAGCAAATAACGCTATTATTTCTACTAAATTAGGCCCATACTACAGATATAGAGGGTTTATTACTACCGATAGTGTAAATAATATAATAGATGATGGTATATATTTATTAGGACCAGATGTAAAAGATCTACCTAAATATGACGAGAAAGATACAAATTTAAGAATACTTGAAGTTACCAGATTTGGTGAACTTGGAGTATATATAAAGCAGGAAATAGAATATTTCAATAATCTAGAATTAAGACCAAGGTATGTAAGATCTGGTGTAAGAACACAAATTCATACAGTAGATTTCGATGAAGTATGGGATATTAACTCTGGATTTAAAGTATCAAATTACTTATTATCTGACGAATATGATAATAGAGGAATTATAGAAGATGGTAATATATTTGATGAAGAAGCTACTGGATCTTATTATGTAATGAAAGGAGTAACTGGTACTCCTAATATAGATAGACAGTATACATTAAATATATCTAAATATGGAAATACTCTTATGTATGTCTTAGCAGATACTACAGATGATTATTGCCTTATTTATGTATCTCAGAAATTTTTGAGATCTTCTGGAATGCCTACAGTTACACAATGGCATCAGATTAATAAATTGAATAAATCTCAATTTGATGGAGAGAAATTATTAATATATGGAGATGGTATTAGTTATGGCATAGGTTCTAGTGCTATAAGAACTAAATCATATGCTAGTCTATTATCTTCTAAATATGGATTTGTAGTTGCTAATCATGCTCTTGGAGATGCAACGGTTGGTAACTATGATGATACTGTATGTACAAATAAATCTATATTAACTCAGATTAGTACTAGCTCTATAGATGATAGATGTAAATATTGCATAATATTTGCTGGTACTAATGATTGGTATCAAGCCAAAGGTGAACTTGGTACTATAGATGATTTTAATGATACTACATTCTACGGATCTATGAATAATGCTATCCGAATGCTCCTTACTTATGCTCCTGCAATGAAGATTCTTTTAGTAACTCCATTGTTTAGAGCAAGACAAGATTATGGAGACGGAAAGAATAGTGACGATTATCCAAAGAATTATATATATCTCGATGACTATAAAGAAGCTATAATTAATATAGGCAAGAAATATCATCTACCTGTATTAAATTTATATGATAATTCTTGTGTAAATAAATATAACTACGAATCATATCTTATGGATGGATTATATCCAAATGATGATATGCATAAAAATATAGCAGACATGATTTATCAAAATATGAGTTTATACTTTTAAAAGGAGGTAAACTATGTCAATTTTAAGTGTCGATCAATACAAAATGATCAGAGAATTACCAGTCAAATCTACTATTGAAAATGGATATGACTGGGTTATTATAGAAGGAAAAGACGGTACTAAGAGAATGAAAGTAGAAGATTTTCTTGGTAACGTTTTAAGAGATAATTTATTTTTTGATAATGTAGGAGAATTATCTGCATCAGAATCTCTTACAGAAGGAAGCGTAGCATATACAAAAGGTTTTAATAAAGGTGGAGATGGTGGTGCTGCTAGATACGAAGTAGTTTATGCTCCAGCAATGGTGACCAATGGATATACTATTCTCCCTATCAATAGCAGAACTGTATTAAAAGCAATATTATCTCCAGACGGATCAGTTAGACCAGAACAAATTGGTGCTACTGGAGACGGTAATGCTGACGATATCGAGCCTATTACAAGATTGCTTAAATTAGATGAATCTATAGAGTTTGTATCCAATAAAACCTATAGGATAACTCAAAATATTACTATTCCGAATGGTAAATATATAGATTTTAATGGAGCTACATTATTCTTAGATAAGAATGCTACTATTAATATCAAGAATTGTGAAAATATTACATTAAGAAATTTAAATGTGAAATGTAATTATTCTGGTAGAGGGATTTATGTTAATAAATCTAAAAATATAGAATTCATTGATTGCAAATTTACCGGAATAAAAGAAAATGAAAATGCAATCGAAATATCTGATAGCTCTAATATTAAAATATTAGATTCAGAATTTACCAATACAACTGCATCTGGTAAAGGGTTGTATATTCATGGAGATACTTCTGAGAGTATATTATCAGACAATATTTCAATTGTAAATTGTAAATTCGATAATATTAAAGAAGCTATTTCTGTAACTGGATTAGTTCCTGTTGGAAATGTAACCATTTCCAACGTAAGAATATTATATAAGAATAATAATTCGGGATTAGTCGGAATTGATAATTCCGTTACATCTTCTGATGTAACTATCGACAATCTAAGAATAGAAAAAGGATATACTGGAATATCTGTAGGATCAGGTTCAAAATCCAATATATCTATATCTAATATATCTACTACTGATGTATTTGAAGTATATAATATTTCTGCAAATAAAGAATCTTCTGTATTACTTGGAGGAAATCACATATATTCATACTCTGGAAAAGATACTAGATATATCTTTAAGAATATGAACGCTAAATTATTCGTAAACGCATCCATCAAAAATACAGGATATACTCCTTTATCAGTATATACTAATCTCGGAATGGTTACAGATTATTCTGATCCAGAAAGATATATGGTTACTGATAAGTATACAGAGGATCTTTCTGGTACTGATGGTACTCTTATTATTAAAGACTTTAGAAACTGCTATATAGATATATCTGGAGATGTAGATTTATCTATCATAAATAGAGGTATCGAAGGCCAGACGATAGAATTAGTATCTAGTAGAGGTAGAAAATTAAAGAATATCTCTTCTAATATTGTATTATTGGAGTCCAAAGAGCTTACTTTACATAAATATAAAGGTGTGAAATTCGTTTATATTAATAATAAATGGACACAAATCTCATGAAAGGAAGTAAAGTTGAATGGCAGATACAAATAACCAATTCAAAATTGAAGGTGTAAGACTCGAAGATCTTGAACCTGTATCAGTGTTGAGTGACGAGACAATACTTCTTGTTGGCATAAATAAAGTTTGTAGAATAGTATCTTTAAAAAGCCTTAGAGAAGCTTTTGCTGGTGATCCAACCAGTCCAGATAAAGATAGTGTTTATTACAATGCTACTTATATAGACAACAAATTTTCAAATGTAGAAACTAATTTGACAAATATGAAGCAAGATATTACTAATCTTACAAATGAAGTTTCTGCATCTATTCAGAACTTAAATACTAAGTTCGATACATTAAGTTCAAATCTTACTGATAAAGTAGATGCACAGCTTAATGAAGCTGTGAAAACATTAAATACCAAATTTAATCAATACACTACTTCTACAGATCAGAAGGTTGAGAATCTTAATACAACGGTAAATAATAAAATTAAAGAAATAGATAATACTATGAAAACGGTAGTTACAAAATCTAAAAAGATTAGCACTAACCTTCCTGCTTCTGGGTGGGTTGGTAATGACAGAAACCCACCGTTTTCAATTACTATCTCTGTAAGTGGAGTTACAGCTACGAATAATGTAGAAGTATTGCTTCCAGGTACTGCATCTCTGGAACAAGTTGAAGCTTGGTGCGATGCTGGTATTGTGCATGGTACACAAACAGATGGAAGTATTACATTAAAGGGTTATAACTGGAAACCAGAGATAGATATACCTATTGAAGTAATTATTCGTACAGATATCTAAATAATAACGGAATATAGATTCGTCTATATTCCGTTTAATTTTCTTCACAAATTATTAATAATGAGAGTAGGAGGACTCTATAATGGCAAATTATGATAGTGTATTATCTCAGACTATAGATGATTTAAATGAACTAGGAGTTATAACTGGAAAAGAAAAAATGCTTATACAAAATCCTAGTAGTGATGAAACACAAAGTATTACTGTAGATTTATTATTATCTGGATTGGTTAATTTACTAAGAAATTCTGGAGTTATAGAAGTATCTGTTAAAGATCCAACTGTTCCGTCTTATATAAGAGATATAACCGAAGAAGATTTGGAAAATTGGAGAAACGATGTAGAAGAAGTTAAAAAATTAAGAGACGATATCTCTAGATTACAGTCTTCTACAATTAAAGTTACCAATTTCTCTGTAACTCCTAATATAGTAGAGATCGGTAGTGTAATTAATTCTATTACACTTAAATGGGATACAAACTTCAGAGTACTTACAAGACAATATTTGAATGATGTAGAAATTCCTGATATTACAAAGAGAAGTAGAACATTGGATGGACCATTTACATCTTCACAGACTTATACATTAAGAGTCGAAGGTGATGATGGCAATTCTGATATTAAAACAACAGAACTTAAATTCTTGAATAATATATATTATGGAACAGAAAAACTTCATGATATTAATTCATCTTTTATTAATTCATTAAGTAGAGTATTAACCGAAAACAAACAAAAAGGTTTTACTGTAGTATCAAGAGAACAGGAATATATTTATATAGCATTACCTGTAAGATTCGGAGAACCTAAATTCACAATTATTTCAGAAGAAGCAGATTTTGAATTAATCACAAAATTTGATCATGAAAATAGTAGTGGATATGTCGAAGAATATGCTGTATATAGAACTACAAATGTTCATCTTGGACAAACTACTATAAGACTGGAGTGATAAAATATGGCTTTAGATCCTAAAAAAAGAAAACAAGTAGAGAATTTAATAATAAAAGTAATGGATAGAGTTGATACTTCTGGTACTAATACTAAATATTATAAAGATTTATTTAGTAAATTATCAGATACTCAATTCATGAATTGGATGAAGAAAGAATATCCGATAAGATTCCAAATGAGAACCGGTACTACAAATCCTTCTATGACAGATATTATAGAAGCTTTGAAGATTATAAATGTACCTTTAACAGAAAAAATATATACACCTGCATTATACAGAGATAAGAATGGTAGAGCTGTAGCATCTCAAGAATGTACAGTAATGTATTTACATCTTAAGAAAGTACAGCAGTTTATTACTCACAAAAATAAATGGTCCAGTAGTATTGCTAATAGAGATAATAAGACTGGACGATTAGTAGGTAGAGATAAAGGTGCACTGACATCAGATAGAGAGTTTGAGTCTTTAGCATCCTGGGGGTTAACTAATACTATGGAAGAGTTTGCTGGGTCTAGAGGTGACGATATGCAAGCTAAAAACTATATGTATAATCAAATTAGTAGCACAGGTATGTTTAAGTTAAAAGATATACCTAAGTCTGTAGATGGAGCTTCTTCTAAGAACCTTTTAAATACTTACTTATTAGGCGCTCATATTACGTCTAATCTTATCGATAAAGATAATTATACATATTATTCTTTACGTAAAAAGAAAAATCTTGTAACAAGATCATAATATATAAAGGAGGTGTAATTATGGCACAGGTTATTACAGAACAAGGTGATTTAGGATTAGGAGTATTTGATTATCCAGATCAGCCTTTAAACGAATCTGAAAAAGAAGAGAAAGACGAAAAAGATAAAAAATAAAATAATGGGTAGTAAGGAAAAATTCCTTACTACCCATATTATTGCTTTATTTGTATAAAACTGTCTTAGATGCATATGATATAAATAAGTCCATACATCCACACAATATTATCTTATTGTCTGGATTTTCCTTATCATATTTAGTAACAAAATCATTTACTAGCGGGATACAAGCCAATAGCTCTTTGTTATAAAGTAAAGCATCTAATGTAAACTCTTCAGATAAATAAACTTTTGCATCATTATCCATGCAGACGAATCTTTCTACTCCGGATGCTAATTTTACTTTTATTACGCTTAACTCTCCAGATAAAAAATCATTGAGTCCTAGCTCAGAAATCGACAGGCTTGGTGAATATACAGGATTAAGATTTGTCATTGCTGGCGGATATCGATATTCCGCATTAGTATTTTCTTTTGACTGAGATGAATTTAAATCACGGCAAAAATAACTATAATTGTCTTTTTTCATGTTCTTAATTCTCCTTTTCATAAATTCTTGAAATATTACTTGACGGGTTAACATTTATCGCAATATTAAGTACTACCTTAACTTTATCTTCTGATTTACCATCAAAAGATTTAATAAATTCGAATATGCTACCCATACATTTCAATAAATTACTTGTACGATATAAAGCAGTTGAATCAAAATTCTCGCTTTCGTATACTTTACCATTGACATTTGTATTAATGTAATATTCTTTGCCAGATTCTAACACCATTTTTATCGTATTAAACTTTCCATAAAATGATCTTTCTTCTTCAGGAAAAGAATACTTGTAATTATTAAATAATGGTGGTGTCGTTAATGGATGATAATATCCGAATTCGGTGGTTCCATATGGGTGATACTGAGAGAATGGTCTACAAATCCCTATTGCTGAATACGGATCATTATTACCATATATTGTACAATTACGGTCTGCCTGTACTATTCTATCGTATACTAAGCTCATAGCTTGATCATCTGTTAAAGTATTCCCAAATTGCTCCTTTGCATCATCAATCATTAGACGTACATGCTTTTCTATATTACTATCATCGTTCGGATCTATTTTGTACTTCTTTATTAAGTTTGAACTTTTTAAGTAATCTTTGCATTCCTGAATTGTATGACATTTTTCATCTTTTCCTGTGGCAGCGATTGAATCATTGTTTTTAATCATTTTCATTTTCTCCTTTATTTATTTTCGGTTTAGCGTTAATAGATTTTTCTAAAGAATCTATGTATCCTTTACTCATTATAACGTTACGTTTTGTAGACAAAGTAATACTCGTAACTGGTATAATTACGAATTTAATAATTTTGCTTGTGGAGCTTAAGTTATAATTATAATTAAAAATATATTTAGCTATATTTTTAAAATATTTGTCTACTATATATCTAGGCGTAATGACTAACGACCACATACAATCTAAGGATTTCAAAAATTCTACATGTCCGTCGTCATATACACGCACGATATATTCGCTTTCGTCACTTTTTATAGCTTTACATATTACCATGCATTCATCTGCCATTTTGATAGTATCTTTTGGTTTTCCCACATTCTTTTTCCTCCTTATTATCTTTAGTTTCTTCAATGTCTTCTACACTAATAATCTCAATCATTTTATATCACCTCCTTTTATTCATAAGTATTATATATCATCAAATTACATTTTACAGTATATGGAAACATATCCATAATGATGAATCAATTCGTCATATTCATAAATAAGGAGGACTTTTAAAATGATTACAAAATTAATTGGAATTGGTGCTGGAGGAAATAAAGCTGCTATTTGCGCAGTTAGAAACGATATTATTAGTGTAGAAAATACTATGTTGATTAATAGTACTCTTAAAGATATTCCAAAAGACTACACTGGCTCAGCTATCGAATTTAGCAATAGCTATGGCGTAGCTTAACAGCGATCGCAGCATGTATGGTAACATGCATGTTTCCACGAGTTAACTGCTAAGAAGGGGTCAAGAATCTTGTTCACCACAACGTAGTTCGAAAGGACAAGCGTGAAGGTTGCGAAAGCAGAAAAAAGAACAAGAATAGCATATGCTTAAATGTGCTAAGTGCTATAGCTCCGTAAGCCCTGTTTAGCAGCGAAATCCCTAAGTTAATTTTTAATATGGGAAACGTTCATCGATCATCCCTTGACGAGGGAGGTATTATACCTTAATGTAGAACCTCAAGTTTATGGAGGAAGAAAAATCCGTCTCCTTATTGATAAAGATAAAATAAGGATGTACAAATGATCAACACACTACTTAATAGTAGTGGATATCTATATGATATCTCTTACAAAGTTGCGTTTGTAAGAAAATATTGTGTAGATTTTAAGATCTATTTGGTTAGATTTTTCAGATATTAATTCTTATATAACTTAATCTTAATTATACCCTGAAAGGAGGTGTCATAGATATGGAGTATAAATATATTGGATATAAAATAAGATTATATCCGACTCAAGATCAAATAAAAATATTTAATGAATATTTCGGATTAGCTAGATTTGTGTATAATTTAGCATTAGAAATACGTGATAATCAGTATCAGTCGTATATGAGAGGAGAAACCGATGTTAAATATTTATCTTATATATCTATAAATAATGAGATAAGAAGATTAAGAAAAACAGATCCAAAATATAAATGGATGTGTAAATATAGTTCAGATACCATATGTACTTGTATAAAAGATTTGCTCAACGGATACATGAAATTCGCTAGAGGAGAAGTGGTAAATAAACCTAAATTTAAATCCAAAAAAGATTTAGGTTCACATTCTTTTCCTGTAAGACCTGATAGAATGGTTATAACAGATAATCAGGTTAGAATATCTAGTATCGGATGGGTGAATTGTAAATACATAGATCAAAAGATATATGGATCTGGAGATAAAAATGTCAAAAATCTTAATTATATAAATTTTGTAAATCCAAGAGTTTCATATGATGGATGCTATTATTGGATATCATTCGAAATAAAAACTTATCTGAACGATAAAATTATTTCGTACAATAGTAATTATAATTATTTATATAATCAAGAGTATCAGCTTAAAGAATATAATAAGGCTATAGGGATAGATCTCGGATGTAAAAAGGATAATTGGATTGTTATGTCAGATGGATATAGACAACCACTTCCAGATTTTCATTTAGAAAAAAGAAAAATAGCCAAATTATTTAGAAAAGCTTCCAGACAACGAAGAATTAATAAAGAAAAATCGGAGAGAACCAATCCGATCAATAATCAGTATATGAATCCTAGCAATAACGAATATAAAACCAATAAGAAAATTAATAAATATTATAAAAAAGATGGTAAACAAAAGATTAGATTCTATATTTAAAGCTGCAAAACATATATTAGAATTAAAACCAGAAGCTGTTATAATGGAAAATTTGAAAAGTTCTGGAATTATAAACGATTTCAGAATGATGAATTACGGAAAACGAAAAGCTAATGAAATGATATATGATTCAGTATTTCATTTAATACAGATAAAATTTTCGTATATTCTAAGTTCAAACAATATACCGTTATACTTAGCACCATCTGATTTCCCATCTACACAATTATGTAGTAATTGTGGAAATATTCAGCGAGTTGGAAAGAAACGAATTTATAGATGTCCAAATTGCGGATTGATAATAAATCGAGACGACAACGCTGCAATTAATTTATCTAATTGGTATTATTCACAACGCTAGAAAAGTAATCATGTAAAAAATTCATGACTATATATACCGATATCCATGGTCGGAAATTAAGCCTGATATGTAATAATGGGAAGTGTTATTATATATTACGAATTTTTACCACTAATTCGTATGGAGGAACTGTAATTCCTATATGGTCGGTTTCTATGAAGCAGGAATCACTTCTAATAGATCAAAAAATCTATTCGCATGGGTTGTGGTAAGGAGCGAAAAATGAGCTACGATTTGTGTCTGAATTCAATCCAGGACGGTACAATTCCATTAGAAGAGTTCTTGAGTGTTGGAAAAGAAGATCAAACAGAATTAGTAGTTCTTGTAAGTTCTACTGAAGGTGGAACCGGTTCAGGTTCTACTCCTTTACTTGCAAAATATATTAGAGAAGTATTAGGTATTAGTGTACATGTATTTCTCTTTATTGGATTCCAGGAAGATGTAAGAGGAACAAAGAACACTGTAGAAATATTCCAAGAATTACAGAATAACTTCGCTACAGAAGCAGTTAAACTTAAAAAATATCTTCCAGAATGCAATAATAATAGAATTAAAGCAGAAGAAAAAGCAGATATCGATTTCTGCAAAAAGCTTTCTGTACTTATCGGATTACAGTTAAGAGATTCTGATCATAATATTGACCCTACAGATTTACTTAAAATCTCTACTACAGATGGATATATGGTTATTGAATCTGCTGTAATTGAAGATAAGATTAAAAATAGAGAGCAGTTTAGAAAGATCGTAATTGATATGATCGATAATTCTAAAACTCTTGATGTTGATGAACCTAGTCAGACTAGAATGGCAGTAATTATCAATATTAAGAAAGACTCTACAGATTATATTGATTATGATGATATTCTTACTGAAAGATTTGGTCAGTGCTATGATAAATTTGAGCATATTCAGGATGAATCTGATATGGATCAATTCATTGCATTTATTTCTGCAGGCTCTAAAATGCCTATGGATGAAGTAGAATCTGTATATAATAAATATCAGAAAATGACTGCAATGGTAAATAAAGATAAAGATACATTCTTTGGTAATATGCAGAAAAAGACATTTGCCAATGATGATAGCAACTTTGATATTGGAACGCAGAAAAAGAACAAAGCTGTTATTGATAAAGCTAATTTCTTTAATAAACTTTCAGAGGATAAAAAAGCTAAAGAGATTGATGATGAATTTTAATCACGATTATATATTATAAGAGTGACACAAAAGTGGTAAAGGCTGGAATGGTCTTTACCACTAAAATTTTAAAAAACAAAGGAGAGATACTTATGACTAAACCCAAATACCGAATTTATTCAGTATACAGTACAGTAATAGGAGGAGAAGAGCTATGAATCAAATTAGCAACAACGAAACATTTGTACCAAATGATTTTATTTCCAATCAAGTAATACAGAATATTCAGAATCCAGAACCTGTAAAAGGGGAAGATTTTGATGCAAGAAAATATGTAAAAGCAAAAGATCCAAAACTTAAAGATATTAATGTATTTTCAGATTTCGCTGAAAAGGTACAATCTCAGCCAAAACAGAAAGTAGAATATCAGGAGGTAAACATGATTAATACTCAAACAAGTGACGATGTATTATTCTCTCAGTTAGCCAATTATAGAGGGTTATCTGATACAGATTTAAGAAATTTAATCTGTGGAAATTTCAAATATATTTTAGAGAGAGTAATGGATCCAGATCCGAATAATAAATATAGATCTATAGTGCATGTATTTGTAGATCAGAGAGTTATTCAGATTATGATTGAGATAGCATATGCTCAGCCGTTATCTGATATCGAAAAGGTATATTGCAATAAACTTGTAACTGATTATATCAAGTTTGCAAGTGTTGAGAAAGGAGATACAAAACCTACGATCTCAGCATTAACAACATTTGCATCTGTTGTAAATAGAGATATTATTCAGCAGATGGTAGGATTTGGAGCGTTTGACGATAAAACAGCAAATAGATTAGCAAGAGCTAGTAGATCCAGCCTGAATGCTCAGGTATGTGTGAGAAATCTTAATGATGTAATTATGACCTTACCATTAAATATACTATATGAAAGACTCATTACTGCTATCTATTATACGGTGTGTGGTTCAAGAATCAAAGCAATTGATTTACTTGAGGGAATCATGTATGATGTAAAAGATGTAAGTACGATGACAGAAAGTAAAAGAGAGATTTATGGTTTAATTACTTTGGCATTATTTAGTATGCTGAATGAAATGAACGATGCTGGATTAAATACAACTTTATTAAATTACTCGCAGAACAGGCAATTATTATATATCGACAGACCTGTGAGATTTAATTTAAGAAGTTTTGCTCCATCTGATTTTCCAAGATTAGATATGATTATCAGAAATCTTGATATCAAAAATGGCAGTCCATTGTTTTTATAAAAAGTCTAACTATACGGGAAGTGGGGTAATTAAGCTCCACTTCCTATTTTATTTTTTATAAAATTTATAACTTCTAAATAAAAAATAAATTTATTTGGAGGAAAAATAAATGGGACTTTTAGCAGAAAAATTTAGAAATACTGTTAGTAAATCAAAAGATATTAGAATGTCTAGAGAATCTGATTCAGATGTATCTTATCCTACTGGATTTTTAGCTTTTGATTTCTTAAACGGCGTAGTAGTTCATGTACAAAAAGATGACATGAAATTTACATATAATAGTATCGGAATCGTGGATGGTTCTATGGCTACTGTAATCGGAAGATCCGGTTGCGGTAAAACTACTTTCTGTGTGCAAGCCGCAGGTGAAATTATTAGACCTTTTGAAACTTCATGTATATACTATGATAGTATCGAGGGTGGTATTGTAGAAACACGTATTGAAAACCTTACTGGTTTCTATGGGAAAGAGTTCAAAGATAGAATGATTATCAGAAATTCTGGTGTTACAGCAGAGAACTTCTTTGAACGTATTAAAATGGTTCATGATTTAAAAATTGAATCAAAAGATGAGTATATGTATGACACTGGCTTACTTGATACTAATGGAGAAAAGATATATAAATTTGAACCTACTATATATGTCTTAGACTCATTGGGAATGCTTATGCCAGATCAATATGCAAACGAAGACGAATTATCTGGCCAGATGTCTACAACAGCATCTGCTAAAACTAATTCAGCTATCTTTAGAAGAATTATCGCATTGCTTAAATCCGCAAATATTATTCTTCTTTGTATTAACCATATCTTAGACGATGTAGATATTAATCCATTTGCTAAGAAGCAACAGCAGTTAGCTTATCTTAAGCCAGGCGAAAGAGTTGGTGGTGGTAAGGTAGCATTATATGTATCAAACCTTATTATTAGAATGGACGACCATTCTAAGATGAAACCTACAGAAGGATTCTGTATCAGAGGTTCTTTAGTAACCCTTACTATCATGAAATCAAGAACTTCTGCCGCTGGTAATAGTATCACATTGGTATTTGATTACGAGAAAGGATTTGATAAAGATCTATCTCTATTCTATACTATGAAAGAATTAGGATATGTAAATGGAGCAGGTGCATATCTATACTTCGGAGATAGATCTGATATGAAATTTGCTCAGAAGAACTTTAAACAGAAACTTCAAGAAAATCCTGAACTTCAGGAAGTATTTATTACTGAGGGTTATAAAGCACTTATGACTCTTATTAATGATTCTGGAGAACCAGAAAACTATAAGGCTAAGTTCAATGTAACTACAGCTCTTATCAATAAGATGAAAGAATTTAATCAGATTGGTGTAGCTTAAAATAAAAAGGGTAAATCATAGGTATAATCATATATTATACCTATGATTTAATATAGCTATTTCAATAAAAATGAATTTAAGGAGGTTGTGCGAGATGGCAAGGACGGACAACGACAAAGCGCTTCTTGAAAATGAAGCAAAAAGAATTACTAAAATGGAATATGCATTAGGTAAAGGAAACTTAATGCCATTCAATAACAACAACTCTGGACCTCGAAAAATATTAGCAGGTATTCAGACAGAACACGCATTAGATATATTAAATTCAGAACCACCAATTATTCAAACTGGTTATGAAATCAGATTTGGTGATTTATCTGCATCTATTAAGAAAACAGATGGGGATTTACGTATTAGGCGTAAAATTGAGAAATTTGAAAAGGTTCCTGGTCATCATTATTTTCTTATTTGTACTGATGATAAGGACGATTCTATTCAAATTATTGAAAGGAAATGCTATAAGCATAATTCAGAATCTTATGGATATGCTATGAATAATTCACAAGTAGACTCCTATAGAGTAGAAGATACTATTCCAGAGGGAGAAATCATAGCTAAGTCCACAAGTTATGATCATTATAATAATCAGGGTGTTGGTGTTAACCTCGTAACAGCATACATAGCGGCTGCTAGTACGATGGAAGATGCTATCAATATCTCTGAATCTGCAGCTAAGAAATTAGCAGCACCGTTGTTTAAGAAAGTTAAAGCTATTGCCAATGACAATGATATCCCTCTTAATCTTAGAGGTGATGATGAATTTATCAAATCATTTCCTGACATTGGAGAAGAAGTTGGAAATGGTATTTTATTTGCTACTCGTAGAGAGAAGAACGAAGATGCATTATTTATGCAGTCTAAAAAGAAATTAAGAGAAACAGTTATGTCTGATACCAAATGGATGGTTAAATCAGGCAAAGTTATTGATATTGATATTAACTGTAACTCTCCAGAGAAATTACAGGAGAAAAGAACTAATGCTCAGTTGCTTTATTATTATAATAATAAGCAACGATATTTGAGAGAAATTGTAGAAACTGTGGATCAATTGAAGGATCTTGGTTATACTAAGATTAAAGGTAGACTTGATGCTATTTATAATAGAGCAAAATCTGAGATATCAAATGCTCAGTATATAGAAAAAGGTAAAGTATATTCAGGTACAGTAATTCATTTTACTGTAATGGAAGAATCTGTCCCAATGGTTGGGGATAAAATTACAAATAGATATGGCGGTAAAGGAGTTATCAGTAGAATAATTCCTGATGAATTAATGCCAGTATTAGAGGGATCCAATACAAGAGTTGAAGTAATATTAAATTCATCTACATGTACAAATAGACTGAACGATGGACAGTTAAAAGAACTTGAATTGAACTTTATTGGATCAGAAATTTTAAGATATATATCCACAACTCCGTTTACTGTGGATGAAGCATTAAAAGAAGTAACCGATTTCATTGAAATGTGTTCTCCGTTACAAGCTGCGCAGTTAAGATATCTGCTTAATAGTTGGGATATTTCATATAAGAAAGAATATTTATTAGGAATGATCGAATCAGATCATATTGTTCTAAGTATGGAACCAATATCAGAATCTATAACTACAGATAGATTAGGGGAGATTTATGATAGATTTTCATATGTAACACCTAGGTATTTATATGTACCAATTAAAGGAAGTACTGGTAATGTACGAATGGTACCAAGTAGAAGACCTATTGTATGTGGAAGATTATACTTCTATAGGTTGAAACAATACGCTGAAGATAAGTTCTCAGTAACATCATTATCTTCTACAAATATTAGAAACCAGAACAGTAGAAATAAAGCTTCTAAAAACTTTAAATCTGTTCATCAGAGTACACCTATTAGAATGGGTGAAATGGAAAATGGTGATATGACACATATGCCTGTCGCTATTGTAAAAGAAATGATGATGCTTTATTCATCATCACCGCATGGTAGATTATTAATGCAGAGTATATATACAGATGATCCGTATAATGTAGATATTAAACTTGATGAAAAATCTGTAGATAGATCTGCTGAGATTTTCAATGTAAGATTTAAGACCATTGGTCTTAGACTGAAATTCAAGAAAGTAAGAAGAATTTGGAAAGATCCAGTTCAGAAATTCCCGATTTATCATGATTATACATCATATAATCCGATATATCATATTTCTAATGAAGAAAAATACGATTTTAATAAATCTATTAAACGTGATCTAGAAGTAGATAAGAAATTTAAAGCTAATCCAATTTATCATGTACCGCTTTGGAAAATGGATGCAAGTACACAAAATAAAGATATAGAAACGTATTCGACAGAGGTTAATGATAAAGCGAATAAAGCGATGAAAGAGCTTCTTAAAAAATAATAAGTTATCGGAGTCTATATAATAATAGACTCCGATTCTTTTAATATAGATGACACAAAAAATATACACTATAAAAAGGAGGAAATACATATGAACGATATGTATTATTCAGTAACATTTGGATTTGGAGAGTATGGAAATTTGATGGGAATTTTATTCGAAGAGGTAGAGGTCGATGTAGAAAACGAAATCGAATTATCGAGAAAAACTGTAAAGGAGATCAAAAGAGAAAGGCAAGACGCTAATCATGTGAATATTATCGAAGATGAGAAGATTATATTAAAACTATATCATCATGATAATATTATTAAAAAGATTGAAGGTAACGAAACGCATATCATGTCAGCAAACAAGTTTCAATCTGCCAGATATAGTAAAAGTGGGAAGATTGTTACAGCTCAATCGAATGCATTAGAAACTACTATAGATATAGAGAAAGGATTTATTAGTGAAATTAAGAAGATAGGAAAGAAGAATAGAAATAAAAGATTCGGTGTAAATAATAGTGCATTCTTTGGAGATAATAATAAACTTAAAACTAACCCCATAGTTTTAAAATTAATGGGAGATATATCTTGTATGAATGAAATATATTTCGAATCTAATGATTCAGAGATATGCAGATCAATTATTTCAAGAACTTTTTCTAAAGAAACATTTAAACAAGAGAGAGATACAATTTTGAAGTATGCTGAAGAGTTTTTAATATTTTTAAATTTTGGAAAACAGGAGGTTTAAAACTATGCTTTATTTATTAAATTTAATCAAAACTTATTTTATGAGATACCATTCTAGAAAGATTGGAAATGATGAGGGAGAAATTAAAAAGATAATTAAGTTTTTATCTTCAAATAAGAATAATAAATTAGAAGTTGAAGTCGCTGAAGTCGATTCAAATATATTATATTCAGACTTAAAGAGATACATTGATAAATTTGGTAGCAATATAGGAATTGTAAAAGAGACTAAAATGTATCACTATGATTTAGGTAGTATGAGATATACCAAAGTAATTCTATTCAAAGGTAATATATCAAAACAGGAATTAATATCAAGAGCAATAGAAATGCAATTAAAACACCATAGTGATAAAGTGGTTAATATGGATGAATATAAGCTTAGAAAGGTTAACACTGTTGCTGTTTAAAAAGGGGGTTTTACCCCCTTTTATTTTTTGTAATGGTGATATATTATATAGGTGACTTAAGAATATAAAATTTAGAAAAGGAGGTTTATCCATGGATAACAATATTACTATACTTAAGTCTTTAAAAAATAATCTGGTTACTAATTCAGGTTCATTAACAGATATCATATTCGATTCAAAAGAAATGATCAATAACGAAACAATGAGCCTAATGAGTAAGCCGGTATGGAATAAGGAGGACGTAGAAAAAGGTGTACTAATAATCCAAATATCTAATAATTTATATAATAATAGTGATTTAGATATATTATTATTAGATGATGGAGTATACGATTTATTATTAGAAAAGGTGAGAGAGTATGTACCAGATATTCAATCTGGAGCGACTCCACAAAATTTAGCAGGTTCAGCTTCCCAATTTATGGAGACTGAAGAAACTAAAATGTCAAATCCGATAATGCATGTATCGGATGATGAGATTGAAAAGATGAATAATATGATGTTTCCAAGTATCATAAACATCAGAAGAGAGTTTAATAGTAATGACGTTTTTGCAAAGGATTTATTACCGGAGAGCAATGATGTCACGAAGAGATTAAGAAATACTCAGCACGAGCATCCAGAACTTGTTGGTACATTACACAAGTCTAAATTTGTATTAAGTGCTGATGCGATTGAAAGAGGAGTTTTCAATCAAAGTAATGTGGTAGTATTGGAGCGAGATTGGATTGCTCCGATGATAATGAGTAATTTAATAAAGCCTACAGATCAGTTAGATGTAATACTCAGCTTAAAGTATGATGGAATATCTATAGAAGCTGATGTAAATACGGAGGTAATATCTGCAAGGACAAGAGGTGATACGGATCTTGAGAAAGCAAGTGATTTGACACCTATATTTAAAGGGTATAAGTTTCCCAATGCTGTAGATTTAGGGGAAACTATCGGTATGAAGTTTGAAGCTATTGTAAGCTATAATAACCTCGATAATATCAATAGATTAACAGGAAATCATTATATAAATGGAAGAACTGCAATTATTGGTATATTAGGTAGATCTGATTCATACCGATATAGAGATTTTATAACATTGGTTCCATTACAGACATCTTTAAAAGATGAGAATGGGGAACCATTAGATCGTTTAGTAGAAATCGAGTTCATGAATCGGTATTATACTAGAGAGATCATGTTTAAGCATCAGACTATTTCAGGAAATTATCAAAGTATATTATTCCAGATTAAAAGATATGCAGAAGAAGCTGAATTTGCGCGCTCGTTTCTTCCGTTCATGTATGATGGAATAGTTGCAGAGATGTACGATCCTGAGATTAGAAAGAAACTTGGTAGAAAGAATTCCATTGATCAATATAAGATGGCAGTAAAATTTAATCCAATGAGACGTCATTCGGTATTTAGAGGTTACAAATATAGTATTGGTCAATCTGGAATGATAGTTCCAATGTTTTATTTTGATCCTGTAGAGTTCTTAGGAGCTATACATGATCATACAACAGGGTATTCTTATGAGCATTTCAATAAGTTAAATCTCTATAAAGGAGATGTAATTGATATTGATTATAATCATGATGTAATGCCATATGTATCAAAACCAGATATTCAATTTAATAGAGATAATCATAATAGGCCACCAGAAGCAGATGAAGTATTTCCAGATAAATGCCCATTCTGTGGTGGTAAGATTACGATATCTAAGTCTGGTAAAGCAGCTTATTGTATGAATCTTCATTGTGTCGGTAAAGAAGCAAAGAGGATTTCTAATATGATAGCTAAATTAGGAATCAAGGATATTGCCGAAGAAAGAATGGCAGCGTTAGGGATTGGATCTTTAAAAGAACTGTATGATTATCCATATGATAAAATGGTTGAAATTATAGGTCCTACAAATGCAGCTAAATTCAAAGATCAATTAGATTCTATTAAAAATAACGAAACTCCAGATTATATATTAATCGGAGCTTTGGGATTTAGTAACTTATCAGCTAAAACTTGGAGAATTATATTCGAAAAGATTGCATTAGTTGATATAATTCAATATTTAGATGGAGGGTATATCGATGACGTAAAAGATATGTTCTGTACCATTAAAGGTATAGGTCCAAATACAACAGAAACTATCATAGAAGAGTGGAATTCATTTAAGGATGATATTCATTTTATAGTAAATGAATTCAACTATAAGAATTCTTATGGTAGTTTTAAAATTCGTAAGAAGATTAGATTTACAGGATTTAGAGATAAATTTCTTGAAGCTATCTTAGACGAAATGGGTTACGATGCAGATGGAAATGCAGGAGTAACAAAAGACACAGCTATCTTATTGGTTCCGTATGATGGATATAATCAAGGTAGCAAATGTGAAAAAGCATTAAAATATAACATTAAGATGATGACAGTTAATGACTTTAAAAATTATATAGGGCTAGAAACTAAATCATTCTGATAGTACCTAATTATGATATCTGAGGGGAATTTGCATATTGTAAATTTTTACAAATATGCAAACCTCAATATAAAATCAATAAAAAGAAAAGATATGCCATAAAGTTGCATATCAAAAAATAAGGAGGATTTTAAAATGAAATTAACAGACAGCAGCTTAATCGCAAACATGATCCAGGAGTGCAAAGGACTGTCATGGACAGTAAACTTTGGAGATGTAGTTGAGGTAATTCAGTTCAGTATTACTGGAACTGTCGATTTCTTAAAACAGGTAAAATCCAAGAAAGAAAAAATCGCTTTAGTATTCGAAGATATCAAAGGAAATATGGTAGCGGCTGCTACTGTAGAGTATATCGAGGGCGAAGATGGTAATCCGGGTAACTGGTCTGTAGAGTTTACATTCGATCCAGAAGATATTAAGGATTGCAAAACATACAGTATCTATGAATCCGGTCCAAAGGAAGTTATTGCAAAACGTGGTTTTGATGACTTCAAAGTAAGATTTAGTGCACCAGATGTATTATCTCAGTTATCAACATTATTCTTCTCATTACTGAAAGATTTCCTCGATCAGAATGCTGTTGAAGGAAGTACATTCGAACTTAAACATGAACCATATTTCGTAGCAACAGTTGATGTGATCGATGGTGAGAAAGTTATGTCATTCATTCCAGATGGAGCAGTTAAGAGACTGATTAAAGATGATGATAGCTCATCTGAAAATGCCACAGAATAATATATTATAGAAATAGTAAGGTACGAACTAAGTTGTTTAGTTCGTACCTCTATTTTACCACGAAAGGAGATTTTTTATTATGGCTGGCATTGCAGAATTAAATAAAAAGTTATATGATGTAGTTTCATTAGAGACTTACACTAAGAATCCAGATGCTTATGTATCTGGACATGTAGCAATTGAAGATGAGGATTATGTGTTACCTATATTAACGGGTAATACTTTAAATAATGCAAACAAGGTTGGCATAGATGTCGGTCCGACGATTTCTAGAGTATATTTACCAACCTCAGCAGAAGATAAAAAAGCATATAGTAAAGATAAATTAGTAGATTTCAGTAAAGCTAAAAGCTATGATGAGTTGGCTAATTTACAGCAAACTGTTATCAATATGGAAAAAGATGTATTGACCAATCCGGACAATACATCAGTATATCCTATTGACGAAAAAGATTCACCTGCTATGAGACTTTTAAAAGAAGCAGTTAATAAGAAACATATTAACTTAGATAACTATGAGCATAGATTCGGATCTAATTATAATAATGACAAACGTATTTTCAATAAAAATACGGTATCATTAACTATGATGGAACGAATGGCTGATGCTTTAGATATGAAGTTAACTCTTACATTACAGGATTCCAAGCCAGACGTTCCTAATCCAATTGGTACAGCAATGAGTATTGACGTTACAGGAGGCAGTTATGAATGTGAATAGAGAAGTGATCGAACCTAATCAATATTCTTTTATAAGAGAATATAATGATAAGAATAGACCACAGTTTAATCCAGAATTATTTAATAGATCTGATGATGCAATAATAGAAGTTTTGAAAAAGGTTATATTATCTATCGAGAGAGATCGTTACTTTGTCATTAAAGTAATGAATTTTTCTGTAGTGGATGATTATCAGCAAATACGTATATTATTGCGTGAGCAAGAGAAATTCAAATCTAAGAATAAAAATAAACAGAAAATCGACGATAAATATAATTATATCCCGTTAAAAGATTCCGATATAAGATTATTAATCGTTGATTATTATCTGGAGGTCCCTAATCCTAAAGAGGGATCTCCTAGATCTAAAAATCTTAGGGTACTTATAGAAGTACCTAAAATCGTTGACAAATATTATTTCAGAATATTTGGAAATATATATTCATCTCTATATCAGGTAGTGGATGGATCTACTTATAATAATTCCAATTCTGCAAATCCAAAGTCACAAAATATAGCTTTCAAAACTTTATTTATGGCATCTAGAATCTATAGATATATAGAGAAGCTTAAAATGACAAATGGAGAAACTAAAGAATGTATCTGGTATATGAGTAATATCTTTAAGAAGAATTGCCCTCTTATGAGATACTTATTGGCTAGATTTGGATTCTATCAAACTTGTCAATTATTAAAAGTAAATGATCTGTATATTTCAGATCATGATATCGAAAAGGATGATTATTACACGGTAAAGAAAAATAATATGTATATTTCATTACCTAAGTATATATATGATAATGATCCTGTAGCTCAGAGTTTAATGTATACTGTATATAATTCAGTGTCAAGGGAAACCTCATTGAATAATGTCTATACATTAGAGTATTGGATAGCAGTACTTGGAGATTCTTACAACAATAAGACTGTAGAGAAAGGATTAAATGTATTAGATTCTCTTGAATCTATATTGGATATTCCAACTCAAGAAAACTTAAAACTTCCGGAAGAATGTAAAAAGAATATATATGATATAATTATATGGATTCTTAGGGAATTTAATGAATTAAGAAAGAAAGATAATCTAGATATATCTACAAAGCGTATTAGATATGAAGAATATTTTGGAGCTATTTATGCTATTAAATTAGCTACAGGTCTTTATAGAATATCTGATGAAGCTTCCAAATTGCAGATAGATAGATTAGAGAAAGCTATTTATACATTCCCAGATTTTCTATTGAAACAAATTTCAAAAGACAGTCTGGTAAACTATAATAATAGCGTAAATGATATGGATGCTATTACAGCTCTTAAATTCACTTATAAAGGAGTAAGTGGAGTTGGAGATGGTAATACTGCATCTATTCCAGTAAATTATAGACAAGTACATCCTACTCACTTGGGAAGATTGGATTTGGATAGCTCTACAGCAAATGACCCAGGATTATCTGGAATGCTTTGCCCGATGGCTTCAATTCATAATAACTTCTTTAGTGATTATAAAGAACCAAATAACTGGAGAGCAGAAGTTGATCAAGTATTGGCTCAATATGCTCAGTTAGAAGGTCTTAAAAATGCATTGGAATATCAAGGAACTATAAATGGAGTTAATGTTGAAGAACAGCGTTTAGCAGTTATTCAAGATACTCTTAGTTCTATTGAGAAATTGATTACACCTATAGCTCGTATTAACAAGGAAATTGATAATATTGAGAGTATCCCTAATAGTATAGCTGTAGCGGGATAAAAGATTTTGTGATATGGATAGTATTAAGCAGCACATTATTATAAAAGATATGAGGAGGGATTTGAATTGCCAGAATCAAATGGACGTTATGTTTATTTTCTGTACTCTACAACTCAGAGAAAACAGAGAAAAGATATAGAATCAACTGTAAATCCTGCAGGTTATAAACCTAAAAAAGTTTTAGTAAACGGTAAATGGAAAGAGTTTACTGAAATGAATACAACAGGAGAAAGTAGATATTCAGATGCGGTAATTGTAGCTGAAGGGTATTATAGTCTTATGAAAATAAGCTAAGGAGAGAGCAATGAATATTCCAATACATCCAATTCACAGATTAGGTTTAAACCAGTGTCCAAAATGCGAAGGCATTTTGGTGCTGGTAGAAAAAAGTATTAGTATGATGGATTTAGATAAAAGAGGTATACCTAAATCTAATAATTTAGATGATGAGGTAGAAATCAAACTGATTTGTACTGAATGTAAATCAGTTTATGATGCAGATAAAGAAGGTATGCACTATCTTATTAAGAGATCCAGTAAGAAACTGGTAAAGGAAAAGAAAAGCAAAAGAATGAAAGACTTTAATCCATTCTACTCATGAAAGTTTGACCATTAAGGATTTTTATATCCTTAATGGTCTTTTGAAGGAGAAACAAAAATGATCAAAACACTACCTAATGATTTAGTTATCTGTATTAAAGACTTTCTAGATAATTATGATGTAGATTATCCAGATACCGATAATATAATGAATATATCATCAGAAGATTATAAAATATTTATTAGAATACGTTTAGAATCAAGATCAGAATCCATAATAATATATCTATCTGGGAATAACTTTATATATGAAACTGATAAAATTTTTGATGTAATAGTGCTACCATATGGATATATTTTAGACAAGCATGAAGATCATATTCCGGATAACGAAGCTGATAAAATAGAAAATGAAATTACTGATAAAATAGTATTATCCGTTAAGAATTATATTTCTGATACAGAGAAAATTATAAACTCTGATATAAAATTTAAAAAACCTTTCAAGAATATATTATCTTCTAAAGATGAAGAAATTATAAATCCATCTATAAAAATTGAATCAGAAATAGATGATTTTGCAAAAAATAAGAAAGTTTTCAACGTTAGCGTATTGCCTAAAGAACTACCTAATTCATTACTTAAATTGATAAAAGTTTATGATAAAATACAAATAACTTTTAATATACATAACGATTATCTTAAAATGGATATACCAGTTAACTTATTTATAGAAAAAAGAAAGAATTTGGCTAATATTGAATACGTTCATACGTATTTAGTAGGGTCTGTAGAAGATGAGGATAAAAATAAGATACCTCATTCTGCAAAGACAAATTATATATTCGATTGCAATAATCCAAGTTGTGATGTATCAGTTGCAATAACTGATAAACGTAATAAAGATAATCTTCTTAAGAAGTTACATGACTCGGTGAACGCTTGTATTTCCTGCATGAAAAAAGTGGGAGATGGCAAGATCACATATATCATTTATGTATACAGGAGGACAGAATTATGATTTACACAAAAGTAGCAGAAACATTAAACCAATTAATTCAGCATGAACCAAACCCGAAGGAAACAATTGAAGTACTTGCAGATGATCAGTTATCAAAAGCTGTATCTGTAGCGTGCTTATCAGCAGGAGGTATTAAAGTATCTAATATCGGTAGAATTACAAAAGTAGAAGATAAGCATGTACATTGCATTATATGCGAACTTAATGAAGAATCTGTCGATAAATTTGTTGAAGTAGCTTCTAAAAGTAGCGATTTAACAGATGACCAGAAAGCCGTTGCAGGATCTTTATTCCTGTCAGTATGCACTGTTAAATACGGAGATGATTGTTACACAATTTTATTTACTGGTGAATTATACAGTGGAGAATTTGCATTGATTACTAAAGTATACGAGGTACTTACCAATGAATATATGTATAGTTTATCAGCATTAGGTTTAATTGATGGAATGAGTGAAATAGATAATTATGCAGAAAGAGCATATAATCTTAGTTGTTTCTACATTCCAGCAATGCTGACACCTATTTCTAAATTACCAGAACATATTCGTGAGTATGAGCCTTTAAAACAGTTTGTCAGATATATAAAAGAACATTGTAAAAATAATGTTTGGTATACATCATTATTCGATTACAATGAAATTACAACTATAGGAGACTGTTTAGGATATGAACAAATCTTATTTGATGAAGAGGATATAGAAAATGACGAAGACGTTACGACCCTTGATATATCATGATCATCACGAGAGCTGTCCAAAGTGTAATGCTTTGGACAGTCTTGAATTGTTTGATAATTACAATAGACCTTTTAATTATCAAATGCTTTTAAGTACTCATGACACAAGTAAACTTAAAAACAGAAGTTTTAGATATTTCAAATGCAATAAATGCAAAGAAACATTTAAAATAGATTGGACTGGATGTGTTCCTGTACCAATGAAAATTTCAAAAATGGAAGATTTCATAGAAGTATGCAAAGCACTAAAAGAAAAGGAGAAAACACTATGAGAAATTTAACAATGGAAGAAAAAATGGAATTCGCTAAAGAAATGAATAAATTTTGCGCAGAGAATCAGAATTTTTGTGAAGATGTAAAACAGGTAGCACTTTTAATGAAAGGATCTATTAATTTTGATGATGGAGTTAATATATTAGCTCCGAACTACGGAGATACTATATCAACTGACGACAAAGCTTTCGTTATGGCAAATATTGAAAGAGCTATGATAAAAGGGAACTTATTTAAAGAAAATAGATTTCTTCATGATTGCAATAAAGATAGTAGAGGAGTATTTGTTGGTGTATGTCCCAACGCTGATAAAGAATTTATAACTGTATTTGCTATAGACGATTCATTTAAAGATGAATATATTGCACACATTGTAAATTTAGATGAAGATAAGAAAATTATTATACTTGCTATTGGAAAAAAATATAAAGATTTTCTCGATAAATTAGGAATCGATAATACCGAAATTATAAAAGCATTTATTCATGTAATGAAAGAATTTGTAAATCTTATGTATCATGATATAAATCAGCAATATGCTATACCATCAGCACTGTCTTCATTATTCCTTACAGTAGCATCATTTCATCCTACAGAATTTGAAAATAATTTATTCGTAGATGAAGAGTATGGATGGTTCTATGATAGCATACTTAGCACGAGAGAATATAGAAGGTTATCTCTAAATAATTTAAAGAGCATGATGGGAGACGATGATCCTTTATCTAATTTATCATCAGATGAAGTTGATACTGAAGAATTAGTAAAGTTTATTATAAACGTGATACCATGCATTACCAAGTTTTTAGATAAAAAGCCTAAAGCTACAGATGAGAATAAACGTGCAATTAAGCGTTTTGATTACATGAATCCAAAGAAAGAAAAGTATATAAAAGATGTAGAAATTGATGAATGGTTAAATACGCCATTATATTCATGCATCTGTGAATATAATGGCGATAAATATATAATGGCTGTGTCAGAATGCTTTTCTATGTCTAAAATCACAAATGATTTTCCTGCTGGACGTTTAATTACTATTCCTGGAAATATTAATGGATCAGAGAAAGAAATTATAAAGATCGCATACGATATATTAAAATTTATCATAAATGATCTCTCTGATGACAAAGAATTCGAAATAGACAGAATGGGAAGTATCTTTTCTATAGCTAATCTGTTAAATTTCAAAATGATTCCAGATACATTTGAACTTATCGAGGACGGATTTATTAAATCGAATGTGGAAGGTTATTTAAAGTTTCGTGAAAATGCACTTAAAATATTAAATGTAAATGCATAATAATAAGAGGAGTAGGTATTCCCTACTCCTCTTATTTTTTTAATTGATTCGAAACCTAATTATAATCTAAGAAAGAAGGTACTTTAAATGAAACTATTACGCTTATATATGAAAAATTATGCCGGTATAAAAAGAGCCAGTGGATTAGATGAAATCTGTATAGATTTCAGTAAATGCATTTCTAATATTGTGTTGATTATTGGTCCTAATGGATCAGGAAAAACTACTATATTGGACGCTTCGAGTCCATTACCGGATAGTAATAGTAGTATGGTAGATGGAAAAGAAGGGGTTAAAGAAATATCATATATTGATAATGATGTAATATATAATTTAAGAATAGTGCATCCTGTAAAATATGATGGTACTAGATCTGTAATAAAAGGATTTATTACTAAAATAAATCCGGGAGGGGATACAGAAGAATTAAATAGTAATGGTAATATTACTTCATACAAAGATACTATATACAATCTGTTCGGATTAGATCCTAGTTATGTGTCTTTAACAAAATTATCTATGGATGATAGAGGTATTGTATCTAAAAGTCCAAATGAAAGAAAAAGATTTGTAACTGCTATTCTTGAATCTGTAGAAGTTTATAATAATATCTATAAAACTTTGAGTAAAAGAGCTTCCGCATTTAAATCATTGATAAATAGTGCAGCTTCTAAAATAAGTACCATTGGTAATGAAGAAGAATTGAAAAACAGATTGGTTGCATTAGAAGAAAGGATTAAGTATCTTACTATAGAGAAAGAAAAATACTCAAAATCTCTTTCAGATAATGAAGCATCTGTTAAAGTATTGGATCCTGATGGTTCTATACAAGAAAAATACAATAACATAGTTATTCAGATTCAATCTCTGTCAGCAGAAAAGAAAAATCTTGAGCTTATTATTAATAGATACGATTATAAAGATAGAGAAGATTTATTAAAGAATATCAATTCTTTAAAAAGTAATATTACTAATATAGAAAGGGATATTAATGATTTACGTAAAGAGAATGAGATAATGCTTTCTTATTTAAGTAAAGATGACGAGCAGTTAAAAGCTAAGAAGATAAAATTAAGTACTTTAACTGCTGATGGTAATTTATCTATATTACAGAATAAATTAGATTCTTTAATAAAGAAGAATGAGGAAATAAAGAAATTTATTCCGGATAATTTTAATATAAATATATCTGTAACAGAGTTTGCTGCCGGTATGAACACATTGAATCTTATTATAGAAGATATCAATAGAATAAAAGAGCAAGCTTTTATGGAAAATCTTAAATATATATACGATATAGTATCTAATGGTAAAAATATCATTGATATATTAAAAGAAACCAGATTAAACAAATTAGCATCTGAGGATAAAATCAGAGAGTTGAAATATAATATATCTTTATGCGATAATGATATAGAACTAATGAAATCTCTGGATAAACGTCCGTCTGGATGTAACGATGATAGTTGTCCATTTATTAAATCAGCAGTAGAAGCTCAGAAAAGAGATCCTCTAAAGAAAAAAGAATCTTTAGAGAAAGAATTATTTGATTCTCAGATGGATCTTACTATATATTCTGATACTATAGTAGAACTTGAAGACGATCTTGATATTATTAATAGACTAAATGTAATATTAAGATCAATAGAATCTAATAAAGAAATATTTATACGAATAGGTGCTTCATTTATTCTTGATAATAATAACGTAATGAAGTATCTTATAAGTGAATTCGATTTAAATAAAGCTACAGAATCTGTCATGAATAATCTTGAAATAGTAAATCAGATGGAATTATATAAGAATAATCAGACAGAAATCGATATATTGTCAACTAAATTGGATGCTCTTAAAGATAAGATAGATCTTATAAACGAATTAAATTCTGATATAAAGAGCCTTTCTGAGAAATTGAATGATTATAATATCAAGATAGATGAAAATAATAAAGATATAGATTATTTATCAAAAGAATTTGTATCCAAGAGTACTCAATTAAATAACTTAGAAGAATTAAATAGGAGGTATGACGAATATGGCATGGTCTGTGATAAGATTAATACTCTTAGTAATAATGGTAGTGTGTTATTTAAAGATATAGAATCTATTAGAACCTGTTTAGATAATATAAATAAAATTCAATCATCTATAAATAATTTTAATTCTGAGCTTGAACCGGCACAGAAAGAACAAGAAGAAATTAAGTTCTCTCTTAAAATGCTCGATCAGTATCAAAAAGAATTAGAATTATTAAATTTGAAATATGAGAAGGTTGAAATGGTTAGAAAATATAGTTCTCCATCTAAAGGTATACAGACATTGTATATGGAGCTATATATGGGTAAGACATTAAAGATAGCAAATGAATTATTATCTATGCTCTTTGATGGTGATTTAGTATTAATGGATTATATTATCAATGAAAATGAATTCAGAATACCAGTAAAATCATTGTCGTCTAGCATTATCAATGATGATATTAAGAGTTGCTCATCGGCTCAAAGATCTATGATAAGTATGATTATATCATTAGCTTTATCAATGCAAGGATCAGGAAAATGCAATATTATAAGATTAGATGAAGTAGATTCGCCATTAGATGAAGGTAATAGAGCATCATTTATTCCTACTATAAATAGAATGATGATGGCTATGAATATATCCCAATGTTTAATGATATCTCATTCATCAGAATCAGAGTTGTCTAATGTAGATATAGTATCATTAAATTCTAATTATGAAGGTCCAGGACACGTAATCTTCCAATATTAAAAATGATAGTATATTATACATCTGAGTAAAGAGAAGACTAGTAGTAAAAAGTTTTAAAACATCCCTTCGTGTAACATTCTGCTAGTTTTTCTCTTTACGAAGTATAACTCCTTCTTATTTATTTTTATTGTAACGCAGGATAGGAGTTATCCTATCCGGTCTTGATCTATGTCAATAGCCCCTTACTATTGACAAAATATATCCTGTATGATCGAATTGATCATACAGGATATTTATTCAAAAATATATTTTATTTTTATAGATGCGAGGGCCTAGACATACTATTAAGTATGTCTAGGTGGAAAAACAAAACTATTACGCACACATAAATACCATTCATAAACCACACATGGAAAGGCTTTACGTAAATATAGAGTGGCAACTTCTATATTTAATTTAATGTTATACTTGTTATTTAAAAACAGAAAATAATAGATAGTGAATATTCACTATCTATTATTTCTCCGTAACTACTCAAAAAAACAAAAAAGGAAAAAACTTTATGAAAAATACAAAATACATAATTAGGCATCCCTGTCTAATTATGAAATTGTTATAACTATTTAAAACAACTTAGCAACCCCATGCAATACAGAGTTGCATGAGGCTACCAAGTACCATCGTTACAATTTTTCGGAGGAGGTGTTCATCCACACCAGAATTCAAGCCAGTAAAACAGCTTCGAGTGAAAAATACAAGATGGTTTCATTTCAGCAGCAGGACCAATGAGACAATCTTGTATTTAATATATAGTTAATATTCATCGATAGCAGATTCTCCGATTACTACAAGAGGATATGATTCATTCAGTTTGATATTTCTAGCTGTATGATTTCTTTCATCTATAGTAGTATCTTCCATAAACATAATATCATGTTTATCTACATTCTGAAGAATTTCTCCAGTAGCCATATTCATAATTTCGAATGATTTAGCTCCTGTAGATTTGTTCCAAACTACAACTTGCTGTACATTAGGATCATTCTCCAATGCAATCATATGTTGCTGAGGAGTCATATTTTGAACATAATTATTATAAGCAGCAACATCATCCATAGTATTATTAGGTATTGTACCTGCTATAATAGCATCATTACGTACAGTCATATCTCTGGATGTTGGTCCAAGTGCTGCATAAGGATTAGGAACTGATGCAGTTACAAAAGCTTTATACATATCTTGAATAGCTTTATCATCATCTACATTATCGTTTAGATGAAGTTCTTTAGCTCGTTTCATTTCAAAGTCTTGTGCCTTTGTAATAGAGTTATTCATTTCCTTGATAGCATTAAGTTTATTGCTAAGCATTGATGCGGAAGCATCTGTTAAATTACTTAAATAAGTATATTTATTTCTAACAGTTTTAGAATTACGAAGTAATCTGATATCTTCATTGATATCAGCCATACTCATATTGGTTTGTGCAATTACTTCTTTAAGCATACTATTAGTTTCTTCATATTTCTTCTCAAATGGTTCTAAGCCATTGTTATTAGAAGAAGATTTATTCTCAGAAACTTTTACTACTTTATTGGGGTCGCCAGTTCTTCGTTTTCTTTTCGGCTTTTCTTCTGAAATTCCAACAGGAGAAGAAATAACAAGAGAATCATCCTGACCTATTTTAGAAAAATCTATTCCTATATCTTCATCTTTAACTCCTGCTACTACAGGTTGGTTTTCAGATGGGTTATATGAATCGGATGAGTAATCGTGATATATTAAATCCATAGTATCTCCTTTCACTAAGCAAATTATGCATTCTTACCATAATGTGAATATATTGAAATTATACTAGTCTGAAAACTATATAATAATACATAATTGTACCAAATTACGTACGATTAGAAAGGTTGGTAATAAAAAATGAGCGATGAATTAATTAAAGGATATCCTTTTAATAGTAATATTACTTTATTAGATAATAGATACCATTATCCTCAAAAGAGAGAGGATGGAAAATATGATCCGGATTATATGCTTATGATATATAAAGATTTAGAAACTGGTAAAAAAGGTCATAGATATATTATGAAGCCAGATTTCGATTATTATAAATTAAAACCTGAATATACAACAGATCATAATTTGTTTATTGTAGAGAAAGAGAAAGTAGATAAGATTACTTGTAAATATAGAGATTTATTAAAATCTATTGCTGAGAATACAGGTAACGAAGAATTCTTTTATGAGAATTTAAGAACTGGTCAATTTAGAAATAATCAATTATTACACGAATTGCCTAATATATTATTTAGTGATTCTAATATAGAAGACAGATATAAATTCATGTTTGATTTATATTATAAAAATGATATTTGTCCTGTAACGAAGGCATTCTTCGATATTGAGGCTGATACTATAGATATGAAAGGAGACTTTCCAGAGATGGGAGAGTGTCCTATAAATGCAGTATCATGTATAATAGAACAAGAAAATCTTGTAAAAGTATTTTTATTAAGAAATCCAAATAATCCATTAATAGAAAAATTTGAGCATGAAGCAAAAACTGACCCAAATTTATTTAAAGAATTAAGAGAGTTTCTAATAACAACTGTAGGTGGACCAGAAAAAGCAAAAAAATACGGAGTAGATAATTTGGATGTACGTCTTGCATTCTTTGACGAAGAGATTCAATTAATATATTCATTATTTCAATTTATTAATAAATATGAACCAGACTTCTTATTGGCATGGAACATGGCATTCGATATTCCGTATATATATGAAAGAATAATTAACTTAGGATATGATCCGGCAGAGATCATGTCTCATCCAGCTTTTGAAAAGAAAGTAGCTAAGTATTATATAGATGAAAGACATAGAAATGAATATGCGGAGAGATGCGATAGATATACGTTTTCTATGTATACAGTATTATTGGACCAAATGATTCAATTTGCTTCAAGACGTAAAGGTCAGTCAGCATTTAAATCATTTAAATTGGATGATATCGGTGAAGTTATAGCTGGTGTAAATAAATTAGATTATTCTCATATTACACATGATATCTCTAAATTACCATATTTAGATTATAAGACATTTGTATTCTATAATATCGTCGATACAATTGTTCAGAAATGTATCGAAGTTAAAACTGGAGATATAGATTATATCTTTGGTAAGTGCGTAATGAATAACACAAGATATGATAAAGGTCACAGGCAGACTGTTTATCTTACAAATAGAGGAGCAAAAGAATTCTATAATCAAGGATTTATTATTGGTAATAACGTTAATAGAAATAATAGTAACGTTAAATTCCCTGGAGCTTTGGTAGGTAATCCTAAGCATAATAGCGATTATTCTAAATTAAAGCAAAATGGAGAGATTTTAAATATTATGGATAATCTAGTAGACTTTGACTATAAGTCTCTATATCCAAGTATTGCAAGAGAAAATAATATGGCTCCAAATACTCAAGTTGGTAGATTAGAAATACCTACACAGGTATATGAAAATGAAAATCCATTTAGATATGAATTTTATTATAGAGGCGGTAGATTCCTTATGGACTTTAATAACGGAAACTACCTTGAAGTTGGTAAACGTTGGTTCCATTTAGCATCTATAAGAGAGATGATGGAAGATTTTGATGAATTCTTTACTAAAGTAAGGTTCCCAATAAATCCAATGCTTGATATAAATAGTGATGGATTTTATAATCCAATTTATCATTATCCTGATATAGGAAGTGGATTTTATAATCCAATTTATCATGATCCAGAAAATACATTTAGACCTATTATAAGAGATTCGGATAAGTCTAAAGATTTTAAACCATATTTAAAGAAAATAAAATAAGGAGATTAAACCATGGAAAAATATGTAGGATTATCACTTGAAAACTTTTTAAAGATTTTTGAATACGTAAAGTATACAAAGAAAAAATGGTTTGCTGTGTCAGTAGAAAAATTTTTAGATATAGTACGAGTAAACGTATACGGAACAGATGATGATTTTTCATCTGTAACGTATATAGAATATATAGATTTCGCATTAAATGATGGGGATATTAATCATTGGACGTGGTCTGATGAAAAAGGAAATGCAGTTTCAGATTACACGTTATATTTTAATAAAAATGAAATCATAGCTTTGATGAAAGAAAATGAATTTGGATATATAAGCAATTGTAATGTGTATGACCAAATGGGTTATTCCAAGTTATGGGTAGGTAAATCATTTGTAGGCGATAAATTATACAAATTAGCTCGTAATGCTCGCTTATTAGGACGTGGTTCAAATCCATATAGTATTGATAATCCGACATTGATCTATCATTTGGATGATTTAAGGCAGAATGCGGATATTACGAACAGTTTATCTATGAAAGCTGGAGATGGAATGGAAATGGTTAATTTAGATAATAATATCATTACATTATATGGCGGCATGTATCCAATCACAGCTAAAGATAAAGTATCAATAACTTTATACGATTTACATGATGGAAGCAATGTTTCTATAGTAGAAATTATAAAAAGTAAACCAAAAGATTTAGTAATTAAATGCTTATTAAGATATAGAAGTTTGTCAGAATAAAGGATGGAGTCTCCCTTACCATATAGAATTATCGCTGGAACAATAAGATAATTCGTGGTAAGGGAGGTTTCCATCCAATGGCAAATAGAAACAGATTTAATTTTTCTAAAATTGTCGATCTGTCTAAAATATTGAATAACCGAATGAACGACCACTACAGACAGACATATAACTCATCCAGAACCTCCAAAAAAGAATTGGACGATGTATCTGGCAGAGTTGAAGATAATATTGACGCTATCATGAATAGAAATAATGATATAGATGCTCCAAATCTTACTAAACTTTATTCAAGAGCATTATTGTCTAAGAATCTTAATGATAGACAAGTTCAGAAGAAAATAGAAGACACTTTTGGAGATGAAGGTGTTACAAATAATATATTAGGTATATATTTACAGAATAAGAATATAAAAGATCTGTATAATGAAATAGATACAGTATGTAAATATATGCCTAAGCTTGATGAAGCATTAAAAGCTAAAAGAGATGCTATATTATCATCAGATAATTTCTCTAAAGACTTTGTTAATGCTACTGTATCATCTACATATGATGAGGATAGAGTTGTATTTAATACTCGTATTGAAAATATTAAAAAGAAATATAAATTAGCAGAAAAATTCGATAAAGCCACTTATAGTACAATGAAATATGGTGAAGAATTTATTTATCATCCACCATATAAGAAAGCTTTAGCTAAACTTTTAAGAGATAAATCTAAAACCATGTCAGTTAGTAATCCAGGAGGATTACATGAATCGGTAATCAGAATAGATGGAATTACTACAAAAGACTTAAAATTAAATAATCAGATTACTACAAATACATATAATATCAATGTATCATATAATTATACTGGAGTTCTTGAGTCTGCTGTTAATGATCAGACTAGATTAAGAGAATCTATGAGTATAGTTAATGAAGTTGGCTCTGTATGCGATAATATAGACGAAATGGCATTAATGGAAGATGCTTTACCAAATTCATTAAAAAATAATACTAGCGATAAGAAAACTAAATTGAATAAAACTATATCAGATGAATTAGAATTACCAACTAAAGACTTTGATCAAAGTGCTAGAGACGGTTTGATTAAATCTGGTATAAATAATAGTGTCGATTCATATAATGTAAAAACACCGGGTTGTGTATTAAAAACATTAAAGCCTGAAAACGTTGTATTATTATATATTGACGAAATATGTTTAGGATATTATTACTTTGAATTTGATCCAAATACAGATAATTCTATTTTATATAGTAACCAGTATGATTCTTCTGGTTATGGTTCTACAATGTATGATAGAAACGCTGTTAAAAATTCTCAAGATTTTAAAGCAGAACAAGATAAAAACCAATTATTAAAATATGTAGCATCTAATATAGCTAGTCAGATTGATACGCAATTTATCAATACTAATCCAGATTTAGCGGATGAAATATATGCAGTATTAAAATATAATGATCTTTTCAATGGAGCTTCAACTTCTAATATCAAAGTTACATTCTTACCAGAAGAAGATGTAACTCATATTAAATTTGAAGAAGATCCTGATACACATAGAGGTATATCTGACATATTATCTTGCTTAATAGCGGCTAAAATGTATTGTTGTATTTCTATTAATGATACTATAGCATCTTTAACAAGATCTCAAGATAGAAGGGTATACTATGTAAAACAGAATACCGAAACCAATATAGCTCAGACTCTTATGAACGTTATTAATCAGATTAAAAGATCTAATTTTAATATACGTCAAGTAGAGAATATGAATTCTATATTGAATATTATAGGTAGATATAATGACTTTGTTATTCCTGTTGGACAATCTGGAGATGCTCCTGTACAAATGGAAGTAATGAATGGTCAAGATATTCAACCTCATACAGAATTATTAGATAGATTTGAAGAACAGTGTGTAAATTCTACTGGTATTCCTCTTGAATTAGTAAATGCAAGATATAGTACAGACTTTGCTACGCAAATTACAATGTCTAATATCAAATTCTTAAGGCACTGTATACTAAGACAAGAGAAGCTTGAATATTACTTCAGTAGAATAATAACAGCTTTATATGCTGCAGAATATGGAGAAAGAGTATACATTAAATGTGTATTACCTCAACCATTATTCTTATCTATTACAAATCTTAATAATATCCTTGAAACTGTACGTGCTAATACAGAAACCATAGCTAATTACGAATATGATAATGAAAATGATCAAGCTAATAATGAAAAGAAAGCAATCTTTATGAAGTTAATGATGAAACAAAGATTGAGTACTTATGTAAAAGCTGATGAGATAGATAATCTTAAGAGACAAACAGAGTTTGAATATAATAAACGTAAAACTGCAGCTTCTGCTAACGGAAATGCAGTCGGAGATTCATACGGAGGATATTAAAAGAAATATGGATGTATACCATTTGGTATACATCCATATATTTATTTTTTTATCAGCCACCATTAGCGTTGTTGTTATTTGATCCGGAAGATGTAGTACTTGCGACATCAATACCGAAGTTTGAATTAACTGTATCAAATACAGAATATTTGAATTTACCAGAATCAAGTTCGATCTGATTTTCAGAATGATTGTTAAATCCGTTAACGCTATCCCTAGCATTCTGACTAAATCCGTCATTAACTGCCATCATATTCTTAACAGCATCAGCTTCATTAAGATATGCAAGCATCTTAAGCGCTCTAGCATCTACTTCTTCACCGTCGATAACGAAGCACTGCATAGTAACTTCGATATCAACTTTTTCAATTTCACCCTTAGTACCATTGTAGATACTGGATGGAACTTTATTTGGCCATGCATTACATAACAGATATGCTTTTTCAAGACCAAGCATAGTTTCATCAGTTACGATATACATAAGGTTGAATACTTCATTTTCAAATCCAGCTGCAAGGATACCATTTTTGATTAATCCATGATATGTCTTAGCCTGTGTACGAGGATCTCTTACACCTCTAATATACATATCAATGAATTTTGTGATAACTGAACCAGATTTTTCAGTAAAGCTCATAGATATTTCAGATGCAGACTGCTGAGTAACTTTACCCATGGAGTTCATTGTAGAAATACCATCAGTAAATTCGATATTATCAACAGTAATATCTTCAATACCATCAAGTCCTTTAAACTCGTATTCAAGAATATAACAGAACAGATCCAGAAGTTTCTGAGCATCTGCGTTTCCATTAGATCCTAATACTTTAAGATATTCAGGAACAGAAATGACTACAAGATGCTGATAACCCTTCAAATATGCATTGAACTGTGCAGCATTTGTAAAGTCAGTTACACCTCTCATCATTGTATATTCTGCTACTGATCTAGGACGTTTGCTATAAGTATTAAATGTACTTTGTAAGTTAGCCATTATACTTACCTCCTATATCAAGATTGGGTCGGTAATGCATAAATCTTAAAGATTTCAGTCTGAACGAAGTCTTTGAATGAAACTTTAATAGATGCATTAAAGATCTTATTGGCTTTCATAATTGGGTCTGCAACATAAACAAATTCGAGAGTATCGAAGTTTTCTTTATACTGCATAATTGCATTATTAACAGCTTTCTTATAAGTTTCAAGGTCATCAGATGTAATAAATGTATATCTATTAATCGGGCAAACCTCTCTAACTCTATGAATAATCTGCTGTACAGCAAGGATATTATTAATATAAGAGAGCTGGCTATATGGATCCTGAGATGTATTAGTTGTTTCAAGTACCAACTGATTATTGATATATCCACAATAGTTTAATCCTAAGTCCATAAGCTCTGTTTTCTGGTCAACCTTTGGTGTAAATTTAGGACAGAAGTTAACTGTACCTTTAATAGCTTCATCAAAAGTAAATCCGTACTGAATACCAGCGCACGGTGCATTTCTTCTAAGGTTAAAATGATTAATCATTTTAACTGCTAAAGAATACATCAGAGTTACATTGATCTGCTTTCTGGAATATGGATCCAGAACATCATATGTTGTAATGTAAGAAGCTGCAAATCTAGAATGGTCAAATTCTTTAGCAGCCATCTTAAACTGATCATATGTATATTTATCAAGACCAAAATCTCTAAAGTAGAAGAAGTCCTGTCTGAACTCTGCAAGATCAAGAATAGCTTTCTTTACTTCAGATGGATAGTTAGCATCGAATACTGCATCGATATTAACCTGGTTAGGGTTAAATACAGAATCATCAAATTCTCCAGAGAAGAATTTTACTGCTTCTTTAGTCCAAGCACCTGTTCCGAATGGTTTATCTCCAAACTCACCATTATCACCAGACATGATCATCATACCTGTAGCGTCGGCAAGATCATATCCGTTTTCAGCTTCATCTTCTGACTTAGTAAGATCTACTGAAATATAGTCAAGAGCTTTACCTGCTCTATCACATCCAAACAGTATGTCAATAGATTTAAGTGTATCTTCATCTACTCCAGTAGCTTCACTAACAGCTTTGATGAATTTATTAGATCCTTCTTCATACTGATAAGCGTCAAGCTGTGTAAGATCTTTAGAACTTTCTGTCAGAGACATACTTGTCTTAAGATAAATAATATTAGGATCAATAGAAAATCTTGTATACTCAGCATTTGTTTCAGCATCAGCAATTACATTAAATGTATAGAATTCGAAAGAATTCTGTTTACTTAACTGATAATCTGGCTGAATATTAAATCTCTTAGTAGATTTTCCTCTACCATTATCTGTTACTGTGAACAGAGGGAATACGTCAGTTTCTTCTTTATACTGTAACTGAACATGAGCTACTACATCAGTAATAGTTTTCATAGAAGGTACAGTAACAACTCCGTATTTAATACTAGCTACGTTCTTTGTAGCTTTAGCCCATCCACCACCATCAGTTTCGCTCTCCTGATTTGTAGATGGATCAATATAAAGAGGTTTTCCAGCAGCATTAGTTTTCTCGACCTCTTTTTTAGTAACTGTAGCAATGACAGTAAGATTGGCAAGAGCCGCATCTTCAGCAACAAGTCTCTTGAAAATTAATCTACCACCATTATCAATAATATGCGCAGCCTGAACAAGCGGCTGACCATGTTTAACAAATGAGATATGATTACCGTATAAATTGTAAAAATCTGTTCCTACAACTTCTCTAATATCTTCTGGACCTCTTTCAGCAGAAGAGCAGCAAAGATAGTAAGGAGCAGTAACAAGAGTTTCGGTAGTCTTTGTTATATTTGACTGATCTATATACTCAAATATTGTATCGGGCCTCATTAATGAATCCTCCTTAACATATTATATACCACATTTATAGTTTTATTAAATGTAATTTACTGATATGTTTATACTTATGATATCTGGTCGTCTTTGTCTGTTGGTCTATTTATTCTATCCCAACCACCCATCATAATAGGCTCAAGAGGAGAACCTTTACTATCAGGATTCATCATAGCACCAATAAGAGATTCATCCCAGTTCTCAGATGTAAGTGAGTTAAATGGACCATTAAATTTAGGAATTTGACTAATTCTCATAGTCTCATAAGCGTGCATATTATGATCTTTTATTTTTTCTTTAGATAATCTAAATGGTATAGCAGGATCATCTTTAGATCTACATGTTTCAGATAATAATATACCAAATAGTTGAGCAGTAACTTTATAGTTACCTCCATTATATTTAATAGAATCCAAAAAGTATTCATGTAATTTATCGTAAGGTATAGTTTTAGGAATATTACCAGTTAATACGAATAATCTGATAAACTGTTCTACATTAGCAATATCTTGAGGTACTTCTGTAGAAGATATTATTTGATCTATATCATTATCTTCATATATTAATAATCTATAGTCTTGAGGATCTGTATCTTTAGTTAATTGAAATTTTCTTGCTCTTTCAACATATCCAGGTTTAGTTACAAACATACTCGGATAATTAAAAGTTCCTATCTTTTTAGCATAATTAGTAGAATCTCTATCTACTATAGTATAATTTAATATACCAATTAATTCTATATACTCACCATCTTCAATAGCGCAATTTCGTTCAAAATACTTTTCAGGAACGAAAAAAATAAACTTCTTATTTGGACCTTTAAAGTATACAGATTCGTCTACAACTTTAATAAAATTAGGTCTGCTCATATATGAATACACCTCCATATCAATTTAATGATATGTTCCAGATGTACATTTTCAGGTATCGTAGAAAAAATAAAACGTATTTCGAGAATAAGGGGCTGCTATACAGCCCCTTTAAATTTTATTCATACAGGGCTATCTCTTCCCTGTACAATTTAATCAGATTCATGCATGTTTTTTCATGCATACTACAACTTTCTCTAATATCAGAGAAGTACTGCTCTGATATCACCCTTCTCCTCGTTTTCAAAATCTCTTCTGCAAAGAGAAGAGATTTTTTCTCAATATCTCTGATTTCCTGGTTAGCAATATTAGGTCTGCACCTTTCGATAACATCAAAGATATCTTTGATGTTATCATTTAAGCTCATTACATATTTGAGCTTAGAAATATTCTCTAAATTTTTTACAATGCCATTTGTTAATTCTGCCATAAATTACCTCTTTCTACCTACGATTGGTTACGTAGGATTTATATATTATTTTTATTATTATCACTATAATATTATATAATCAAAAAATAAAGATATTCCATATACTCTATATAGAGTATATGGAATAATAAATATTATTGAAGTTTTACATTTGTTTTTAAATCTACAGTAGCGATATTTTTATCTGACCCCGATTCAATATTCCACTCTGGATTAGATTCAACAACTTCTATTTCTTTTGTTTTAATTTCTTCATATGCATAATTTATATCATGAACCTCTACAACATCACATAGTTTGATTGCTTGTATGTCTGATTTTCCATCTTTGGAACAATCCATACGTATGAAAATGCATTTCATTTGGTCTTGTTTAGACATACCATATCTAACCATGTTTGTTGAAATTTCTTTTACTAAACCCCTAACTATTGTGAATACTTCTTTGTGTTCTTTATCAAACTCCCTTGTTAATAAAGACACCTTATCCCCTTCAGTAATACAAGTAGTTTCTGTCTTAAGATCATCATCAGTGAAATTGCCAAGATGTAATCTTAATTGAGCTAATTCTCTTACCTCATAGCGAACTACCTCTCCGTGATTGTAAATCATGTTTATTAAATTGCCTCCTTAAATTATTTCTTATTTATAATATTGTCTTCAATGGAAAGGATAGCATCTAGTAATTTCTGAAGATTCTTTTCAATATTGGTATAGAAAGATTTCTCTTCAAATACTGATTGATCATAATTATCCATTCCAAGAATATTTTTTACGAAGTAATACATAAAGCAATAATCAGGAAGTTTTTCGATGTCTAATCTAGCAACATTAATATATTTTGTATAAGCGATAATAATTCTCTTAGAGTCTTCAGCATCACATCCAATATGTCTAGAAATGATAAATGGTAATTTTCTCAAAGAATCTACAATTCTATTACTTTTTGCATATTTATCTTCATATGGAATACAAACTCTATTGTCGAACTTATCTAATTCAATCTTTTTAGCTCTAAGTTTCCCAGTTTTAACGGCTTCGATTAATTTGTTATAGTTTCTTGCTTCTTCATAAGAATCGATAAATTCTAATAAAGCTTTAGCCTTTTCTGGATTTTTATCTTTGATCTTTTCTGCAATTTTCGGGAATTGCATAATCTTATGTCTTACATCCATATTAGTTTCAGATGTAATAGATTTAGATAAATCTTTAAATGCATTATCTACGGATGTATTTAAATCGAAATATACTTTATTTTGATAAGTATCTTGGATAATCTCATCAAAGATGGATTTAGTAATAACTGATCTTACATCTTTAATCTGTGCTTTGGATAGACTCTCCATAGAAATAGATGCAATGCTTTCATCCACGAATCTCTTAAATGATGGTGGTAACGCATTATATACAGAGAAGTCTTCTCCTTTTCTATATCTATCGAATACTTTTCTGAAAGTAACGAAATCTTCTTTAGATGCTTTTACTGGTAAAGATTCTTTAAGTTCCTCATCGGATATCTCTAAGTTTCTGATTTCATCGTCACTCATATTTAATAAATTATCAAATCCAGAAGTATCTAGATCAATATTAGTCAGTGGTTCGATCTCTGTAGGGACAGGTTTCTTTTCTCCTGTCATAGGATCTACATAGGCTGTTACCGTTTCTGATTCATAAGCATTTGGATCTTCTGGTACTCTTTCATTAGTATCTTTATTAGAAGGAAGATTTTCAATCTTTTTATTATCTTCTGATCTACTTTCTTCTAATTTCTCTGCAATTTGATCTACTTGCTCATCTGTTAATTGCACAACTTTCTTCATTGTAGATTTTCTTCCATCCCCAGTTGCAAGTACTTTTAAATTTTCGTTGTTCATTTTTATTATCCTCCTGAAAAATTATATCGTCTATAGTTGTTTTGTTTATAAATTCCGTAATTATATTAGGGTAAATCTTTTTCCTTTTCCTTAATTTTTTCTTTTTCTGCCGTTTGTTCATTTGTTCCATCTCGCAGTCTTTGTAGTAAATTATAAAGAGCTAATATTGGTAATGCTACATTTTCCATTTGATTTGAATTACAAATAAGACTAATATTAGTAGTTTTAGAGTAATTCAAATAATATTCGGGTGGTCTGTATACGACCAATTCATTTTTCTTCATAAAATATCACCTATTGATTTTGCGGAAAACTTAAAGTAGGACATACATCAGATTGTAATGCAAATCTAATATCCATAATAATTCTGCTACTGTGGTTATTAATAAACGGTACTACAAAATTAGAATAAAAATATTCATTGTCAGGCAATACCGATCTTAAAAAATCAGCTTTCTGAGGCTCTGTTTTATATACACCAGATATGTATTCGTGTAATGTAATAGGAAATTGGCATATACTTTCTACAACCTTAGGTATATATGCATGAATAGCTGCTAATTGAGGATCGTTGTCGTATATCTTTTTAGCATAAGTTATACTGTTATTTTTAACTTTTTTATCCTCATCAAAACTAAGAATCATTTTATATATAGAATCTTTTTCTCTATAAATATAAGAGATAAAAAATCTTGATATATATTTAGTGAAACTTGATACAAAGAATTCATACATTATAGAAGCTAATGTATAAATATCTACATTATCTGTAGTGATAGGCATATCTAAATTATGAAATCTACATATTCTTTCTATGATAATTCCATATGTCTGATCTCTAGTTACAAATATCTGATTATCTTGTCCATACTGATCAGCTAATTCTTTAAACTGATATTCATATGAAGTAACCAAATTAGTTAAATTTAATTCATATTCTCTGTATTTATTTTCAAGATTATTTTCTAATACAGAAAATACCATATCAGGATCAAAGTTCTGTAATACAGCACCTAATTCTCCTTCTGTAATAATTGTGTAATCGTTACTATTGCTCTTGAACGCCATCTTTATATCCCTCCAAAAAGTTTTCAGGTAAATCCATAATTAATTTTACTTTCTCTAAAAATTCTTTTTTATTATCTTCATTTAAAGCATCTTTGATTTGATTTATTGATGTTGATATTACTTTTATATAATCTTCTATAGGACATAATACTTCTTTAGCATACTGGCCCAATTCTTTTTTCAAATCACCAATATCAGAAATATATCCCAAGTCATGAGTTTCACTATATATTCCGGCTATTTCTGCGCAGAAATCGGAATTTAAAATATCTTTAATAGCTCTATTATGTAAATATAAATGCATACCAGATTCACCTTCTGCGATTATAGTTATTTTTTGATTAATCGCTAAATCGTATATGGAAGAATTGATATTTACAATACCAAGTTCTTTCCATATTTCGCTCATCATTTTTCTTTTATCTTCATGAGATATTCCGTCCATTTTTGCGTCTTCGGCTTCATGCTTAAAATGATTATTATATTTCAGTATATTCTGTATATCAGAAGCTGATGTTATTCCGAGTTTATATAATTCAACGCGTTCTACAGTTAATAATTGATAAGTACAGTTGGTCTGTTTTTCTAATGATTTTTTATCTTCTATCATTACAGCACAATAATTATTTAGTAATAGCTCGAATAATACAAATTTCGGTTCGGAACTTGTATACCAAGTTGCGGTTTTTCTATTACAGCCGCTATCGCTTTTATAAATGGTATATAACCCTATTTTACTTCCCATAGCTTTATCTCCTTATTTATTTTAAATTATAATATGGTTTAATTATCCATAAATAATTACCCCATAGATATTAATATCTATGGGGTATATTTTAATATTTCATAATATATATTTTACTTAATCTTTCTTCTTCTACTAACTTTTGTTTAGTTAATGAATCTACTTGAAAATCATCATAATAATCATCAAATACATCCTGCGGAATAGAATAGGCTTGTCCTAATATTGGAAGATCATCTGGATCTATATGGTATTTTTCAATATAAGCTTGCTGACCAACTTTAGTCTGTAATAACCTATTTACAGCTTCTTGATCTTTAGCTTTTTCTTGTGCTCTCCATTCATCATATAGTACAGCTTTATTAGAAGATAGTACGTCTAATTGCTCTTGAACCATATCAGATTCTTCATTAATAGCTTCAGATATATCTGTATAGTTATTATCAATATCAATTCTATCTTCATCATCTTCATCTGTATGTATAGTTACTTTCTGTAAACCATATCTTTCAGTAAGTTCTTTTCCTTCATACCATACATACATAGCCATTAGATAAGAGAATATCTGGTCATCGTGTCCTTGAGCAGTATGCTCAATTCTACCATTCTTCTTATATTCCAATGTACGTAATTCTGCTAATATCTTCGGAGATAAGAATTTAGATTTATGGTTATCTACTCTTTCTCTTAATATCTGCATTAACAGATCTCGACTATTCTTTGTTTCATCGAATCCGTATACTTTACATTTCTGAGTACGTTTTATAGTTTGATTCATTCCACCAAACGTTCGTTCCTCAAATATTCTATCTTTGATTTCGTAATATAGATTACGTTTTATTTTGGTTTCTTTCAGTGTTGATAATACAGAAGCACCAAAACCACCATTTCGCTCTACATTTACTATAGCATTAGGCATAAACTTAACTACCAATTCATATAGTAAATGGGCTAAATCATTAGTAGATATATAGTTACAGTTAAAGTCTCCTACTACATCTGTAGTCTTACTATCTATAATAGTTACAGCAGAAGAGTCCCTACTATAACCACCAGAAACGTCGACACCTATAATAGGAGGATAATGAGGATCTTCTATCTGTTTATAAAGATCAATAGCGAATCCTTTTCTTAATACTATTCTTCTAATAGGTTCTCTTACCATAGTAGCAATAAGCTCAAGGTCGTTAGGATCAAATGGAGAATTATCAGATGTAAGTGACCACTCAAGTAAAACTTCACGTCTGATAGCAGCCCAATCTTTCTTAAGATCTCGAACCATTTCTTTGAAGTACTGTTCAGAAGAGCCTAATTGTTGATAAGTAAATCTTATATAGAAGAAAGAAGAATCCGTATTAGCTTCAGCAACTTCTTTTAATTGTTGCGGAGTATAATCATAGAATTCTTCCAGGAATGGTGTAGCAGAGTTTCTTGTTTCATAAGCATCCATTCCTTCATCGGTACTTAAATCGCCAGGTGTTGTTGTTATAAGAATACCATATGGTGCATGGTTCTTTTTAGCATTCTCTGATGCTGTCTTGTATGCAGGAGTAGCAGCTTGGTATATAATCTTATTATATACAATAAATGCATACTCATCATACCAGTGCATAGGCATAGTACAACCACGGCCAAGGTTATTAGCAATAGTCTTACTTCTAGCACTAGGTTTAGTAGTGATCTTGTTATTATTTATAATATGAGTAATTGTCTCTAATGTATTAGATGCTCTTAATTTTGTACCATCTTTACCATATTGATTTGCAAATTGTAAATATGTAGGAAGAGCAGCTCTAAGTATCTTTAATCTCTGTAAGTTCATTTTAGAGTCATCATGTTTCTTATTCATAAACATGATTTCTGAGTTGGTAGTTCTAAAGTTAAATACCCATAAATACCAACATAATGCAGCCATGGTCTTACCATGCTGTCGAGGTAGTTCCAAAAAAATATTCCAGTTATTTAATAAGCAAAAAGATAATGCTAAGTTTCCTCTATGTAATTTATATCTTACACCAGAGTTAGCAGCACCACCTTGATCTGGAATACGTATTACTTCTCTAATAAAATACCAATAGTTATGTGCACATTCATTAAGCACTTTAGCTTTCATATATTGCGGAAGTCTAGGATCTCTCGGATCTACTCCTATCAAGTCTCTATCATATAATGCAAGGAAAAATCTATTATTAACTCGCCCTTGTTGTTTTAATTGAAAATGCATATCCATGAAACTTTGATTAGTAGTAGATGTCTGATAATATATAGTAATAGGTTGTACTTGTTGTTTCTCAGCAGGTATTACCAATTTACATCATCTCCTTAATCAATATTACAGTGTTGTTTTAGACAAAAAATAAAGAGCATACGTAAATCGGTATAATTAGAAGAGAGCTAGAATTACTAGCTCTCTTTTTTGTTTTACGGCGCTATCCCTAGCGAACCGCAAAATGCGGTTTCTGAGGGGCCTAAAATGACTCCACCATAATTTTCATTGAAGTGTTCCCACATCAACGATGTTTTTTCATCCACCCATCCTTGCAAGATTTTTATTAGATCCTGTGGGTATACGTAGTCATCTGGCTCCGTATACTCGGTTCCATATGGCGAGTAGTATTTTCCATCCTTTTTTATTTTTTTGAGAATAAATTTTAGGTCCTCCTCTCCCCACTCATCTCTCCAACCCTCACAGGATGAAATAAATTCATCTATGTCGGCGTTGTCGAGATTTTTCAAAATCTCTATTGTTGCTTCTATCATTTCCTTGGTTCTTACAACGTATTTTTTCATAATTTCCTTCTTTCTACCTATATTTATTATATAGGATTTATGTAGATTATTTATTGTTTATCACTATAATATTATATGATCAAAAAAAAACGATTTTACGAGTATCGTAGAAAAAAGAAAGCAAGACTTATCGTCTTGCTTTCATTAACTTCAATTGAAGCTTTTTATTCTTCAATTGAAGTTTCCTTACTGTCAGTAAGGAAATAATCATAGTTACTATTATAGTAACTACAAGACCTCCTAGATGGCCAAAAAGGCCATCTCCGAGTAACCAGAAAAATATTCCCGAAATCACAATTGCCAAAATAATATTATTTATAGTTTCAATTTTCTTATTAAGTCTTTTCATTGTAAGACCCTCCTCTTCATTAGTATATTTCTTAGATAATATGTAATCATTTTTCCTAGTATTTACAAATGTAGGAACTTCTAGATTCATATTTACATTTTCATCTTTAGGAAATATCTGTATCATATTATTCTTCCTCTCCAATATATTCTTTATAATCTTTTCCGAATTCGATTTCACACGCTATATCATATAGCATATCATTATATTTCTCCCATTTCTTAGCATAATATAATTTCGCTGAATCATCTTCGGATAATCCTTCTATATAGCATTCAGTATCTCTTCCTGGGATTAATTCTTTGCAATTGGTAGGTCTTTTATCAAACTTTAAATCGCACCCATTTTCGGTTAAATGACAGCATACTAGTGCAAATTCGTTATATCCATAATCAACCGTAAGATCCTGATTTCTGAAATTCTTAATCGAATAACTGAGTATATTGGCCCACACTCCTGCTATTTTCTCTTGATCTTCTAATGATAAATTATCGGGATCTTTCTCATCAATCATTATTACATTTCGCTTTGCTTCTTCAAGAGTCAATTTTCTTCTCATTGGTCTTAAATAATAATATGATTCATAACCTGATTCTTCATCTCCCTCCCAGCAGTCTATAGATATATTCCCAACTTCTAATATAAATTTCTTCAACTCTTCTTTCGTCATTTCATGATCAAAAAGATCATCCGGGACATATTGTCCCGGCATTCTTCTACAACAAATTCCTCTGCATTTGCTACAAATTTCTCTGTTCTCGTTATTCTTCATAATTAACCTCTCCTCTTTTATATCTTTCATTATATTCATCTATTACGTAATTATTTAAGTAATATTCGTCATCGTCAGAGAATATGAACTTAATAGTTAAAAATTCCTGAATATGAAATGTATCTAATGCTACATCATCAAAATCTATAAAATCTATTTTATCTATAGATTTTACAAAATCTTTGGTAAGATCACAACTTGCGAAATAATACGTATCTGTTTTTAATTCGCTTCTTTTTTCAGTTAATATGGTTTTATCATATTCAAAGAAATGATTTTCAGTATCTCCACAAAAACCAAATAATACAGATTTACCAATTCTAGAAGCAGTCATTTTAAACTCTTCAAGAAAATCATTCGCTCCTTCTAAATATTGACGCATTATACTATCTGGCAAGCTCTCAAATTTGACTGTGACTTCTATAGATTTTAAATATATCATAATTATTCTCCTTTCTCAGAATTATCTACTATCTCCTCCACATTTACTACAAATTTCTCTGTTCTCGTTATTTTCCATAAGTATCTACTCCTTAATTATAGTATTTTTCATAGAGATAACTATTGTTTCTGCTTATTAGCATATCCGGATTTACAGATATATCTGTTCCATCAGAAAATGTAAATGTCAGACTTGATATATCAACAGATATGTCTTTTAATGATACTTTATCATGAACGCACCACACAATAACCTCACTAATATTTTGACAAAAATCTTTAGTAAATTTGGTACGATGATAATGATCATAATTAGATTCTTTGTGCTTAAAATGCATTTTGAATTTATCGTTGTTATCAATACAACTATCTACATTACCAAAATCAAAACCTACTTTTTCATATCTAGATACTACACTCATAGAAAGAATGCCAATTCCATGATCTGCGATATCTTCAGGCGACCCTTCTAAAATAGTCACTGTACCTGTTACTTCTGTTATAAAAGGCATATTACGATCTTCTGTATGATATATAGGATACATAAATTATTTTCCTTTCTTCAGTTCATTATTAAATTTATCAATTACTTCAGCTTTAATATCAATCTTAGTACCATCTGTAAATAATAAACTTATGTCTATAATTTTAGATAAGTTTAGTTCTGGATCTTCATCGTCTCCAGTATAAATATAGAAATCTGTAATTTCATTTATATCTTCACAAAATGATTTGTTTAATTTATCTATAATTCCTGGAAAAGACTGTTCGTCTAATAATTCAGTTTCAAATAATATCTTTGTCTTATCATTTGAATCTATATATCCTGCATAGTCAAAGAAATCAAACTGTAAAGATTTTTCACTTTTACTGGATTTAAACGTATATCCTCCTGGAGATATAATACAATGCTTATCTTTATCAATCTCTCTATCCATTTGTAATACGAAAATCATTGCTTCTACATATGGTTCTTTCTTTTTTTCAATGCATTTCACACTACCTTCCTGTAAACGTTTAATTTCTGATGGTTTAGGTTTCATTTCCTCATCATCGTTAAATAAAAACATAGATACGTTGCTCATAAATTAAATTCTCCTTTCTAGATTAAAGTCTCACTAGTATGATATACTAGTGAGACAATATTTAATTATAATTTATTACCATTTTCATCTACGTGATAAATAGGATTAATAAATCCATCAATTGCATCATCAACATCATCTTTGAATTTCGGATTATAATCCAATTCTACATTCATATATTCTTGTGGCTTTTCCATAAAGAATAAATCCATCATACCAGGTTTATTTTTCTTAAATGTAATTGGTTTGAATAACTGTTTCTGTATATACTGATAATTCAATGATGTAGTAATACTTGGATTCTCTTTTAATGCTGTATCAAGAGTTACGATCTTGTATGGTTCATTTGGATATTCCCACTCAGGTTGTAACATAGAATCTCCTAAATCATCTGTGACTCTACGTAACTGATTTGATATAAGTACTTCACAATGAACTGCATCTGTATCAAGTCCACCCTCAATAATAGTATTAATAAATCCTTGTGTAAATAATCCGATATCATTTTTATACTCTTTAATAATAGCTTGTTTATCAAGAGTAGCTTTACATCTCTCAAGAGTTGCAGATAATCCATTATTTGTAATATTGACCATAAATAAATGAATTCCCATAATATCAGAGAAATCAATTATATACTGATCATCTACAAGTTTCTGATTATCCATTACTTTTCTTAACTCTGGGGAAATATATAAGTTGTCTAAATCCTCTGTTTTGATAAGAATGGTATTTCCATCAGGATCCATTACATTAAAAGTAGTTATGCATGAATTATAATCAAACTCATCATATTCTGATTCCTGATAAATATCATCTGATGATATAATAAGTTTCCATTTCTTTGGAACGAAATCATCCATAATCATAATCATGTTCCAGTTTACAGCAAAAATATCTTTGAATTCTGGAACCCAGTTTAACGCTTTTACATTTGTCTCTAATAAGTGCTTAGCAGACAATAATCGCTGGGTTAATACTGAAGACAATAACTCTGATGCCATACATCCTGGGTTAATATCTGCATTCGTATATGCCAAATCCCCATAGCATCTATAACAAATTCCTTCTCCTCTAGCATGTGAAGCACATGTTTCCGGAGATCTGAAATATAAAGTCTTTCCTATAAGATTTACATTATCTCTTTCTGGATGCGGAGATACTTTATATTCCATTCCTTTTGGATTAAATCTGAAATATCTGTTTTTGAATCTTACTAATACTTTCATATCTTTAATAAATATTGGTAAGAATCTTTTTGAATTACAAACATATTTCGGATTTGGATGAATTTTAGCGTGCATATTGTTTAATCTTAATTTTCTAGAAAATGCTCCAGATTGTCCTACATTCTCTTTATTTAAGATCTGTGCTTGTCTTGCTGCACTACTATCAATAGTATAATATTCAGGTTTTGCTACACCCTCTTGCATATAGTTTGTATCAAGGTCGATACTAAAGATACTTCCATTACCATCAGGTTTAGTTGCAATATTACAAATCATTTCCCTGAATTGTTTTGGGTTAACACCTTCTCTAGCTCTGAACGAATCCCTTAAACAATGCTCAGAATCAGGTGCTTTTATTACTGCAATTAATTTGTTTGTCATATCCATAGCAGCATCTTTCTTGTCTTCCAACGGATATTGGACTGTAGAAAAATGCAATGTATCCCATGCTACTTGGGATTTCTTCATCAAATCAATAGTATCTTTTTCATTAATAGTATTGATAAGATAATAAGCAAAGTCATCAATATACATAAATTTATATATTGTCTCATCAATCATTTGATTCATATCACAGTTATTAAAATCTCTTCTGTGAATATCAATGAATTTAAAATCAATATAATCTTTGATAGAATCCTGTGTGATGCAATCATCGAAGAATAAGAAGTTACTTGTTAAAGAATCTCCGGCTTGTAAAGGTAATTTCCACATAATAAGATTAAGCATATAATCAAATATAGATAATCTAATTTGTACATTATCCATAAATGTAATATATACTATCATATCATGAACTTTTTTCTGCTCAATACCATCAGCAATGATATTATAAATCCAAGTAAAATGAGAATCAATATTCTCTTTACTCAAATTAGAAGTGTTAATACTGATCGCTCCAGTATTAACTAGCGGTACATATTCACCATAATTTTCATAGTGCGTCAGATCATCAATTATCAAAGGTTGTATCTCATTAAATCGAGATTGAATCTTTGATATAAATGGTTCTGGGTTTAAAAGATCATTAAATAATTCGTCCATAAGTTCTAATCCTCCCTATTTATACTTATTAAGTTGTAGAACTGTATGTATTTTTCAAAATCCTATAACTTAATCATTTTTATAATATACCAATAAAACAAATAATGAGAGTAAGTGGAAATTAATCCACTTACTCTCATATCTTTCGTTGATTATTATTGAAGGCATTTTACTTATCAGAATTACTTATATGTTTATATTAATTATTGGCCAACACGTTCAGCTCCGCCAGCTTTCATAAAGGATGCTGGAAGAACTTTCTTATCAGATGCAGGATGTAAGAATTCCTGCTGAGCCTGCTTAGCAAGTCTCTCAGCTTTATTTCCATATTTCTGCATAATCTTTGCTACACATTCTTTCTGTTTCTGGCGAAACATAACAGATTTAGCATATAATGGATCATTAGCTTCTTTAGCAAGATTAAGAGCCATAATCTTTTTACGCCTAGCAAGGTCGTCCTGTCTATTAAGACGTACAATAGTTTTCTTAGAGATCTTGCCTTCCATAACAAGTTCTTCTCCAACTCCATTCGGTTTACAGAACTCTTCAATTTTCTCCTGAGGAAGATGAGAAACTTCGTCATAAATAAGAGCTTCAATAACTAAATCTTTCTGATCTTCATCAAATGTATTTTCTAAAGTAATCTTTTCAGAACCTGTATCAAATAATGACATGATATTGTCCTCCTTGAATTCATAATCTTTATTTTTAGAATCATAACTTTAACAAGCCATTTTTACACATATGTTCTTATTTTAACCTTATACTAGTTTTAATGATATATTATCTTTGCGAACACATAAGAATAATTCTAAAAGAAAGGAAGATAATAAAATGGTTAATTCAGCAGTAGATAATTCGGCTGGCGTTATGAGATATATGCAGCAAATGCATACAGTAATGTCTTTAATATATCCAAGCCTAAATAATCAGGAGATAAAAGATGCTATTGATTATTCTGTAAAGAAAAGATTTGTTGATACTAAATGCAAAATAGTCAATAACTACAATAAGAAAGAACACGAGATGTTATTATCAGAGTTTACAAATTATATAGCATCTCAGCAACCAATATGTACTCCATCTGGAGTAATGTTTATGAGACATGGAACAGTTCCTAATCCCTTAATAGAAATGATTAGAGGATTTATGGAAATGCGAGGTGTTCATAAAGCAGAAATGTTTAAGTATCCAAAAGGATCTGAAATGTTTGTGAAATATAATCTATTGCAGTTACTTGATAAAATTGACTGTAATGGAATATATGGTGTACTTGGTCAATGTCAAGCAATGTTTTATAATATCTTTGTAGCAGAATCCATTACTACAACAGGTAGAGAACTCATTAGTACAGCAACCATGTTTTTCGAAAGCTTTCTATCTAATAACGTTAAATTTGCTTCTCTTGAAGAAGTTGTATGGTTTATCGATAATGTAGTAAGCGAAAGAAAAGAAAGAAGATATAGAGATTGTGATATATTAGATCACAATATTTCTAAAGAAGAATGTTTCAATAAAATTGTACTTACTATAGGTGATTATAAGCAAGGATTAATAAAATGGTTACCTGACGAAATGGATTTACAGATCATATGGGATATTATCAATAGACTCGATCAAGAAGATATAAATAGACTGTATTACAAAAATAACCTTTATGAGTTCATGGATAATGCATCAATGACGAATGCATTATTAATTTTATTGGAAAAATTAGATCAACCGTTTATGGATCCAAACGAGCCACCAAAAGAAATCAAAGTAGAGATAGATACTTTAGTAGATATCTTAAAAGAGTTTGTATATTTTAAATATCAATATATGGATAAAGTTGATAGATGCGATAATATGATTAAAAATATTGCTGGCATCTCCGATACAGATAGTGCTATTATTAGTCTTGAAGCTTGGTTCAGATTTGGTCTTGAGAAATGTAAAGGCCACAAATTCAAAATTTTAAATGAAATAGATAATCCAGTATTAGGAGAAACTAAACCTATTGAAGAAGATTATGAAGATTATGATTTCATTAATGATGATATTGTAATCAGAAAAAGATTAGTAAATCCTAATAAGCAAACTGGCTCTGATAATTTGAGATATTCATTAGTTAATATTATGGCTTATATAGTAGGTGCTTTGGTAAATGATTATATGGTAGAATATACTAAAGCTAATCATTCTTATGGAGAAGATAGAAAATGCCTTATCTATATGAAAAATGAGTTTCTTATGAAAAGAGCATTATTAACAGAAGGTATGAAGAATTATGCATCTAAACAGGAACTTCAGGAAGGTCATAAAGTACCAGAAGAAGAAAGTATGGATATTAAAGGTTTACAGATCAGAAAGGTAACCTTAAATAAATCTATACAGTCAGCTTTATCTAAGATATTATATGAAGAGATACTTGATACAGATGTAATAGATCAAGTTAGAATTATAAAGAGATTAGCGATATTAGATAAAAAGATATTTAGATCTCTTAATAATGGAGAGAAAGAATTCTATAAACCAGTAAATGTAAAATCTATGGATCATTATGATGATCCTATGGGTATACAAGGTATAAAAGCTGCAGTTATATGGAATGCTATTAAAGATGATGGTCTTGAAGGATTTGACTTAACAGCTAGAAATAGTATGGATATTGTAAAAGTAGTTGTAAATGAAGAAACTGTAGAAAAAATAAAAGATACTTATCCAGAAACATACGAAAAGATAAAGAATGTATTAAAGGATACAAGTATTTTTAAAGGAAAAGCTACAAGTAAAGGTAATGAATTTACATCATTAGCAATACCGTTAGATGTAGGAGTACCTAAATGGGTTGTAGAGTTTATTGATTATACAACTATTATAAATGATAATATTGGCAACTTCCCGCTTAAGTCTGTAAATATTCAGACTAACGGAAACAATAATATTCCATATAGTAATATAATGAGTATTTAATAAAAAATAAAATTCAGGCAAAAGCCTAGGGAGAAGCTTAAAGCTTCTCCCTAAATTTCGACCTAACGGAACCTCTTCGGAGGAGTTATTTTAAACACCTCGTGATAGGTCCAAACAGGTACCGCCCAATCTGCATCAGTATCCTGGGACGGATAGTGGTGTTCAATTATCACACCTGTAACACTTCCTTCCAAATTTTCAATTGGTATAGCTTGTACGTCAATGTCACCTGGTCTTGCCAGGATATCTACGTCCAGCATATAGATGTCATTAGTCTTTGCTTTCTTTAAAATATTTCGCAGCACGTCAAGTCTTCTCATTATTAACCTCTTTCTACCTACGATTGGTTACGTAGGATTTATGTATAGTTTTTATTATTGTCATTATAATATTATATGATCAAAAAAACGATTTTACGAGTATCGTAGAAAAAAGAAAGCTATCCATTGGATAGCTTTCTCGTTTTTTAATCTGTTAATTCTCCGTATTCTTGTGCTTTTAAAAAATCGATATTATTTTTATAGCTTGCTCGAAATACTGCAGCAATGTGCTCTTTTAGTATATATCTTATGATGTTTTTATTTGTTATTTTATCATAAGATTCTTCGCTAGATAATTTTACAGTTTGTAAACCTTTAAATATTAAATAATTGTCTTCATCTTTTATTTTAAGTAAAAACGGTAATGGTATAATTCCATCATCAGAACAGTTTTTAGGAGATAAAATATACTCTATCCTTTTGCGTGGCTTACACAAAACATCGTGTGGCATAACTCCGTATGGTGAAACCATAGAAAATGCCTGTCCTGGCTTATCATCTATAATCGTATTATTTTTTGAATCCTTTTCCATAATTTTCGTCCCCTTTTTTGACATAATATTCATAAATAAACTTTCCATTCTTCCACACCATTACATGTGCTCTTTTATCTTCATATTTAGTTCCAGCCATTATTCTATCTCCGTTTCGATCTTCGTCTTCATAAAGAATCTCTCTTCCTTTCATATCATAAGTTCTTTCAGAGTATAAATCTTTAGTATTCTCTTGAATTTGAGTTAAAGGTTCATCCATAAAATATTCTTCTGATGAACCTTTTGCTATGTATCTTTGATATGTACGAGTTAATACTATTTCTCCATCTACTCTCTTTTCATATTTCTGTATCAGATTATTGTCATCGTACTGATAAGATTCTTCTACTCCTTCTGGAGACTTATAATATATAAGATTTCCATTATTATCATATCTATGAGTTAAGTCTACAGATTCGTAATCATGGGTAATTATATTATACTTATACCAATTACCAAGATTATCATTGTACATGAATTCTTTATTTTCAGTATCAATCTTAAATTCATATCCAGTAGAATTTTTATATTCTTTAATAAGAATACGTTTTCCGTCTGCAAGATAATAGAATGTGATCCATTCTTCTACCCCATTCTTCCATTTTCTATATAGTTTAAAATTTACTGGATCTATTTTCTGAATAACTAAATCTGGATTCTTTAAATCCAAAACAGCATAGAATGATTTAATCATATTTATCTCCTTTGCGCCCTATTATTATTTAAAAACTTTGAGGGGTAGGTCTGTATAGATTATCGCAAATACCTTGTGATTTTTGTATAGCTCTTTTATTTCTCGAATTAATATAAACTGTATCTTCTTTTGTAACTTTTTCGTTTTTTCTATTTGTCCCAGTTTTTAATTTTGCTATAGCCTTGTCTTGTTTATCTAATCTTTTGAGTATTTCAAGTAATAATTCCCTATCGCTATATTTCGAATAATCCATATTATCGTATTCCTTTCAAATAATTTAATACTTTATCAGATAATTCATCATCTTTAAAAGCTATTATTTTTTCTTGTAAATCGGTAGCAGGTAAATCTGATATAAAGTAATTGAATAAACTTTTGTTTTCTAATAAGAATCTATCAGAAAAATCTATTCCGTTTATTATTGATATAGATTTACATTTGGATATATCTATTATATCTTTATGACCATTGCTTTCTATGGCTATGATTTTATTAGTTTTATATTTAAATCTAAAAGCCACTTTAAATATTTTATTTTTATACACAATATCAAATCCCTCCGGAGTATACTGCTTTTCCCATTTAACCCCATCAGAATCTCTATATGATACTATATGTGCTATATGATTATAAGCATATTCCTGTTTATAATTTGATACAGCATTAGATGCAAGCAAGAATGAGCAATTATAATATATAAGGTTACCCTGTCTATCATATTGCTCAAAACATGCTCCAGTTTTTAAATTTCTATTATGATAATTTACACCTTCTTTCTTTACAAATTCCTTCAATCCGTACTTTCCCTCTCCCTTTAACATTTATACTTCCTTCTTTCGTATTTAATTAATCTAAATTGCTAATGCATATTTAGCATTTTCCTCTTTAGATCTTCTCATGCATATTATTCCGTAATCTTCCTGAATAGTATTAGGGACCGACTTTGGTTTTTCATCGACATCTTTTGGAGGAGTTGAAATACTTTCGTCTGTAGCATCAACAGTAAAATTATTAGCAAAGTATTCGTTAACCATTGATTTGAATATTTCTGTTTTCGTAAACACTTCAGGATCAATCATATAATTAAATACAGCTTCTGTTACTTTGATTGCTAATTTCTCGTTTGCTTCTACATCAAGTGTTCCTACATATCCTCTAAGCATCTTTCTTGCAATTAATCTAGGTTGATCGATGATAAGAAATGATCTGGCATTTCTATTTAATACCATAGGTATTAAAATTTCTCCTCTTTCTGCAGCCTGCTTTACATACTCTTCATCTGTTAAATCATCTCTATTATTACTACAATAAGGCATTACTAATACTTTATCTGACATCTGATTATATTCATTAGAGCTAACTATTAAGCATGGCCTATTAGCTTTCCCGATTAAAACAGAACCAGAATCAGGAAGTATATCCTGATCTAATGAGCAATAATGAAGATCCCATCTTCTAATAACTGGTTTAGAAACAATATCACTTTTTAAATATTTTGTATTATCCATAATATAATACTCCTTTCTTTTTATTTTCATCTATATAATATATATTTGTACTAGGATTTATTAAGATCTATAATTTGACAAAAAATAAAAAGAATTAAAAATTTAAACCAGACGAGAATATTCTCGTCTGGTTATCTGGTTTTTATTTATTATTCTTCGTCAATAATATATTTGATACCATCTTTTGTTAACATCGTAAAAATACCCAATTTTTGTTTATTCATAATGAATGTTTCAGATTCTTCTCTTGTAAATGCGAGTTTATACATCATATATTTTATCTTTTCTTCATCATTCATTTCTGATAACGGCTTATTAGTTTTAATCGTCATAGTTTTTGTTTTATCATCATATACAAACTGGTTGCTCTTTTTCATAATTTCTTCAAAATCAAACTGTTCGTATTTTTTTCGAATCATATTATATCTCCTTTTATAAAATATAAATATTTTTATTTTTCAGGTGGAATATATTCTATCAAATCATGCAAATCGCATTCAAATACATAGCATAGTTTCGATAGAATGTCTATATCGAGTCTTTGTATTTTATTGTCTCGATAATTCCTCAATTGAGTTCTTTGTAGCTCTGTTCTAAAATGCACCTGATTTAGTGATACATTTTTCTTTTCCATTAATTCTTTTAGATGGATTTTTATTTCTCCTTTCTCATTGTAATTTTGAGGTAATTGCTTGAGAGGATTTTCTTTTCGTTTACTCATTGATTTTCTCCTTTATGTAATTGATTTTATTTGTATCACTATAATATTATACGGTCAAAAATAAAAGATATTACGGAATCATTTTTGTACGTACAAATAAATAAATAAAGCTCTCAAAGAAGGGAATTAGGTACAATGAGTAAAATAATAGTTAAAAATACATGTATAAAAATAACCGATTATGAATTTGGATCACATCCAGATTTAGAGAAATATTTCTTAATGTTTAACCCAACGAATCATCAATATTACTATCAGGGATTATTTTATGACACGGAAAATCGTACTCTATATCTCCCGAGAGGTATAGACGTTTATTTTGTCGAAAAAATAATGGAGCAAAAAGCTATTGTAGAACGTAATATGAGTGATGAGTTCGATATGTATAATGATATTATGATAAAGACTTTACCAAGAAACGATGTACAGAAAGAAGCATTGAGATTTACTATAGGTAAAGAAGAATATAGAGATACAGCTACTAAATCTCAATTACAATTAAATCTCTATACAGGTAAAGGTAAAACTTATATAGCTATAGCTACTAGTGCTTATCTAGGTATTAAATCTATCATTATAACCTCGCAAAGTTCTTGGTTAACTCAATGGATAGATAGAATTAAGCAGTATACGAATGTAACAGATAAGGAGATATATAATATAAAAGGTTCTGGTTGTATATATAGATTATTAACCAAAACACCAGAAGAAATAAGAAAAATTAAATATTTTACAGTAACTCATTCTACATTAAAGAGTTATGGTGATACTCACGGATGGGATAAAATAACTGAATTATTCCAATATTTAAGAATAGGATTAAAGTTCTATGATGAAGCTCATCAAAATTTTGATAATATGATGAAGATAGATTACTATACAAATACTTATAAGAATTATTATATTACTGCAACAGCATTAAGATCAAATGAATTTGAAAATAATATTTATCAATTATCATTTAAAAATGTATTAGCAATAGATTTATTTGATCCTGAAACTGATCCTCATACTGAATATTTAAGTATATTGTATAGTAGTAAACCTACCCCACAACAGATATCAAGCTGTAAAAATCAATATGGATTAGACAGAAATAAGTACACTAATCTAATAGTAACTAATGATAATTTCTATATGATGCTTGATATATTATTCGAAATAATAGAAGAAAATGTTGGATTATATGAAAAATGCCTGGTATATATAGGTACAAATAATGCCATATCAGAAGTATACAACTGGATCATAGAAAACCATCAGGAATTTAGAAATAACGTCGGTGTATATACTTCTATGGTATCAGAAGAAGAAAAACAACAAGCTTTAAATAAAAGATTAATATTATCTACAACTAAATCAGCAGGAGCTGCAGTAGATATAGATGGATTAAAGATGACTGTAGTATTAGCAGAACCATTTAAATCAGAGGTTTTGGCTAGACAGACATTAGGTAGAACCAGAGCAAATAATACTATGTATATAGAAATAGTAGATAAAAGTTTTCATCAGATAAAGAGATATTATAATTATAAGAAACCTATATTCGATAAATATGCTACTAGATGTACAGAAGTAGAAATAGGTGATTTGGAATTAATAAATAGACATGCTAGATTAGAGTCTAAAAAAGAAAAAGGAAAAATATTGTATCATGATTATGAATCGGAAGTATACTGAAAAGTATACTTCCAAAATTTCTTTTCTTTATATATTATATAGATGAATAAAATGAAAAGGAGAGAAAACAATGGGAATTTTTATTGATGCACTTACGGATAAAATTTATGAAACTTTTTATGAGAATAATTCCGTAAATAACAAAACAAAATTGCAGAGATTATCAGAGTGCTTTTCTGATAATGAAGAACTTAAGGAGGAGAGAAAAGAAGAACCAAGCATAGCAGATACAATATTAAATAGCGCTGTTAAAACGGCAACAAAGGTAGCAGATGCTATAGTAGAAGAATCATTACCGAGCATTGTACGTGATATTAATGATAAGTGTAAAGATAAGGAAGTTACGGAATATGTCACGTATACTGGAGATACTTCAGAATATCCATCAGAAAGATTAGAGCTTGATACAGAATATCCAATAGTTAGATTATCAGAATCTCCGGATGGTGATAATATATTTGGAAGTTCTGTATTTAGATTTAGGCAGAATGGTCCAAAGCATGGATCGGATATAAGGCTTGAACCTTATTACAAAATACCGATAAAGTTTTATGAAGATAAATGGGGAGAGGAGATTATTACATTTACTGACGTATTGGCTGGTTATATACCTTTAGTAGAAAAAGCCAGAAAAGTTTCTAGAAACCCAGATTTATATTTTGGGTTAAAGATATATAATAATCCGGATTCTTTCATGCTGTCATCATTAGATTCTTATGGAAGAATGACAGATGATGTAATTATAGCTGTATCTAATGGAACTTATGATATCAGTTGGAAGAAAGATCTTAATTGGAAATTTATATCCAGATAAACTGTTTAATAATATATTTTTATAAATAATAGGGAGTTAAACAGTTAATATGCAAGTTGAATACGTAGATTATGATAAAATCACAGATGATATGATGTATTTAGGGAATAATATTAATCTGCGATTTAATGTACTATTATCCAAAAAGAATTCAAGTATAGATAATAGTAGAAGGTTTTTTCACAGTGAGTATCGTTATGAATCGAAATATGACGATACTCAGGTAGCAGTAACTATTAAAAGATGTTTTTCGTATTATATGTCTATAGACGTAGGAGGTGACAATTGGGATCGAAGTGTAATGATCCGTATACAAGATATTATTATATTAAGAGAATTAGTAAGTATGGCATCTAAATGGATGATAGATAATACTTTTGAAGTTAAAGATGGTAATTTAACTTGTAAAAGAAGAAATACATTAAAAATGTCATTACCAGATGGTAAATATTTATGGTTCGATCCAGTAGTGATCGAATGGAATAATATCCAAAATCAAGGAGTAAGAATAACTATATCAGATCCATCTATATATGTAGATATGATATCAGATCTATTTCTAGGATTTAAATATCTAATAGATACAGTAGATATGTTTGGATATGCTCAAAATATGGTAAATTATTTAGGTAGACCGGAGAACGGATTTAATTTATCAGATTTTGAAAGAGATCAACAAAAATCAGAAAAAGCTATGAGTGCTCCAGTAAAAGCATCTAAGGGAAGACAGATACCTGGAGCAAGAAAAAATAAATCAGCTTTTGGGAAAGAATAACGGATAAGCATTTACTTATCCGTTATTTATTTTTTATAAATTCTCAAGACCCTTCAATAAGTCATCCAAATCTTGAGAATTCTTTGTCTGGATATCCTGGATTCCTCTTTCGCTTTCTAGGGAAGGATCCAGGATATCATCTTCAAATCCTTCTACAGGATCGGAGCCGAGAATCTCGTTAAGATCCTCGCAAGCTTTTTCAAGCTCGCTCATTCTTACTTCGTGCGCGTTCATGAATTCATCTCTTCTCATATCATACCTCTTTCTACACACTTATTTAAATAAGTATGATTTATATTATTATTTATTTTTTCAATATGATAGTATACGATCAAAAAATAAAGATATTACGGAATACTCCATATGGAGTATTCCGTTTTATTTTTTATAAATCGTTTAATTTAGAATCGTTTAATTCTCCATATGTTACATATAATATAGTTCTATCATCTATATCATCTACGTCATTATATGAAGGAGATCTTAATTTGGTATTCTCGTTCATTACAAATATACCATTTCTATCTCTATAAAATCCTATGTTAGGATCTATATTTAAAGATTCCTGTATATATGGAATATAAGGAACGTAGAATTTATCCTCTTTATTTAGTAATGCTTTAGTAGAAGACATCATGCAATTACGTATTATTTCTTCATCCATTTCTAATGAAGTAAATGCATTATTATACATATTATCTACTATTACTGGTGTTTTGCTAGTAAGACCTACAACAGGAACTCCTACAGATTCATGTATTGCATTATTAGAAAATACATATATCGCGAATGCTTTAGGTATTATTTTACATCCGGTATTTTTTTCTATATTCGGATATTTATCTGTATAAGCATTTCCTCCTCCGGCTACGGAGAATGACACAAACGCAGGATTTACTAAAGACGTATATGTTATATTTACATTTTTACATAAAACCTCTATAGATGATATAGAAATCTTGCAAGCATCAGAATACTCTTTACAATATAAAACAGATAGATCTATTCTAAAAATTGATTCGATATCGTCATCATCTTCATCACTAGTCGATACAAGTAAAATACAATCTTTATATTTAACTGTAATTAGCTTATACGATTCATTTAGAAGTGTTACTCCTTTAGATCTAATAACAGCGTCAAAACATCTTTTATTTAACCCAGATACTTTATCTGTTTTAAATATTACAGATACAGTGTCGTCTTCATTATTTTCAACTTTAATTAATTTCGTTCTAATATTTTTAGCTATATCGTTAACCAGAGTATTTTCTATGTCTTTCATCGTTTTATCACAATCTGGTCTTGAAGGATTATATTTTCTGTATTTCTTAATTGTATCTTTGTAAGGATCTTTTTTGAATAATCCCTCATCCAAAACTGATTCTTTCATTACTTCTCCTGTTTTCTTATTAACTTTAACAGTTTCATATTTTTTTGTATAATCAAATCCTACGGTTCCTTCTAAAGACCATCCTTGATCGGGAATACTGTATACATCATATACACCGTCTCCGGATAAATTTTTCGCAAATTTTTCGAGGTCTCCAAATAGATCGTCTATCATGTTTTTAGGAAGCTTATCTTCATAATCATCAAATGTTTTGCATTTTCCGTATGATATAATCTGTATATCCTGATCTTTTTCAGGTACATTGAAATAGTATAAATCTATATGAACATATCTAGAATCTGAATCTTTAATAAAATTGGTTATATATTTATCATCAATTGCAATTTCTATATACTTTTTAAATTGCTTATATTTTCCATTCAGTAAGCTATTTAAATAATTCACCATTTTATTAGCAGCTTCTTTTTTAGAAACTTTAGGAGTTATCTCTCTTTTTTCTGTTTTATATTTACTAAGCAATCCTTCATGAATAGCAAATTCCTTTAAAGACCCATTTATATAATTTCTTAATTTATTATTTTTACCTATCTTATCAGTAGGAACTTTATATACTTTCATAGCTTTAATTATATTTTTAGCTAATTCCTCTTGATCTTTCTTGTCGCATCTATTGAAGAATTTAATAGCTAAAATTACATGATCGTAATCGTTTAAAGGAAATTTTCTTTTTTCTGGTAAACCAAATGTTTTATCAGGTAAAGATTTTCTTTCTTTAGAAGATAATGTGGCTTCATTTAATGCTAAAGATTCACTTACAGTCATACCGTTATTAAGAAAATCTTCTAGTGTCTCAGTTAATAAAGTTGATTCTTTAATATCATCTGTATTGTCCATTTCTAGTAAAGCTTTTTCTATTATTCCCATATTTGCATCAGATTCGTTATACGAATAATCTCCTTCCTTTATTTTTTTTAAGTTTCGCTCTGTCACTTTGTAATCATAATTATATAAATCATCGCCTTTATTAACTAAAGAAATAAAATTCAAATCATTTTTAAAATCTTGAGGACTAAATAAACTAGCATCCCTGCCCAAATCTTCAGCTTGGCCTAATAATTCTGCTACAAATCTTGAACAGAACCATTTTTTAAGATTATCATCGCTAGATATGCCTAATTTATATTTAATTAATCCTATAATATCATACCCTAAATATTTATCTTTTTCTTTGAACCATTTTAATCTATCTATCATCTTCTGTTTTTGACTTTTGCTTACAAACATTACATATATTTCATAAACAGATTTTTTCTTCTTAAAAAACTCGTCCTTGGTATTTTGCTGAACAAATCCAGGTTGCCCGGCAATATATGACGTTTTCTTGTTACCAAAAGAAAACATCGGATCAAGTTTACTTGTAAATGATATACATGAATGGGAAAATTCATCTTTTGTTACAGCCTTTATGGTATTAGCCAGCATAGTTCCGGTATGCATCAATACTATATATACCGGTTCTGTATGTTTAGAATCATATATAGCTTCTTCAAACATGATCATATTAGTATCTTCTCCTTTATATTTTTCTATTAAAGCTTCTTCATTAACTATATTATCTAATACAGAAGAAACCATTTGATCTGACCAATCTAATATATCTGTCATTCTTGTAGTTATGTCTTTAGATGAAGTAGATCCTATTATATTATAAATATTTACCGGATGAGTTTGTCCTATTCTATATATACGATCACAGGCTTGATCAAAATCTGCTTTTCTATACGGAGGACAAAATACCATCATTTGGTTTGCTTCTACTAATGTAACACCAGTTCCCATAGTTTGAGAGGTTGCTACTAATACATCTACAGTATCATCTTCTCTAAATTGATTAATAATATTCATTCGATTTTTTACAGATCCAGTTATCTTTACAGCTTTTATATCGTTTTTATTAAGATCATCACAAATATGATCTACAACTTCTACTATAGTAGAAAAAATAACTGTTTTCTTTGGATTATTATTGATCATTTTATATATAAGATCTTTATTATTATCATATAACTCATTAAATGCTTTAGCTTTTATTTTTGGTAGAACTTCTCCCATAGCTAAGAAAAAACATTTTTGAGTTATATATACATATACACTTACTACGTATTTATATCTTTTTAATTCATCTTTATCTTTTATATTAGGATATACATTATTCTTGATAAATCCATCATATAAGTCATATAACGAATCATGCACAGATTCATAATCTTGTCCTTTATCAACAAATTTTATATAGTCTAACGTAGTAGTTCTATCTTGTGATGAATATTTTAAAGTCGTTTCTCTAAATTCATCTTTAACAGAATCTACCTCGTCTTTATAGCTTTCAAGTATTTCTTGAAATCTATCCGCTACTTTCTTTTTTACATTTATCATCAAATAAGGATCTTCATCTTTATACTCTAATTTAAAATTAGTTACAGTTTTAGATGGTAAATCCAAAACTTGATCTTTTGTTTTTCTATATATAGTTCTATTAAACCTTGTCTGAACCACATCAGACAATGTATCGGTATTACTTGTAAATGCTTTTATATACAGTTTGGCTAAATCTAAAGTAAAGGTTCTATCAATCATCATCATAGCTGGTACTATTTCACTCGGATTAGCTTTTATAGGTGTACCGGACATCATAAGATTGTCTTTAGACTTAGTTATTTGCTTTAATTTAAGCATGTTTTTAGTTTGTAACGAATCTAAATTTCTAAAATTTTGAGATTCATCGACTATTATCATAGTAGAATTTGTATTCTTAACTAATGGAAATATTTTATTTATTGATTCATTATTTACGATAATATATCTTGTATCTTTGGAATATTCTTTTGGTTTAGAAACTCCATATACATATACTTCTCTTTTGAATCTTTCGATATCATTATATTTTTTGAAATATAATCTTAATTCATTAGCCCAGTTCTCTTTAAGCGTATTCATACATACTATTATTGTTTGATCTGGATGTATAAGTTCCGATATACAAGCTGCGGTAAATGTCTTTCCCAAACCTTGATCAAACGATAATATATACCCATCTAGATCATATATTTCTTTATATTCGAAATATTTTTTGATAAATTCTTCTTGAAAATCTTTAGGCTTGTAATCTTCGTTCAATATACTATTTAGTCTATTTATATCAACTTTTACATCAATATTTTTATCGAGATTATCCAAATAAGTATTTTTCTTTATATATTCTGCCATTCTACGATAATATCTGAGATTATAATAATCAGCTAATTGCATTAATATATTATATAATTCGCTAGCAAAAAATAAATCTACTTCTAAATTTGTAACTTTTCTCTTATATCCAGGTATTTTCTTTTTCTCCCATAATTTTTGTGTAAATGGAGTATAGTTTTTTGTAAATAATTTATTTACTGATTTAGTTTCGTACATATCTTTTATTCTTATAAGAAATTTAGTATAATTGATTCCTTTAATAAATATCTTATTTTCTTTTTCATCAATTATTATTTTAGTAGATATGAATGCTGAGAAACTATTAACTTTTTCATTAACGGCTTCTGTATCATCGACAAATATTGGCACTTATATCACCTACCTTCGAATTCTCTTTATTTTAATGTATTCCTAAACAAAAAATAAACCCAGGTACTAATATTAGTACCTGGGTTTCCGTTTGGACACAAATGAGGACCTAATTCCTCAATTTTTATTTTTTAACTTAAGATCAATTCCGTTTAACACGAATCGACCTTTAATCAAATCATAGCCTTTGGCATAGATTGATACATCTTTGTCTGATTTCTTCATCATGTCAGACACAAGCATAAACATATCATCCGTATTTTTTACCAAGTATGCATCTTGATAGACCACGGTATCATTATTATAATGAACCTCTACTATCTTTATGCATGATTTATTCTCAATAAGTTCTTTTATATCACACTTATATGTATAAGAACTTTTTGAGTTTACTAATAACTCATCTATCTCTACAGGTGTGGAACCACCAAATTGATCCCATATCACATGAGTGTGATAAGTATTAGTGTCTGAGTCATAGTGTCTCAGTGTTAAATTTACCTTCTTTTCATTAGTTACTTTAATCAAAGAAGATAATACACACTGAATACCAGTCACGTACACTACTAACTTCTGTTGAGCTTCTCCATTGATGAAATCAACCATCTCGTCGATGTATTCTCTACAGATATCTTCAATTTTATCATAATCGAACATGATCGACTTAGATAAAGATGTCTTGAAGATAAAATCATTTACAGGCATATTATGCCTGTCAGCTACTAACCCAACTCTGATAGAAGTACCTATAGGTACTATATCTGAATGAGTTTTATGATCTTCAGTAGTGCTGATAGTATTCTCGGTGTTTGTTTTGGAAGACTGACACTCTGACCGATTATTGGTTCGTATCCTAGATATTGTAGATATTGATAAATTTGTCAATTCAGCGATTTGTTTAGATGTATATCCATCTTTGACAAATTCGATAACTAAATCTATATCATCCTCGTTAACAGTTTTTCTCTTCTTTCTAGATTTAGTTTCTACACTATCTTTGCTAGAATCTGAATCGTTTCCGATTTGAATTACTTTGGATTTGTCAGTAGTTTCCGTTTTCTGCACCATTTCAGGTAACTGCGAATTTGCAATTGTACCGGTTTTAAACCTTTTTTGCAATGCGATGATTGCAGTCATTGGTACTTTATACTTATTCGAAAGTACCTTTTTGTTTTCACCATTACATAACCCATCATAAATCTTTTTACTGACGGGATCCAGTTCTTCTACTGTTGGAGCGTTAAAATTATAGTATGTGTTTGTTTTAGATCTCTTCATAAGTTTTTCCTCCTTAGTGTTGAAAAATTTTATTTATTCACAGTAATAATATACAATTATATATTCTGAATCTATCATATTCTGAATATATTCAGAGCCATTAAGAAACCCCATAATCCAATACAGATTATGGGGTTGCAATCTATAATTTTAAATACGATAAATCATTAATATATAATTTATAATTATAGTTAAATAAGTTGTATAAATCTACAGATCTCTTCTTTAATAATTTTTTAGCATCATAAATATTCATCCATTCAGCTGTATCGTATAAAGAATCAAGATCTTCTGGTCTAATATATCCAGTATAATCAGAATCATAAGTTGCTAAATATAGATACGTATATTGTCCTTTATATACATCATCCTTATACCTAGTCTGTTTATTAGACATGGAATAACTTCCGATATACTTAAGATTATCTATATTTGCCTTTACTTCTTCTTGACATTCTTTAGCAGCTTGAGACTCTAATGAAGAATTCTTATCAGTACCACCTCCAGGTAGTTTAACACTACCATCAGATTTTTTAGTGCCAATAAGTACTTTATCTAATTCCTTATTAAATATAATTACTTCTACACGCTCTCTATATGGTTCTCCATTAACTTTCTTAATAGCATTCCAAGATCCATGACCAATAAATCCTTCTTGAGAAGGTTTATCAGATGATGGAGTTATTATAGAAAATTCTTTTATAGATTTGGACCAATCTTCATCAGTAAGCTTGCTTTTGAGCTTCATCCAATACTCGTTTTTGGAATTACCGTCTCCAATTATAACGAACCCGTTATCTTTATATAATTTAATAGCGACTTCGTTATCTTTCGTTACGGTTAAATCTATAGCCTTATATTTATTTATGGCATCTTTTACAAGCTTAGAAGATAATCCATATCCTCTATATTTCTTAATTACTACTACAGGAGTTATAAATCCTGGATATTTCTTATTATCTAAGAATACATATCCTGCTATGCAATCGCTATCAGCATCTATAACTATTTCACCTATGCAACTTTTATGAATATAATCCCAATACTCTGTACAATATTTGTCTTGTTTTAAATATTTATCTACACTAAGATCTTTAAGATCTATAAACTTAAAAGTTATATCGGTCTTTTTAGTTTTATGATTTGGATCAAGTGTAGATTTATTTTCATGAATCATATTATTATCTCCTTTATATATTTTATCTATAATATATGATTCATTCATATTATTCAATTTATCAATCGTGATAATTAATTCATTATTATCACATCTTGCAGAATATCTTCCATTTTCGAAAATATTATTATCATTGATAGTTTTTACTACAGCATCAATTCCAGATTCATATGCAAATTTACCAGCAGAAAATGAATTATCACTAATTATCTTTGGCTTATTATATTCATTTATACTGCAAAAAGCAGAGTCATCCATTCTGCACCATTTAATAGTATGAATTACCGAATTAAACGCATTTTGGATTATATCGTTTGAAGTAGATTCATTAAATGGTACTGTTCCTAAATATTCTCCACAATCTTTACATTTGTAGATAGGCTCTCCTTGGAAAAATACTCCTATGTTTTTAGATCCGCATTTACTACATACTTTAGGTCCTAAGTCTTTGACTTTCTTGCTTTCTAATACAGTGGATTCATTGATTCTTATAATAGGATTATATTCACCGTTATTCTCTATATATAATTCTTTTAATTCGAGCATTAATTCTATTAATTGCTCAAACTTGTTATCGGTTAATCTTATATAATTATATTTACCTTGTTTTCTAATAGCATCTTCTTTTGCTGTTTGTTTAGCTCTATATTCAGGCATTTCTCTTTTATTTGGATTATCTCCACCATCTTTAATATCAAATGCTAAGTTATATGGAGCATAATAAGCATCAGTAATCCACTTATGAGTTTCTCCTTTAAACTTATATTCTATTATAGGCCCAGGAGTTTCTAGGTCCTCGCTTTTTACATTTAAAAATTTATCCATAAATTCCAAAAACTTATGCTCATAAGAACCTACATAAGTTCTTATGGTTCCATCTTGAAATTTATATTTTCCTGATATATTTCTATTAGCAAGCATTACATTATTTTGATATTCTGGATCTTTAAGCATTTCCTGCTTAGTCATTCCTCTTACTCTTTTTAATCTTTCTGCAGCTAATTGCTCATAAGCTTTTTTACATTTATCACTACAAAATCTATCGTATCTACATTTATCTTCGTCCCATGGAGATTCTTTTCCACATATAGTGCATTTGCCTTTTTCTTTTTTATTTACGACATTAAATACTATTCTAGATGCAGTAAAGTCTTTTGGAATGAATTCCGAATGTTTCTTTTCTATATGATCTACGAGTTTAACTCTATCATATTTTTCATTACAGTAAGGACATTGATATTTTCTTTTATATACAGAAGAGGCTGCTTCCATTAATGCTATTTCGTTCATAATAACTGTACTCTCCTTTATTTGATTAATTACTGAAATGTTTCAGATATACAAAAAAGTAGTAAGACCGAATATTCGGTCTTACTAGTATATATTTAGTCATTTTCTATACATTTGCAAATATAATTTAGATCATCTTTTGTAAATTTTACATCATTTAAGGAATACCGTACTTCTTTGTATTCTATTTTGGTTTGTTCCTAAATACATAATATATTTCTCATTTGCTAAAATTTATATTTTATTAAAATACCACAAAAAATAAAACAGTATGAGACGGGTTTTACTCCATCTCATACTGCTTAAATTATTTTTTGCTCCTTCTTTTTAATTCTTCTTTAATTTCATTTTCCAATTGTTTACTAATTCCTTTATCTACCGAATTCATCATGTCATCAGTTATACGCAATACAAGATCATAGTTTTCTTTGAAAAATTTTATATATTTATTTAATTCTTTCGGGCCTCCAATTAATCCTTCAGCTCTTTGTTTATTTGGTAATATTTTTACTTCAGCAGGTTCATTCTCTCCTCCAGTAGAAGCTATAGTAATGGCTGGTTTCTTGCCAATAAATATTTTGATTCTGTTTGGATGATTTTCGCTTGCATTTCCCATCATTATATTATGATCCAGTCCGGTTATATCTTTACTTACTGTAAATTCATTTAATGGGATCACTTCCTCTTTTAAACGAGTTATAGTGTTTTCTTTTAATTTATCAGCTAATTCTAAGTAATTCATATACATTTTAATTCTCCTTATCAGTTATAATATACGTACCCTTTTTATAATCTAAATGCAAATGTTTATTATTACCTTTAGACACAAGTTCTAATTCGCTTTCATGTACTCCTTCTTTTTCACCATCAACAAACAAATCGGTTTCTTTACCACATATATACGGAAGTATACAATATGTCAGATTCCATACAGTTCTATTTAAACTGTTAATAGTTGGAGCACCGCTTACAACATATAATTTATCAGAATATTGAAGCTTTACTATATCGCCTATTTTAAAGCTTGGATATTTTTTGCTATCTCCAATATCCCGCCTTATAGGTTCACATCCATAAACATTCTCATATCTTTTGCTTTTTCTTGTTTTGAAGTCATACCTATATTCCACATAATCTACATATTTCAGATACTCATCATTTGATCTAATATCATGGTCAAATGTCAGCATATCTACAGAATCTGGTTCATATCCGGTCGGCTCAAATTTATCATTAAGTATTTTTATATAAATATCATACTCATCATTCACCAGCTTATATGGCCATTCGGTATTATCGATTTTCCCATACACTTCATTAAACACGCCTGAAATATACTGTTCTGCTTCTTCTAAAGTAGCAAATAAATCCTGATGCGATATCATAAAATATCTGTCATCTTCCATCCAATCTTCTTCTGGATGCATAACTTTAAGTACACAATTAAATACGGCTAATATATTTTTCATATTAGCTTCCCCCTTTTTATATTTTTGTCTTCGTATTCACTATTATAATATATAATTGTATTTGAATAACTTTATAGTAAGATTTAAAGGAGGTATGTGATGCAAACTTTTACAGATTACTTGTTTACGACAAGTACGTTCAATAAACCTCTAGTCATAAAAGATAAAGATGCGATACTAACTTTAGTATGTAGATTAATACTATTAGAACCAGGTACTATTTCCATTGCTCCAGAAGCTGGAGTAGGACTGGTTAGTAAATATAGATATATGAATTCTGAAACTATTGTTGAATTAGAAGAAAATATTAAAGAGCAAATAAATAGATTTCTTCCATATTTTACTCAAGTAGACGTAAATATAAGTTTACAAGAAAACAAAATTCTTTTAATAGAATTAGATATTGATGATTCTATTTATACATTAAAAGCTAATATATCCAAAAATAATGAAGTTACTTTAACCGAATTATATAACGGATAAAAGAAAGGAGATATATTTATGGCTTTAGTAGAAATGACTCCTGAAGAACTTGGTTTTAAACCTGCTCCTAAGGAAGATGATCCAATGCTTCATCCAGAAAAAGAAGATGATGCTGATAGGGCTTTGGATGTATTCGATAAAGTTATTATTCCTAAGAAAATAGCGGAAGCTAAAAAATTTAATGAAATTATGGAAGAGACAGATGGTAATATTTCTAAACAGGAAATGAATGAATTGCTTGGATATGGATATGCTAATGTCTTATTAGGTGATAAACCTGTTCCATTAAATACTAAACCTATGGAAAGAGTCATAAAAGCTCGAAATAAAAACAAAGAGAAAATTGCAGCGGAAACTAAACAGTCTGCTGATGAAATAGATAATATCTTGGGTTCAGTTAAAACTGGATTTGAAGATGACTTCGATGATGAAGACGATTTATAATTTTAAGGAGGAAGTAAAATATGTCCACAGAAAACAAAGTTTTTACAGACAACGCAAGACCAGAAGATTCCGTATCTCTTAGTGATCTTAAGAATGACGGAAATGAAGTGCATTATGCGCAAGAAAGAGACGAAGAAACAGTAGCTAGTGCTATTACTGGTAGATCAGTAACAAAAAGCGTAGCTAAAAAAGAACCAGATCAGCAAGAAGAAGTAGAAAAAACTGTTAAATACACAACAGGTTATTCTAATATCATAGAAGATGATGAATATACAAATGAAGAAGAATTTGAAATTGGATCAGATTATACGAATGAAGAAGAAAAGCCCGTATTAACAACGTCCGCGACTCCTACATCAAATGATGAACTTAAAGAAATGGCAGATGTAAAAGTAGATACAGATCCTGAGAGAATAATTGGATTCGATAATGCTCCTAAAAAAGAAGAGTATAATATTCCTACTAATCTTGATGATATCGAATTCCCTGATGACGACGAGGATGAAGATGAAAATACTGCAACCCCTACTCAGGAAACAAGAGATGATGAAATTATCAATGAAAAATTAAAAGCTTCAGTAAAATCCAAAATTAAGGTTGTAGCTAAAAAATACGACCTTTCTGCATTTACAGTATCTAAGAAGCCAGTAGCATTAAATGCTGTGCTTGATACAGTAGAAAATCCTAATAGAAAAGCTGCAGATTGGGTAGCATATAATACAGGTAACAGATTTAGAATGCTTGGTTTCACAGGTGCAGAAATTGATAAGCTCAATAATCCTGGCGGAAGTAGAATGAATTCTGAATCTGTAAGATATAAAATGCTTTATGATCATATTATTGATAGAGATAAACCTGCTTCAATGGAAGAGTGGGCTAAGTGTACAAGCTTCTTCGATATCGAGCATTATTGGTTTGGTGCTTTTCGTGCTACATTTGAAGGAGAAGCATATATGCCGATTACAAACTGTCCTACAGATAATAAGCATGTATTCTTAACTGATAATCTTGATATTATGGATTTCGTTAAGTTTGAGAATGATGAAGCTAAAGCAAAATTCTATGATATTTATAATGGAAATATCGCTAAACCTAAGGGATTATATAAATCTGATATTGTACCTGTATCTGAAGATTTTGCTATTGGATTTAGAGAACCATCTATCTTCAATATGGTATTTGAAATTGCTATGCTTGATACAGCATTCGTAGAGAAATATAGAGATATTATTGCACTTGTATCTTATATTGATTCTATTTATTATATTAATAAGAATACAATGACTCTTGATCCTATCGAGTATCGTCATTATACAAATAATACAGCTAAAACAGCTAAATCTAAAATCATTCAGTTTGGTAAGACTATTCGTAAACTGTCTTCTGACCAGTATCATGCAATTCTTATGTATATTCAGGAGATCAGTAAACGTGACGAATCTATCTCTTATCAGATTCCTGAAACAACATGTATTGAATGTAATGCAGTTATTCCAGCTACAGCTATCTCTGCAGATGAATTGGTTTTTACGCGTCACAGATTGGCAGCACTGGCGGCTTTATAGGAGAGTGCGTTGGTATAGCTACTTATTTTAGAGGAAGAACTACTATATTTGAATTGACTAATATACCTTTTGGGCATGTCAATACATTGAAATATATAATAGATCGTGAATCTAGAAGTAAGAGAGCACAGCAAGCTAAACAAGCTGAAGTATTAGAAGATGCTGTCAATGGAGACATGTAAAAGAGGAGGATTAAGATTTTGGATAGATGTAGATTCATAAACTCGTTGTCCAGTTCCTCTGATATAAGTATAGAAGAATATATACTTAATCATTTTGAAGAGGTTATGCTTCTATATAATCTATTTGGTAACTGTGATACTGTGAATATATCTGTTGATAATAAAATAATTAATCCTTTCGTAATAGCATTTAAGAACAAAAAAGACGCTAATGAAATGCAAGGATTAATTAATGGAACCTTTCTACATATTTATGGAGATAAGTATTTCATAAACAGTGTAGTTGATGATAAATCGATACGAATAAATATTTTAAATACAGCTAGTATGGGTTAACCCATACTAGCTTATTTTCTGCTATCTGTAACTTTATTATAATATTAATATTAGGAGGTCTAATATAATGACAGGTATTTTAGGCGCACTAAACTATCAGCGTAAATCTGGGCAATTCACTTTAACTAAAGAAGAGTTTAATATAGTAAATCTTGTGGTTCATGGGGTGTCTACCAATGGTCGTAGAGTTTTGAATGAAGCAGAAATGAATCACCTTAAGGTAGACTTATTAGATTATCAAGATTTTATAAAGAAAAATAATGTAGAAGAGATCACAGATACTTTATTATTTATTAGAGATGGTTATCCTGCTCCGAAAGGATTATTATCTCAAGAAATATTTGGTATAACCAAAGATGATAGAGCTAATATATTTGGTTATATTGATTTACATGGGTGGTTCATGCATCCATTTTGCTACAAAGTATGGTGCAGTATAGATAAAAGAATTAGAAATATAGTATCAGGAATAGGATTCTATAAAGTAGACCAGGATGGTTTAATTCAAGAGGTGCAATCTGGCGGTGATACTGGTATAGAATTCCTTAGAAAAAATATAAATAAAATAAAAATAAAAGAAACTGGTACAAGAACTAGATCGACAAAGATACAATTCTTATATAAATGCAAGAAAATGATGTTTCTTGATAAATTTCTTGTAATACCTCCGTTCTATAGAGATATGGATACTAAGGTTAAAGGTGCTGTTGGAGCTGGTGGTATTAATAAATATTATCAATCATTAATAATATCATCTAAAGCTATACAAGAAACTCAGGATTATGGATTATCTATAGAGAATACTACTAATGCTAGAATACAAGAAACTTTATTAAATATATCTAATGCTTTATTTGGTACTTCTAAAAATAAAGATGATGGTATTGGATTAGCTGGTAAGACAGGTATTATACGTGAAGCCGTATTAAGTAAATCTACTGATATGGGTACACGTTTAGTATTATCAGCTCCAGATTTAAAAGTAGAGGCTATGGAAGATTTAATGGTGGATACAGACCATGCAGCATTACCATTAGCATCTGCATTGGTAAACTTTAAACCATTTATTATATTCCAGGCTAAAAGATTATTTGAAAATCTATTTCAAAATGTAGAATTGATGCAAGTCTACGATCCAAAAGCTAAAAAATTGGTACCATTTGAACATAAGGATCCGCTTATAACTTTTTCTGATGAAGAAATAGATTCTCAGATAGATAAATTTATCTTCTCTTTCTCTAAGAGATTAGAACCAGTTACATTAACTGATCAAAAGACAGGAAGAACTTTGGGGCTGGTGTTTAAAGGAAAGAAAGTATCTAAAGCTAGGTATGCTAAAACTGGTGGTGATATAATGGGAGAATCTTCCCTTATTAATAGACCACTTACATGGTGTGATGTATTATATATGGCAGCATGTGAAGCATGTAAGGATAAAACTATTCTTATTACTCGATTCCCTATGGATTCTTACTTTAACGAATTTCCGATACTGGTAAGAATAAGTACAACAAAAGAAACCGAAAAGATATATGTAAATAATACATATTATCCATTCTATCCAAAGATTAGAGAATCTGATATCGGAAGTGATACTTCCAATAAGTTCATTGATACATTAGTATTCAGTAATGTTTATCTTAAATCCATTGGTGGTGACTATGATGGTGACCAGTGCTCTGTAAAAGCTGTTTGGTCAGAAGAAGCCAATAGAGAGTTAAGGGAGCAGATTAATTCTAAAGCAGTATATATAGATCTTGGTGGAAATAATATTAAAGTTTCTACAAATGAAGCAGTACAAGCCATATATAATCTAACTAAAATATTGAATGAGGATAAAGTAAAACTTACTGATCCTAAGTTTTAACTATTACTCTATCCGTAACTCTTATATAAAATAATAGGTTTTCACGCCCAAGGATAAAGAAAAGGAGTTAAAAATATGGAAGAAAACGATATTAAATTCGATTTAAACTGTATAGACAGGTTTAGTGTAAAAGGTAAATACATTAAAGAGTATATGATGAATTACCTACCAACTACGAGTATAACGATGACAGCAATATCTGCAGAAAATCCTGATAGAATACCTAAACCTGTTGGGAATATAGCAATAGATTATAACAGTATACAAAAATTCTTTACGAAATACTGCACAGGCCCTAAAGCTATTAAAGATGATATCTACTATTTTATTAATGCTAAAAGAAATAATTACGAGTTCTTAACTTTACAAAGAGATTTAGATAAATCTCCAAGGAAAGAATCTAAACAAAAAATAGTGGCTAAACCATATAAAGCTACATATGATACTATGGAAAAAGATCCAGAAATGATTGCTAATTATTATAGTAAAAAGTATAGTATTTCAGATAAAGAAAATATTATAGCTATAATGACAGAAGATGATGTACTTTGTCTTAATTGCGGATGTATTTCTGATCAAAGACTATCTGATGTACCAGATTTAAAAACACATATAAACAATATGGTGTGTCCTAAATGTGGTAGCACTACGTCTCCATTGGTAACCTTTAATAAGTACCTTCACAGAACTTCTATGCATTGTAGAGATACGCAAAAGTAGACATTCAGAACCATTCTGAATAATTCAGAGTATTGAATTGTATATTATTATAATGAGTACGTGTAGATATATTATATATCTACACGTTATTCTATTTTGCTTGGATAAAAGAATGAAAGAATGGAGGAAAACAAAATGAGAGCACCGACAGAAAATGAAATTAATGAATTTACAGAAAGATTAGGCATTATACCTAATGCGTACAAAGGAGAAGTATCTTTTAAGTATATGCTTAAAAGATACTGTGAAAATTTGGTCAATAATAAAGAAAGACCAAAAATGACAGCGTTATACATAGAAACAACAAAATACGTTTCTAGGTATAATGGATCGGAAATTAGGACTATGAATAAGTCCGAACGAAATTTAAGATTTGTAGTAGAAAAATTGTGGAAAGAACCACATACAGAAACCTTTGATGAAGTCTTCAAGTATTATAAAAAGAAAAGTAAACCAACAAATTTGGAATTTGTAGGAGCTTGCTCATCTTATTTATTGCATGAGATAAATAAGAAAGAATACGAAAATACACAAAAAACTAAAACTGACACAATGCAGTTTGAAAAAGAATTCTTAATAAATAAACTGGAATGCGATGCTACAAGCAGATTAAACAGCGTATCTAACGTTCCAGAGGAGGTAAAAGAATATTTAAACTATACTATATCAAATATTATAAAGGATTCTATTCAGGATATATTTAAATATGTATTATATCCTGACGTTAAGTAAAAAGAAAAACCACATACGGGATTTCCCGTATGTGGTTTATTTTTTGTTTGATTAGGCAATATGTTTAACCGGAACAACATCATATGTTTCTGGAATAAGACCTGTAGGATTCTTAATCTTAATACGTCCCTGAACTGGCTGATATTCATAGAATTTGTATCTTTCAAATGCATGAATAGCTGGCAGGGATGGATTATTTGCATTACGGATCTCATTGGATACATATGTCTGATAATCATAGATTCTGTAGATGATTCTATCTGTTCCTCTTGGGCAGAGAATTACAATAAGATCATTAGAGAATCTCATCTTATCAGATGCGATGAACTGATATACTCTATGGTGAGATGTAGTTACAGTCTTAACATAATCCAGTTCTACTGGTCCAATGTTAGATGGAGACTGATAGCTATATTCTACCGGAGCAATCTTTCTGATGATGGAAGCATCACCGAAGATAGTAACAGTAACGTTCGGATCATTGAGTACACGAAGCATTCTTTCAACGAATTCATCGAAGAAATCGAAGAATGTATCACGTCTCCAATTTACATGGTCACTGTAGTAAGATGCTCTTGGAGCAAAATCGTATGTATTAAAGAATTTCTCGTCCTCAGATAATCCAAGATAAGACGTATCAAGGGATTCTTTAATATCATCATCTTTATAGTTTGCAAGTAATGTTTTTGTAATATCCAGAACTTTTGTAATCTGGTTGATATTATACATTGCTGCAATATCTTTAACTTCCTGTGGAGAGATTGTGGTATTGATTGGCATACCTTCAGGAATCTCTACAAGGCTTGTGATCTGTTTCCAGGATGCAGAGCATGTAGTAAGGTTTGCAGAAGATGTATCAAGTCTTGCATATACCTTAACAGCTGTAACAGCACCCTTGTTAGACTGGATCATCAGACGGTCTTTCTTCATATAACCTGTCAGTACATCACAGTCATCTTTAATTTTTACTTCTGCACCCTCAAGTACTTTGTGGGTGAATTTGAATTTATGTGTAAGTCCTCTTCCGTCATCATCATAGATCGGAACGAAGTTAGCTTTTGTACGAACCCAAACATCTTTTGTTGTAGCTTCTGTAGCTTCTTCTCCCTCTCCAAGATATCCATTTTCATCTGGAAGAATATCACCTTTTTCGAAATATACGTTAGGTACTTTAACAGCACATACATATGTTTCAACGTTAAGATGATCAACACCAGCCATACCATCAAGATACTGATTTACAATTTCTGTATCATCAGTTACAGGAAGCTGAAGTTCGATCTCTTTAACAGCTGCAGTTTTCTTAATAGCTGCAGTAAGTTTGTTCTGATCTTTGTAAAGGTCAAGCTCATTTCCTTCAGTATCAATCATGATACGTCTTTCCATAGCAACAGTGAATGCTGGCTGTGGAGCGATCATTTTCTGAATAGCACCTTTATCAAAAACCATATTCATAAGAATAAGTTTATGCATTGGGAATGTAAGACCAACGATAGGGTTGATTGTTCCCATAGCTGTATTCTCCATAAGAGCTTTCTTATCGTTTTCATACAGCTGTTCCATATCGTTGTAGTGTTCTTCAAGAGCCTGAGGTCTTTCAACGTATTCATTTACGTCACAAGAATTTTCAACGAAGAATTTCTTGAGCTGATCGGAAGCAAGCTCATCTTTAAGCACTTTGCATGTCTCACTGAGAATGTTGTGCTGAGATGTCTGCTCCATATCTTCAAATAAGTTTTTAACTTGTTCTGAGAAGTTATAAAGTGCGTGATCAGCACTATAAGAACCACCCATGACTGTATTAGTAGTATTTCCTGCGATCATTTCGGGAATCTCCTTTCAAATTTATATCAAATATAACATAATATTTTACTTAAATATTTACTAAATTGTTATATAAAGACCTAATTACCTGACTCTTTATATAATCCTTTTCTTATCTCTTCAAGAATACCATTTATAACGTTTAAAGTACTAAGGTACTTTTTATAGTTAACCATATTCTCAAGATAAGTTTTATTATCAAATGTATTTGTAAGGTAATCATAAACAAATTGTTTAAGATCACTAAGATTATCTATGACAAAATTATATACTTTAATCAATTCATCGTCTTTAGGTATATCATTTACTTTATCATATAACGTTATTATGCGATTATATAAGTCTTGATATAAATCTTTTAATTCATTAATCTTGATAACTTTATCTTGATCTGATAATCCATTGAATATATCATTTTCTGCATCTTTTAGATCTTGATCTGGATCTTCTCCACCTGACATATCTCCACCATTATATCCAGACATATCATCGGTAGATCCATCCCCGCTATCAGCAGTACTATCGTCCAGATCAAAGTTATCATCGTCTCCACCAGACATATCATCATCAGTAGATTGATCTCCTGTCGCATCCCCACCATTAGTGTCTTGAGCTTGCCCACCAGCGTCATCGTCTGGTAAGTCAAAGTTATCTTCATCTCCGCTCTCGCCCGATACATCATTTGATTGCGTGTCTGGTGTATCGGTAGATTGTGGTTCAGGATTATCCATAGACTGCGTATCTACACCTTCGTCACTTTGGGGATCCGTTGTATCGTCAGGCATATCGAAGTTATCTTCATCGCTAGATTCATCCCCGGCATTATCATCGTTTGATGCATTACCATCTTCAGGTTCTGGGGTATTATCAGGTTGGTTTTCGTTATCGTCAGTATTATCGTCAGGCATATCAAAGTTATCTTCATCATCATTATCTGCTTCTCTTAATACTTTTTCGATAAATCTATAATCGTCAAATTCAGATTCTGTAAATAAGTTGCTAATAAGTCCCATGTTTATATACACCTCCTTATACTGGAATCTTTCTGGCTATTGGTGTAGTGTGATATTTTATTCTAGTTTTTTCCCTATTTAATTTTTTCTGATAATTTAATAGAAATCTGTACTTCTTAGTATCCCCATCTTGAAGTGCCATCTCTATTTCTTTATCTACAACTTTTAACTCTGTATCTATTTCATCATAAATTAAAAGTCTCTCTCTATCGTTTAATTTTTTATTAACTGCAAATATACCTACAGCTGTTAATATTCCTACATATGGCGCGCCAAAGAATGATCCGACTAATGTTGTACCAGATATAGCTATAATAGATTTAATGCAAGAAGACATTGATGGTATAATAGATCCTTTTATAATGGCTTCTCTTCTATCTGATGTCAACGCTCTCTGCATCCCTTTGGTTATATTAGCTGCTTTAGCATCTATATTTTGCCACATAGACGCAGCTTTAGTATTTATTTGTCTTAATTTAGCTCCAAATGCTTTCATGGCTATCTGAAGGTCATTAAATGTCAATTTCTTCTTTTTCTTTTTACCAATTGGTTTTCCTGTGGCTTCATTTACTATATCTTCAAAAAAGCATTCTTCTAATAATTTTACTGATTCTATTATCATTACACATTCGGTTATCTCGTCTACTTTTGGATAGCGATAATCTTTAAGATAAGATAATTCATTTGCAATAATAAGATTTTCAGCTTTGGTACAATCATCATCGGAAGCTCTTTGAATCAAACAACTTTGATAGGCAGATTTATCCACGCATTTGCTTATCATCAATATATTAGAAAGATTTCTAAGATTATCAGAATTTATAGTAAATAATCTTATATTATCAGATATAGATGATAACAATTCTTCTTTGTTTAATCTATTTACAGAATCCATTCCATTAGCTAAAGTAGTAATTAGACTTTCGCATTCTTCTATACTCATATCATTAAATAAACTTGTATTTTCTGATAAAATATCGTGATTGGTACTCATCAATTTATCTATTTTTTGTAAAGATTTATCAAGAGTAGATTTATATTCTATATATCTTTCAGATATCTCTTGGTCTGGTATTCCATCGTTTAATATCTTATCAACGCATGATATCTCTTTAGATATTGCTTTATATATATCAGCATATTGCTTCTGATCAGCATATTCGTCGATTCTATCGAATAAATACAAATATTCTTGCATTACATATTCTAAATCAGAATTAGAATATACAGCTACATATATAGATCTCATTATAAGATATAATTCAGGCAAAGATTCTATAAGTACATCAATAGCATATTCGCTATTTATATTAAACTTACCGATTAATCTTGCAAATCTTTTCGGTGTCTTATCTTGTGAACATTTGAAACTTTCTATAGTATCACGAATATTCGGAGCACTTACCATTTCAGTATCTTCAAAATATTCGTTTATATAGTTTACAGTTTCAGTCAAATCTCTTGTTGCCAGTAGTGCTCCATCTATTTTCTTAATCTCGTAGTCAATAAATAATTGGTCTATACCAGATACTAATGGTATCATATATATAGAATTCTCCAATTCTGTTTTATCCGAATCTGATAATGTAACGTCATTCATAATAGAATTATATACATCTTTTATATACTGGGAAGCATCTTCCTCCGTACTAATATTTTGAATTCTATTGAGCATATTTCTTGCTCTTTCGTTATCTAATGTAGATGAAATATAATTTATCTTTGTTAAATACGAATCCCTATAATCATTTTTGATTATTTTTAATTTGGATAATTCTTCTGGGCTTAAAAATTGGTTATCTTTAGCACAAGATATATAGCCAGACATTATACTATCCGGTATAATTGATTCCCTCAATAAAAAATAATCAGTTATATCTTTAACCACATTATCCATTTTTACTGGAGAATTATATAAAGCGTATTGTACAGACTCTAAAGCTATATAATATTTTTGTTTTGGACTGATATTGTAGGTATCTATCATTTCGCATAAAGAGAAAACCAATTCTTTAGGAGTTTTCTTATTATAATTCTCCTGAATAAATTTATCAAAATTAAATCTCTTTGCTAATTTCTTGTCATTATTTAATACACGATCGCATTCTTTATAAATACTAATAGTATCATTAATACTATTAGTATAATTTTCGTTCAAAAGCTTTTTATTAATCTGATTTACAAATATAGATGTAGCATCTCTGTTTAATTTTGGAATCAAGTTATTATTTATATATCTCATAGTTTCTTCTTTTTGACTATTGCTTCCCGATTCCATTATACTATTAATTACTTTTGTAACTTTTGATATACTTCCAGTTTCATTTAGAAATTTGGAATTATCGCAAGCATTTAGATATTCTCTTTTGGCTTTGTAAGGACTGTTCTTCTTTGGCTCAATGAAAGCATAATTGATAAATCTACTTTCATTCATATATACCAAATTATTCATACCAGTCAGAGATTGTTTTCTGAATACTACCGTTTGCATTGGGATATATCTATGCATACCTTATTCCTCCCATTTAGTTCAATAATTATAATATTGTTTACCCTGGTACATTTATAGGCCATTACCCGAAACAATTTATTAATTGAATATTAAAAGGAGGAATTAGAGTCATGATTCGTACTAATCCTTTAAAAAATATGGGTTATATAATCATTGAAACGGGTCTTACGAACAAGGAATTTCCCGTAAAAATAGACGTAGATAGAAATGGTACTAATAAGGTTACTGCAGAAGGTATTTTGCAGGAAGCTAATATGAGAAATAGAAACTTAAGATGGTATAGTGATAACGAACTATTCCCTCAGATTACTTGTTCAAGAACACAAGAATTAGTTAAAACCGGTAATATGAGAGCAGAAAATGGTCATCCTATGGATAGTAGTTTACAAAGGCAGCAAACTATTGATCCAAATAATACAGTTGCTATATTTACAGCTTTATGGACAGAAGGTAATTTTGTTAAAGGTAGATATAGAGGAACTAATAATGCTAAAGGAGCAGAATTTAATCAAGATCTACTTGATGGATTTCTTCCATCTTGGTCTTTACGTGCTTTAGGTAGAGTAGAGCAGACTGCTAGAGGCGGAGAAGTAAAAGGCCTTAAATTAATTACTTATGATAGGGTAATTTATCCATCCCATGATAAAGCATATACAGAAAAGATTGTATCTGAAGGAGCTTGCATCCAAGAATCTGGAATATGTGATAACGGAAATAGATTATATCTTACAGAAAATGATTCTGGTTTACTTATTCCTATTATTACTCCAGGTGTAATAGATTTTGTCAAACAGGAATCCGCTAATCTTAAAATGTTTACAGAATCATTAGAATTCGAGTATAATGATATATCTCTTACAGAAAATGCTAATCAAGTAAGACTGGTAAACAAAACTACCGGAGATGTAGCAATGGTTAATATAGAAGATCATGTAAGAGACGAAATAATAGATTTCTGCACTAAAAAATATTTATAAAAGGAGACTTTTATGACAATAGGAGATTTATTAGAAAGTAATTGTGATGAATCTTTGAATGAAACCGATAAAATTAGAACTCATTTTCAAAACAGTAAAAGATATAAATAATAAAAACCTTTTACCAAAAGGATATAGTTTAGATACCGATGGAGATTGGGACGATTATATAATAGATTTGGTGTATAATGATACACAGAAAGAGAGAGTTGGTATGAATAATATAGGTGATTTATTAGATAGCAACAATTATATCGATTCTATAGAAGAAGAGGTTAACGAACCTGAAACTTTTACAGTCGGAGACATGCTTGACGAAGACGTAAGTTATGATTGTACGGAAGAATCCTTACAAGAATTATTCAAATATAAAAATGTAAGAGTCGAACCAGAAGTTTCTAGAGAAGAGGCTTACAATATAGCTCAAGGTGTTTTCGATAAAGCTTTAAATGGTAAATATAAAGAGTACGATTATGCTGTATTAAAATCTGGCAATAAAAAGGCAGACTTCTTAAAACAAACTGTAGATTATATGGTTTTGTATACTTTCAATATAAGTGAAGATTATCAGAGAACTGTAGGTACAGATTTAAATGGCAATTTGACCACTTCTACAACAACAACTAAATCCGATGAATATAGAAAATGCGAAGCCGTTGTAAGAAAAATAATACAAGAAGCTAACGAAGCATTATCCGAGCTTGGAGGGTTTGTTAAAAAAGGAAAAATATTTAATAGAAAAGGAACAACTGTTCCATATTACAGAGTATATCTATCTATGGGTTATATATTCCTTGAAGTAAATAAAGAAAAAAAGAAAATAAATAAAAAGACCGGGGAGTATGTATCTGAATCTTTCATTGAAGAATAAGGGGTGACGTTTTATGAATGGATATTCTAATAATATGACCCTTTTATTAGAAAAAATAGAATGGAGATTAGGAACCCAACAATTGAACCTTCCTGACTATTTAGGAAAAGATAAATGGGCTGATATTATAATAAAGGATACACTTGTTACTTTCTCTAGATATTATCCTCATCAAGTACGATATATACTTCATCAAGGAGTAACTCCATATAAGAATGGATGGTATTATTTAGATGAAGATATTATTGGAGATAATAAAATATTAGGTGTAAAAGATATAGACTGGGAAAAGTTTAATGGTAACGGGGTGGCTCAAAATGTTGTAAGTGGGTATGGTATGTATGATGTAGCCAATGGTTATTATAATACAGATGATATACTTATGCTTCAAATGAGAGCAGATTCATTATCATTGTATAATAATAGTATATATGTAGACTTTGAACCGCCTAATAGGGTTAGATTAATGAGTGCTGGTGGTGGAAATATAAGTACTAGAATTAATGCTTATCCAATATATATATTCGTAGAACATAATCCTAGCTTAACTACCATTAGTGCAACTCAAATGGAAACATTTGAAGCGCTTGCGCAAGCAGATGTAGCAAACTTCTTATATAAGAATCTTAAGTATTTTGATGGTATGGAAACCGTATATGCTAATGTAGATCTTAAATTGCAAGATCTTGAAACAGAAGCTGGTAAACGTGAAGAAATATTAAATTATATTAAAGACTCTTATGTAAGTGCTTCTAATAAGAATCAACCGATAATGTTTACTATTTAATCAGTATCGTAGAAAAAATAAAAGATAAAACCAGCAGAGAATATTCTCTGCTGGTTTCTTTTCAACGCCAAAACCACGGATTATCTTTTTTGAGTCGGTCCGGAAAGTCTAGAAGATACTTCTCGGCTTCATCAATATAACTTACCCTGTCCGGATCGTCATCATATATTTTGTAATGCTGAATAACAATACCAATATTCAGATGAGTATTGATATCTATCAAAGGAGCCAAATATATATCATAATCACCCGGTCTCAAAAACGGTTTTGGATCTATATCATAAACTGTTTTTACGGTTTTCAATTTCTTGCGTAAATAGTCTAATTTTCTCATAACGTAGCTCCTCTCTATATAACCATCTCTAATGCTTTTCTTCTTAATGAAGAAAAGTTTGTACTCATAGCTTTAAGTTCGTTTGTATATATTGGTGTCATATAAGATATTTTTCTAAATTCAATGTAGCTATCATAAGCTTTATTGAATCTTTTTGTAATATTGTCTATCTGTTCTTTCGTAATCCTTCTTGAATCGCATCTTTTCTGTAATTCTATATAGATTCTATCAAGTTCTTTTGTATCCATAATCGTTCTCTCCTTAGTATTAAATATAATCGTTAAAAATTTCTTTTAAAGAATAGCAATTAGAAATCACTCTCTTTTCGGCTTTATCGATAATTTCCGCATGTTTCTTTTTAAACATTTCACTTATAGGCATAAATCTTCGGCTTTCCATTAACGTATGTATCATCAACAGAATATCGTTTCTTTCTTTATCAGTTTTTACACTTTTCATCTTTTTAACCATATGGTCAATAAGATAATCTGTAAATTCTTCTGAATAAAGATGGCCGTATCTGACCATTACGTTAATATGAGTACAATGATTAAACCATAAAATACGCACCTGATCTTCTGATGTATATCTAGCATTATGAAAATCAGGAAGAAGTTTTAATATGCTTTTATCTATATTAAACTTATTCATCATACCCATAATGAACCTTCTAAGTTTATTAGATAATTCAGAATATAATTGCTCCTGTATTTCTTCGGAATAATCAGACATAAGATCGTCATATGACAGAAGATCAAAAGTTCTGTAAAACATTAAAAGAATTTCATTTACAGAGAAATTCTTTAATAAGTCTTCGATAAGGATAAGACCACTAATAAAAGTAGTATCTTTTTCCTCTCCAGTAATGGAATAGATGTCTTCATCTATTCCCCACTTCTTTAAAATAGTTTCGATTACTTTATTAGTACAGGTTGAGTTCCAACCTGTACTTCCTAAACCATTCATATATCTATAGTTTTCATCAATGAATGGACCAGCCACTTCTTTCATAAGTTTCAAAACTCTTTCATAGTTCTTCTGTATATCGTCAGCTGTAACTTGTGGATTTTCTACCATTTCTCTTACTTCTGTCATCGTTTATTCCTCCTCATCTTCTGCTTTATTGAATATATTCCAAGAGATGATATCTTTTGCAATTAAAAGATATTTAATATGGATTGGTTTATCCCATAAATGGATATTACCGTCCATTTCTTCTCTCCAATCATCGCCAGGAACTTTATTGTGTATCCTAATTGCAATTTCTCTCGCAAATATTTCTTTTTCAGGTAATTTTGTTTCTCCTGACAAACTCTGCAAGATAGGCAATACTATGTCTGATTCTTTTAATACTCTTCTTGGGATAATATCATTCCAAGTATTTATAAAAAGTAAATAAAGATTATTATTTGCTATATTACAGTGAGTGGAATCATTCTTCCCACTAATGTAATTGGTATAGAAATTAGTATAAATATCTGTAGAGGTTTTACCTCTCTGATATTCATCAAAAATCAATTTCAAAATGTATCCAGATACCGGTTTGTGTAAACCAATGATATCATCTATCATAGCTTTAATGAAAAGCTTGTAATCTGGATCGTAAGGTTCTGGTATAAATTCTTGGTTAGATCTTCTTTCAAGTTCCGGTAAATATGGTTTCTCTCCATATTTACCAAAATTATATCGGTCTCTTTTTAAACCTCCATTTCTATTTATGGAGTTTACGATCGGACCATATCCGTTTCTTTTTGATTCGTCCAGCCCTCTAAGTGAATCTTCAAATCCTAATTTTGTTCCCATAATGTTCTCCTTTCTCGCTATGGAATGATGGCGCCATAGCACTTACATAAGATTTTAATAGTTTATAAGTTCAGAATCATTCTGAATCTTATTCATTGTAATAATATACTATTCAGAAGGTATACTTTTACATTCTGAGGTATTCAGAACCTAAATAAATATAAGTGAAACAAATAAGTAATTTAAAGGAGGTTTCGTATTATGGAGACATTCATAAGAATAGATAGAGCTAATAAAGGAATGATTACATTCATTCATTCTTGTCCATTCGACCCTGTAAATGGATTAAATAAATCAAGAGCAGAATTATTGAAAGAAGGATTTCTTATTGAAGATTTTCCTGAGCCTAAATTAGTAGAAGGAAAAAGAGCTATTGCATATTATGACATATATACTAAGCAAGTATCGTACGAATATGTATTAATTCCTGATTCTGCTGACGATAAGATATCTTATATGGAGAATGCATTAAATGAATTTTTATTAAAATATCAAAAAAATAAAGAAGATACTAATAAGCAAGTTACAGAAGTACAAACCGCATTATGCGATGTATACGAATTATTAACTTCTTTAATAGATTGATAGGAGGTAACTTAGAAAATGGCAGAGTATTTGGCTAAACAGATTATATCTGGTAAAATGGAATATTCTACTGTAGTAGAAGCCTATCCAGAATACAAAAAAGAAATAGATGAATTTATAAAAAAATATTCATGATATTGAATTTGAAGAGATACCCATTTCTGGGTATCTCTTCTTTGTATTACATGTCGAGGACGTCGTCTCCATCGACATCGTCGACAGTATCAATAGACGCATTCTTATTTTTATAGATTGCGTATGCTAATGCGCCGCCTGCTGCGGTCAACACAACACCTGCAGGGATAATGAATTTAAGGTTGCCCTTAATCTTATCCTTA